>Ga0222714_10000025_pt1 | contig 186512 bp, 234 predicted proteins | sample C33_3DmetaG_FD_165048 | JGI IMG/M metagenome (GOLD analysis project Ga0222714, IMG submission 165048) | Estuarine water microbial communities from San Francisco Bay, California, United States - C33_3D | ecosystem: Environmental > Aquatic > Marine > Unclassified | place: USA: California... | reverse complement strand
TAACTGGTGTTGCTGGAACTCATTATCTCTATCAAGGTTCTAACTCTCTGATCCAAGAAGGTGAACCAGAAAAACTTGGTACTTTGTTGAGTATCTCAAATCCCATTACAGGGACAACTTTGACTAACGCAAACACCTTCTATCCAGTAATCAGTTTGCGTCTTAAGACATCTGCACTTCAGGCAGTGATGTTACTGAGATCTCTACAAACAGCAACGAATGATAATACAAATGTATATTGGAGACTTTTTGAGAATGCAACTTTGACTGGTGCGAATTGGACAAATCATCCAGATCCAAACTCTTTTGTCCAATATGATACTACAGCAACTGCACTCACTGGAGGAACAACACTTCTTTCTGGATTTACGATTGCTGGCGGTGCCTCTTTAGTGGATATTGATAGTAAAGCGACATTGCAACTTGGAAGATCTGGTATTGGTACAATCAGTGATACTTATACCCTTGCCTGTGCCTCTCCCAACACCAACAAAGCAGCACTTGCGGTACTTAACTGGATTGAACAGAGATAATTAAAACTTTATTAAGATATAAAGAAAACCTTTTATTTAGCATAACTTCATACTATTTTCAACACATGTAACACATTGTTACATGACATATCTCTAAATATCTGTATAATAGTATCAGGTTGATACTCGCATATGTACGGTGCCTATTTTGTAGTCGTATTTTTTCTCATTCTCGTAGCTTATGCGGGATATGAAGAAACGATGCGACTTTTTTCATATGCGGACTTACAAGTTCGTTATGCATTTGTCCGTTTGCAAATGAAATGGATGGGATGGAGACTCAAAAGGCAACTAGTCAGAGATACAGCCGACTTTGAAAAGTTCCTTAAGGAGTACAAGAATGACTGATAAAGAGCTGTCCGATCTCTCAGTAGAGAGAAAGGAATGCCCTAAGTGTGGTGCGCTATGGATCAATGGGCAACACTATTGGTCTGGCACTGGTAAACTTGGCAATGAGTTAGATCTTGCTGGACTTGTTTGTAATAAACTAGGTGATGATACTTGCATAAACCCATGCAGAGGATCCGAAGGTGGAGTAACATGGGAACAAAGACTTACCGAGTTGGAAAATGACCACCCCAGTAACTAAAGAAGAAGTTCAGGAGATGATCGATGCAGCAATACGACAACACAACCGTAATGCTTCTATCATTAGTATGTGCGTCGGTTGGGTGGTTCTTGCTTTATTTGCTGAGGGACTTCTAAGACTTATTGGGGTGATTCCCCCTTTACTGCCATGGTTAAAAATAACATTGTAGATTTGATAGGAATCTTAACATTATTTCTTTTTGGTATAACTATGATTGTCCAAGGACATTTCATATATCATGGAAAACATGGTTATAAGCATTGTGAGCGTGACAAGCAAAAATCAGAGGAAACTAGAAGAAGAATCGAAGAGTTATTAAAAGACAAATGAACGAAGAGGAAATTATCTTTACCGATAGAGATGAGGAACTTTTGCGTCAAGCAATGAGATTTTTAAAGCATCGAGAACTTCTAAGCGAACCTTTTGACGGATACTGGGAGGATGATGATGACATCTAAAACTATTATTTTAATCGGATGCTTCTTTCCCCTTGCAATCATCTACATAGTAATGAAGTTATCTGTATGGATTGCTGCTGTTAATTCAGAAACTGAGTATGTCAGAGAAGAATCCAAACTACCACACGGACCCTATGTGGCAAATGCATATGCAGATGTTGACGAAGAGGATGAGGAGTATGGAGATCGCACAGATTATCGATGATGCTCTGTTCGAATACTATTCCGAAAAAGGTTTGGAGGTTCCACAGTGGAAAATGCAGAAAGATCCTCAGTGGTGGATCAATTACTTAAAGGAACTTGGGATAGACCAATAATGGAACACTTGTTAGGAAAAGCACTTGCAATCGTTGCAATCCCCTTTGTGATTGCTACAATCTATTTCGGTTCAAAGAAGGGACACTACTATGAATCCGACGACTATAAGGGTAATGGAACCGCGCATTAGACAGCGGTTTCATTTTGCAGCATCAGCATTTTCAAGAATATTTGGAGTCAGTCATGTCTCATCAGATATGATTGACTTTTGCTATGATTGGGCACATACAGAACAGAAAGCACCGCTAGACTGTCTAAATCATACAGATAGATACTTTAGAGAACTATGGGACACTTGGCAGCTTTGGCACTAAACAATCCTTTCATTTTAGGATTCTTGTGCTATATTTTAATCTTTGTTCCCATCATGGGAATTTGGGCAGTTCATAAATTTAAGTGGGAACATTGGGAACCTTTTACTAAGAGTCACAAATGACACAGGAACCAGTTTGGTCAGTTATTATTCTTTTATGCTGTGGACTGGCGTTCACACTGTATTGTGTCGTATATATATTAAGACTATCCTTTAAGGAACTACAAGAAGATGGCCAAGTCCGCAAACAAGGGCAAGAAGGGTCAATCGCAATCGAAGCAGAATCAAGGGAACGCGACTGCGAAGAAAGCTAAGAACGGTGGTAAGAAAAAGTAAATTATGCCTGAAGACATTTATCTTGGTAATCCGAATCTAAAGAAAGCAAATACTCCGATTGAATTTTCACCAGAAGATGTTCAGGAGTATTTGACATGTAAATCGGATCCAGTATACTTCGCCAGAAACTATGTAAAGATCGTTTCTCTGGACGAAGGTCTTGTTGGATTCAACATGTATGATTTCCAAGAGAAATTAATCAGGAATTTCCACGAGAAAAGATTTAATATCTGCAAGATGCCGCGACAGACTGGTAAGTCTACTACCTGCGTGGCATTCTTGCTGCATTATATCGTCTTTAACGATAGTGTCAATGTAGGCATCCTTGCTAACAAAGCAGCAACTGCTAGAGAATTGTTAGGAAGGTTAGCAACTGCATATGAAAACTTGCCAAAATGGATGCAACAGGGTATTATATCCTGGAATAAAGGTTCTATCGAGTTAGAGAATGGCAGTAAGATATTGGCAGCTTCTACATCTGCGTCTGCTGTCCGAGGTATGTCGTTTAACATCATCTTCCTCGATGAGTTTGCGTTCGTTCCAAACCATATTGCAGAGCAATTCTTTAGTTCTGTTTATCCTACTATTACTTCTGGTAAAACAACAAAAGTAATTATGGTTTCTACCCCTCACGGTATGAACCATTTTTACAGATACTGGCACGATGCTCAAAGGGGAAAGAACGAATATACACCAACAGAAGTTCACTGGTCTGAGGTCCCAGGTAGGGATGCAGCATGGAAAGAGCAGACCATTAAGAACACTTCAGAACAGCAGTTCAAGGTCGAGTTCGAGTGCGAATTCCTTGGATCTGTTGACACACTGATTAGTGTGTCCAAGTTAAGAAATCTTGTCTTCGAAGATCCAATACAAAACAACGGAAAGGGTCTCGTTGTATATGAAGAACCAAAGAAAGAAAGAAATTATATTATTACGGTTGATACTGCCAGAGGGATTGACCATGACTACTCTGCCTTTGTAATTTTTGATATCTCAGAGTTTCCATATAAGACTGTAGCAAGATATAAAAACAATGAGATCAAACCAATGCTATTTCCAAGTATTATCTTGGACATGGCAAAGGCATATAATCATGCCTATGTATTAGTTGAGGTCAACGATATTGGCGAACAAGTTGCAACAATTTTACAATACGATTTAGAATATGAAAATATGCTGATGTGTTCTATGCGTGGTAGAGCAGGTCAGCTTGTAGGTTCTGGTTTTTCTGGTAAGAAGACTCAAATGGGTGTCAGAATGACACAAGCAGTCAAAAAGACTGGATGCTCTAACCTAAAAGCACTTATTGAAGAAGACAAACTAATAACTAGCGACTACGATATTATTGCCGAGTTAACAACATTTGTTCAGAAGAAGCAGTCGTGGGAAGCAGAAGATGGATGTCATGATGACCTTGCCATGTGTCTCGTCATCTTCGCCTGGTTAGTTGCTCAGGATTACTTCCGAGAGATGACGGACAATGATGTCCGTAAGAGAATCTACGAAGAACAAAAAGATCAGATTGAGCAGGACATGGCACCATTTGGATTCATCAGCGATGGTTTATCTGATGACGAATCTTTTATGGAAGGTGGTGATAGATGGACAGTTGATAAAGAAATGTCCTCTACTTATGGAGACATGTCATACATGTGGGAATACAACTGATGGACTTCGAAGAGGAATTTGAGTTTAGTCACCTGTTCATGAAGGAGAGAAAATGCAGAACATGTGGCGTAGTCAAAGACCTTATGAACGACTTTTATCGAACTCATAAAGACCGTGGAGATACTCCATCGGCATACTCCTATGAGTGCAAAGATTGCACAAAAAAGAGAGTAGTTGTAAGTAGAATGACCAATGCAGTATTTGGTAAGTGGGAGTATCCAGACTGGTAGTGTTCATGGACTGTTTCCCCACTGAAAAAGGCATAAACTCTAAATACTTGTAGACAAATTGGATTCTATTGGGAGTTAAAGATGCCGCTCAATTTAGCATCTCCTGGAATTGTCGTAAGGGAAGTTGACCTGACCCAAGGTAGAGTGGATCCCACATCTACCAAAGCGGGTGGTCTAGTTGCCCCCTTCGCTAAAGGACCAGTCGAGAAACCCACCCTTATCGAAACCGAAGCGGATCTGCTTGAGACCTTCGGCGCTCCTTATAAGGACAACAATCACTACGAATATTGGCTTACTGCCTCTTCTTATCTTGCTTATGGCGGTGTACTCCGCGTAGTAAGATCTAACGAATCTGGACTCAAGAACGGTTTCGTTGGTTCTGCAAGCAGCGTCACCATCAAGAGTGATGACGACTATGTAAACAAAGGATACGGCGAGAATACAATCTCTGGCGTAGTCGTTGCTGGTAAGAACCCTGGAACTTGGTCTAACGGCATTAAGGTTGCAATCCTGGATGGTCTTGCCGATCAAATCATCACGGGTATTGACACAACTGCTGTTCTTGGATTCTCTTCCACCGCTAATGGCGGTCTTGCTGCTGTTGCTGGATACGAGAACGGAATTAGCGATCTCAACCTGACGGTTGGTCTTGGCGTAACCCAAGCAGTTCCTTCTGGAACAGTTGTTGCTGGTGTTGGTGCTACATCTCTGCTCGATGGTTACCTGAAGGGTGTCATCACTGAAGTAGGAAATGGTCAAGTCTCCGTCAAACTGGTCTCGCATGTAAGTGCTGCTGGTACAGAAACTGCCGTTGAGTACACTCCTGGTGGTGTCTACGAATTCCAGAACAGTGGTTCTTTCAAGGTCCATGTTCAGTCTGGTGTAGGTGCTGGTCAACTTGGTTGGGTAGCAAGCACTGTTTCCTACGGTTCTAGTTTCGCAACTTCTGACTTCCTGACTGCTCTCACTGGCGCTGGTATTACTGCACTTGATCCTCGCTATATCGCTGCTCAGGCATATGATGGCGAGGTAGATTACTCTGGTTCGAAGGACTGGTTTGATCAACAAACCATCACCCTGAACAATGGCGATACAATCGCTTGGAATTCTCTTGCAGATAGACCTGGAACTTCTTCCTACGCTGCAGCAAGAAACGCTAAGAACGATGAAGTTCACATCGCTCTGCTTGACGACACTGGTAAGATTACTGGAAACGCTGGAACTCTCCTTGAGAAGTTCGTTGCAGGATCCAAAGCAAAGGATGCAATCCTCTCTACAGGTACAGCATCTTACTGGAGAAAACTTCTGGAAGTTGCCAGTGAGTATGTATTTGGTGGTGGAGCTCCTTCTGGAGTAGTAACAGTAGACCTGGATGGATCTTTCAATCCTAAGTCTGATGTTGCATGGGATCAAGAAGCAGAAGATGTTTCTTTCGCTGCTATTGGTAACTATCAGGCATCTCTTGCTGGTGGTAAAGATTACGGCGGCAAGACAAGCATCGAGACTGCAGACGCCCTTAAGGTTAGCGTAGGTGACCTTTCTACAGGTTACGATCTGCTTTCTAACAAAGATGCTTATGAGCTGGACTTCCTGATCATGGGATCTGGTGCTCATGGTAGAGAAGCTACTCAAGCACTCGCAAACAAACTGGTTTCCATCGCTGAACTCAGAAAAGATTGTGTTGCTTGTATTTCTCCCTGGAGAGGTGCTTTCCTGGCAACCTCTGGAGATGGCGAAGACCTGACCCTGAGTTCCGATGCTGTTACCTCTGCAGTAACCTCGTTCTACTCTTCGATCACATCTTCTTCTTATGCCATCTTTGATAGTGGTTATAAGTACATGTATGATCGTTTCAGCAGAAACTTCCGCTATGTTCCTCTGAACGGAGACATCGCTGGTGTCTGTGCTAGAAACGATATCAATAACTTCCCCTGGTTCTCTCCTGGTGGAACAAATAGAGGTGCTATCCTGAATGCCGTTAAACTGGCATACAATCCCTCTCAAACCGAGAGAGACAGACTGTACTCTGCAAGAGTCAATCCTGTCATCTTCTCTCCTGGTGCTGGTATTATCCTCTTCGGTGATAAGACTGGTCTTGGAAAAGCATCTGCTTTCGACAGAATCAATGTTCGTCGTCTCTTCATCTATCTGGAAAAAGCAATCGCTGCTGCTGCCAGAGATCAACTGTTTGAATTCAACGACGAGATTACAAGACTGAACTTCATCAACATCGTTGAGCCCTTCCTCCGCGATGTTCAATCGAAGAGAGGTGTTACCGATTTCATCGTTGTTTGCGATGAGACAAACAACACTGCTGCGGTCATTGATAACAATGAATTCGTTGCTGACATCTACATCAAACCGAATAGATCGATCAACTTCATCGGTCTGACCTTCGTTGCCACCCGCACGGGTGTCAGCTTTGAAGAAGTTATTGGTCGAGTTTGATCGCCTTATAATAAACTCAACGAGGTAAAAACTAATGGCTATCAATTCACAAAATCCCCCAAAGACCGCAGATAGAACAATCGACAAATTTAAGTCGAGACTGTCTGGCGGTATTGCAAGACCCAACCTTTTTGAAGTTGTTCTTGCTTGGCCCGAAGGTGTGGTAGATGCTAGCGTTAATGATATTGACGCTAAGGCAAGATTCCTTGTCAAAGCAGCTGCACTTCCCGCATCGAACATTGCTCCTATCAGTGTTCCTTTCAGAGGTCGTACCCTGAAGATTGCTGGTGACAGAACATTCGATGAGTGGACCATCACAGTTATCAACGATACTGACTTTGCAATTCGTTCTTCCTTCGAAAGATGGATGAACTCTATTGTTAAAGTATCTGATGGTGCTGGTAATACTAACCCTGAAGATTACACCAGAGACGCCTATGTCTATCAACTTGGCAGATCTGCTGTTGCTCCTAACTCTCAAGAGTCTGACGCTAATCTTCCCATCCTGAGAACCTACAAGTTCTACAGCGTATTCCCCACAAACATTTCTGCACTGGATCTTTCTTATGATTCTGCAGACGCAATTGAAGAGTTTACCGTAACCCTTCAAGTTCAGTGGTGGGAAGCTGCTGGAAACGGTGGAGATGTCGCTTGATAAATAGTCTTTGATATCAAAGACACCCTATTAAAATGTCGAAACTCTTCGGATTTTCTATTGAAGATAATGAAAAGAACCCCAAGGGTGTAGTTTCCCCCATCCCCGTTTCTGGCGAGGATGGGGTTGACTATTATATTCAGGGTGGATTTTCTAGTCAAGTTGTAGATATTGAAGGTATCTACAAAACAGAGCATGAACTTATTAGAAAATACAGAGAGATGGCACTCCACCCAGAAGTGGATAATGCCATTGAAGATGTTGTTAACGAAGCAATTGTTTCAGACCAGAATGATTCTCCTGTAGAAATCGATCTGGAAAATCTTAATGCCAGTGATGGTATCAAGAACATCATCCGTAAAGAGTTTAAGCACATTAAGGATCTTCTGGACTTTGATACAAAGTCTCATGAAATCTTTAGAAATTGGTATGTTGATGGTAAACTATACTACAACAAAGTAATTGATATCCAAAATCCTACAGCAGGATTACAAGAACTGAGATATATTGATCCTCTTAAAATGCGGTACATCCGCAAAGAAAAGAAGAAAGATGATAGATCAGACTTGTTTAACAACAGGAATGTTCACGAGGAGCAGAGAGTATATTTCCCTGAAATCGAAGAATATTTCTTGTATACTCCGAAACCTCAATATCCTACAAACATGAATGCGCCTGGAGCAGGTGCTGCCATGAAGGGTGTAAAGATCGCTAAAGATTCGATTACTTATTGCACCTCTGGACTTGTAGATAGAAATAAAGGAACAGGTCTTTCTTATCTGCATAAAGCAATTAAGGCACTCAATCAACTTCGTATGATTGAGGACTCTCTGGTTATTTACAGATTGTCTCGCGCACCTGAGCGTCGTATTTTCTATATTGATGTTGGCAATCTTCCGAAGGTAAAAGCGGAACAGTACCTTCGTGAAGTCATGATGCGTTACCGTAATAAGTTGGTCTATGATTCCAACAGCGGTGAGATTCGTGACGACAAAAAGATGATGAGTATGTTGGAAGACTTCTGGCTTCCTCGCCGCGAGGGAGGGCGCGGTACAGAAATCTCTACCCTCCCTGGCGGGCAAAACCTCGGAGAACTTTCGGATATTGAATATTTCCAGAAGAAACTCTATAGATCCCTAGCAGTGCCCGAATCTAGAATCGCTGGTTCTGGCGATGGATTCAACCTAGGTAGATCTTCTGAAATCTTAAGAGACGAACTCAAATTTAGTAAGTTTGTTGGTCGTCTCCGTAAGCGTTTCAGTGCAATGTTCCTGGATATGCTTAAGACACAACTTCTTCTGAAGAATATTGTTACTCCCCAGGATTGGGAAGTAATGTCTGAGCATATTCAGTTCGACTTCTTATATGACAACCACTTTGCAGAACTGAAGGATAAGGAACTGATGGAGGGTCGCTTAGCTCTCCTGATGCAAGTCGAACCTTATGTTGGTCGTTACTACTCTACGGAGTATGTAAGACGCCAAGTTCTGCGTCAGAGAGATCAAGAAATCGTCGAAATTGATGCGCAGATCGAGGATGAAATTGCAAGAGGAGTCATTCCCGATCCCAACCAACAAATGCTTGAGATGGAAGCAATGTCTGCTGCAGATCCTATGATGCAGGGACAAGATCCTAATGCAGTTGCGGAAACTCCAGCGCCTGCGCCTCAACAACCGAAGCAACCAAAGGCATCAGAAGGGGAGATCTAATAAATAAGTTTATACCTCTGATTTATATCAATGGAAGAACTAATTAATATGATTGCAACGGATTCGTCTGCAGTTGATATCAGCGATCAAATCAAAGACCTTCTTTATACAAGAGCTGCTGCAAAAGTAGATGCATTGCGTCCTGGTGCTGCGGCAAGTCTTTTTGGTACACAAGATTCACCTGAGGGAGAATAATGGCAAGAACTTTAATTCTTGCGGCGGAGACTCCGCTGGCAGCTGGTATTGGTAATAGTACTTCCGTAGGCAATGCTACTGTTGTTAGAGTCCTAAATGATTCTGGCAGTACTGTTGTTCTTCATGTTCAGGATTCTTCCTTTACAGGTATTGGATCCATTACCATGCTCAATAATACATCTGAGTTGGTTGAGAAGAAAGCCTCTGATCTTATCTATGGCATTGGAGGAGCACTTAAAGTAGCTAAAGTAGGATTCACAGGGTAATCAAATGAAACTGATCACGGAAGAAATCGAACAGGTAGAACTTATCATCGAAGAACGCGATGGTAAGAAGTCTATGTTTATCGAAGGAGTATTCCTGCAAGGGGACATTAAGAACCGTAACGGTCGCATGTACCCGATGGAAACTCTTCGTAGAGAAGTCTGTCGCTACAACGAAAGTTTTGTAAACAAGGGTCGTGCTCTTGGTGAGCTCGGTCACCCTGATGGACCTACTCTTAACTTAGATAGAGTCTCCCATAAAATTGTTTCTCTCAGAGAAGAGGGAACTAATTTTATTGGTAAGGCAAAACTTCTCAATACACCTATGGGCAAGATTGCTCAGAGTCTGATTGATGAAGGTGTTAAGTTAGGTGTTTCTTCTCGTGGTCTTGGTACATTGACCATGAATAACGAGGGCATTAAAATTGTCTCCGACGATTTCATGCTCGCAACTGCTGCTGATATTGTAGCAGATCCTTCCGCACCTGATGCCTTTGTAGAAGGAATCATGGAAGGAAAAGAGTGGGTTATGGATGGCGGCATCGTCCGCGAAAGACTTGTAGAGAAGACCTACAAGCAAATTAACACTTTGGTAGACCAAAGAGCTTTACAGGAACAGAAGCTTGCTTTGTTCAATAAGTTCTTATCAAGTCTCTAATTTATAAATAAATATAGTTTATATCAACGATTTAATCGGAGAGTTCACTAATGTCCGCTAAGGAATTACAAGAAATGGAAAATCCTGTAACAAGGGGTGCGAAAGCTGGCGAAGGTATGCCTAAGTTAGCTGATCCTGGAACTGGTCTGGCGGCTGTACAAGATCTCGGTGGTCCTACCCCCGAGAACTATAAGCCCGACGACAATTCCGCGAAACTCGCAGAACCCAAAGTCAAAACCGTTAGAGATGTCGTAACTCGTGGCGCTAAAGCTGCTGAGCCTATGCAATCTCTTTCTGCTGGCGATCAAGTAGAACTTGAGGACGAGCAGGAAGTCGTTGCCGAGGAAGAGCAAGAAACCTCTACGGTTGACATCGAAGAAGATCTTGCTGCTCTGTTTGGCGGCGAAGAACTCTCCGAAGAATTCCAAGAAAAAGCTCGCACCATCTTCGAAGCTGTAGTTACCGCTAAGGTAACTGAAGTACAAGAAGCAATGGCTGCTGAGTACGAAGCAACACTGACCGAGCATCTTGAGTCCGTTAAGTCGGAACTCGTAGAGCGTGTTGATGCATACCTTGAGTATGTATCTACTGAGTGGCTCTCCGAGAACAAGATCGAGGTTGAGCACGGTCTGAAGACCGAGATGACCGAATCCTTCCTGCAAGGAATGAGAGGTCTTTTTGAAGATCATTATGTTTCTATCCCTGAAGATAAATATGATGTCCTGGAGAGCATGGTCTCCAAACTTGATGAAATGGAAACCAGACTTAACGAACAGATTGAAGCTAACATCTCTCTCAACAAGAGACTCGGTGAAACTACAGCTGATGGAATTTTCCGCGAAGTAACCGAAGGACTTGCTGTAACACAAAGAGAGAAACTGTACGCTCTGTCTGAGGGTGTTGAGTTTGAGGGTGAAGAGTCTTATCGTGAGAAGCTGGTTACGCTGAGAGAATCTTATTTCCCCAGCGAGCAAAAGCAGTCTTCTAATAAAGTGGAAACACTGTCTGAGGGCGTAACCTCAGAAACTGGCGTTGAAGCATCTGCTTCGATGGCTCAGTATTTGAAAGCCCTTGGAATGAAGTAAACAAGTCCCAAATTTAACACAATTTCCCAAAACAATGTACAACGCACAACAATTAATTGAGAAGTGGTCTCCCCTTCTCGATGCCGAGGGTGTAGATCCGATTAGGGATTCTCACCGTCGTGCTACCACCGCTATCCTGCTTGAGAACCAAGAGCGTTTCCTGCGTGAGCAGCATGCTTTTGAGAATGGCAATGGCATGCTGACCGAAGCCCCCACCAACTCTGGTAACGCTGCTGGTGCTTCTGGTGCTTTCGGTTCTGGTTCTGCTGCTGCTGGTCCTACCGCTGGTTTCGACCCCGTTCTGATCTCCCTGATTCGTCGCTCTATGCCGAATCTGGTTGCTTATGAACTCGCTGGTGTTCAACCGATGAACGGTCCTACTGGACTGATCTTCGCAATGCGCTCCCGCTACACCAACCAGTCTGGCACCGAAGCCTTCTTCGACGAGCCCGATTCTGCCTTCTCTGCCAATGTCGCTGGTGGCACTGCTACCCAAGGTGACTACACCGCTGCTACCGATGACGGTCTGGCTGTTGGTTTCGGTTCTACCGCTACTCAGCGTGGCACCAACCCTGGTATCCTGGAAGGCACCGCTTCTGATGCTGTTCAAGCTCAGTACAGCGTTGGTCAAGGTTTCGCAACTGGCGACTCTGAAGCTCTGGGTGACGGCAACGGCACCAACTTCAACGAGATGGCATTCTCGATCGAGAAGGTCACCGTTACCGCTAAGTCTCGTGCTCTGAAAGCTGAGTACAGCATGGAGCTGGCTCAGGACCTCCGTGCTATCCACGGTCTGAACGCTGAAGCCGAACTCGCTAACATCCTGTCCAGCGAGATCCTGGCTGAGATCAACCGCGAAGTCATCAGAACCATCTATAAGACCGCTGAAGCTGGTTCTCAGGTCAATGTTGCTAACCAAGGATTCTTCGACCTGGATGTTGACTCCAACGGTCGTTGGTCTGTTGAGAAGTTCAAGGGTCTGCTGTTCAACATCGAGAGAGATGCTAACAGAATCGCCCAAAGAACTCGTAGAGGAAAGGGCAACATCATCATGACCTCCGCTGATGTCGCCTCTGCTCTGACCATGGCTGGTGTACTCGATTACACCCCCGCTCTGAACGCCAACCTGCAGGTTGACGACACTGGTAATACCTTCGCTGGTACTATCAACGGTAAGTACAGAGTCTATATCGATCCCTTCTCTGCCAACAGTGCTGCTAACCAGTACTATGTTGTCGGTTACAAGGGTTCCAGCCCCTATGACGCTGGTCTCTTCTACTGCCCCTATGTTCCCCTCCAGATGGTTCGTGCCGTCGGTGAGAACAGCTTCCAGCCCAAGATTGGCTTCAAGACCCGTTATGGTCTTGTCTCCAACCCCTTCGCTGAGGGTAATGTTTCTAACCAGGGTCTTGGTCGTATCACCTCCAACAGCAACCGCTACTACCAGCGTACTGTTGTTAAGAACCTCATGTGATGTTATAATAGACATCCGTGTGAAGGAAGTCTCCGAGGGTCCGAAAGGACCCTCTTTTTTTATCTAAATATAATTAAGACGCCTAGTGTAGATGAAAACCTTTCGTCAATTCAGAGAAGATGCTGCTCTGGTAGAAGGAAACCCATTTACTTGGGCATGGAATAAAATATCTGGTGCTGACAGATCTGCTGCAACAAAACCAAAACCTGCTAATACAAATGTTTTAGCATATAAAAATTATAAACCTGGAGTATTAGATAAGAGCACTAATAAGTTTACTCCAAGGGCACATACTCCCGCAGAAGCAGAAAGATATGGATGGAAACCTGTCAGTACCAGTTCTTACGGTCCAAAAGATACAACTTCACAAGGATATAACACTGGCGCAGATAAAGTCCAAAGAACTGCTGACGGAACTCCATTTACAGGTGCAACAACTGGCGTTGCAGTTCCTTACAGATATAAAGCAAATGAAGTTCCTGCAGGTACATGGGCAGGAACTCCGTCTCAAGATTTTGGAACCAAGTTACAGTTCACACAAAAACCAACTGGTGCAAATACCAGAGTTACAAATGCAACTGTGAGGGATACTGGTAATTTTGGTCCTGCAGGTGAAGTTAACAAAAGCACTAGTTATGATTTAATGAGAGCTACTGCAAGACAGGTCACTGGTGATCCAAATCTCACACCTACACAATATGGTAAGAGAAAAGTATATGTTAGAACAGCGAGGTAATCATGTCATTTTTAGGTAAACAAATTGCGAACAAGAATTACTTGTCGCCAGTTGGATTTAAATTTAACATTGTAAAGACACCAAAGGTTGATTTCTTTTCCAACAGTGCAAAGATTCCTGGTATCCAACTTGGAAATATTAAGGTAGGAAATTATCTCAAAGCAATTGATTTGCCTGGGGATAATATTCAGTTTGAAGATCTGACTCTCCAGTTTATTGTTGATGAAGACTTGGAAAATTACTTAGAGATTCATAACTGGATTTATGGTCTTGGATATCCAGAGAGTGTTTCTGAGTTTCAAGAATTAATTACCAATGCTCAGGGACAAAAGGATGTTAAAGAGCAATTTAGTGACGGAACACTCGCTATCCTAAACAGTAATTTTAATGTTAGTGCTCGCGTAAAGTTCAGAGACTTGTTTCCTATTTCTTTGAGTGCTCTTGAATTTACTGCCACTGATCAGGATTATACATACTTTACAGCAACCGTTACTTTTAAGTATCTGTTCTATACCATTGAAGTGGAAACTTAATTTATGAATCTTGAAACTATACAAAGTATGTGGGAGAAAGACTCACAGATTGATCAAGATAATTTACATGAAGAATCTGCAAAGATACCATCCTTACACGCAAAGTATTTCGACCTCTATAATAACATAAAACTACTGCGAGAAAGAGCAACGACAGTAGAAAATAAAATTAAGTTAGAGCGTCACCTTTACTACACAGGTAAAGCAAATCCAGAAGTATATGTGGACGATCCGTTTCCCTATAAAGTAAGGGAGAAAGATGCTGTTCAGCGGTATATGGCAGCAGACGAGAAGGTGCAAGCTGCTACTCTAAAAATCAAATACTACGATGTCATGTTGACATACCTGGAAGATATTATCAAACAGGTTAGCAACAGAGGATATTTGATCAAGAACATCATTGATTGGCACAATTTCCGTGCGGGGTAAGTATGAGCAAACTTGTCATATCCAAAAAGAATGAGGTTTATCTGAAGATTGAATCAGAACCTCATGTCTATCAGGAACTAGCAGATCACTTCTCCTTTGATATCGAAGGAGCAAAGTACATGAACCAGTATCGTAAAAGATATTGGGATGGAAAGATTAGATTGTTCTCTACTCACACCAGAGAATTATATGTTGGTCTGTTAGATAAACTTGTCTCTTTCTGTCAGAGGCATGGATATGAATATGAGTTTGTTGATAGTAAGTTCTACGGAACTCCTTATGAAGAGAATGAATTTATCTCTAAGGAAGGAGTCAAAGACTACATGAAGTCTATTGCTAAGCATCCTCCGAGAGACTATCAAATAGAGGGAGTATACGGTGCTCTAAGACACAATAGAAGGTTAGTGATAAGCCCAACAGCCTCTGGCAAATCTTTGATGATTTACTCAATCGTGAGGTACTATACAGAGCGCAAACAAAATATCCTCCTAGTTGTTCCAACGACATCTCTGGTAGAGCAGATGTATAAGGACTTTGAGGAGTATGGATGGGACGCTTCATCGTATTGCCATAAGATTTATGCTGGTCGTGAACGAGAGGCAAAAGCACCTGTCGTTATTACTACTTGGCAATCTATCTATAAGTTAGAAAAGAGTTACTTTGAAAGATTTAATGTAGTCATTGGTGATGAAGCACACCTGTTCAAAGCAAAGTCTTTGACACAGATCATGACAAAGTTACATCAAGCAAAATATCGTTTTGGTTTTACTGGAACTCTTGATGGAACTCAAACTCATAAATGGGTGTTAGAAGGACTGTTTGGTCCATCTTATAAATTGATTCGTACAGAAGAATTAATGAATAAGGGATACCTTGCAAAACTCAATGCAAAGATCCTTTTACTTAAGCATGATGAGAGAGTTTTTGATTCCTATCTAGATGAAATCGAATACTTGATTAAGCATGAACAAAGAAACAACTTCATTAAAAATCTTGCTATTGATCTCCCAGGTAATACTCTCGTTTTGTTTAACAGAGTCGAAGATCATGGTAGGGTACTTTTCGATTTAATAAATACAAATATTGAGACCAATCGAAAGGTCTTCTTTATTCATGGAGGGGTCGATGTTGAGGACAGAGAACTAGCCCGTTCCATTATCGAAAACGAAAAAAACTCCATCATTGTTGCCTCTTACGGAACATTTTCCACAGGCATCAACATCAAGAATTTACACAATGTAATCTTTGCCTCTCCTTCAAAATCAAGGATAAGAAATCTCCAATCAATTGGGAGAGTGCTAAGAAAAGGTGCAAATAAGTTTAGTGCAACTTTATACGACATTGCAGATGACTGCACCTACAGATCAAAAAGAAATTACACATTGAATCATCTCATCGAACGCATAAAAATTTACAACGAAGAGAAATTTCATTATGACATGGTAACCATCAATCTGAGGAAAAAAGAATGACTGAAGAGTTTTACGCAAGTATAAAGTTGGTCTCTGGAGAAGAGTTATTTGCAATTACTTCTGCAGAAGAACATACCCTGATCCTGCAAGATCCAGTTTGTATTCAACCTGTTCATGGACCTAGGGGTTCTTATATTAGAGTGGAACCATGGATGCATGTTCCAAACGATCAGTTTTTCTTCATCGATAAAGATAAAGTCATCACAATGACAGAAGTTGATGAAGACAATGATATGGTTGACTACTACATTAACTATCTTATTGATCAAGCTGAAGATAGAACAAGTGGTGGAATCAGATCCGTAGGTGGTAAAAGAGTAAGACCCTCCGAAAAGATGGGTTACTTAGGTAATGTAACAAAAGCAAAAGAAAAATTAGAATCTCTATTTAAACTGGAGCAAGACCCGAAAGCAGGGATTGCTACTCATGTATAATCTTAAAGATTAAAGCTAAGCTATAGTTTCTCTGAACTTCGACAAAGTTATTCTACTCATGAGTGACACCTTTGTCAAGCTGTGCTATAATGTATACACGAATTAACACACAATATGCCCAAAAAGAGATCGGAGCACTATGTAAATAACAAAGACTTGCTAGACGCAATGGTGGAGTATCGCATCAAGTGCAGGAAAGCAAAGGAAAAGGGTACTCCACCACCTCCGATCAGTAACTATTTGGGCGATTGTTTTTTGAAGATCGCAACACACCTTTCATACAAACCCAACTTCGTGAACTACATGTTCAGAGAGGATATGATCGGTGATGGAATTGAGAACTGCGTTCAGTACATACATAATTTTGATCCTGAGAAATCTAATAACCCGTTTGCATATTTTACTCAGATCATTTACTATGCTTTCCTTCGTAGAATCCAAAAGGAGAAGAAGCAGTTAGAAATCAAAACCAAAATTATTGAGAGAACTGGTTATGATCAAGTAATGGTTGTTGAAGATGGTGCAAACGGCATGGCAAGTGACTATAATACGATCAAAGACAACATTCAGTACAGGACAAGTCGATGACCCAACCTTATCCAGACTACATGTTTGATGAAGCAGAAGAGCGTGAGACTGATAATGAAAATGAATACTGGCGTAAAAGACTTCGTGATTTAGAAAAAGGTACTGAAGATGAAAATCGCAATCATCACTGATCAACATTTTGGAGCAAGAAAGGGTAGCAAACTCTTTCATGACTACTTTGCAAAATTCTACGATGGGACTTTTTTTCCTACGCTTGATCGAGAAGGTATCACAACTGTTATCGATATGGGCGATACTTTCGACAATAGGAGAAGCATTGATCTCTGGTCTCTTAAATGGGCTAAAGAGAATTACTACAACCGTCTCCGCGATATGGGAATTACTGTGTACACTGTTGTGGGTAATCACACTGCCTACTACAAAAACAATAACTCAGTTAACACAGTTGATTTACTTTTACGAGAGTATGATAATATCGTCCCTATCACTGACTATGCCGAACATGTAATTGGTGGAACTAAGTTTGCTTTCATTGCTTGGATTAACAAGGAAAATGAACAGCAGACAATGAATGCCATTAAGAAGAGTAAGGCAAAGGTTGCGGTTGGTCACCTTGAATTGAACGGGTTTGCTGCTTATCGTGGCTTCACTCAAGATCGTGGATATGAAGCAGATTACTTGAGAAAGTTTGATCGTGTCTTTTCTGGACACTATCACACTCGTAGTAGTGATGGTCAGATCTTCTATCTCGGAAATCCTTACGAACTGTATTGGAATGATGTCAACGATCCCAGAGGATTTCATATCTTTGATACTGAGTCATATGAGTTGACCCCAGTTGATAATCCTAACCACATGTTCTATAACATCTACTATGAGGATACTCCCCATCAGATGTTCAATGCAGCAGAATATGCTGGTAAAATTGTAAAGGTAATCGTTCGTAAGAAAACTAAACCCAAAGATTTTGAGAAATTTATTGATAAACTTTACACCGTTGGTGTTGAAGAATTAAAGATCATCGAGAACTTTGATTACAACCAAGGTTGGTTGCATGGAGAAGAATCCGAAATCAGCGAAGAAGAAAACACTATTTCTATTTTGAATAGATATATTGAAGAAGCAGAAGTGGAGATTGACAAGTCTAAAGTCAAAACACTTTTTGGTTCCCTATACACTAAAGCGTGTGAAGTTGAGTAATGTTTCTGCTGTCGGAAAAAAATAAAAAAGACGAAGGTGCTTACGCTGTAAAAGATAAGAGTGGTGATAAAGTTCTTTTCATGTTTGAAGAAGAGGACGACGCTGAAAGATATGCCATGCAACTAGAAGAAGATCATGGCGTAGAGATGATGACTGTTGAAGTTGACGAAGAGGTTGCAATAAAAGCGTGTGAGATGTATAATTACAAGTACACTATTATTACCTCTGAGGACATTGTGATCCCGCCATTTCAAGATGATAACATTTGAAAAACTTAGATGGAAAAACTTTCTCTCTACTGGAGACCAGTGGACTGAAATCGCTCTGAACAAATCCTCAACTACTTTAGTTGTTGGAACTAATGGTGCTGGTAAATCGACAATGCTTGATGCGTTGTGTTTTGCTTTGTTCAACAAACCGTATCGTAAGATTAACAAACCTCAGTTGGTGAACAGTACCAACGAAAAAGGATGTTTGGTAGAAGTTGAGTTCTCAGTCGGTCCCAAGCAATATGTCGTTCGTCGTGGTATCAAACCAAATGTGTTTGATATCCTGGTAAATGGTGAAATGAAAAATAAAGAGGCAGATGATCGTGCCAATCAGAAGATTCTGGAAGATCAAATCCTCAAACTAAATTATAAGTCTTTCACTCAGATTGTTATCCTGGGTAGCAGTAACTTTGTGCCGTTCATGCAACTCGCCCAGGCGCACCGTAGAGAGGTCATTGAGGACCTTTTGGATATTCGTATCTTCTCTGCCATGAACAACATCCTCAAGGAGGAAATACGGCAGTCTAAGGAGGTTATTAAGAGTCTGACCTTGAAGAAAGAAAATGTCAAGGATAAGATTAAGATGCAAGAAGGTTTTATTGAGGACCTTGAAAATCGTCACAAAACTAGAATTGAAGAAGATAAACTAAAGATTGAAAAACTCTGCTTTGACTCTGGAGTTCTTAATACAAAGAATGAGGATATCTCTAAAAAGATTGAATCCTTAACTGAAGAGATGGAGTCTGTCAAAAATTCCACACAACAACTTCGTAAGTTGGGAAATCTTAGAGGCAAAATTTCACAGAAAGTTACAACGATTACTAAAGAACATCAGTTCTTCACAGAGAATACGGTATGCCCCACTTGCACCCAATCGATTGAGGAAGAATTCCGTCTAAATAAAATTACAGACGCTCAAAATAAAGCAAAGGAACTCAGAGAAGGTTTTACAAAACTGGAGGAGTCGATAAAGGAAGAGGAAAACAGAGAGCGTCTTTTCACTAAACTGTCCTCGGAGGTTACGAATCTAACGCATGACATTTCTCAAAACAATGTTCGGATTGCTGGGTATCAGCGACAGGTCGGAGATCTACAATCAGAAATTCAAACTCTTACCAGTCAGCTACAAAACAGAAATTCTGAGCATGAGAAGTTAGAAGGATTCAAGAATGATCTTCAGGTAATTTACGGTAAACTTGCTGATAAAAACGAGGAAGTAAAGTATAACGACTTTGCTTATTCACTGCTTAAAGATGGTGGAGTCAAGGCAAAGATTATCAAAAAGTACTTGCCTCTTATCAACAAACAAGTTAATCGTTATCTTCAGATGATGGACTTTTATATTAACTTCCATCTTGATGAAGAGTTTAATGAGACCATTCAAAGTCCTGTTCACGACAACTTCACTTATTCCTCATTCTCTGAGGGGGAGAAGATGAGAATCGACCTGGCACTTCTTTTCGCATGGAGGGAAGTTGCCAGGTTCAAAAACTCAGCAAACACAAACCTCCTCATCCTAGATGAAGTCTTTGACAGTTCTCTTGATACTGTTGGTACAGACGAATTTACTAAGATTATTAGGTATGTCATTCAAGACGCTAACACCTTTGTCATCTCTCACAAAGGAGACATGCTCGATAAGTTTAATAATGTGATTGAGTTCACTAAAAAAGGCGGATTCTCTTTTAAGAACGAAAAGAATGTGGTAGAATCCTAGGTCAATCCATCGCCATAGGGCAATGAACACGCCAAACTGGCAGCACCATTCTAAAAAAGAACAAAAGCGCCACTTAAAACCTCAAGCATTGAGGCAAGCAAAAGCAAGGCTAAGACAATTTAAAAAGCGTCACACCAAGACCTCCGACCAGCGTCGGGGGTCTTATAATAGGTGCATACAGGAGGAGATCCATGCTGCACGAAGTCAAAGGCAAACTTGCTAAACTGCTCGCTACCGAGAACCTTCTCATCGAGCATCGCAATGTGGAGACCGCTCAGTTCGATGTTGTGCGTCGCGTCTTGACTTTGCCAGTATGGAATATCTCGTCCGAGTCTGTTTATGATCTTCTCGTCTCGCACGAGGTTGGTCATGCACTGTTCACAGACTCCCGTGATTGGCAGAAGGAAGATAAGTGGAAAAATGTCCCCCACAGTTTTGTCAATATCACTGAAGACGCTCGCATCGAAAAGTTGATGAAGCGTCGTTATGCTGGTCTGAACAAAACTTTTTCTCGTGGATATAGTCAACTTCAAGATCAAGACTTCTTTGAACTAGAAGGTGTAGACTTCTCTAAAATGTCGTTTGCTGATCGTGCAAACCTCTGGTTCAAGATCGGCAACTATATCAACATTCCCATTAACCGTGGGAAAGAGATGGAAATCATCAATGCTATTGCAGATGCTGAGTCGTTTGATGATGCTCTGGAAGCAGCTCGTTTGATGAATGAGTATGCCAAGGAAATGACCCCTGAGGCAAATATCACTTCTCCTCCCCCTCAGGAGGGCGAGGAAGGTGCCGAAGAAGAGCAAGAACCCCAACCTCAGCAGCAACAGTCTGGGCAGCAATCAGGCGATTCTGATGAGGAGAATGACAACGATAATGCCAACGAAGAAAACAATGCCAACGAAGATGAAGAACTTGGCGATAGTCCCGTAGATGAGACTGAAGCAAAGACCGTGACTTCTTTAGAAGATAAGTTGCGTCAACTTGCAAACATGAGTGATAGTTTCATCTCTTATGTGACTATTCCTAAACTCGATCTTGATCATGTTATCGTCTCTTCCGACATGATTCATGAGTATATTGATTGCTGCTTTGGCGATTTTAAAGAAAGGTTCATCCATATGGATTATGATGTTACCCATAAAGAATCTTATCAATCCTTTAAGAAAGAAGCTGCAAAAGAAGTCAGTTATCTTGTGAAGGAGTTTGAGTGTAAGAAATCTGCCACTGCTTATGCTCGTGCTAGTGTGAGTAGAACTGGTGTGCTTGATTGCAGCAAACTTCATACCTATAAGTACAATGAAGATCTGTTCAAGAAAGTAACCATTCTGCCAGACGGAAAAAATCACGGACTTGTATTTGTGCTTGATTGGTCTGGATCCATGGCAGACATTCTTGTCCCCACTCTTAAGCAACTTTATAACTTGATTTGGTTCTGCAGGAAAGTTGGTATTCCTTACGATGTTTATGCTTTCACTAACGAGTGGAATTATAAATCTGGTCGTGTGCCAAATAATCCAAAGGAAGAAGACAAACTCTATGTCTCCGATGAATTCTCCATGCTTAATATCCTTACCAGCAAGGTAAAGAATTCTGTTGCAGAGAAGCAAATGCAAAACATTTGGGCAATCGCTCATTCATTTACCAGTCACTATGGTTTCTGTCCTCCCCAGATGTATCTGTCAGGAACTCCTTTGAATGAAGCATTGATCACCCTTCATTACATTCTTCCTCAGTTTAAAAAGAAGACTGGAGTGGAGAAAGTAAACTGTGTTGTTCTTACTGACGGAGAGGCATCTATTCCTTCTCGTACTATTATGCTCCAGCGTGACTGGGAAGGTAATCCACAGATTCGTAATCGTAGGGTTAGTGACAGTACTTTCCTTCGTAATCTTAAAACTGGAGAACTGACTCGTCTTTCCTGCATCTATCATCAATTCACCAAATCTATGCTCAATGATTTGAAGTCAACTTTCCCAGAAGTAAACTTCATCGGATTCCGTATCATTGGTGGTGGATCTAGTTACAACAACATGATCTTCCAGTATGAAAACGAATATGATGAGCAGCAAAAGATGCGTAATCAATGGAAGAAAGACAAATCATTTGTGATTAAGAACGGTGGGTATCACTCATACTTTGTTCTTGGTAACCAAGTTCTTTCTCAAAGTTCTGAATTTGAAGTATCGGATGATGCATCTAAGTCTCAAATTAAGAGCGCATTTAAGAAGTCTCTAGCGAACAAAAAAATGAACAAGCGTGTCTTAAACGAATTCATTCAACTGGTCGCTTGATGAACTGTCCACCAGAGGTCTCCTGACCGATTACTCTGGGTTATAATGTATACATACCAAAGGAAATCACAATGCCTCGCTTGTCCTCCGAACAACTTGCTAACTCTCTCCGTGATGCCTTCGGAGATCACATCACTGCTGCTGATGTCCGTGGGTATTGCGCTGCTCAGGGCATTTCTTATCCAACCGCAACTAAGAAACTTGATCAGTATAAAGTTAAGCGTGGTGTTTGGAATCTAACTGTGCAAGAAAAACTTGAGCAGAGTTTCCATGCACCAGCTGCTTTGCCTGCTGTAGAGCAAAACCTTGTTCCCCAAAAAGATGATACCTTCGTCAAGTTTGGTAATTTTGCTGATATTAAAAAGATCATTCAGAGCGGCATTTTCTATCCTGCTTTTATCACTGGTCTGTCTGGTAACGGTAAGACCTTTAGTGTAGAACAGGCATGTGCCCAACTAAATAGGGAGTTGATTCGTGTAAATATCACGATTGAAACTGACGAGGATGATCTTATTGGTGGGTTCCGTCTTGTTAATGGCGAAACTGTCTGGCATAATGGACCCGTCGTGGAGGCTCTTTCGCGTGGAGCTGTTCTCCTTCTAGACGAGATCGACCTTGCTTCTAACAAGATCCTGTGTCTGCAATCTATCCTTGAAGGTAAGGGTGTCTTCCTGAAGAAGATCGGTAAGCAAGTGACCCCTGCTGCTGGTTTCAATGTCATCGCCACTGCCAACACCAAGGGTAAGGGTAGCGATGATGGTCGTTTCATCGGCACCAATGTGCTGAATGAGGCATTTCTTGAGCGTTTCCCTGTGACCTTTGAGCAGGAGTATCCTACTGCCAAGATCGAAGAGAAGATTCTTTCTGCTCTCTGCAGTGATGTTGACTTCTGTAAGCGTCTCTGCGATTGGGCAGACATCATCCGTAAGACTTTTTACGATGGTGGGGTTGACGAGGTTATTTCTACTCGTCGTCTTGTTCACATTGTCCGTGCATTCTCCATCTGGAACGATAAGCAAAAAGCAATTCAAGTCTGCTTGAATCGTTTCGACGATGAGACCAAGAGTGCTTTCCTTGACCTTTACGATAAAGTTGATGCAGATGTCGATTTCTCAAAACTTGTGGATGAACTACAAGAAAGTCCTGTGGGAGACTTTTCCTGATCTAGAAAATATCTGTGACTGGGCAGATTGGGAGGAGAAAGGAACCTCCCTCTCTGCAAAAATCTACAGCAACAGATATATTATTAAGTCTAGAGAAGTTGAGATCTGGGATGAGAAGTCCTGTATCTACAACACGATCATCTATCCTAAGACGGGATCTAACCTCCCTTGCTTTGGGATGGACCTAATGGGTTTCTTTGAAAAGAAAGTCGTTCTTGTATTTGATTTCCAACACCCAGTAGAAAATTACCTCTTCACTCATCCAGATCTTCCCAAGTCAGAAGGCAATTTTCGTTTCTTTGAACCTGGAAATCATTTCTCTGATCACATTTATGTTGCTAAATGCACCATGTCTGAGGTCAATGATCATCTCGAAACTTTCAAAAAGTATCTCACTATCTACAAAGATATGTTAGAATCCGCTTGTCCTAGTGGATTGGATATTTCTCTCTATTCTGACTTTGATACCTATATGAAAAAGTTAGATCCTGTAAGTGGGTACTTAGAGAACAAGTTCGGTAAAGATAAAGCAGAATCACTAGTTAGTGAGTTTCTCTTTACCTATGGACAAAATTCTAATGAGGTGGTAAAATGACAGCATGGTCTTTTTTATACGACGAAATGTACGGTCCTGAAGACGAACAGTACAGTTATACTGTGACTGGAGAAAAATGGGTATCGGAAAATGGTGGTTACGACTGGACGCCATTGCCAGCAACTAGTTCCTCCGATCATATCGTTTTAACAACAAATAAATCTGTGTACAAATACAATGAAGATGAGATCCTTCAACTTGTGAAGGACTATATTAGTGACACCTATCGTGCTCACTACAACTCTGACAACGGAACTCAGACTCTTGATCTGATCGAGTCTGTTGGAGATGCTGCTGCTTTCTGCCGTAGCAATATTCTTAAGTATGCATCCCGTTATGATAAGAAGGGATCTGCTAAAATGGACATTAAGAAGATCATTCATTATGCTGTTCTTCTTTATCACTTCGCTGGACTAGACAAGGAGACTACTGAGCGTGGATATGAAACTTTCTGAAAAAACTATTAACCTTCTCGAAAACTTTTCTTCTATCAACCAGTCTATCCTGGTGAAGAGGGGTTCCAAACTTCGTACCATCTCGGTGATGAAGAACATCCTGGCAGAAGCAGATATCGATGAGAACTTTGAAAAGGACTTCGGTATCTATGACCTTCCCCAGTTCCTGAACGGTGTGGGTCTGATGAATGACCCTGACATTGACCTGAAGCATGATTCTTACATGATCATCCGTGAGGGTAAGACTACTAAGGTCAAGTTTGCCTTTGCCGATCCTGAGGTCATTATCACTCCTCCTGAGAAAGCAATCACTCTTCCCTCGCAAGATGTTTGCTTCCAACTGGAAAGTGTTCAACTGCAGAAACTGCTGAAAGCGTCTTCCGTATATCAGTTGCCTGACCTTGCCGCTGTTGGTGACGGTGAGAATATCACCCTGATGGTCCGTGATAAGAAGAATGATAACTCTAACGAGTTTGCTCTGACTGTTGGTAAGACTGACAAGACCTTTGAGTTCAACTTTAAGATCGAGAATATCAAACTGATTCCTGGTTCTTATGATGTTGTAATCTCCAAGAAACTGCTTTCTAAGTTCACCAACCACAATTACAACCTTGACTACTACATCGCACTCGAACCTGACTCAAACTACGAGGGTTGATTTTATTGACCTGTTTAAGATATCTTTAACTAGAATTTATGTTAAAGAGTGGAATCGTGAAAGAGATAGAATTTTAAACATGATTCCTTTTGAGGATCCAAAGTACACAACTGCGGATCCCAATATCTTTTACACAGATTTTTTTAGTGGTCATAAAAAAGAATATCAAGATTCTTTTCTTTCTATTGTAAAACCATATTTGGATGAATTTCATGAAATTTGTTCATATAAGTTTACTGCAATAAATGAATTTTGGTGTCAAAAATATAAAGCAGGAGATACTCATATTCCACACACTCATGGTGCCCTTGGATATGCATGTGTTTTTTATGCTAAACTGTCTGAAGAACATGAAGGAACCTTTTTCTACTCCCCCTTCATAAATGAGTCTGGAGTAAATGAGTCTGGTGGTGTTCTTGTTAAAGAAGGTGACCTTTTAATTTTCCCTTCCAACCTATTACATATGGCTAGACCTCATGCAAGTAATGAGGACCGCATAATTATTGCTTTTAACTTAATTTGAGAAACATGTAAATGAGACACATCCTGTTTACCCTTAAGGAATGCTCTTCCGATCTCTTGGATGATGAGAACTATGTGAGAGATGTAGTTTATCATGCATCTATTCAATGTGGTTCTACCTTACTTGCTTTGAACTCACACAAGTTTCAACCTCAGGGTGTGACTTGTGTAGCAATGCTCGCTGAGTCCCATATCAGCATTCACACTTGGCCAGAGATAGGTATGGCAGTATGTGACATTTTCACCTGTGGGGACCATACCGATCCCCAAAAAGGAGTAGACTACATGAAGATGGTTCTTCATGCCAAAGACACCATCAGCAATGAATTCGTAAGACCTTTAGAATGAATATCTTTGTCACACATCCGTTTCCTGCTGAAAGTGCCATCTGTCTTCCTGACAAACATGTTGTCAAGATGCCCTTGGAGTGTTGCCAAATGCTATCTATTGTTGCTTCTCCTTGGTATCACTCTTACGGAACTCTGGGAAAAAGAGACGGGACGCCCTATGCGACAGAGAAAGGTGCCTTTCGCAACCACCCTTGTACGAAGTGGGCGGCAGACACCGTGGATAACGCCTATTGGTTAATCAAGTGGGGACTAAATCTGTGTGACGAATATACCTTGAGGTATAACAAAACTCATGCTTGTGAGAATACTTTAGTGCAAGCATACTACCTTTTCCCCAAAGGTAAACTGGATAAGGTTACTCCCTTTGCCAGAGCTATGCCTGACGAATATAAACTGGATACAAGCATTACAACTTTTGATGCGTACAAGATGTACATTGCATCTAAACCATGGGTGTGCGATAATTATATTAGGTTGCCCCATCGTAAACCTGACTGGATTTGATTATGCGTAGTGATTTTCTCTGGGTCGAAAAGTATCGTCCCAAAACTATTGATGAGTGTATCCTTCCTGCTGCTACAAAGAAAACCTTTCAGGATTTCCTAGCACAAGGAGAGATTCCTAACCTGCTTCTTGCAGGTCCTGCTGGTTGTGGCAAGACAACTATCGCTCGCGCTATTTGCGAGCAACTAAACTGCGACTATATTATTATCAATGGATCCGACGAAGGTAGATTTCTCGATACTGTACGGAATCAAGCAAAGAACTTTGCTTCGACCGTCTCACTTTCTTCAGATGCACCGCACAAGGTCATCATTATCGACGAGGCTGATAACACAACCCACGATGTACAGCTCCTCCTACGGGCTAATATTGAGGCGTTTTATGGCAACTGTAGGTTCATCTTCACCTGTAACTACAAAAACAAAATCATCGAACCCCTTCATTCTCGGTGTGCCGTCGTCGAATTTTCTATTACTGCAAGGCAGAAACCTGCAATCGCAGCAGACTTCTTTAGGCGTCTTGGACAAATTCTTTCTGGAGAAGGTATTGCCTATGACGAAAAAGTTCTTGTCGAACTCATCAACAAGCACTTCCCTGACTGGCGTCGTGTCCTCAACGAGTGCCAAAGGTACTCGGTGGGTGGTAAAATTGATTCGGCAATCCTTGCAGAGTTTGGGGATGTTAAGGTAAATGATCTCCTCCAGAAACTCAAGCAGAAGGACTTTCAGTCAGTTCGCAAATGGGTCGTTAATAATCTGGATAATGATCCTAGCGTATTACTGCGTCGTGTTTACGATGCTCTTTATAGCACCTTGGAGGGTCCTAGCATTGCTGCTGCTGTCCTCATCATTGCTAAGTATCAGTATCAGATCGCATTTGTTGCCGACCAGGAGATCAACCTCCTCGCGGCGTTGACTGAAATTATGGTGGAGTGCAAGTTCAAATGAAAGAGTGTCGCATATGTGGCAAAACTAAACCTTTGAGTGAATTTCATCTATGTCATTCTGAAAGAATAGTAAATGGCAAACTTTATCCTAAAAGATACCGCAGCGAGTGTAAAGTTTGTCGTAGAGTAGGGGGGAAAGCACATTCATCTCAGGCAAAAAAACTCATGCAAGAGTTGAATATGGAAAGACCTCCTCTTGGTACTCCATGCAGATGTTGTGGAAAAACAACTGAAATGTTAGTTTTTGACCACGATCATCAAACCAATAAATTTAGAGGTTGGTTATGTTATCAGTGTAATTCTGCCATTGGTAATCTTGGTGATACTCTTGCTGGAATTAAAATGGCAGAAAAATATCTTATGGAATGTAATTTTAAATGAGCGAGGTTTTCCAAAATGTAGAGTCATTCAATAATGACCCCGATGCAAGTATCTTTCAAAGATATGGTCAACCAACTTGGTATCTTCGTATTCTAAAAAAATCAGGGTGGCGGAGAGGGGGACATTGGTCGCTTAAAACTAGAAATAAAGATGAAGCAATTATTGAGGCAAAGAAAAAGTATCAAGAAATAATTGGCACAAATCAAGTTCTTAAAAACAGTTTGTTTAATCCTGAGGATGTAAAAATTGCCACTCTAAGAAAAGGTCTTGGAAGAATTTGTGAAGATAAGTTTAAAAATTTGATGATGGTGAAGGGTTATCAAGTTTATAAACCAGTTGAAGATATTTGGGGATCTGATTTTATCATATCAAAAGATGGAAAAAATTTTGAAAGAGTTCAGGTAAAATCAACTGCACAGTATTCCTCAGCAAAAGCACAGTTTCATCTCATGACCAATCATACTGATAGGATACCGTATAGGGAGATCGTTGATTATATGGCATTCATTAGTGTTATAGATGACACAGTTTGGATGATTCCTGTAGAACATTTACCTGACAAAACTGGAATAAGAGTATCGGAACTAAAAAAAGATTATGAAAAATTCAAAGTTGTTTATGGTTGAGTGCAAGTTTAAGTAATTGTTAACAAATACTAACACCACCAACTTTGGTGGTTTTTTTGTATAAATAACAGAACACTCAGCAATGTGTGTTCTGTTATTTCTTTTATATTTTAAGTTATGTCTATTATTGTCCCTGCGTTTATGCCCCCTCTGCTTCCCGAGGAGTTTGATACTGAATTTGATAGAAAGAATTCGGATACCGTTTTTATCGGAGAAGCAGCGGAGCATATCGTTGCAAAGTATTTTTTAAAAAACAAAATTAATTTCGGAAAACCTCTCGTCGATCAAGGAACTGATTGGTGGGTTCAAGGTGACGATCCGAGAAAGATTGAAAGAGCTCAGGTTAAGAAGGTTGCTTGGAAAGCTAAAATCGATACTGGTCTAAGAGTCCGTCGCGGTATCGAAGTTAGAAGAGATACTTTTGACTTTAGGTTTCAGTCTTCTGGATCTAAATCTGATCCATCTAAATGTTTTTATGGACCAGATAGTATTGATGTCTTCTATCATGTTTTAGTCACACCGCTGAGAGAAATGATTTGGAAGATCCCTGCCAATCTTATTCCTATTGATGAAAATGGGTGGTTTATTCAGAGTAAGAGTCCTGTTCTGGATCGTTCGTTCAAAGTTAGAAAAAAACCTGATTTTCAGATCAGAGACATGTTGATTTCTTGCATGTATGATGTTAAACTGATCGAAGCATATCCAGACTTCTTCTTCCCACAGAAGCAAACCGTAATGGAATTTTTTGAATGAAATCTTTGAAAACCCCCCTTCGTTATCCTGGCGGCAAGTCTCGTGCCGTACAAAAACTTTTCTCTTATATCCCCGACAAGGAGTATGATGAACTGAGGGAACCTTTCCTAGGTGGCGGTTCCTTCGCTATCGAATGGACTAAGCGTTACCCTGACAGCAGGGTATGGGTCAATGACCTTTATGAACCTCTGGTCAACTTCTGGCAGCAACTCCAGATGTTTGGTCGTGAGATGAGAGATGAACTAAATCAACTTAAACAACGCCATGTTGATCCTGCAAGTGCTAAAAACTTATTCCTTGACGCCAAAGCATATCTTGCTAGACCTCTGGAAGACAGTGAAAATTTCCAGCGTGCTGTTTCCTTCTATGTTGTTAATAAATGCTCTTTCTCAGGTCTTACTGAATCCAGTTCATTCTCTGCCCAAGCAAGTGACTCAAACTTCTCCTTCAGGGGAATTGACAAACTGCCCTTCTACTCAGAACTAATCAAGAACTGGAATATCACAAACTACTCTTACGATTATCTTCTGGATGAATCTCCAGACAAGTGCTTCGGTCTTGTAGATCAAAAGATCTTTATCTATCTTGATCCGCCTTACGACATCAAAGACAATCTTTATGGTCGTAAAGGATCAATGCACAAAGGATTTGATCACGATAAGTTTGCTGCTGACTGCTCTGCTTGTAAGATAGATAGTCTTGTAAGTTACAACTCAAGTCAACTCGTTAAAGATCGGTTCACTAACTGGAAAGCATCTGAGTTTGATCTGACCTATACCATGCGTTCGGTTGGTCAGTATATGCGGGAACAACAAGATCGTAAAGAACTCGTTTTGGTTAATTATTGATATGGAACTGAAAGACTGGTTGAACTCTATTAACACAAACAAGCAGGACCTTAGTGAAGATCCTGAGGCATGCAAAAAGTATCCTGCTTACATCGTGAATCGTTGTATGTCTGGACACATCGATGCCATCTTGTTTGCCAATGAGATGAATAAGAATACTCATCTTAACAAAGACATGCAGTACCATTTCATGCTACATAGTCTGAGAAAGAAGAAGAGATTCTCTCCCTGGTTGAAGCAAGAGAAGATTGCTGACCTCGAAGTAGTAAAAAAATACTACGGGTACAGTAACGAAAAGGCACAACAAGCACTTAAGATTCTCTCGCCAGAGCAAATCAAATTCATCCATAAGAAAATGGATACAGGTGGTATTAAAAAATGAAAGTCTTAAGCATTGATATTGATTATGCTTTTCCCACTGTAGATGAATGGCCAAATGAAGACAATGAAATGTTTTCTGAGTGGCATCCATTTACAAAATGGTATTATTATTTTCTGAGGTATCCTTCTCTAAACACCAGGGAAAAAATAATCGATGAAGAATGCTTAGAATATCTTTTAGATACATTTACTAAAGCACTTGTCGCCAGTCCAAATGCTCATGTTTGGTTTGGAATGGATCATGATTATATTCTGGAATATCTACATGACAAAGATCATATTGAGATTGTCAATATTGATCACCACGATGATTTCTTAGCAGGGTGTTATGTTGATGAAGACTGTGCTGGAGATGAACAGCAACATATGGCTGGTCATATTTTAGAATATGAGATGACAAAAGCTTTTGGTAAAGTTGATGAGGGGAGCTGGGGAGGATATTTGCATTCCCAGAACAAGTTGGATAGTATGACTTGGATCAGAAATAATGATTCTAAGGCAGATGAAGATACTCGTACTCCTTTCAATAAGTTTATCTGTGATTATGTTGGTAATCCTTGTAAATGGGAAACCTGTTTTAAAGAGCAATATGATCATGGAAACTATGAATATGATGCCATCTTTGTTTGCCTTTCCCCCGCATATTTTCCGTCAAGTCAATGGGGATTGTTTAGTCTTTTCTTAGGAATCTATGAGGATTTTACTGGTAAGAGTTGTAAACTAGACGAATTTTGGGATAAAAAATGGTTGATCAAAATGACATATGAAGAACCAAGGAGAATTCTTCAGGAAGCTCTTAACGAAGTCAAGAAAAGTTTAGATAAATAATACAAACATTTTTCATTAATTGAGATGAGCGTCGTTGTTGAACCGACCGTTGATTGGTCGCCCGAGAAGATGATTGAAGTTTCTCTGAGTGAACCTGATGATTTCCTGAAGGTGCGAGAGACCCTGACCAGAATCGGTGTAGCATCCAGAAAGGAAAAGAAACTGTATCAATCCTGCCACATTCTTCACAAGCAGGGTAGATATTACATCGTCCATTTCAAAGAACTGTTTGCTCTTGACGGTAAGAAAGCAAATCTTACTGTCAACGATGTCCAGCGTCGTAATAGAATTTCCCAACTCCTTGCTGATTGGGGTCTGATTACTGTCGTTGATGCTGAAAAGATTCAGGACATTGCTCCTCTTAATCAAATTAAAGTTCTTTCTTACAAGGATAAGAACAACTGGGTGCTTGAAACAAAATATAACATTGGTCGCAAGACTAAGGTAGAAGGAGAAGAAACCGTATAAATAGTTCGTCGCCATTTCGTGCGCGACTCTATACATACGGAATATACGCTACTTTATGGGGGTTACCAACACCCCCTTTTTAATGCAAACTATTATAATTAGTATTGGATGCCGAAAGGGTCCACACAACACAAACTCGCTTTTAAAGGAGCTACCATAATGGCAAACCTTGCACGGTATAATGCGTCGGATCTTTCTGCTTTGATGGATAAGATCACACGCAATAGCATTGGCATGGATGATTATTTCGATCGTATCTTCAAACTACACGAAACTACTTCTAATTATCCCCCATATAACCTCTACAACATCAGCAATACTGAATGTAAGCTGGAAGTCGCCTTAGCAGGATTTAGGAAGGCGGAGGTGTCTGTCTATACGGAGGCTGGTAAACTCTTCGTAGAGGGGCAGAAGGAGGACAAAGAGACCGATACCATCTTCTCCCACAAGGGACTGGCGCAGAGGTCCTTTACGAGGGTCTGGACGCTCTCTGATGAGACGGAAGTTAGGGATGTGACCTTTGAGGATGGTCTTTTGACAGTGACTCTTGGGAAGATTGTCCCAGAGGCGCATAAGCGTAAGGACTGGTTCTAAATATCGGGGGGTTGATCGCCCCCCTTTTTCATGTTATACTAGTAAGAGGTAAAAAGTCTATTATGTCGGTTAGAGTCGCTGTGATTGGCAATGATAAAATCATTGCTGATATTAAAGAATTGGTTGATCCTGAAGATAAAACTCGTCAATATCTTTTCAATAATCCATACCGTGTCATCCTGCAACCTACAATGACACTAATGGAAGATTCTTCGGAGGAACTTAATAATACCTCTCAAGTTTCTCTTGCTACTTGGCAACCATTAACCACTGACACTAGTTTTATTGTCAATCCTAGTTCAGTTCAAACGGTTTTTGAACCAGTTGCTGATCTTAAAAATATGTACAGGGAGTTGATTGATGCCATCAGTTAAAGTTATTGTTCTTAAAGAAGACTATAAATGTCTCATCGCTGGCGTCGAAGAGGTTTATGGTGCTGACATTGGAGAACCAGACTGCGAACTTACAAATCCTTATGAGTTTATCCCTCAAGATGAGGACTATGATGGTCCATACAAAGATCGTCTGAAACCATGGACTATAATGAAGTTGAGTTCTCAGAAAAAGTGTAGAATCCAAAGTGATACTATCCTAACCCTGGTTGATCCAGAATCTTTTATCCTTCAAGCATACAACGAACTTCTTGGTGAATGAAATTCTATACTAATGTACAAATGATTGGGGACCAGTTCCTCGTTCGTGGTTATGAAAATGGTGAGTACATTCAGTTTCGTGAAAAATATCAACCCACTCTCTTTGTTCCCGCAAAGAAAGAAACTTTCTACAAAACTCTCGATGGTGATTATGTCGAACCCATTAAACCTGGGTCGGTATCTGACTGTCGGGAGTTTATTAAAAAGTATTCACAGGTAGAGAACTTTAAGATCTACGGTAACGAACGGTTCATCTATCAATACATCTCGGATAAGTATCCTCAAGATCAGATTGACTTTGATATCAGTAAGATTCGTCTCGTAACGGTCGATATTGAGACCCGTTCTGAGAATGGGTTCCCTGATGTTGCATCAGCAGACCAGGAGATTTTGTTGATTACTATTCAGGACTACAACACCAAGGAGATTACTACCTGGGGTCAAGGTCCATTTAAGATCAAACAGGATAATGTTCGTTATCTTCAGTTCAATAATGAGCGTGATCTTCTGAATGATTTCATCCACTGGTGGATGGACAATACTCCCGATGTTGTAACTGGTTGGAACATCCAACTGTTCGACATCCCGTTTATTGCAAAGCGTATTGATCGTGTTCTTGGTGAGAAACTTGCTAAGAGACTGTCTCCCTGGGGTCTAGTGTCCCAGAAAGAGGTATTCATCAAGGGTCGTCAACAGATTTATTACGATATTGGGGGCATTACACAACTAGATTATCTCGATCTGTATAAGAAATTCACTTATACAAATCAGGAATCTTATCGTCTGGACCACATTGCTAATGTAGAACTCGGTCAGAAGAAACTTGATCACTCCGAGTTTGATACCTTCCAAGAGTTCTATACTAACGGTTGGCAGAAGTTTGTAGAATATAACATCATCGATGTGGAGCTCGTAGACCGTCTTGAGGACAAGATGAAGTTGATCGAGCTCGCTCTGACTATGGCATATGATGCCAAAGTTAACTATAATGATGTCTTCTATCAAGTTAGGATGTGGGATACCATCATTTATAACTACCTTAAGAAGAAAGGTATCGTTATTCCTCCTAAGGAGCAGACAGACAAAGATGAAAAGTACGCGGGTGCTTATGTTAAGGAACCGAATCCTGGGGTGTATGATTGGGTGGTCTCTTTTGATCTTAATTCCCTTTATCCTCATCTCATTATGCAGTACAACATCTCCCCTGAAACCATCATCGAGGAGCGGCATCCCACTGCATCTGTTGAAAGGATCCTGAAGGAAGAAATCAACTTTGAAATGTACAAGGACTATTCCGTTTGTCCTAACGGTGCTATGTTCCGTAAGAACAAAAAGGGATTTCTTCCCGAACTGATGGAGAAAATGTATGGTGAGCGTGTCATCTTTAAGAAGAAGATGCTTGCTGCCAAGCAACAATACGAGAAGACTCCTACCGACGCCCTTAAGAAAGAGATTGCCCGCTGCAATAACATTCAGATGGCAAAGAAGATTTCTCTTAACTCTGCTTATGGTGCCATTGGTAATCAATACTTCAGGTATTTCAAACTAGCAAACGCTGAGGCAATCACTCTGTCTGGCCAGGTCTCGATTCGCTGGATCGAGAACAAAATGAACGAATATCTAAATAAACTTTTGCGTACAGAACGCGAAGATTATGTCATCGCTAGCGATACAGACTCAATCTATCTTAATCTTGGACCTCTTGTTACTCAATTTTTTGGTAATAAGTCTGGTGATAAAGCAGCAGTTGTGGGGATACTTGACAAGATCTGTCAAGAAAAGTTGGAACCATTCATCGAGTCCAGCTATCAGGAACTTGCGGATTATGTTTCGGCATATGAACAGAAAATGAGTATGAAGCGGGAGAATATCGCTGACCGTGGTATTTGGACTGCTAAGAAACGGTATATTCTTAATGTTTGGAACAGCGAGGGAGTTGCATATACTGAACCTAAACTGAAGGTTATGGGTATTGAGGCAGTTAAATCATCAACCCCTGCACCCTGTCGTCAAATGCTTAAAGAATCTTTTAAAATTATGATGTCAGGATCAGAAGATGCTATGATAGACTACATAGATCAATGCCGTAGCAAGTTTAAGAAACTTGCTCCTGAGGAAATTTCTTTTCCGAGATCTGTTAGTGATGTAACCAAGTATAAATCCAGCTCTGACATCTATGTCAAGGCAACCCCGATTCATGTTCGGGGAGCACTCCTGTACAATCACTACATTAAGAAAGGAAATCTTACCCATAAGTATTCATTGATCCAAAACGGGGAGAAGATCAAGTTTTGTTATCTGAAGAAACCCAATATCATTCATGAGAATGTTATCTCTTTCATTCAGGACTTTCCAACAGAACTCAACATCTCCAAATATGTTGATTATGACTTGCAATTTGACAAGGCATTCTTAGAACCTCTAAGGATCATCCTAGATGCTATTGGGTGGTCTGTGGAGAAAACCGCAAACCTAGAAATGTTTTTCTCATGAACGATCAAAATTCTATCGTAGATACCGAATCAAAAAAAGATAAATGGAATCGTGGTCTAGACCTTTTTATTGAAAGTGTTCTTAAACCAGATCAAGAACTGAGGCAGTGTGCCCACAATCAAAAGTGCTACACCGAACTGTTGGATGTTCGTGAGAATGTGCTAGAATACTTGAAAAGCATGCGTTGGTATTGAATGGACTTTCTTAAAGATATTGTAAAAGAGATTGGTGATGACTACACCAAACTCGCAGCAGACATTGAAGAATCTGAAAGTTATGTTGACACTGGTTCGTACATTTTTAACGCACTGGTGTCAGGTAGTGTATTTGGTGGTGTATCTGGCAATAAGATTACTGCTATTGCTGGAGAGTCTAGTACTGGAAAGACTTTCTTTTCTCTCGCTATGGTTAAGAATTTTCTTGATTCTAACCCCGATGGTTATTGTCTCTACTTTGATACTGAGGCAGCTATCACTAAATCACTGATTGAATCTCGTGGTATTGACACCAAGCGTTTGGTAGTTGTCAATGTTGTTACCATCGAAGAGTTTCGTAGTAAGGCACTGAAAGCAGTAGACATTTACTTAAAAAAATCTGTAGATGAGCGTAAACCTTGTATTTTTGTGCTAGACTCTCTTGGTATGCTCTCTACTGATAAAGAGATTACTGATGCTCTGAACGATAAACAAGTTCGGGACATGACTAAATCTCAACTTGTCAAAGGTGCATTCCGTATGCTTACCCTTAAACTGGGTCAAGCAAATATCCCGATGATCGTTACTAATCATACCTACGATGTCATTGGTGCCTATGTTCCTACAAAGGAAATGGGCGGTGGTTCTGGTCTTAAATATGCTGCTTCTACTATCATCTATCTCTCAAAGAAAAAAGAGAAAGATGGAACCGAGGTTGTTGGAAACATTATCAAAGCAAAGACTGCTAAATCTCGTTTAAGTAAGGAAAACAAAGATGTGGAAGTTCGTCTTTATTACGATGAGCGTGGTCTTGATAGATATTATGGTCTTCTTGAACTCGGTGAACTGGGCGGTCTCTGGAAAAATGTCGCAGGTCGGTATGAGATCGACGGCAAAAAGCTTTATGCAAAGCAAATCCTTAAAGAACCAGAAGTATATTTCACTGAAGAAGTGATGCAGCAACTCGATGAGATTGCTAAGAACGAATTTAGTTATGGTGCCTAATGAATGATCGTATTGAACTCACTATCCTTAGAAATCTCATTCATGATGAAGAGTTTCTAAGGAAAGTTCTTCCCTTTATTAATCCTGAATATTTTCAGGAGCGTACTGAAAAAGTTATCTTTGAAGAAGTCACCTCCTTTGCCCAGGAGTATGACAAAATTCTGACACCAGAAATTCTTAGCATTGAGATTCAGAACAGGGGAGACCTATCTGAACAAGAGTTCAAAGACGCTCTAGGGTTAGTTGAAGTTCTCCGTGAATCGGAGACTCATTCTCAGTGGTTGCTCGATGCCACTGAGAAATGGTGCCGTGATCGTGCCATCTATTTGGCACTCATGGAATCCATTCAAATTGCAGACGGCAAAGATTCTAAGAAAACTAGGGATGCTATCCCTAGTATTCTGTCGGATGCCCTTGCAGTCTCGTTTGATAATCACATCGGACATGATTATCTTGAAGACTATGAGCAACGCTACGAATCCTATCATAAACAAGAATCTAAGATCCCGTTCGACCTCGAATACTTTAACAAGATTACGAAAGGCGGGCTCCCTAACAAAACACTTAATATTGCTCTTGCTGGCACGGGGGTTGGTAAATCTCTGTTTATGTGTCATGTCGCAAGCTCGGTGTTACTACAGGGCAAAAATGTCCTATACATCACGCTTGAAATGGCTGAAGAGAAAATTGCAGAAAGAATCGACGCTAATCTGCTTAATGTTAACATCAGAGATCTAGTCGATCTTCCTCGTCAGATGTTCGAAACAAAAGTCAATAACCTTGCTAAGAAGACTCAGGGAACTCTTATAATTAAAGAGTACCCGACAGCATCTGCCCATGCGGGACACTTTAAATCTCTGCTCAACGATCTGGCACTTAAGAAGTCTTTTCGTCCTGATATTATTTTCATCGATTACCTTAATATATGCTCTTCCTCACGCTATCGCGGTGCGATTGGTGTTAATTCATATAGCTATATCAAGGCAATTGCTGAAGAGCTTAGAGGGCTTGCTGTCGAAGCAGAGGTCCCTATCGTATCTGCCACCCAGACCACTCGTTCTGGTTATAGCAGCAGTGATGTTGACATTACTGACACTAGCGAGTCCTTTGGCCTCCCTGCTACTGCTGATCTTATGTTTGCCCTTATTTCATCTGAAGATCTTGAAGGACTCGGGCAAATTATGGTGAAGCAGTTGAAGAATAGGTATAACGATCCAACAGTAAACAAGCGGTTTGTTGTAGGTATTGACAGGGCAAAGATGAGACTTTATGACTGTGATCAGTCTGAAGGTGGGAGTCTCCATGATCGTGGTGACGAAAATGATGCAGAGAACTTTGTAAAGGAAAACAAGTTTGAGGGATTTAAGTTTGATTAGATCAGCAACAGAAATTTGGAATAAAATCTCTGCGGTTAACAACCTTGAGTTCGAATTTCGTCTCTTAAATGATAAAGTTCCTGTTCTTGTAGCAAATGATGTTTATAAGAATCCAGATCTAGTATCTGAGTTCTTTGAGAATCTTGACTACTGGGAAACAAGATACTTTATTGATAGTGATAATGTTCGTCCTGGTCTTACTCATAGATTCCCTGACATGTTGCGTCCAATAATTGCGCAGCAGTTAGAGCAGAGACTTAAACCATTATTCGGTGTTTCTAAATTAAGTGTTTGGGATTTATATACCCAATGCACAAGCGGAAATATGACATTAGATTCTACTGGAAGTCTATGTTGTTATCCTCATATCGATACTCCTCTTTTAGATACACTGGATGATATTCCGTGTTTCGTCACAAACATAAATTTCTCCAAGAGTGTTGATCCAGTTACTACAGGATTTTGGTCATGGCGCGGTAAAACTAATGCTTTAGATTTTGACCGTAAAGATAAAAATAGTTTGCAAAACTTTTATGATCGTCACGAATTTCAAACTGTAGATTCGTGGTTTCAGATTAAAAACTATGAAGATTTTTCATTTGAAACTTCTGTCACGATAGGGTATAATAGTCTAGTAGTTTACCCAACTATGAACCTCCATAATCCATTCATTGAACCTAGTTGGTTCTCTGATAGTCAGAGGTTAGTCTTGTCTATTTTTTTCTCTTTGTCTCCTGAAGATTTTGACTTTGAAGACAAATACATAGATACGGTTTCCTATAGTTGGGAACACTTCAGACTTGACACTCTATTCAATTATCATCCAAAACAAACTCAATTTGAATAATTATTATGCCTACTTATTCCTCTGCAATCGCTGACAATATTCCTGAACCTCAGCGTCCTCAGCAACCTCCTGCTCCTTCCCGTCCCCGTGCTAAGGAGTTCTGGGAGATGGAACCTGGAGATCCTGGCACTGAACAGTGGCAAGATAACCCTGTCAATCCTACTGGTCCTCAAGGTGCTCCTGCTGCTGAACAGCAAGCTCGTGCTGTTGAAAGTATGCAAGTAGTTGTTACTCAAAGCAGGCGTGAGATTGCCAATCTCTCCAAATATATTGAGTTTGTCGATCAGGTTACCAGTGCTCCTTCTAAGGACAATGCTCAGTTCATTGCTCGTGTTGCATCTCTGCAAGCAGAAGGTTGTGACATCCAGCGTCTCCTGACTGCTGCTGTTGGTATCGCTGCTGAAGGTGGCGAGTTCATGGAGATCGTTAAGAAGATCACCTTCCAAGGCAAACCCTGGAACGCTGATAACATCGAGCACCTGAAGATCGAACTCGGTGATGTCATGTGGTATGTCGCTCAGGCATGTATGGCACTGGACATCTCTCTGGAAGAAGTTCTGGATCGTAACATCAGCAAACTTGCTGCTCGTTATCCAGAAGGAACCTTCGATGCATATTATTCTGAAAACCGTAAAGCAGGTGACCTTTGATGATTAACCTTGAACTCGATCCCCAGACTGCCGTTTATGTAATGCAGTCCCTTGTCAATACTCAAGAAGGATATACTTATGATGAAAAGTGTGTTCCTCCTCGCATTGTTCAAATTCGTGAAGTGATTGGTAAGATCGATGCTGCTCTTGACGAAGCAATGAAAGACTGATGTATAGTTTCTGGATCCACCTAGTAGCATTCTTTCAAGTTGTCGTGATGAATTGTATTCAACCTGCCAACTGGAAGTATTGTTATCGGGTGGACCAGTGGTTAATTCCAGACCTTGTAGAGGGTTATGAAATCTGGTCTGGCAAAAAACAACCCTATCAAACTGAGAAAGACTATCTAAATAGTCTTGACGACCAGATAGAATAAAATGTCTGACGGAGAAGTATTATTGGCATTGAATGCTGCTCTTAAAGGAGTGCAGACTAAAGTCGTCAAATCTGGACCTAAGGTAGATAAAATTAGAATCATCTCTGCACAAAGAGCAGAGACCCAGGATAAAATATCTAAAGAATTAATTAGATTGAGGGTTCCTTTTGTCAATGAAATTGACAAGAGTGAGTCCTCTTTTCCTGTAACTAAGATTGCACTTCAAAAAGGTCTCATCAAACTCATCTACAAGAAAGGTGGTGGTGGAGGATCTGGCGCTGGTGCTGCATTAACTAAACTTGCCGAATCATCTCAGGCACTTTATGCTGCTGTAGTTTTTAATGTTCTTCGTCGTGAGATGACGATCAAGGATGTTACTAAGGATAATTTTGTAAGAGCAGCAGCAACTGCAATCACTGATGAAAAATTCGATAACATGGTAAATGCATTGCCAGATGATTGGATTAACTCATCTATTGCTGGTGCAAATGCTCTGTTTAAAATGTATGGAAATTCTGGTAGGTTCACTTTTCACAGAGGATCTCCTGTTGTTAATGCTATCGAAAAAACATTTACGGCAATCAATAGAGAAGAGTCTGCTTTTGGTAACCTAAACAAGTGGAGTCCTGCTGACATCTACATGGTTGGTGCAGGTTTTAATCCTGGAGAGTTACAAGCAGAAAGAACTCTAAAGGGATTGAATGAAAAGATGTTCGAGTATGTTCAATCTAATCAACTGATTGGAGTCTCTCTTAAAAAGATTACTAGCAGTAGAGGAATCATTAGTAAGAAAAATTTCCCTACGGATAAGAAGGCAGTAACTGCATCTTTTAGAGGAACTACCACTAATATGGATGCTATGGATGGTTATATTCAGTGGGGTGCTGGAACAACAGAGAAGATCCAGTTTAGAAGTTTTGGTGGAGAAGCATCACTGACTGGATGGCAGGGAGAGATTAAGGGTGCGTCTGCTAACCAGGGTAAGGTTTCTTTGGGTCCAATCAATTTTATTCTCAAGAGACATGGACTACCGCAGATTCCTGCATCGTCAGAGTCTGCTGCTTTGGCAAAATCAAACACGGAAAAACATTGCGCCAACATAGCGCAAATGATGGCAGACTATGGTATAATTAGTCCAGCACAAGTGGGTGCCGCTGCCAAAACAATACAAGGAAATTCTGATAAGTACAGATACTCAAAGTACCTCGTCATGAATTTGCTGTTAACCATGAAGAAGGCACCAAAGCAAATACAAGATCAAGTAGTGCAAGATCTTTATTTGTATGCTAGTTCTCAGGCAAGTTACTCTGCTCCGTATATCAAATTAGAATGAAATGCACATTGATTTGTTTCCTCAGCGAGTATATAAGTATCATCTTGATCCCACAGAAATAAAGAAGTTCATGTTAGAGAGGTACAACTCTTACAAAGACTTCTCTGTTAATGGAACTCCAGATGGATGGTTTTGCAATGTGAGGACAGAATTTCAAGGAGCATTTCCTCAAGAGATTAGTGATAATTATATTGACATTCTTCAGCAATGGAAGAATGATATTGGATTGACTCATAGACCATACATTCATGAGATTTGGATGAACACTTATGATCGATCTCATTATCAAGAACCTCACACTCATTTACCTGGATTCTATTCTGCAATTCATTATGTGTTGTTTAATCCTTATGAGCATGAAGGTACAACATTTTGCAATCCTCTAGAACAAATAAATTCTTTCATGTTTGATGGTGAGTTTATGGATGAGAGACTCAATCCCCATGTTCTAGAACATGCAGATATCCCTGTAGAAGAAGGGGATATACTCATATTTCCATCTAATCTAAAACACTTTGTTAAAAAGAATGATAGCAAACATCTTCGTATGACTGTATCCTTTAATATAAATAGAGTTGCGGAGAATACACGGCGGGTATTTGCATAATAATCATGAAGAGTTTCTTCCAGTTTTTAAACGAGGCACAGACTAACGCTGCAAAGCAAGCAAAGAAGCTTGGTTTGAAGGGCGATGGTCATGGATCGTGGTTGGATGCTCAGAATAGAATTGTAGGTAGAACTGTAGAAGGTGAATTAGTATTCACTAGCGGTAGAAAGCCCGCACAAGAGAGTGATCCTACAAGACCTGGACCCGCTGCTAGAGGACTTCCCCCTCAAGAACCACCCCCGCCTGCTCCTGGACAGGGTGGAATGCAACCCGAAGAGGGAGAGGTTGAGGAAGTAGAAAAGACCAGAGGAACTCTCACCATCGGATTTGGTAGATTCAATCCTCCTACATCTGGTCATGAAAAACTTTTAGATACAATTAAGAAGACTGCTGCGGGTGAGCAGTATGTTGTATATCCTTCTCACTCTGTAGATCCTCAAAAGAACCCTCTTGATGCAGAGACAAAGGTTCTCTTCATGAAGAAGATGTTCCCTGATCATTCGAACGCGATCGTATACGATCCTTCTGTTCGTACTATTTTTGATGCTTTGAAACATGCAGACACCGAAGGATATGCCAGTGTCAACATCGTGGTTGGTGCTGACAGACAAAAAGAGTTTGAGAACCTCGCAAACAAATACAACGGGCAACTCTATAATTTTGATGCGATTAATGTCATCTCTGCTGGAGAACGGGACCCCGATGCTGAAGGGGTCGAGGGCATGTCTGCTTCGAAATTACGAGCACTAGCAGCAGACGGAGACTTTGAATCATTTAGAAAGGGACTTCCTAAAGCTGCTAAGGGTGTAGTTGCTAGAGAACTGTTTAATACAGTTCAAAGATCTATGGGTGCTGCAGCAAAAACTGAAGGCGTTGAGATGTGGCAAATTGCACCTAAGTATGATTCCAGAACTCTTAGAGAGCACTATCTCTCTGGCGATATTTTTGGTATGGGTTCACTTGTAGAATCTCTTAATACTGGATTGATTGGTAGAGTCATTCGCCGTGGCGCTAATCATGTTATTGCAGTAACTAAGGAAGGCATCATGTTCAAGTCTTGGATTAGAGACTTGACTGAGTATGTTTCTCGTATTCCCTCTGGAGTTCCTGCTTCCAAACGCGAAATCGGAACAGATTCTTACAGAGAATATGTACAGACCCTTACTCCCCTGGAGAAGGTAAAGTCATTTATAAATAAAAGATAGCAGACGCAAAGCTTTTAGGTTCGATGAAAAACTTTATTGAAGATAGCGCAGAGCAAATCATGCTTAATAGCATGGCCAATGTTTTTATGTCTGAAAAGTTGGACCCTGTTGGTAAGGAAGACTCTGATATTGATAATGATGGTGACTCTGATAAGTCCGATTCCTACCTGAGAAAGCGTCGTCAGGCAGTTGGTGCTGCTATCGCTGCTGAGAAAGCAAAGCGTGTTAAGAAAGAAGAATTGGAAATGTCTCTCCGTCAAAAGGTTGAGGGTTTAAACGAAAAAAAGTTGTATCCCGCCGACAAGGCGACGACCTCTGACGAGAAAGAAATAACAATCGAAGAGAAACCCGTAAAGAATATCATTAAAATCAATCCTGATATTCAAGAGGGTCTCAAGCAAGCACGGAAGAATGTCGGTGCTGGTAAGTGCTGGGATGGATATGTTGCCAGAGGAACTAAGAAGAAGGGTGGTAAAGAAGTTCCTAATTGCCAGAAAGAACAGATTGATGCATCCAAGACCAATCAAACTCCAGATCAACTTCTGCAGGGAATGATTGATAAGAAGAAGTTGGGTGGAAAAGTAGTTAAGATGAAAGAGGAGACTTTAAGTGAGAAAGCAGTCTCTAGAAAGCAGCAGCGTTTCATGGGTATGGTCAGAGCTGCTCAGAAAGGTGAGGGAGCGGCATCGCCTGAGGTTGCCAAAGTTGCTGCCAGCATGAAGAAGAAAGATGTAAAAGATTTTGCATCTACTAAGCACGATGGTCTTCCAGAAAAGAAAAAAGTCAAAGAAGAAACTGAGATTAATGAGATTGCTCCTGCACTATTAGCAAGAGCTGTTGGTGGTGCTCTACTTCAAAAAGGCGTAGGCCGTGCAATTGTTGGAGGTGTTGCTAAAGGTGCTGCTTCAGGTCTCGTCAGTGGTGCCCTTAGTGCAGCTACTGCTCCACTTCAAGCTGTTGGAGGTGTAGGCAGTGCTATTGGTGGTCTTTCCAAAATGGCAGCAGCAAATCAAGAAAAAGAAAATTTAAAGAAAAAAGAAGAGTTGCAAAAATCTGTAAAGGAAGAGATCGCTGCTATCGCAGAAGGTGCTCGCAAACCCGAAGTTGAAGAGAAGGGTAAGAAAGTTGCTGAGTTAGAAAGGGAAGGTCGTGCTAAAGGGATCACCGACAAGTTCCGTAAGGAGTATCCTGGTTCTCGTCAGGAGAAAAAGGAAAGAGGTCGCAAGCAGACTGAAGGTGAACTGACTCAAGATCGCATTAAGAAGCATAACGAGCGTGTTCGTAAGCATGGATTCACTTCTAAAGAGAAGAAAGAATCTAAGGCAAGGGAGAAATACGATTCTGCAAGAGATTGAGCCTATATAGGGTATACCATATAGGTAAAAATCATGGTCTCTTTTTTACTTCCCCTGGCATACAAAGTAGTTGATGCCGCTATCGCTAAGATCCCCGACGATGCAGAACTGGGTGAAAAACTCATCGATCTGTGTCTCCTTATTGTCGGTAAAGCAGTTAAACTGACTAAGACTACTGCTGACGACGAACTGTTTGAAAAAGTTAAGGCAGCGATTAAAACCCGCGAGGATGCTTGACTTATAAATAATTCTAAGAAAAATCGTACATTGGGTGCAAAAACATGGCTCTCTGGGGCAATAACGACAATGTAACTTCCACTGGCACAGTTAGCCTGGATTATGCTACTGGTACGGTCACAGGTGCTGGTACTTCTTTCGCTACTGATCTGGAAGTTGGTCAAGTAATCCGCTTCGGCATTCGTGATGGTGTCGGCACATACTATGGAGATGCAGTTATCTCTGGTATTACCAGTGAAAGAGTTCTGAGCATTGCTAGTACTGCTGGTCTCTCTGGTGCTGCTATCGCCGCTACTGACTTCTATGTCAGTGAACTGCCTGTATATACTGTAGGAGATTCCACTTTCAGTGAGAATACCTACGGTGTCGAAGACAAAATTGTCTATGGCATTTCTACTTCTGCCGTTGCAATGGGTCACAGTGGTTCTGTTACTCATTATGGATGGGTAGGTGTTCAAACCTATATCGATTGCCACGGAAATTATAGAGTTAAGACAGAAACTCTGGTTGCCATGGGTGCCGATTCTACTGGCAGCGGTGGCATTAGCACTGGTGCTGGCAGCATCGTTTATCCTACTGATGTATGATAAAGTGAATGAAATTCGATGAATTGAACGATAGTAACTATCTCTTATTTGCTATTAAGAATTATGAAAATCCTCAGGCAGTAACTGAGGAAGATTTTTATGATGATCTTAAAAGAATCAAATACATTAAAAGGCTACTGAAGAGATATAAGAATAGCGGAGAGTTAAGAACTCATCTGATTCTTAATCACTTCATAGTCCTTTTTAATGTATTTGGGGACGCTGGAGTTCCGTTGCTCTTTTTTAAATTAGATAGAGATCTATGGTCTTGTACCAAAAGTTTTCTAACCTATCTTGGTAGAGTTCCCGATTACCCACGCACGGAACTAAATAATATTATCGATGATGAATATTGTCTGGAGCAGTTACGAGCAGTCTGATGGATCGCCGCTTACAAAAAGTGTATGACATCTTGAAAGAGATGATGGTCGCTAATGCTCCTGGAGCATCTGGCGGCTTTTCTGATAACTCTGATCCTAAAGGACCCGTTGCTGGGCGAAACATTTACATGGGTAAAGGTTCACGCAAACGCTGGTTAGACCATGTTCGCAAAACTAGGAGTTCTTGAATCGAAGTTAGAAATTTATGAGGACTTGTCCAAAGAAATGCTGGACAAGTTAGAGCGTGCTGTAACTTCCATTCAAGAAAATACAAACAAAACTGCCATCATCCTTGAGCGACATGAGAATCGTTTGGATGAAGGTGACAAAGCAAACCAGGCAATCATTAAGATGATCAATGATCATCAGAAATATGATGAGAAGATGTTTGAAAGAATGACTGAGAAGTTTGATGACCTGGAGAAGAAGGTAGATGAGAACCAGAAGATGCTCTGGATGGTTACCATCAGTGCCAGTGCAATCATCTTTGCTGTTCAGTTCCTTCCATCCATCGGTTTTAAGTTGACACCTGCACCGATAACGAGTACAATAGTCCCAGGCACTAGTCTGGTGAATGGACCTAATTGATTCCAAGTACATCGGTCTTGTCTCTGCTAGACTTCAGAAGTTTAAAAGAGTAAAGGCAGATCTTTATAATTTTCGTTGCCCTATCTGTGGAGATTCCCAGCGGTACAAGAACAAAGCGCGTGGGTATATCTATTCAGTAAAGAACAACACCAATTTTAAGTGCCATAACTGTGGTGCTTCGATGTCACTCAACAACTTCTTGAAGAAGTTAGACTCTACTCTGCATAAGAAGTATTCTATCGAGAAGTTCAAGGAAGGACATACGGGCAGAAACTTTGTTGTTGATGAACCCGAGTTTGTTTTTGAGAAACCAAAGTTCATTGCAAAGTTAGATCTCCCTCTCTGCAGTGAGGTTGACACTGCAAAAAAGTATCTGGAAGGACGGAGGATTGATCCGTCCAAGTTTTACTTCGCTGAGAAGTTCAAGTCCTTTGCTAATACCTTTCAAGAGGTATTCACAAGCACTTCTCATGAAGAATCTAGGATAATTATTCCTTTGTTTTATAATCAAAACCTAATCGGTTTTCAGGGAAGGGCTATAGGTCCTAACCGTGTTAAATATATCACCGTGATGTTGGATGACAATGCACCAAAGATTTATGGATATGATGGAGTCGATACAAAATTACCTATCTATGTGGTCGAAGGACCCTTTGACAGCACTTTCGTCAACAATAGTGTGGCTCTGTGTGGTGCTGACGGTAACCTTCGTTGTCTTGAAGGAAATGATCTCGTTTTTGTTTACGATAATGAACCCCGTAATCGAGAGATCGTCGATCGCATTGACAAATGCATATCAAGAGGCGAGAGAGTCATCATCTGGCCAAGTGGAATCGTAGAGAAGGACATCAATGATATGGTCCTCGCTGGACACAATGTTATGGATGTGTTAAAATTAAATACATACTCAGGTCTAGAAGCAAAAGTTAAATTTACAGAGTGGAAAAAGGTATGAGCAACGGGACTAAAGTTCGTAAAAGATCTGGCGAATTGGAATCGCTTGATCTAAACAAGATGCACAAGATGGTTGATGAGGCATGTAAAGATCTTGCGGGCGTCTCTGCCTCTCAGATTGAAATCAATTCTGGCATTCAGTTTTATGATGGTGTTACCACTGCTGAGATTCAGGAGATCTTGATTCGTAGTGCTAGTGACCTGATTGACCTTGAGAATCCGAACTATCAGTTCGTTGCTGCTAGACTTCTTCTGTTTGCTCTGAGGAAGCAACTGTGGGGTCGTATGCATGAGTGCCCTACTCTGCAACAGCATGTTGAGAATTGTGTGAAGAGAGGCGTCTATGACGCAGAGATCGTAGTAAAATATTCTGCTGAAGAGTGGGAAAAACTGAATGGATATATTGACCATGAGCGTGACATGCTGTTCACCTATGCTGGTCTTCGTCAGGTAGCCGATAAATATCTCGTTCAGGATCGTAGCACTGGAGATGTCTATGAGACTCCCCAGTTTATGTACTTGATGATCGCTGCTACGATCTTTGCAGAGTATCCCAAAGAAACGAGACTCGATTATGTCAAGCGGTACTACGACGCAACATCGAAGCACAAAATCAACATTCCCACACCTATCATGGCGGGAGTTAGAACTCCACTTCGACAATTCGCTAGCTGTGTGCTTGTTGATGTTGATGACACCCTCGATAGTATCTTTACTAGCGATATGGCTATTGGCAGATATGTTGCACAAAGGGCGGGAATCGGTATCAACGCGGGTAGAATCCGTGGCATCAACAGCAAAATCAGAGGCGGAGAAGTTCAGCACACAGGCGTTGTCCCTTTCCTCAAAAAGTTTGAAGCAACTGTCAGATGCTGCACTCAAAATGGCATCAGAGGTGGATCAGCGACTGTCCACTTCCCAATCTGGCACAAAGAAATCCAAGACATCATCGTACTAAAAAATAATAAAGGAACCGAAGATAACCGTGTTCGTCGTTTAGACTACAGTATTCAAATCACCAAACTCTTCTATGAGCGTTTCATCAAGAACGAGTCAATTTCCCTCTTCAGTCCGCACGATGTTCCTGGTCTGTATGATGCTTTTGGTACTGATAGATTTGACGAGCTTTATGTGGGTTATGAATCAGATAAGTCTATTCCAAGACAGTCTGTTTCAGCACAAGAACTTTTCCTGAATCTGCTGAAAGAGAGAGCAGAGACTGGTCGTCTGTACATTATGAACATCGACCACTGTAACTCTCACTCTTCCTTCAAGGATAAGGTTGAGATGAGCAACCTCTGCCAAGAGATTACTCTGCCTACCAAACCTCTTCAGCACATTGATGGTGAAGGTGAGATTGCTCTGTGCATTCTGTCTGCTATCAATGTCGGTAAGATTCGTCACCTGGACGAACTGGAAGAACTCTGTGACCTCTCTGTGCGTGGTCTGGATGCCCTTATCGATTTCCAAGGATATCCCGTTAAGGCAGCAGAGGTAGGCACCAAGAATCGTCGTTCTCTGGGTGTGGGTTATATTGGTCTTGCACACTACCTTGCGAAGCATCGGGTGGGTTATAATGATCAAGAGGCACATCAACTCGTACACGACCTTACAGAGGCGTTTCAGTATTATCTGCTAAAGGCATCCAATCAACTTGCTAAGGAACTTGGACCTTGCGGTTACTTTGATCGTACCAAGTATTCTTCAGGTATTCTTCCGATTGATACATACAAGAAGGATGTTGACGGAATCGTACCGCATAAGTTAAACTATGATTGGGAGGCTCTTAGAGAATCTATCGTATCCTACGGACTCAGGAACAGCACTTTGTCCGCACAAATGCCTTCGGAGAGCAGTTCCGTTGTGTCAAACGCTACCAATGGAATCGAACCTCCTCGTGGATTCCTGTCCACTAAGAAGTCCAAGAAAGGACCTCTTAAGCAGATTGTCCCCCAATACAATTCTCTCAAACATCACTACACGCTTCTTTGGGATATGCCGTCGAATGAAGGTTATATCAAGATTGTTGCCTTGATGCAAAAGTTCTTTGACCAGGCAATCTCTGGAAACTGGAGTTACAATCCTGAGAACTATAGTGATAATGAAGTGCCAGTCTCTGTCATGGCAAATGATCTTCTGACTACATATAAGTACGGGTGGAAGACATCCTACTACCAAAATACTTACGACAACAAAACGGATGAAGTAGAAGATCAAAAAACAGAATCGGTTCTAGAAAACCTACTCAATAATCTTAGCAAGCAAGAGGAGTGTGACGCCTGTGCAATTTAGGACTAAAGAAAAAGAAACAGTTATTGAAGGAATGACTGTATTCAACACAAACGCCACAGATCCTAAAAAACAACCAATGTTTTTTGGATCTCCCCTTAGCATTCAGAGATACGATTCATACAAGTATCCTATCTTTGACAAATTGACCCAGCAACAGTTGGGTTATTTTTGGAGACCAGAGGAGGTTTCCCTACAAAAAGATCGTTCTGACTATCATACACTTCGTCCAGAACAAAAACATATCTTTACTAGCAACCTAAAGTATCAGGTTATGCTAGACTCTATTCAGGGTCGTGGTCCTGGTATGGCGTTTACTCCATACTGTTCCCTTCCTGAATTGGAAGCATGTATGAATGTGTGGCAGTTTATGGAAATGATCCATAGTCGCTCATACACATACATCATCAAAAATGTTTACAGTGACCCTTCAGAAGTCTTTGATACTATTATTGAGGACCAGAGAATTCTTGAGAGGGCAAGTGCTATCACCCAGGCATATGATGACTTCATTAATGCTGCACAGCAGTATGGTGTTAGTGATGACTGGAAGTATGCACAAGAAGGTGCAGGCACCTTCAAAGAAAATCGTTATGAACTTAAGAGAAAACTTTTCCGTGCTGTAGCCAATGTCAACATTCTCGAAGGCATCAGGTTTTATGTCTCGTTCGCTTGCTCGTTTGCGTTTGGTGAACTCAAGCTTATGGAAGGATCCGCTAAAATTATCTCTCTCATCGCAAGAGACGAAAATCAGCACCTTGTCATTACTCAAAACATCATCAACAAATGGATTGAGGGCGATGACCCAGACATGCAGCAAATTGCTAAGGAGGAAGAATCCTGGTTGATTCAAACCTTCCAGCATGCAGTTAATCAGGAGAAGCAGTGGGCGGAATATTTGTTCAAAGATGGATCCATGATTGGTCTGAATGAAAAACTTCTGTGCCAGTATGTCGAATGGATCGCCAATCGTCGTATGAAAGCCATTGGGATGAAACCTCTTTATGATATCTCTGCCAAAAATAATCCTCTCCCCTGGACACAACACTGGATCTCCTCCAAAGGTCTTCAGGTTGCTCCCCAAGAGACCGAAGTCGAGTCCTATATTGTCGGTGGCATCAAACAAGATGTCGAGAAAGACACTTTTGCAGGATTTCAATTGTAGTTCATGATTCGTCTTCTCAACCAATTAAATTATACTCCCCCAAAATTAAAACCATACAAGAGGGATGGATTCGAAGTTACATATAATTCTATCGATGACTGTTTCCAACTCTCTTTAAATGGTGAGGAGTGGATGTCTTATAGAAATAAAGATCATGATCAAGCCTTTGAATTATATTCGCATTATGATCTAGCAAAAGGACATTGTATATGTACTGGTTTGGGTCTGGGGGTAAGAGAGAACTGGATCTTAAATAAAAAAGAGGTTACTAAGGTAACAGTTATTGAAAAAAATAAAGAAGTCATTGAATATCATAGATATATCAATCCTTCTTTTTTTGATAATGTTGAAGTGATCCATTCTGATGTACATGATTATGAAGGTAAGTGTGATACTTTACTTCTAGATCATTACGAAGAAGAGTGCAGAAATGAATATCTGCTGCTACAAAATACTTCGAAAATTTGTGAAAAAATTGAATGCGATACTTTATGGTTCTGGACCTTAGAACAAATCATTGCTAGAGGTTCCAATATTAGATCTCAACAAGTAGGAATGTATGTTTCTAATTTGTTGGTGTATAATGAATTGAAATCTAGATTTGATCTACCTCTTCCTAATTTATCCGAAGAGGATTTATCACTTTATTATTTCATGTATGCTTCAAAATCTGTCAGCGTTTTTAAAACATTTTTCATGTGATGGCACATTTATTTGTTTTTGCATTCATTCTTTTGTTGACAACAACACTGGAATTAACTTGGCCAATTAAAAATAATAAACTATGATTGAATATGAGTGGATCGATGATTGCTTTCGTGTTGAGCAAAAGAAGTGGAAGTCTTGGGAGTCCTTTAACAAGGATGGTAAAGGATTAGTTACTGGATTAGATAAAGATGTTGTCATTAGAATGACTCGTTTTTATTTGAAGGGACTACAGGATGGTTGGGATGGTGTTGAATCTACAAAACATGAAGGTGTAGTCGGTGGCAAACTCTGATTGGAAAACAAAAGCATTGCAATCTGAGACTGATGAGAGAGTGCTTAAGGTCCTCAAAGAAGGACCAAAGTCTCTCTCCCAGGCATGGATGATGCAGGCAATGAAGTTTAAGTATTCTAAATAGAACTGAATATCGTCGGCGCAGAAGACTTCCCTGGCAACTATCAGGGAGGTCTTCTTTTTGCATGGATATAAATACTTCTACTGGAGTCTGTCTAAGTAAGATGCTTCCCTCTCATATCAACAACCTCGCTGAAGCTTATTCTCGGATTGCCGAAGGCAAGAAGTCCGAGGAAGAAGTTAAGGACTGGAATAGAAAAGACGACAATCCCGAAGGGAAGAAAGTCGATAAAAAGAAAGTAGACAAATGCACATGCGAGTCCTTCTACCTGAAGAGACTGCAGGCAATGAACCCTGTCTATGCTGAACAGTATCGTGCCATTGCTGAAGTTCTGATTGGCGAAGGATACGAGAGCAGCAGACTCCTGGATAACATCATCGAAGCACTCCCCAAAGAGGTTGTAGGGCACGAGTTCCGTGCTGCCCTGCAGGCAGTTAACCCTCGCATCTATGAGGACCTTCACACCGCTGAGAAGAAGCAAGCCAGAGCAATCGCAGAATTTGTTGATCTTAGTAGCTGGTTAAACAACAACCCTAAAAAGGCTAAAGAAATTAACCTGAAACCTTTCTTGGATAAACAAGCACAAAAAACTGGTGTGGGACCACTCCCCAGAGTTGCTGAACCTTATACACCACCAAGACCTGCTGCTAAAGTAGAACCTACTAAGGTAACTATTCCAAAGGCGGATAAACCAAGAGAAGATCCATTTGCTCCTGTTAAACAACCTGTTAAACAACCTGTTAAACAACCTGTTGCTGCTAAACCTGTTGCACCTAAACCCGACCCTAACGCTGACTACAAGGCACTACAGGCAAAGGCAAAGTCTGCAGCAAATGCAGGAGACACTAAAGCAGCATCTGCTGCTACCAGAGAAGCAGAGACTCTTGGACAAACTAAGTTCAAGGCAAACTTTGGTGCTAACTATGGCAGAAGATCTGGCATGACACCTAATCCTCTGATGAGTGCCAATCCTCCTAAGTCTAAGATGACTTACAAGGGTAGGAATCCCCAGATGGATGGAATGCCTGGTAGTACCCTTAAGAATTCTTATGAAGTTGATGGTGAACTGGTAGAAGGATTCCCTCCCGTAAAAGGAACTCTGAATCCTTGGGAAGATCCTGCCACTGGCAAGTCTAGAATCAAAATGATTACCGACCCCAAGACTGGCAAACCCAAAGAGATCAAAGCTCCTGGAGATCTTAAAGCACACTACGAAGCAGAGGGTGAACAGATCGATGAGATCGCTCCTGCACTTGCTGCTGGTGCTGCACTGGGTATCGGTGCCGCTGGTCTTGGTTTGGTGAGGAACCTGACAAAGCAGAAGAAAGCAGCGGAATCTGGACAGGGTAATGGTGGTACATTAGTAGATAGACTACATCAACGCAAGAAGGCGCTTCAAGGTGAAGAACTCCAATTGGAGGGTATCCGCGACAAAGATCCCGAGAAGGGAACTGAAGAGAGAAAGGAACGCCTTGAGAAGAAGCGTGGGCATAGCGTAGACGATCATCCCGAGTACAAAAAAGAAAAGGATGATGATGATTCGTATTTGGAAACAAATATGAAGAAGCGTCATGAGAACAACGAAAAGGCTCGCAAAGAAATGGCATCCAAAAAGGATGACACTGTTCCCCGTTGGATGAAGGATGATTTTAATCTCTATGACATCATCCTAACATACCTTGATGAGAACGGTCTCATGGACAGCGTAGAGCACGCTGAGGCGATCATGGAGCAACTGACTGCTGAACAGATCGAAAGCATCGTAGAGGAGCTCCTGGGTGAAGATCCAGTTCAAGATTACAGAGATAGAAGAAGAGCTGCTGAAAATAGATCTGGTGCTCGCGGTCCTGAATTTTCACATGGTCCCAATCCAACTGGTACTAAATCAAGACCTACTAATTCTGGTACTCAATCAAAACCTACTAATTCTGGTACTCAATCAAGACCTACTAATAAACCCGATCCTGCAACCAACAAACCTACAAATTCTAATCGACCAAATTCTTCCGTTTCTTCTCCTGGATATGACACCAGAAGACTTGGTGGTTACGATTTAAGAAGACTTTCTAAGTAAAATACTAAAGGGGGGTTGACAACCCTATCAATTTGATAAAAATAAATTATTTAAAATTATGGAAGAACAAAATTTTATTAAAACTTATGAAAATGTTTTATCAGAAGAATGCATTGAATTTCTTTTAGATAGGGTTAACAATCAAATAGTTTATGATCATAGGAGCGTTACGGCTCACTTACAAGATAAACAGTTTACTCTTGATCCTTTTTACCCTGTTTTAGCAAAAGACATTAATAATTTTCTAATTAATAATGCATTTGCAAATTATCTTGAAGAATTTCCATATCTTAAAAGTAGGAAAGATTGGTTTACGGGAACTGTACTTCTTCAAAAAACTTCTCCCAGTGAAGGATATCACACTTGGCATTGCGAAGATGGGTCATATAGTGATGTTAGCAGAATGGTTGCTTGGATGATTTATCTAAATGATGTTGAAGAAGGTGGAGAAACTGAATTCTTATACCAAAGAATTAGAATTAAACCAAAGAAAAACATGGCAGTGATTTGGCCAGGTTCTTTTACCCATCTTCATAGGGGTAATCCTCCTTTAAAGGGTGACAAATATATTTTAACTGGATGGTTTTCTCCCACTCTTGGGATGAATACATTTACAATGGCTTGACAAGATTCTTTTTTATGAGTAGAATCGCTTTGCTAGGGTTGATCTAGATCTTCTATATACCTTAGAGTTCTTTGAAATTCATTTGAATGACGACCTTGAGAGAAAAAATGAGGGCGAAGGGGGAGCTTCTTCTGGCTCATGCTCCTATCCTAACCCTTGGATGTACGATGGTCACCACTTTGAGTCTGATGACATTGGCGACAACTTCGGTTTTGTCTACAGGATTACAAATAATGCAACGGGAAAATCCTACATTGGTAGGAAGTACTTCTGGTCAAAACGAAAGCCTAGAACTAGCAGTAGTAATAGACAAAGAAGAGTTACGATTGAAAGTGACTGGAAGAAATACTACGGAAGTTGTCCAGAGCTTAAAGAAGATATTAGGCAAAGCGGTAGGGATGGATTTTCACGAGAAATTCTTTCTCTCCACGGAACCCCAGGAAGGGTAAACTACGAGGAGACTCGTCAATTATTTCTTCATGATGTGTTGACGAGTGCCTTGACAGATGGCACTCCTGCATACTACAATAGTAATATCCTCGGTAGATACTACCGAAAGGATTATTTCAACAAATAAATATCACACACGCCATTTTAGCTCAGTGGTAGAGCAACCGCCTTGTAAGCGGTAGGTCGTCAGTTCGAATCTGACATGTGGCTCCTTCATTCCTCTGTGGCGCAGCGGTAGCGCAGTTGACTGTTAATCAATGGGTCGCAAGTTCGAATCTTGCCAGGGGAGTTGGAGAGTTGTCCGAGTGGTTTAAGGAGCAGCACTGGAAATGCTGTATGGGGGTAACTTCATCTAGGGTTCAAATCCCTAACTCTCCGTTATGATCAAAAACTTATTTTCAATTCCAATTTATCATACTCATTTTGATTGTCCTTCTAATATTATGGAAGGTATGATGAGATATGCTGAGGAGTTTTACTACAAAAACCAGAAAGATATTGAAGGTTACGGTGGACTAACTGGAGATCAAGATATACCAAAGTTCTTTCTTCTTCAGCACAATAAAGAGTTTTACTGGTTGAACTATGTAATCTCACAATCAATGAAAGACTATCTAAGTCAAATCTCTGATTTAGAATATAATATCTTTGTTCAAAAGGCATGGACTACAGTCTGTAATTCTCAGGAGGGAAAAACTTCTCACCACACTCATAGAGGGTCACACTTTAGTGCTGTTTATTATCTTAGAACAGAAGGAGAAGGCGGAGAACTAGCATTCAGTAATCTTGGAGTTTTAGATTCTATGCCTGTAACTTTGAGAGATGAATACTCATATTATAAAATCGATCCTCAAGTAGGAGACTTAATCATCTTTCCTTCTTCTATGCTCCATGGAGTCACAGATTTTTATGGTGAACAGTTTAGAGCATCTATTGTGTACGATATTTTTGTAACATCTACAGAAAATGTAGACGACCAGTATGAAAATGTTGTTACCTCTCCGTCCAAATGGATACAGATATAGTCCTAAATACTAGAAAGATTGGACATATCTGGTATGCTGTCAACACAGTATCGTCTTCGTCTTGAAGGTATCTGTAAGAAGATATCAAACAAAGAAGAGGTGAATCTTGAGGATATGATTTGGGCAGAGAAACTTGCCAAGTCATATACAACTGCAAGAGACTGGTTAAACAAAGCACGACGCCAAGCAGCGGGAGATATTCAAGAAGGAAGTATGGATGATTTTATGAATAGGATGGGACTAGGAGACCCCGACCCATCCAACCATAGTACGGGGTTTAAATCTGCAGATGAAATTGTAGATTGGTTCCAAAGAGATAAACCTGATGACTGGAGACAGCGTGATTAATGATTGCTCAAATTTTAGATAACCTTTTTGATTATGACTATATGGTGCAGGTTGAGAAGACTATGCTCCATCTTCCTGTAACTGCTATCAATGAGGCAAACGGTACTGGTTATCCTGCAGGGCAACATGGCACTCATAAATTATTTGGTGAAAATCTTTTTGAAAGAAGTTCGATCAATCATATAGTTAACTGGACTCCCAAGTGTGAGTGTTTCTTTAATATGTTCGCTCATATTGAGGAGCAGGTTGACTTTCCTCTTCTTTTAAATAGAATCGATTTCAACCTACAACACTCTTTTTGTGATGGTACATCCCATGTTGATGGAGATCCTGGAGATTACACCATCATGTATATGGTGAATACTAAATGGGACTCTAAAGAATGGGGTGGTCAATTTCAAATTGTAAATGAAGACAATGAAGTTATAGAGGAACATGAATATGTTCCTGGTAGAGTTCTTATCTTCCCGTCTGAAATTCCTCACAGGGGTCTAGGACCACGCCATCCTTATGTGTATAGATATACTGTGGTCTGGCGCGTCAGAAAGTTAGAAGATGTGCTATAATGTATCTATCGCGGGGTTAGTTCAGCGGTAGAACGCTATCCTTCCAAGTTAGATGTCGTCGGTTCGATTCCGATACCCCGCTTATTTAATATGACAAAACAAAGACCAAGCATTCTTGCAGTGGATAAAGCTTTATCTCCTGAAGATTTTAGAGAAGTATCCAATTTTGCTTACAATGCTTCTTATACTTATGGAGAGACGGACGAGGAAAAATTTAAACCAACTGGATTAGTTTCTGAGTTGGATCCAGATTGTGAACAAGATACAGAAATTGTTGACATTCTAAATGGTATCGTTCTTGATAAGTTTCCAGAACTTGAAAGTTACGAATTATACAGAGCATATATTAATTGTTTTGCTCCTAGAGAAATAGCAAACTTTCATCAAGATTGTGAAGATGATGAAGATCAAATTACAATTCTTTTTTATGCAAATAAAATGTATAATGGACTAAATGATGGGGGAACTACAGAATTCTATCTAGATCAAAAGATCATTGCTATTCCTCCAATTCCAAATACTCTTGTTAAATTTACTTCTTGGGTATTGCATAGAGCAACTCCTTTAGTTTCTGAACATCGTTTTACATATGCATTCAAATACCGTAAAGAAAATAATTGAAGAGGAAAGGTATCATGTGGTAGATAATTTGTTTCTGCCAGATGTTATTGATGACTTGCGTGAGTATGCTCTCAATGCAGATGATCCAGATGATATCTACGAAGACTATTACTCACTTAACTTCTCTCCAGACCGCTTGCGGCATCCCCTTCTATCTGCTATAATTACAGGGTTGGAAACGAGGTTCCCATTCCTCGGTCGTTTTGACAGAGGTTGGGCATTCGTTTACGACAACAACGCCAACGGCGTTACCCCGCATGCTGATCCAGCATGCTATAATGTGAATCTCTGGGTCACTCCAGATTCTTCTGTAGAAGATCCAGAGAAAAACGGTTTAATTCTTTATGATATTAAACCGCCTCCGACATGGACCTGGCGCGAGTATAATACGGATGTCAAGTTGATTAGGAAATATCTAGAGTACACTAACTCTAAGAAGACGATTATTCCTTATGCGTGTAATCGTCTTCTTATATTTAACTCTAAATACTTCCATGAAACCAATAAAGTTTCAATGAAACATGGTTCTGGAAATCGAAGAGTTAATTACACTTTTATGTTTTCGTGACTCAGTAGCTCAGTTGGATAGAGCATCTGCCTTCTAAGCAGTTGGTCGGGGGTTCAAGTCCCTCCTGAGTCGCCAGGGAGATTAACTCAGCGGTAGAGTGGTTGCCTTACAAGCAATAAGTCACTGGTTCGAATCCAGTATTTCCCATGAAATTAAAAAAATCTATCCAATTAGATTTGGAAGATATTAAAAAGAGGTTAGATTATGTTATCTGTCAGATGCAAAATGTGCAATCTAGAATTGATCAGCTCGAACAAAACTCAGTGCTGTGGATGCGAGAACATGACCACAGTAATCGGGGATAAAGTTTCTGCTGCTGACTTAAGTAAAGTCGTATTGGTCAATTCTGAAAACAGTCTTAAGAGTTCTAGCGTTTTGTCCAAGGGCGACTTAGAATACCAAGAGAACAGACGCAAGCGCAAAGTTCGTAAACTCAACTTCGAAACACGATGATCAACCTTCACCAGCGTTTTAATCACTATCTCAATACCGATAAAAAGATTGATCTTCGTGATGTAAACGAACGGGTTATCTCTTATGGGTGGACTGACAATGGTAAAGATCTCACTGGTTATTATGTCTTGACTGAGAACTACGAAATACAGTATAATTTGAAAGACGAATTCAAGTCCAAGGTTCCTCGCAACTCGTTGGCATCATCTAAAAAATCTAATGTGGAGACTTTGGTGTAAAGCTTTAGGAGAGAAAGCAACAGGAGATAATAAAGAGTCTGATAGGGTTGCGGTTATCCGCACCCTTATTTTTATCTCTTATTTCATAACTAATATTGCGATCGTCGCCAATGCCATCAGACACTGGAACGACCGTCCACCTGAACTTCCCAAAAGCGATCAGGTGGAGTATAATAACAAGGTAAACAAACAGAACGATGTCTGTCACCACTAAGTTCAAAAAGCATATCAACATCCTTCGTGGCACTGTTGAGGGGCAAGTTGCTCTTGACCATCAGTATCCTAAGGTCTTCCGTAAGGTAACCAAATACTACGAAGAAAAAGGCGTTCAATTCATGAACGATCCTTGTGATGATTACGAGATTCTGCTAGACTGTCTCTATGCTGATCTCCTTGAAGAAGGTGTTATCGATGAAACCGAATGTGATTCTTGAGCGGTATCCTTACCGTTATGTAACCTGTGGTACTTTAGAAATCAACGGTAAACCTGATTGCCGCATTCAAAAGTATCACGAATGGACCAAGCGTTACAATGACATGTATCTTTGCGATAATGAGATGCAACTTCATCTTGCTATCGAAGACAAAGAATACACCAAATGGTTAGACCCTGACCCCGAAGTGGGTGCCTATCGCAAGTACGATTAATTATGACTTACACTGATTATCAAAACGCTGCTGATGCAGTCAAAGACGCTTTGATCGCTGCACTAAATAACGACGAAGAGACCAATACGCTGTCAGAACTTTGGCGTCACTATTTGGGTCTTCGTAATATTGCAGACAAGTCTTCAGCAGATTTGATGTCTGAAGATCATATCAAAATCGTTTAAATGAGAGCATTAATTACAGGAATAACAGGACAGGACGGTTCGTACCTTGCCGAATTTCTTCTCCAAAAGGGGTATGAAGTTCACGGCATTGTACGCCGTTCTTCTTTAATTAATACGCATCGTATTGATCACATCTATAATAAAATCCATAAACATTATGGAGACATGACTGATGCAGGTAACCTCATGAGTTTGATTCAAAAGATCAAACCTACTGAGGTGTATAACCTTGCTGCCATGAGTCATGTAAAGGTGTCTTTTGATATGCCTGAGTATACGGGAGAAGTTGATGCTCTAGGAACCCTGCGTCTCCTAGAGGCTATTCGTTTATTGGAACATCCTTGTAAGTTCTATCAGGCATCCACAAGCGAACTGTATGGACTTGTTCAAGAGGTCCCTCAGAAAGAGACCACTCCTTTCTATCCTCGCTCACCATATGGTGTAGCAAAGATGTATGCATATTGGATTGTTAAGAACTATCGTGAAGCGTATGGTATCCATGCTAGCAATGGCATACTTTTCAATCATGAGTCCCCACGGAGAGGTGAAACCTTCGTTACCCGTAAGATCACGAGAGGACTCTCACGCATCTCTAGTGGACTCCAAGATGTCCTAGAACTAGGCAATCTGGATGCTCAGCGTGATTGGGGACATGCATTAGATTATGTTCGTGGTATGTGGATGATTGTTCAGCACGAAACTCCTGATGATTTTGTTCTTGCTACAGGTGAGATGCGTAGTGTTCGTGAGTTTGTTAACGAATCTGCATCTTACTTTGGATTCAATATTGAGTGGCGTGGAGAGGGTCTTGATGAAGTTGGATTCTGTAAGAATCTCAACAGAGTGATCGTTCGCGTAGACCCTAAATACTACCGCCCAACAGAAGTAGAGCAACTACTTGGGGATGCAACAAAAGCAAAAACTGTGCTAGGATGGGAACCAGAATATAGTTTCCAAGATCTTGTAGAAGACATGTGTATTAACGGACAATGAGTAAATTTCACAGAATTGAAAAGTGCAGAGTATGTGGTAATGAACACCTGATCACAGTCTTGGATCTTGGTGATCAATATCTTTCTGGCATTTTTCCCAAAGAGATCGATGAGGACATGTACAAAGGTCCTCTCACTCTCGTCAAGTGTGACGAGTCTAAAGGTGGATGTGGTCATGTTCAACTAGAACATACCTTTGATCTTCCTACCATGTATGGTGAAGAGTATGGTTATCGTTCTGGTCTGAACGGTAGCATGGTTCGTCACCTGCGTGGAAAGGCAGAGAAGATTATGCGTGATGTCAAGTTTAACTCTGGCGATATCGTAATTGATATTGCAGGTAATGATGGCACCTTCTTGGGGTTCTTCCCCCATGATCTGCAACTCATGAGCATTGATCCCACCTCGAAAAAGTTTAGAGATTACATTCCTGAGAATGTAAATTATATTGCCGACTTCTTCTCTTCCGATGTTTATCGTGAGCGGTTCGGTAAGCAGAAAGCAAAGGTAGTTACATCGTTCTCGATGTTCTATGACCTTGAAGATCCCTGCGAGTTTGCCCGCCAGGTCCATGACATCCTTGATCCTCGCGGAATCTGGGTGCTTGAGCAAAGTTATATGCCAACGATGCTGCGGGTCAATTCGTTTGACACAGTATGTCATGAGCATCTCTCCTACTATGGTATGAGACAACTCAAGTACATCATGGATAAGTCTGGATTCAAGATTGTTGATTTTGAATTCAATGATGTTAATGGTGGTAGTATCTCTGTAGTAGTAACTCCTTCTACCAACAGTGAGCGTAAGGAATGTACAGTAAAACTTACTGCTCTTATTGCCTCAGAGTTGGAAGACAAACTGGATACCGTTGAACCTTGGGAAGCTTTTGCAGAGCGTATTAATGCCTGTAAGAAACAGTTCTGGGAAATCATGGACTTCTATCGTCGTAATGGTTCTAAGATCTGTGCCCTTGGTGCCAGCACTAAAGGAAATGTAACGCTGCAAACCTGGGAGATTGGTCCTAAAGATGTTGCCGCTGTTGGTGATGTTAATCCTGACAAAGACGGATCCTTTACACCTGGAACTTGGATTCCTATTACTAGCGAAGAGAGTGTGCTGGAAAAAGAATATGATCTTCATATTGTTCTTCCCTGGCACTTTAGAGATTTCTTCCTGAAGAATGAAAAGTTTAAAGGTCGTCGGTTCTTATTCCCACTTCCCGAACCTGAAGTCGTAATTATTCCATGAAACTGAGAACAATGCAGAAACACGCAAGAATTTTTGTCGCTGGTCATCGTGGTTTAGTTGGATCTGCCATTGTTCGCCGTCTTCAAGAAGAAGGTTATGAGAACATCATTACTAGAACTCGGCAGGAGCTTGATCTTATGGATCAGTTTGCTGTCGAAAAGTTCTTCAGGTCTGAAGGTATCGACTATGTGTTTGATGCTGCTGCTCGTGTCGGTGGTATCCATGCCAATGATACTTACTCGGCAGAGTTTATCTACCAGAACACTCAGATCCAAACCAACCTTATTCACTATGCCTGGAAGCATGGTGTACAAAAGTTTCTTTTCCTTGGAAGCGTATGTATCTACCCTAAGTTTGCACCGACTCCTGTAAAGGAAGAGTCTCTGATGTCTGGAGAACTGGAGCCTACCAACGATGCGTATGCTCTTGCTAAGATCCATGGCATCTACATGCTGAGGTCTTACTACAAGCAGTACGGGTTCAAGGGTGTCTCCCTGATGCCTGCCAATCTGTATGGTCCTAACGATAACTTCCACCCCATGAACGGGCATGTGATCCCTGCTATGCTCCAGAAGTTCAACAACTGGACCGTAGGAGACGCTCCAGTGACCTGCTGGGGCACAGGCACCCCTCGTCGTGAGTTTCTCTATGTTGATGACCTTGCAGACGCATGTCTCTTCGCTATGGAGAACTACGAGTCTGCAGAGTTGTTGAATGTTGGATCTGGTGAAGATGTGACCATTGCAGAACTTGCTAACATGGTCGCTAATGTAACTGGGTACACAGGGAAAATTGAGTGGGATACTTCTAAACCTGATGGCACTCCCAAGCGTCCTCTTGATTACTCCAAACTTTTAGATAAAGGTTGGAAACCAAAGTACAATCTTCAAGATGGTCTACGCGAAACCTATAAGTGGTTTATTGAAAACACTGATATTCAAACGAGATGATTGGTATTAACTATGTCGGCAAGATGAAAGAGCGTCTTGCCAATCAAATGTTTCAGTATGCTGCTGTAAAGGGTATCGCTGCTAATCGGGGGTTCAACTACTGTGTTCCCCCATCAAATTATAAGAACAAAGCAGATGAATGGAATGAGCATCAACTGTTTGTTCCCTTTGAACTTTCAAGTTTAAGTGCTCTTCAGGTTCAGTCTATTGATCAAGATCGTCCCATTGTCAGGGAAGAGTCTTTTGAGTTTGATGAGAATCTCTTTAACAATTGTCCAGACTTTGTAAGTATATTTGGTTTCTTCCAGTCAGAAAAATACTTCAAGCACATTAGAGAAGATCTTCTCCTTGACTTTAAATTCAAGGATGAGTATCTGGAACCATGTAAGAAGATGATTACGGATGTCACTAATCCCATTGCATTACATGTTCGTCGTACTGACTACGCCAATTATTCTCACCATCCTATTTGTGATATAAATTACTATAAGGAAGCGTTGGCAAGGTTCGACTCTAATCGTGAAGTGATTATTTTCTCTGATGATCCAGAGTGGTGCCTCCAAGAAGAAATGTTCGATAACGACAGGTTCTTAGTTTCCGAAACAAATGATCAGTATCTTGATCTTTGTATGATGTCTCTCTGCAGTGATTTTATTATTGCTAATAGTTCTTTTAGTTGGTGGGGAGCATGGCTCTGCACTAATCCGAACAAGAGAGTAGTCGCACCATCTAAATGGTTTGGTCCTCCTCTGAATCAAATCAATGACACTAAAGATCTGTATTGCGAAGGTTGGGAAGTGGTATGAAAAATGCAACAGTTGCAATAATTTTTATTGGTACTAATAAGTATCTTAATTTTTTTCCTGGATACTATGAGTCTTGTGAAAAATATTTGTTTCCCGAACTTCGTAAGCAATACTTTATCTTTACCGATGGTGAAATTGTAGGGGATGCATTACCTGACCATATAACAGTCCTGAAAATTCCTCATAAAGAATGGCCCTCTATTACCTTAGAGAGGTTCCATACGATCTTGTTAGCACAAGAAGAGTTGGAGGAGCACGATTGGTTGTTATTCCTTGATGCTGATATGAAAGTCAATCAGGAAATTTCTCCTGAAGAATTCTTCAAGTTCGGCAAAGATTATATTGCTGTCCATCATCCATGCCATTACAATACTGGAACTGGGACCTTTGAGCGGCGTCTTGAATCTGAAGCATGTGTGACTGGAGAACAACAGTCTTACTATCAAGGATGTCTATGGGGAGGTAGGATTGAGTCTGTAATTCCTATGATGAAACTCTTGAGAGATAGAGTTGACAAAGACTATGAAAATGGTATAATTGCCTTATGGCATGATGAGAGTCATTTGAATAGATTCTTTATTGAAAATCAGGATGAGGTTAATGCTCTACCTCCTGACTATGCATTCCCCGAATGTTTTCCAAACTATCCTTACGAGCAAAAAATTATTCACCTAGCCAAAGATAATTCATCTTATCAAGTATGAGCGACCCTAATGCCTGGCAAATGCCAACCTTTTACACTGCTGAAAAAGCAAGTGAAATCCGTTATAAATTCCCTGGACTTGAACTGGTAAGTCATCAGAATTTTTCTCAGTGTTATCAGGATATGTTTGTCCTGTGTATGACTGATGGAAGACCGAGGGGAACATTCGTTGAGATTGGATCTGGTCATCCTATTATTTCTAACAATACTGCTCTGCTTGAGTCTCGTTTTGAATGGGATGGTATTGGATTTGAAATTAAAGAACATGAGTCTGATCTTTATAACAAACATCGTAGAGCAAAGGTTGCTGTAGGTGATGCAACTACTGCTGACTTCGATGAACTGTTTGAGGAAGTTGGTCTTGGTCCTACCTTTGATTACCTTCAGGTAGATTGTGAACCTTCTTCTGTTACCTTTGAGGCACTGAAGCGTATCGATCTTAATAAGTATAAGTTCGCCACCATCACCTTCGAGCATGACTCTTACAACGATGGTCCTGAAGTCCGTGATGCTTCTCGTGAGTATCTTGAGTCATTCGGTTATGTTCTTATTGCTGACAATATTTCCGTTGACGATCAGCATCCTTTCGAAGATTGGTGGGCTCATCCTGATCTTGTCCCTTCTCATACTATCGATGCTATGAAGTGTGTGACTGGAGAAACTAAGAAAGCAGAAGATTACATGCTGGGGAGAGTCTGATGCGTTGTGTTCTCTGGGGATATCCTCTTCACTCTGACACATATTCATATGTGCATGAAGGATTTCAAAAAGCATTAGAGAGAGCAGGTCACGAAGTCTTTTGGTTCCATGACAATGAGTATCCTGAAGACTTTGATTATGATGACTGCGTGTTCTTTACAGAAGGGTATGCTGATAAAAATATTCCTTTGAGGAAGAACAGCACATATTATGTGCATGTATGTGTGAATCCTGAGAAGTATCTTGGCAATGTCAAGAAACTGATTGACATGCGTTACCATCAAGATAAGATGGATAATGATAACTATGAATTCGATCACGATGTCACCCAGTTTGAAGAACTGGACACTGGCGTATGTGTTGATCGTGCCATGTCAAAGGAAAAAGGATATGATATCTCTTACTTAGCGTGGGCAACTGATATTCTTCCAGAAGAATTTAATGAAGACTGGGTAAACATCCAGAGAGAGAATACTTTCTATTTTATCGGTAGTATTTCTCCCGATGGTAGATTTATGAACGCACATCTTATTAAAGAGTTTGCTCAGTTATGTGCTAAAATTGGTGTGGATACTGTATGGTCTAACCCTTGGACTAACCCTATTGATGGTGAAGTCATGAGAGGATTGATGCAGAAATCTTTTCTTTCTCCCGACCTTAGAAATGAAACTCATAAATTGTGGGGAACTAAAACTTGTAGAGTATTCAAGACTATGAGTTATGGTAATCTTGGACTTACAAACTCCCCCAAACTAGCAGAGTTTGCTGGTCCTGATGTTATTTGTAGGGAGAATATTTTAGAGTTGTTTGAAGAAGGTCTTCGTAATAAAGACGACAAAGAACTCATTCTTAGACAGATGCGTCATACTAGAGAGCATCATACTTATGTCAATCGTATCAACGGACTTCTTAAATTACTATGACTAAACTGAGTTTTGGATTCATCGTTGGTGGCGATGATAGTTACTATAAGAATTTGATGAGGGCTTGTGAATCCCTTGAGAGGATCGAACAAGATCATGAAATTGTTATCCTTGATATGGATGATCGGTTGGATATCGATGATCCTAAAGTAAAGATTGTCAAGGCAAATGCTGATGCTATTCGTAATGAGGATGATCGTAACTGGTTTCAACCACACATTTGGGCGGAGCGTTATAATGTCTTCAAGCATGTAGAAACTGACTACTGCATCTATCTTGATACCGATTGTGTAGTTGTCAATGATCGTGTTGATCAATTGATTGAAGAGGCACAAGATGATTTCTTGATTGCCCGTCACTGGTGGGTGCCTACCCTAGAAGATTATATCCGTAAAGTTCAAGTAGATAAGACTGGACTTGGAAAATATTTTCCAGAGGATCTTAGTACCTATGACTATGCTGCGTCGGGAGCATTCCTTTTTCAGAAGGGTAAGCATGATAATTTGTTTACTCGTTACATGGAAATCTTTAATGACATCTTTGGTGATGGTGGATTGCATGATGGTGTCACAGACGAGCTTGTTCTCTGTCTTGCCATGAACGAAGTTGGCGGATATAAATTTACTAACGGTGCATTCAATCATTGTGCTGCGGCAACTCAACAAGACATGAAACTTGTTGATGGTATTTGGTATGGTAAGAATCCTCAGGAAGATGAATACGAAAAAGTGTTTGCCTTCCATGCAGCATACCAAAACATTCCATCACTTATTGCACATAGCCCTGGATTTGTTAATCAAATTAAAGAGACGATGTATTGGGAGACTTACAGATGAAAATTGCTTTGATTGGTCCTGGCATTATGCAGATTCCGCCTGATGGGTGGGGTGCTGTAGAGATGCTTATCTGGGATTACACCATGATCCTTAGAGACTTGGGTCATCGTGTTGAAATCATTAACACTCCCGACAGGGAACTAATCAAATTTGAAGTTGCTCACGGAAAGTATGACATTGTTCACCTTCATTATGATGTTTTCCATGACATCATTGATGACCTGGCTCCTTTATGCGGAGCACTGATCGTCTCTAGTCATTATCCATATGTTAATACTCCACATATGTGGGGTAGAGATGGTTATGGACCCATCGCTCAAAAAATTGCTGCTAATAGAAAGCATCATATTTTCTGTTCATCTCAGAAAGATATTGATACCTGGATTAGTCTTGGTGCTAATCCTAATCGTGTCTGGTTGAGTAAACTAGGAGTTCGCCCCGAACCTTATAAGTTTGATGAGTTTGCTAGTTGGGATAGAACTCTTTGCTTCTCTCAGATTGTAGACCGTAAGCGTCAGTATCTCCTAGAGAAAATTGATAGCGTTGACTTTATGGGTCGCATGGAGTTTGGTGGTAAGTTTGATAAGAGGAATAAGAACTATAAGGGAGAAGTCGTTAGAGAAAAACTCAATGAGTACATTACTTGCTATTCAAACATTGCTCTCTTGAGTGAAGTTGAGAATACCACTCCTCTTGTTATTAAAGAGGGATTGATTTGTGGACTTGGTGTTGTTTGTTCGGAAGCAGTTGCTCCTGAACTTGACACTTCTAAACCTTGGATTGATGTAATCCCAGAAAGCAAAATAAATAACCTTGAATATGTTCTTGAGACAATCGAGAACAATAAAAAAGTATCTAAGCAGCATAGAAAAGAGATCAGAGAATACGGCATTTACGAATTCGGTCTTGAAAACATTCTTGCTTATGAATACATTCCGAAGTTGCAGTCGTTACTATGAGATTCTCTATCGTTGGTCCCGCCACTCCTATCCCTCCCGTAGGTTGGGGAGCAGTAGAGAGTCTTATCTGGGACTACAAACTTACCTTGGAGAAGTTAGGTCATGAAGTTGACATCATCAATGTCTCAGATCCTAGAGAGATCATCAAGAGAATCAATGCGTTTCGCCCTGATTTCGTGCATATTCATTATGACGACTGGGTTGTTCTCTATCCTTATGTGCAATATCCTTGTGCGTGTACCACCCACTTTGCCTACATCGAACGCCCAGACAAGATGAATGGGTATGGGCAGATCTTCGGTCACTTCCAACGGACTAAACCGAATGTCTTCTGCCTCTCCGAAGGCATCAAGAAAGCGTATCAATTCTTTGGTGATATCCCAGAAGAGAAACTTGCTATCGTTCCTAATGGTGTAAACCTAGATCTCTTCCGCACCACGGATGAACCAGAGTTCCCTGACCGTAGTATCTACCTTGCCAAGATTGACTACCGTAAGCGTCAGCATAAGTTCCAGTCCATCGACAGTCTGTTCTTTGCTGGTAACATTGCTGACAAGAGGTTCAATGCTAACAAAAACTATCTCGGTGAATGGAAGAAAGAATATCTCCATGACTATCTGACTGACTATGGTAACCTTGTGCTCCTGTCTGATGGTGAGGCACACTCTCTGGTTATCATGGAAGCATTTGCTTCTGGTCTCGGTGTTGTGGTCAGTGAGTTTGCTACAGCAAACCTGGATCTTGATCGTGAGTTTATTACAGTTATTCCAGAATCAAAGATTGATGATGTGGAATATGTTGAGTATGCTATAATCAAGAACAGGGAGTATTCAGTCTCCCATCGGGAAGAGATCCTAGAGTATGCTAAAGAGTTTGATTGGACTAATGTCCTGCAAAACCATTACCTACCTAATGTGAACGAAGTGATTGCTAAGCATGGACAAAAATAAATCTGCACCAAAACTCAAAGACATTCCTCATATCTATTGGTTGAACTTAGACGATAAAACAGATCGTCGTAAGTTTATGGAAGATCAATTTGCATATTGGCAAATTGAAAAACATACTAGGATCTCTGCCTATGACGGTCGTCATGATGACCTGAGTGATATTATTGCTGGTAAATATCCAGACAATATGTCATCGGGTGAGATTGGTTGTGTAACTTCTCACCTCAAAGCAATTCAACATTGGTTGGAAACTTCCACTGATGATTATGCTATAATGATGGAAGATGATTGCGATCTAGAAGTGGTCAAGCATTGGCCATTTTCTTGGAAAGATTTCTTTCGCCATGCACCTGCTGCATGGGATTGTCTCCAGATTGCAATCATCAACCCTGCGATGCCTGTCATGCAGATGCATTATCGCTTCGTAAATGACTTTTCAACAGCTGCCTATGTCATTAATCGCAGGTATGGTCATAAACTTCTCGATCTTTATACTAAGAATGGGAAGTACAAACTAGATGGTAGAATTAAACCACGCGCTGTTGCTGATGATCTTCTCTACAACAGTGGTCTGACCTATGCCATGCCAATCTTAATGTATAAGATTGCTCTTGGGTCAGACATTCATGACATGCATATCGATGTGTTCCATCGTAATTGTCATGATGCCCTTTGGAATTTCTGGAGGAACGATGCTAACATGGTTGAAGATTGGAATCAGTTCTTCGATCTCAATCCTTACCTTGGTCGGTTACCCCCTGGTTTTGAAGGGAAGTAATATGTATAAATATTACAACTGTCACATGTGACAGTTCATGGAATGACCGCCTCAACTACTCGCGCTCCATTCTGTGCTATAATCTTTAAATGCGATCGGGAAGTCGAATCCGATCCATCATCTGCGGGTAATCACTCCGCAAGTAAATTTTAACGAGGTTTTTTCAAATGCTTAAGTCCACTATCGCAGCTCTGGCTGCTGCTCCCCTTTTCGCTGGCGCTGCTATGGCAGGTCCTTATGTGAATGTCGAAGCCAACTCTGGTTTCACTGGTTCCAACTACTCTGGCACCAACATTGACACCCATGTTGGCTACGAAGGCGCTCTGGGCGAATCCGCTGGTTGGTATGTCCAAGCTGGTGCTACCATCGTTGCTCCTGACGGCGGTGCTTCTGACACCGTTCCCTCTGGTAAGGCTGGTCTTTCCGCTGGTCTGACCGAGCAACTGTCTGCTTACGGCGAAGTTTCCTTCCTGGGCAGCGGCGTTGCTGGTGTTGATCGTTCCTACGGCACTAAGGCTGGTCTGAAGTTCACCTTCTGATAAATGAAGTGGGCTGTACTCTTTCTATTAACAACATTTGTAGTGATAGAAGGAGTACACCTTCATGCCCACTACAAAATGGATATAGATTCTGACTCTTATGTCAGAAATTTTCTTAGAAAAAATCCAAACTATAAACGCTAAGTATTAATACTTAGTCTGTCAGGATACAATAACAAGGGGTGCTTGACACCCCTTTCTTTTTGCTATATAATGTTGTAAATCTTTACAAACAGATCATGACCGTAACTACTAATGAAAACGGACAGATGAATATGTGGGCAAAGGAGCCCGAGATGGTTTATCAAGAGTACAACCGTAAGGGACTGCTGACCCCTATGCAGACCACGGAGATGTATAATGGTCGTTGGGCAATGATGGGCATCATCTTTGGTGCTGTATCTTACCTCGCTACTGGTAAACTCTTTTTTGGCATTTTCTGACAATGGATTTGACAATGACTTCAGTTTTCTTTACAATGGTATCTGTTGCCTGGTTCGTTCTCCTGGCAGCATCCGTTGAAAAAGTTTGCGACACTTACTGATGACCATTTACAGCGTTACTCTCCAATCTCCTGATGGAACTGAGACTAAAATCGAATGTCCTGAAGATCAGTACATTCTTGAAGCAGCAGAAGAGGCAGGCGTTGACCTCCCTTCGTCGTGCAAAGCAGGCGCTTGTAGTGCTTGTGCAGGGAAACTCATCTCTGGCACCGTAGATAACGAAGAGCAATCCTTCCTTGACGATGATCAAATCGCTGAAGGTTGGGTGCTTACCTGTGTGGCATATCCCACCAGCGACTGTGTGATTCTTACTGAGCAGGAAGAAAACCTGTGAAGTCATTCGCTCCATCTGCTTCTGTCCCAGTCAATAGCGTTACCGCTGACATGCTTGGACAACTAGCAATCGCTTTAGAAAAATTAGTTGATTCTGGTGCATGGTCTTCTGAAGATCAACTTCAGGTTCAGATTGCTGGCACTCTCAAGAATGATAAGTTCATTGTCATCAAACCTGCCAGAGAAAAAGTAGACAGTATTCCTGATCCTAATCTGAAACAAAAACATCCATATAATGCTTAAGAATATTCTGGCTCGTCTTCGTTGGGGTTCTCTATCCCCAGAACAAAAAGAAGAATTGAAAACTATGTCCCTTAAACAAGTTTTCTCCCGTCCATATCTTGTTCCTAAACTCCACAAGCACTATGAAAAAACTCTTTACTCCTGAGGCAGAGATCCTCAATGCTCGCCTGGCAATGATTGGTTTCGTTGCTGGTGTCGGTGCTTACATTACAACTGGTCAACTGATTCCTGGCATTTGGTGATATGAGAATTCCCCACGCAAGATTCCACCTTCAAGGATCTCCTGTTCCTGATGAGAATGGTGAGATGGAGAAGTATCAAATCGTTGATACTGCAGATTACTTTGCTGGAAAGAAAGTAATTCTGTTCGGACTTCCTGGTGCATTTACTCCTACCTGCACCAACGAAATGCTTCCCGCATATGAAGATCTCTACGATAAGTTCGTCAAGGATCTTGGTATTGATGCAATCTATTGCACCAGTGTTAACGACGACTATGTGATGGAAGCATGGGCAAAGTCTCTTGAGATTACTAAAGTTGAAATGATTCCTGACGGGAATGCTGAACTTGCCGATGGCATTGGCATGCTCGTTAAGAAAACTAACATCGGATTCGGTAATCGTTCTTGGCGTTATGCTGCTTATGTTGTTGACGGTGAGATTGAACTGATGTTCGATGAAGAAGGTCTATCACACAATTATGTGGGAGATCCTTATGAAGAATCAACTCCTCTGAATGTTTATAAGAGGATCAAAGAACATTTGGGTCTCGAAGAAGAAGACGAAGAGTAATATTTGGGACACCTATATAAGGTGTCCCTTTCTAATAGCATGATGCAAAAACTAATCAATGTTATTGCACTGCTTTCTGGTCTTACTTCTGCTGCCCTCATTGGTGGTAGCGCATATGTGCTCCTCAATAAGGATGCTATGATTGAAGCAGCAAAGAAGCAAGCAATCGAGCAAGTCACAGCATCAGTAACAGAAGCACTCCCTGGCATGATCAGTGGTGCTATGCCAGAGATGCCTAAAGTAACTGGTCCTGCTCTCCCCCTTCCTTAATTATGCCTAGAAGTATCGTGACAAAGAATGATCTCTTGTATAGAGTTTACAGATTAAAGAATGAACTCTATAATGGACAGCATTACGCTAAGAATGGTGACTGGCATGATGGAGCTCATGATGCTTTGAACAAAGTTCTTGATGTGTTAAAAGAGTATTCTCAATGAAAATTGGTGTTGTTGGTGGGGGCAACGGCGGTTTAGTCGTTGCCCTATTTTTGATTAGAGAAACTTACGGTCAAGATGTAGAGATTGAAGTTTATTACGATCCTAAGATTCCTATTGAGAAAGTAGGACAGGGATCTTTAGTAAACTTTGTCGGTCTTATTCATGAGATTCTTGGTGTCGATTGGTATAACAATGAGATCGACGCCACATTTAAATCAGGAATTTTGTATGAGGGATGGGGAAAGAAGAAAGATAAGTTCTTCAACCCATTTCCCATGGATTACATGGCAATACACTACTCTCCAGACAAACTGAGAGAGTGTATGATTGCAAAGAAGGTATGTAAATTTATAGAAAGACATGTTGATGATTGCAATGAATTGGATTGCGATTATGTCTTTGACTGTAGAGGAACTCCTAAAGATTTTTCTTATTACAACATCCTTAAGAATCCTTTGAACAGTGTTGTCTTAGGTCGGGACAGTTACAGAGATCCTGATCAGCACTGGACTCGTTGTATTGCTACTCCAGACGGGTGGTGCTTCGGCATACCCAACAAAGGATTTACTTCGTATGGATATTTGTACAACAACAAATACACTTCCAATGAAGAAGCAAAAGTAAACATACAAAAAATGTTTGGTGTTACTCCGACCGATACTTTGCATTTCAATAACTATCTTGCCAGGAAACCAATTCAAAATGATAAGGTTATCTTGAATGGTAATAGGTTGTTGTTTATCGAACCATTAGAAGCGAGTTCGGTTGAAACATACTATCGTTGGACTTCTTTAGTTTGCCAATGGATCTTTGATGGAAGATCAAAGAGGTCGATCCTCCAAGAGCTTGTGACAGATGTCGAAGAGGTACAGAATTTCATCCTCTGGCATTACGCTAACGGGTCTAAGTATGCTACAATGTTCTGGTCAGCAGCGGAGGAGATGAGTCGCTCTCATTCTTATGATCAGCGGTTCTTCGATTTCATCACTGATGCAAAGTCTAAGTCAAGACTTGAACTGATCAATGACGATACACCTACTTATGGTCATTGGTACACCACCTATTTCCGTAACTGGATTGACAATGTACATCCCTTGACAGGTCTCTAACCTGGATGCTACAATAAATAAGTAAACAAATGTAACGGACCTTTAAGGATTCGCAACATTACTTCCCTGCCGCTTGACCGAGACTAGGCTGGGTCACAAATCCGTCTCTCATATCCCCGCTAAGGGTGCGGGGAGCATAGTATCTCCACCATTTCCCTGATGGTCTTACTATCTGTCTACTAACAATGACTGCTACACTTTCACAAAAACAACAATCGAATACTGCTTGGGAACAATTCTGCGAATGGGTCACCAGCACTGACAATCGTCTGTATGTTGGTTGGTTCGGAGTCCTCATGATTCCTTGCCTCCTTGCCGCTACCATTTGTTTCATCGTCGCATTCATCGCGGCACCTCCCGTCGATATCGATGGAATCCGTGAACCCGTTGCTGGTTCGCTGATGTATGGTAACAACATCATCTCTGGTGCTGTTATCCCCTCTTCTAACGCAATTGGACTTCACTTCTATCCCATTTGGGAAGCCGCATCCCTTGATGAATGGCTTTACAATGGTGGTCCTTTCCAACTGGTTGTCTTCCACTTCCTGATCGGCATCTATGCCTACATGGGTCGTGAGTGGGAACTGTCCTATCGTCTGGGTATGCGTCCTTGGATCTGCGTTGCTTACAGTGCTCCTGTTGCTGCTGCTTCTGCTGTATTCCTGGTCTATCCTTTCGGTCAAGGTTCTTTCTCTGATGCGATGCCCCTGGGTATCAGTGGTACTTTCAACTACATGCTTGTCTTCCAAGCAGAGCACAACATTCTGATGCACCCCTTCCACATGCTTGGAGTTGCTGGTGTCTTCGGTGGTTCTCTGTTCAGTGCAATGCACGGTTCTCTGGTTACTTCCTCGCTGGTTCGTGAAACCACCGAGAATGAGTCTCAGAACTATGGTTACAAGTTCGGTCAAGAAGAAGAGACCTATAACATTGTTGCTGCTCATGGATACTTTGGTCGTCTGATCTTCCAGTATGCTTCCTTTAATAATTCTCGTTCTCTTCACTTCTTCCTTGCTGCTTGGCCAGTGGTCGGTATCTGGTTTACTGCTCTTGGTGTCAGCACTATGGCTTTTAACCTGAACGGTTTCAACTTCAACCAGTCTATCGTTGATAGTCAGGGTAAAGTGATCAACACTTGGGCAGATGTTCTCAATCGTGCTGGTCTGGGTATGGAAGTCATGCACGAGCGTAATGCTCACAACTTCCCTCTTGACCTTGCTGCTGCTGAGTCCACTCCTGTGGCACTCCAAGCACCTGCTATCGGTTGATACTCGGATTCATAATAAACACCGTTTATTAAGAAAACAACTAGGGGGCCGATCGGTCCCCTTTTTTTCTCCAATGATTAGTACAGATACTCCATACAAATTGAGGGAAATAATTATGGATACTTACCCTCAGTTATACTGGTTAAAAGATTCAAAGGTTAAAACTAATGACAACAAGTACACTAACAATTCCGCAGAGGGGGTGGTTCGATGTCCTCGATGACTGGCTTAAAAGGGATCGCTTTGTCTTTGTGGGTTGGTCTGGATTACTACTTTTTCCCACTGCTTATCTTGCAATTGGTGGCTGGCTTACTGGCACGGCGTTTGTTACAAGCTGGTATACCCACGGGATTGCGTCTTCTTACCTTGAGGGCTGCAATTTCCTTACAGCAGCTGTGTCAAGCCCTGCTGACGCTATGGGTCATTCTCTTCTTCTACTTTGGGGTCCTGAGTCTCAGGGAGATTTCGTCCGCTGGTGCCAACTTGGGGGACTCTGGCCTTTTGTGGCGCTCCACGGAGCCTTTGCTCTCATAGGTTTTATGCTTCGGCAGTTTGAAATTGCCCGTCTCGTTGGAATTCGTCCTTACAATGCTATTGCTTTCTCTGGTCCTATTGCTGTCTTCGTTAGCGTTTTCCTTATCTATCCCCTCGGTCAAAGCAGCTGGTTCTTTGCCCCCTCCTTCGGGGTCGCAGCAATCTTCAGGTTCCTGCTCTTCCTCCAAGGATTCCACAACTGGACCCTGAATCCTTTTCATATGATGGGCGTAGCAGGTATCCTTGGTGGAGCATTGCTTTCTGCCATTCATGGTGTTACAGTAGAGAATACTTTGTATGAGGACAGTGATCAGGCAAACACTTTTAAAGCATTTGATACAACTCAAGAAGAAGAAACCTATTCGATGGTTACTGCTAACCGTTTCTGGTCACAGATATTCGGCATTGCCTTTAGTAATAAGCGTTGGCTTCACTTCTTTATGCTTTTTGTACCCGTCATGGGTCTTTGGGTTAGTTCTATTGGTATCATTGGTCTCGCTCTCAATCTCCGTGCTTATGACTTCGTATCACAAGAAATCAGAGCAGCAGAAGATCCAGAGTTCGAGACATTCTATACCAAGAACATTCTCTTGAATGAAGGTCTTCGTAACTGGATGGCATCTGTTGACCAACCACATGAGAACTTTATCTTCCCAGAAGAAGTTCTACCTCGTGGCAACGCTCTCTGATGTCTAACAACAGACCATATGAACCTATGCCTAACTGGATTACCTGGGCAGGTGTAGGTTTGATGATCTTTACAGTCATCATTTTCGTTGTCTTCACTCTTTCCGTAATGTATTTCGGATAAGATATTGCAGACACTATCTTTATCTGTTATAATTAGAAGGGTATATACCCTTCTTTTTTATGTTTGATTATTGGGTAGTCGTTGAATATAGTACTGGTAAAGTCATCGCTCACTGTGGTGATGAGAGTGATGCCAAAATGCTTTGTGAATTGCGTCCTACCGAAAGGACTTATAGGAAGCAGAAGTTTATTATGGATCAAGTCATTACTGTTTCAGCAACAACAGACAAACAACTTCCTGGACAACAAGGTCTTCCTCCAGCAAAAATTACTATTGGTGGACAAGAAATCGCTGTTCAACAATCTCTACCAGAATCAGAACTCATTCATTTCAGAGTATGAAAAAACTTCTCCTTGCCATGATGATGGCACTAACTCCTTTGTCGGCAGCTGCGGAACCGACTAAAGGTTGGTATACGATGGATGCCATGGGTTGTATGCTCGTGCGTGAATGTACAGATGGCGTCGTGGAGATTAAAAAGGCAAGAGACATTGCCAAATACTATGCCAAGCATGAGATGCTTGAACCTGTCAGGACTGAGTTCAATGAGATGATGACAGCATTGGGCAAGGTTGGTGTCAAAGTTTACATTGCCCCAGAGAAATACTTTCCTCCTGGTCATCGTGGTGTGTATCATACTGTCAGTAATAACTTCTTCCTCAATGCTACATTGGTTAAGCGTTACTCTACACTGATGAGTGTAATGAGGCATGAAGGATGGCATGCTGCCCAGGATTGTATGGCAGGAACTATCAACAATAGTTTGATTGCTCTTATTCATCCAGAGGAAATGGTTCCTCCTCTCTGGCGTGAGATTGTAGAAAAGACTTATCCAAAATCTGCTGTACCGTTTGAAGCAGAAGCAACATGGGCAGGTAAGACAGAAGGCATGACCATGAAAGCACTACAAGCATGTTCTATTGGTAAGATGTGGGAGATCTATGAACCAACACCTTTGACGGAGAAGTGGTTGAGAGAAGAAGGTTATATTAAATGATTGATTATGCGACTATAGAATCTCATACGATTCTTCCATACCTCATGGCAGAATCCCATGATAAAAACTTTTCTGAAATTAAAGATGGGTTTATTGATTGGATGGTAAACTATTCAAAAGTTTATCCACAAAACTATAGGAGTAATGTAAACGGATATCAAAGTCCAGACGATTTTTATAAGGAAGAATCTTTCGCTCCTCTATTAAACTATATGAGCGAAAGAATACTTGATCTAGTTGATGTATACAAACAGAGCGAAGATGCTTGTGTTGAGTGTATTCCTAGACTATCTAACATGTGGTTTAATATAAACTACAAAGGATCGTACAATACTATTCATACTCATCCTGGATCTATTCTTGGCGGTGTGCTTTATATTAATGTCCCAGAAAATTCTGGAGACATTAATTTCCAACATCAAGATAGTCATAGTCTATCTTTAATTCAACATACTTCCTTTTCTATCATGCCTTATGATGGATTAATGCTTTTGTTTCCTGCTTCTCTTGCGCATGGAGTTGGTATGAATTATTCGGATGAACCTAGGTTTTCAATCGCATTTAATTTGTACGAGTTTTATGAGTAACTAAATACTAAGAAGCTCAAATTCTTTTTGTCGTAATGCCTACTCGCATTAAACCAAAACGAAGTCTAACGCAGGGTCAGATTCCTGGTCTTAATGACTTGGAAGACGGTGAAATGGCTATTAATATAGTTGACCAGAAAATCTATGTCCGCGTTGGCAATGAAGTAGAGACCGTTGCTCAAGCAGCAACTGGTGCTACTCCCATTTTTACTGAAGTTGTTGGTCCTACTACCACTCAGTTGGTTGTTAACAAACGCTACTTAATGACTACCACTGATGGGGTGATCAATGCAACCATGCCCATCGTCAATTTGTCTGCTGGGGACAGCATTGAACTGGGAGATGGCGGACAAAACTGGAGTATAAATAATGTTATACTGACCTCATCCTTGCATCAATTTAAAGATGCTATTGGCAATATTGATGACGGACCTGTGAACTTAGATGTTTCAGGTGTGACTGTTATGTTCTTGTGGACAGGTAGTTATTGGAGAATCATCAGCTAATGGCAATCACATTAAGCAATGCTCACTTTAGTCCTAAAGACTCGACTGGGTATTTTGTATATGCTCTGAGAAGAGATGAAGACGATATGCTTTGGTTAACCAAAGTAAGCACTGCATCAACAACAGAAACTTTTGATGCATATCGTCTTGATGGAACTCAGGTCGAAGACTTTGGTGATTACAATGATTATGTTGAGGAGATCACCGAACAAAAAGCACTTGCCAATAACTCGCAAGATAAATATCAACAGATACGCTTTGATAGGCGGAACCTGAATTATTACTTAGACTCTGATGGATATTTTGTCCTTCAAGTCAATGGAACCCACTCATACTCTGGACCTGTTTAACGAGAACCTACAATGGCAGAATTTAGACTTGGCAGACTGAAATTTAACTGGCGTGGAGCCTGGGCTGCTTCTACTGCATATGTAATTGATGACATCGTTAGATACGGTGCCAATTCATATGTTTGCACAAGCAACCATACTTCAGATTCTGCTTCCAACGGATTTCCCACCGACGCAGCATACTGGTCGCTCCATACAAAAGGTATGGAGAATGCTGGTAACTGGACTCCCAGCACAGCGTATGTCCTTGATGACATCGTAAAGGAAGGCGGTAACCTCTACATCTGTACCGCTCAGCATACTTCGATTGGTATCGAAAGCAGCTGGTATTCTTCCGACTTCCCTGCTTACTGGGATCTTTATCATGAAGGTCTGAGTTTCAAGGGTGCGTTCACAACAGATACTTACTACGGTATCAACGCTGTAGTTTCTTACGGTCCCTATACATATCGTTGTACTTCTCCTTTCCAAGTCCCTGCAGACTATTCAATGCAGGGAATCTCCACTTCTCCTCATGATCCGACTGGTATTGGATCTGATGGATTCTATCCCCCCGCATCTAACTTTGATCCGTTTGCTAAGGGATTTGAAAATAAATTAAAGTGGGATGGTACTACAAGATATGAAAGAGGAGACCTCGTAGAATACAGGGGTGCTTCTTATGTAGCTATTGGAACCAATCCTTATGCAGATGCTCCTGCTGAGAATGTAAGTCAGTGGGCTCTGTTGATGGGTGGTATCGGCACTGGCGGAGCCAGTGTCTATGATCCTTCTCAAACATATGCCAGAGGAGAAACTGTAACCCTTGGTGGTAATACTTATATTGCTGACAACACTCTCATTGATGTTAATAACAGACCTGTTGGTCTCGCTATTACCTCTGTAGATACTGGTGTAAATGGATGGTCTCTTATTTCTCGTGGACAAAGTTGGAAGGGCACTTGGAATTCTGGCACATACTATGAAATTGGTGATCTTGCCGAGTATTCTTCTTCTACTTATGTTTCGGTTGCTTCTTCTAACCTGAATGTAACCCCTGGTACTGCTGTTACCATGTGGCAAGCATTTGCCATTGGTGATAGTGCTGCTCTGCTGACCACCAAAGGCGATATCCTCACAAGAAACGCGACTGGTCCTACCAGACAGGGTATTGGTACACAAGGTACATTCCTGAGAGTATCTTCTTCTGATGAAGTTGAGTGGAACTATCCTGGTATTCGTACCAAGGTTTACTATGTTGACGCTCAGCAAGGTGATAACGATAATGTTGGACTTACTCCTGAGTCTGCATGGGGCACAATTTCTTATGCATCTACTGCTGCTCAAAGAGTAAGAGATATTAGCGCATTCACCTATGATGAGAGCACTGGTATTGCTACCATCACTGCTGCTGGGCACGGTCTGTTTGCAGCTGGTCAGGTAAAACTGAGTGGTATTGCTTTCACCTGTGCTACGGAACATGCTGGTGTCACCACCACTATCTTCCCTGATGGTACACAAGGATTCTTCTTTAGAGTTGATAGTGTAATTGACTCTGATACCTTCGTAACCAATGTTGGTATCTCCACTATTGCTCACTCTTATGTAAGCGGTGGTCATGTTACCGATGTATCTCCTGTTATCCTGAAACTCTCTGCTGGTACATTCAGAGAGCAACTGCCCATCACACTGCCTAAGAACTTCAACATCGCAGGTGATGTTCTTAGAGGTACAATCATTGAACCTGCTGCTGGTGTTTCTACTGATGGTGTAACTCCCAACTCCCGTCAGACGATGTTCTTCGTCTCCGACTCTTGCACCGTTCAGGCACTGACCCTCCGTGGTCTGCAAGGATTCTCTTATGATACTCTCGATCCTTTCAACACTGATAAGTGGCAGAGCAAAGTTGGTTTGGGAACCACTGCTACTGGTGTCTATTTCAGACTGAATCCTGATACTCCTATCCTTGACCGCTCTCCTTACATCAAAGACTGTACTGCTTTCTCTGATGTATGTACTGATGGAACTGGTCACGGTGGTGCTATCGGTGTCTGGATCGAAGGTGGTAAGCACGAAGGTAAACCTGAAGGATCGGGTGCTAAGTCGATGGTGTTCGACGCATTCACCCACATTCACTCTGGTGGTGTAGGATTCTGGTTAGAAGACGACGCTCTTGCTGAGATCGTATCCTGCTTCACCTACTACTGTGCCTTCGGTTATGTTTCCGATGACGGTTCTGAGATCCGTTCTCTGTCGGGTAACAACTCTTACGGTGATTATGGTGCTCTTGCTGTTGGATTCTCTACTCTTGAGGTTGCTAGATCTGGTCGCCTCTATGGTGATAAGTTAGAACTGGTTGTTGGTACTCCTGTAGGAGACATCACTGTTGGTGCTACCATGCGTGGTACTGTATCGGGTGCTCGTGCTGTTGTAACCAACGAACAGATCTCGGGTGAGCAAATCTACTTCAAGTATAACGCTGGTTTCGGTAACCCCGATGGCGCTAACGGTGCTGTTGGTATTGGTACTAGCGTCTTCGTTCCTGGTGAGTATGTTGAACTTGATTCTGTTGGTGCTGGTGCAACTGGTTACTTCCAGATCAAGTCTACTTCCACCGCCGTCTCTGGTCAGAAGGACATTCTCTTCGAGATCACTGGTCTGAGTACGACACCTAAGGTTGGTGATGCTCTTGGATTCACCACTGTTGGTCTCGGATTCTCTGACTCCAACACCTACATCATCAGAACCGTATCTAACTACGATTCTGGAACTGGTCGTGCTACAATCAACATTGCTCCTGGTAAGGGTTCTGTTCCTGCATCCTTCGATAACCAAGCGTTCCTGATGAGAACTAAGTTCTCCAAGGTTCGTCTGACGGGTCATGACTTCCTGTTGATCGGTACTGGTAACACTTCTCTGACCAACTATCCTGATGTTGACGAGAACACTGCTTCTCAGGGTAACGAAGTTAACACTATAAACTCTGGTAAGATCTTCTATGTTTCTACCGACCAAGGTGGTAACTTCAGAGTTGGTGAATTCTTCTCGGTTAACCAGCTGACTGGTGCTGCTACCCTGGATGCCTCCGCGTTCAACCTGTCTGGTCTTACAGAACTGAGACTGGGTGCTATCGGCGGTCAGGTTGGTGAGGCAGTTAACGAGTTCTCCTCTGATGAAACTCTGGGTGGCGACTCTAACACCGCATGTCCTACTGAGAAAGCGACTCGTGGATTCCTGACTCGCGGTAAGATGGATAACACGAGCGGTATCCTCGTTCCTCCTCGTGGTGTTCAAGCTGCTCGTCCAACTGGCGTTGATCTCCTTGAAGGTGGTCTCCGTTACGATAATGACTACAACAGATTCGAATACTATGATGGTTCCAGATGGTATGCTGTTGGTCAGTGGCAAAACATTGATGTAAGCGGTAACGGTACTACTCTTGTTCCTGGACAGCAGGCATTCTGTAATACCTCTAGTGGTGCTTTCACCATCACTCTGCCCAGCAATCCAATCAAGGGTGACTCTGTTAGAATCTTCGATACTCACAAGACATTCGATACTGCCAACCTGACGATCGCTAGAAATAGCAACCCAATCATGGGCGACAATGCTGACCTGACAGTATCCACCGAGGGTGCTGCATTTGAACTGGTCTTCTATGATGCAACTCGTGGATGGAGAATCATCACCGTCTGATTCTTTTGGGGAGGGCAACCTCCCCTCTTTTTCGTTATGATTTTACTAAATACTAATAACGAACCACCATTTACAATTAAAGGTAATGGCAAATTATCAGAGTTATAAAAAGATTCAAGGTAACCAGGCGCTAATTGCTGGGTCTGTAACTTCGAATGAAGTAGTCGGATTATCGACAGCTGTCGCTCACCAGTTTTATGTATATCATAGTGATTTTTATTCTGCTACTGGAGGATGTTGCCTTCTTTGGACAGTACCCGCAAATACTCGATCAGTTCGATTTGAGTTGACTGGTTCAGGAGGATCTGGATCTCCTGGACTTTGTTGTGGTAGCGGTCCTGCTGGTGGTTCTGGATCTTATGCCGTAAGAACAGTCTTTTCTCACTGTGGGCATTTTACTCCTGGATCTAGTCGTTATACTATTTGTTCTGGTGGTAGCTCTTGTTCTTGCTGCGGATATTCTACTGGATTTAACTGCTGCGGAGCTAAAGGATGTACAACCTTCGTAACTCCTTACGATGGTGGTGCTGGTGGTATGAGTAACTTCTGCGCTCAAGGCGGATCTTGGGGACACCACCGTTGTAGTCAAAACTGTTATGCATGTTCTCACATGAGACAGTGTTCTGGTCCTTGTATCATTACTACTTCTTGTGCAAACTGTGTTGACAATAGAGATCGCTCCTTTGGTATCAGAGGTGTTAATGGCATGAGAATTAACACCAGCTATTGCCGTAACGACCACCGTGCAATTGCTGGATCTGCTGTAGGTCCGTGGGCAACTTGGGGTGGTATGATGGATGATAACTGCTCTGCTGGTAACAATCACGGTTGCTGTAGAGGACACGCACTCTTCCCTGGTGGTGGTGGATCTTCCGCTCATACTGACGGTAGCTGCTGCTGGGGTGGTTTTGGTGGATCTGGTCTTGTAGTCGTATCTTACTGGCAGTAATTAAAGGAGTTTTCAACAATGGCTAGAATTACAAAAACTTTTCTATTCCCTGTTCCTGAACAATACTGCGGTGATGTTCAGGATGATTTCGAAGTAGGAATTGCTACTTATATTGGACCAAGATATCTTAAGACAAGATGGGTCCTCCCCGATGAAACGGGATATATCGAGGATGATTGGACTCAAGGTTGCTGGGGTGTTAATGATCCTAATGGATTTCTTCCTTGCCCAGTAGATTGTGTAGAGGTTATCTTAGACGCAGAAGAATATCCATTGCATGCATGCATGCTATATGGAGCTGCGTATCCTCCAGAAAGATTTGAAGTACAAGTCGGTCCAGATAGCGAACCGAATGCTGATATCGCTGATCCCTATAATTTGTTTGAAGCGATTGAACCAAGATCTTGTGGATATGATGTTACCACTAACTCTTGGAAGCAACCCCAGTTTAGATCTGATTGGGTGATCGATCATATTGATGTCCCTGAAGGAGAGTCTCAGAGATTCTCTTGGACCTTAGTAAGAGACCTTAGAAATCATATGCTTGCTGAGTGTGATCATCGTGTAGCAGCTTCTGATATCCCTGATGCCGTAAAACAGCCTTGGCTTGAGTATCGCCAACAACTCAGAGATCTTCCTGAGACATGGGCAAGTGTTGGTAACTGCACTTATCTAATTCAGTGGCCGTTTGATCCTGAGGCAAAAGTCAATCATCAGAGATCTGCTGAAAGAAAGGCATTGGATGATCTTGATCCTCTTGCACCTCAAAGACCTGGATTGGACTCTGATTGAATTAAAAACGATTTTTAATTTCAAGATCTGGGGAAAAAATTTCCCCAGATTTTTTTTATGTCTGAGGATTTTGTGCTATAATATCTAGTATTAGCAACCAACTAAATAACTCGTTGATTGAAATTAGCATGAGATCAAAAGCATTCTTTATTAATGGTGGCGCTGGTCGTGTAATTTGTTCCATCCCTGCATTTGAAAGGTATGCAGAAAAGCATGATGATTTTATCATTGTCTGTGAAGGTGGTATGAATTTCTTCAAAGGTCATCCTATTCTCCATAAATATGCCTTCGATAATTGGCATAAAAATCTTTTCGAAGACTATATTAAAAATAGAGATTGTGTAACTCCTGAACCATATAGACAGTGGCACTATTATAATCAGAAGTGTAATATCGCCCAAGCGTTTGATCTAGAAATTAACGGTTTGGAAGAACCCAGAAATCTTCCTGCACCTAAAATTAAGATCACCAAGTCAGAAGCAATCTATGCTCTTAATGTAATTGAAGAAGTAAAGGCAAAGAGTGGGAAGGATAAAGTAATTGTTATTCAACCTTTTGGTAGAGGAGTTCAAGTTGAAGGTGAATATATTATTGATCCTTCTTCTAGAAGTTTTCATCTAAGTTATATTGTAGATATTATTAATAATCTTAGAGAAGATTATGGTGTTGTCATAATGAGTGAGTTTCAGTTTCCAGTTGATGTCGATACTAGCAAGATTCCATGTGCTTGGCCTCAAGCTGACATCCGTGTTTGGGCAGGCATTATTGAACAAGCAGATCATTTCTTAGGTTGTGATTCCGTTGGTCAACACATTGCCAAATCAGTTGGTACTACAGTCACTGCTGTAATTGGATCCACTTATCCTGAAAATATTTCATATCCAAACGATCCAATGTTTGATATTATTGATCTTGGTGCAGAGAAAAGAATTTTTTCTCCCATTAGGTTGACAATGGAAGACTATCAAGATATGATGAACGATGAATGCATGGAGATGACAGAAGAAGATATCAAAAAAGTAATTGCTTCGTGTAGAAAGCGTCTTGGAAAACCAAAAAAATATTCCAACGAAAATATTAACCAAGAAAAAAATACTAAAACTTGTTGTGAACCTAAAGGATTTGGAAAATGACTCAATGGATTGCTGGTATTACTCGCGGACATAATGCAGGTGTCTGCTTGTTAAAAAATGGGGAAGTAGTATTTGCTATCGAGGAAGAAAGATTTTCTCGTATGAAATACGATGGAGCACCTCTTTTATCCATTCTTAAAATAAAAGAATATACTGATAAATTGGACTACTTAGTGGTTGCCCATACTCAACTACTGGCAGAGAGTGCTGCCAAGTTAGATTACTGTGGTGAAGATGCATATACTTCACTAGCTAGAAAGTTGGGTTTGATTCGTAGTGATGTAAATTATAATCCAGAAACTCAAACTCACCCCCAAGTAATTGATCTTGGAAATATTCATCACAAGCTTCACGCTGCGTGTGCATTCTATCGTTCTGGTTTTGATAAAGCGGTTTCTGTAGTCGTTGATGGTGCAGGAACTTTTTATAGTCATTCTGTTGACGGTCGCCCAATGACACTTTGGGAAACAGAAACTGTTTTTAATTGCTCATATCCTGCAAAAATAGAATCAAAGTATAGGCACTTAGGTGGAAATGGTCTTAGACCACTCCTCGTTGAAACTGCATTTGATAATAAACAGTTTGATACTTCTGATGAATCAAGTTGTATTCTGATTGCGGACTCTTCTGCTGGAATTGTAAAATCTTATGAGGCAGTTACGCGGTACAATGGATTTGATTCCATTGAAGCAGGTAAAACTATGGGACTTTTCCCTTATGGAAAAGAAAATGAGAATCTCCCAGACATTTTTGGTAAGTCTAATGAGTTTCTTCCTCACTATAAACAAGTAAATCAAGAGTTTATTACTCCAACATATCCTAATGGAGCACTCGTTTGTGATCAACTTAATAAAGAGTTGGCGACTCCAATAGACATTGATCGTAAAGATTTGGTAAGACTTCAGAATCGTAAAGATCTTTCATATAAAGTTCAAAAAGAAACTCAAAAACAGGTTCTTGATTTAATTCGGTTTGCGGTTAACCTTACCCAAATTAAAAATGTTGCTTTGTCTGGGGGGTATGGTCTAAATTGCGTTGCTAATTATTATTATCTCGATGAATTAAAAGACGAAGGTATCAGTCTTTATGTTGAACCAGTAAGTAATGATGCTGGAACTGCTATCGGTGCTGCTTTATTCTGGCATCACTTTACAACTGGAGACACAAATATTAAACCATACGCAGAAAGTCTATACCTTGGTCCAAAATATACATATGATATTAATAGTATCATTGATACCGCTGACAAGTATGGTGGAGAAGTTACCGAAGCAAAGGACGAAGATATTGTTGGTTTGATTACTGACAAAAATATTGTTGCTTTATTCCAAGGTAGATCTGAATCTGGTCCTCGTGCTCTTGGTAACCGTTCTATTCTCTATGATCCCCGTGATCCTGATGGTAAGGATCATGTAAATAAAATTAAGCGTCGTGAATTCTTCCGTCCGTTTGCTGGATCAATGCTTCAAGAGCATGTTCATGAGTGGTTTGATCTTCGTGGAATGGAAGAGACTCCTCACATGATGTACGCTGTGAATTGTCAACCTGGAATCGAAGAAAAGATTCCCTCTATCATTCATGTTGATGGCACATGTAGAATCCAAACTGTTACCGAAAAGCAGAATGAAAACTACTACAGACTCATCAAAGCATTCTATGATGCTACAGGTTGTCCGATTCTGTTTAACACCAGTTTCAATCTTGGTGGTGAACCTTTGGTTGAGACCCTTGACGACGCTGTGCGTACTCTTGCTAACTCTGGTATCGAGTATTTGTATCTTCCTGAGTATGGTAAACTGATTACTGTTAAGAATGACTAGAGTATTTGTCAACGGTACATTTGATATCCTTCATCGTGGGCACCTTGCACTTCTTTCTTATGCAAGGTCTCTTGGCGATGAGGTTATCGTTGCTATCGATACCGATAGTAGGGTGAAGGAGATGAAAGGTCCGACAAGACCTATTAATTCATGCATAGATAGAATCATAATGTTACAGTCTCTCAAAACTGTAGACAAAGTACTTTCTTTTTCCAGCGATCAAGAATTAGAAGACTTGGTTAAAACCATACAACCTGATATAATGGTAGTAGGATCTGACTGGAAAGGAAAGACAGTCATTGGGTCGATGCACTCAGCAGAATTAAAATTCTTTGATAGATTAGAAGACTATGCGACTAGCAAGACAATACAATGTATTATTGATCGGGGATAGTTGTACCGATGAATGGATTTATGGATCATGCAATCGCTTGAGTCCAGAGGCACCCGTACCTGTTCTTAAGCATCGTCAGAAGCAATCTGCTCCTGGTATGGCAGGCAATGTCTGTGAAAATTTAAAGTCTCTTGGTATTAATGTAAACTTCGTAACTAATAAAGAGAAGATTACTAAGACAAGATACATTGATGAGCGTACTAATCAGCAGATCGTTCGTGTAGATGAAGAACCTGATATAAAACCAATCCATCAGGCACAACTTCAGATGGCATTGATGCATGAGATCTATGATGCCATTGTAATCTCCGATTATAACAAAGGGTTTCTTAATGTTTCTGAAGTTATTTCATATGTCGCCAGTAGAAATCCTAAGATCAAAGTATTTGTAGATACGAAAGCAACCAGACTCCTGTCTGAATATGATAATGTCATCTACAAGATTAATCAAAAAGAATTTGAAGCATTAGATCCTAATACTATCCCCAAAGCTACTAACTTAATTGTAACCATGGGTGCTAATGGATGCATCTGGAACAAGACTCAATATCCTGTAAAAGAAATTGAGCGTGTGTTCGATGTGTCTGGCGCAGGTGATACCTTTCTCGCTGCCCTTGTGTTTTATCACATTCAACTTCCAGTCATGGAAGAAGCAATTGCTTTTGCAAATAGAGCAGCTGCAATTGCCGTTCAAAATCCTGGTACATACACTATGACCATGGAAGATGTTGATTCTATTTTGAACTCATGAAAGAAATCTCCTTACAAAATCAGTCTGCTGTAAAAATTTTGCCAGAAAATGTGAATAGTATTTTTTCTATGAATATTGCTCACGATGCATCTGTTTGCTATCTTGTAGACGGTAAAGTCAAATGGATGATTGAGGAAGAAAGACTTAGCCATAGAAAGCATGATTCATATCCTTTGTTGTCGCTTTTATATGGCAACGCATTTATTTCTAAAGACTCTTTGATTGCTTATACTACCATTGAGATACCAATGGAGAAGAAGATGGTCGATGATTCCATCGATATCTGTCTTCTTGTAGCATCAAAAGTTATGAGAAAAAATAAGTATAAATGCAAATCATTTCAAAACCAACACCATCTTTCTCACGCATCTATTGGATTCTATAACTCTGGATTTGAAGAAGCGGCAGTTGTAGTTGTGGATGGTGCTGGAGCAATTATTGGTGGTGGTCATGAGGTAGAAAGCATTTATAAAGCATCCTATCCATGCAACTTTGAATTGCTACATCAAAGATATGCGCCAGTTTTTATTGAAACCGAAGAGCAAGTAGAAAATCCTACCACTGGAATTGGTATGGCTTATGCTGCTGCTAGTGAATACATTGGATTTAATTATACTGCGTCTGGAAAGACAATGGGACTCGCTCCATATGGAAAGGATAATCCAAACATAAAACCATTTGTAATTAACGGAGAAGTTAATGAAGAATTATTTGTTAGAGTTTCTAATGGAGTACTGATCGATTACTATGAATACATTTACCCTGAAGGAAAAATAGATTTATATAAACTATACAATGATGGTGTGAAGAGATGTAGTAGAGATGAAAATGATATAGTTAGATCAGGTCCAGCACTTACTGCTCCAGATCAAGTTGAGGATCCTAGAATTAAATTTTCTGTTAATTGTGATCTTGCTTACAGGATGCAAAAAGACTTTGAGTCTTATATGATTGATCTCATTAAAAAGGCAGTGGAACTTACTGGATGTAAGAACATTGTTCTGACTGGTGGGTGTGCTCTAAATTGTGTTGCTAACTATGAGTATCTAAAGTATTTGCCTGAAGGTGGTAAGTTGTTTGTGGAACCAATTTGTTATGATGCTGGTTTATCTGCTGGTCAAGCAATGCTTGAATGGAGACAGCATACACAATCAAAGGAAATTTATCCTTTGAAATCTTTGTATCTTGGAATTGAAAGACAACATGATATTCCAGAAAGCGCGTATGACACAACTCTTTCTGAAGTAGTTGATGTTATTGAGAATGGTAATCCAGTAGGAATCTTTCAGGGGAGATCCGAACAGGGACCTCGTGCTCTTGGTAATAGATCATTGTTATTTGATCCTAGGAATCCAAATGCACAACTTATAATGAACAAAAAGAAAGGTCGTGAGTTATGGAGACCCTTTGCAGCATCCGTACTATTAGATCATGTTCATGACTGGTTTGATATGCGTGGTCTTGATGAAAGTCCATTCATGATGTTTGCCGTCAATGCTCATGAGAAAGTTTGGGATAAAATTCCTGGAGTTTTGCATGTCGATAAAACTTGTAGAATTCAAACAGTATCTAGAGAACAGAATAAAAATTACTATGATTTGATCGAAGAGTTTTACAAGAGAACTGGTATTCCAATGCTACTTAATACTTCATTTAATCTAGGTGGAGATACTATTTGTGAAACAGTTGATGATGTGATTGAAACTTTGCAAAGATCGGAATTAGAATACACTTACTTCCCCAACCAAAAAAAGATGCTGTACATCTCAGAAAATTCAAACGCTGGTAAAAGAGGGAAGATTAACTATAGTTTAGTGGATGATTCCGAATGAGATATACTATTGACATAGATGGTACTATCTGTACTCCTGGATCTACTGACGAAACTAGGTATACTGGTGCTGCCCCCATCCAAGAAAGAATTGATAGAATTAATCAACTATATGATGAGGGGCATTACATTACCTATCTTACAGCAAGAGGTATGGGAAGGTTTAAAAACTCTCGCATGCTTTCTCATAATAATTTCTATGACTTTACATACAATCAACTTAAAGAATGGGGTTGTAAGTTTCATGAACTTCACCTAGGAAAACCATCGGGTGATTACTACATAGATGATAAGGGAGTCAATGCAAATGAATTCTTCTCAGACTATTAAAGAGGTTCCCAAAGGTTGGGGATACGAGAAGTGGATTGTAAATAATGAACAGTACTGTGGCAAACTTCTCTTCTTTGAGAAAGGAAAGAGATGTTCTTGGCACTATCATAATATAAAAGATGAGACCTTTTACTTACAAAGTGGTCTCATCTTATTGTTCTATGGAGAGGTGGACGGTCTTGAAGATGCTGAGACTCTGGTTCTAGAACCAGGAGATAAGTTTCATATTCCTGTAGGTCTCAGACATCAGATGGTTGCGTTGGAAGACTCCGAATTGTTTGAGTTCTCAACGCAACACTTTGACTCAGATTCTATTCGAATTCACGCTGGCGATTGACATATTCTTCTACTGTCTTAAACTTATAATCTAACCAGGACATGTCTGCCTTGGTGTAAAACTGATACTTGCCGATAAGGTTGGGTGGAAAGGGAACTTCTTCCACTACAGCCTTTGTTTTTTGTGCAATCAAATCCGCAACCATTTGGATGGTGATGGGTTCGCCAGTACCAAGATCAAAGATACCGCTGCCCGCATTGTTAGACAGAACAACATTAACAATATCTCCCACCCATACATAGTCTCTCCACACCTTAGAAGAGTCTGCAAAGGGGTGGATCCTACCTGTTTGGGACTGCCAGTTAAACTTGCTTACAAGACTTGCCTGATCGCCCTTGTGGGTCTCTCCGCTGCCATACACATTAAAGAATCTGAACCCCTGCACATGAGAGAAACGGTCCATGTTTTCTTTCACCCAATAGTCCACAGTAATCTTAGACAGGGCATAATAATTAAGAGGATTGATAACACCATCTTGGTTACCATACACTGAAGCAGACGAGGCATACTTCACAGGGATGCCATGCTTGATTGCTTTCTCAAAAAGTCTAATGCTATAATCAATATTATATTTGTAGATCATTCCAACATTCTTCTCCGTTGTGGATGACAATGCTCCCATATGGATAATCATATCCACATCTTCCCAACGGGTGAAACGCTCTAGAAATTCTTCGCAATTATCGAGATCAATTTCCAACACATTGTCCATAGATTTGACAAAGTGTTTGCCAATAAAACCGTTGGCACCAGTGACGATGTTCATAGCAAGACTCTTTTTACTATATATTCTACCATACCTAAATATAAAAAAGGTGCCCTTATAGTGTCGCAGACATGACTCTCAAGAGATATACCATTAGTGCAACCAGCCCTGAAGCATGGCATAGAATTCATAATCTCCTCACCTTCTCTTCATGTGAGGAATGTGTACCTGATCGTCATGTCTGCTGCACTAACTCAAAAGATCATAGTCCAACTCGTTCTACTTACGAGTTAACGGAAGAGGAAGCAGATACACTTGCCAATCATCCTGATATTGCATGGATTGAGTTGTCTCATAGGGATAACCCCGAGTTGTATCCTGAACCTGTTCATGCCACTGTTCAGGATAGATTTGGTGGAGATAAAGTAAAGACATATCGATATATTACCAGTATTGGTAGCACCATTGGGGAAGTTAATAGAACAAACTGGGGTGTATATAGAACTGGATTCTCCACTTATGGAGATGCTCATCCCAATAACATTTATGGGTACATCGCTCCTCAACAGATCAGTCCTGATGGAGTTGCCTATGAGTATGTCTACGATGGCAGCAATGTTGACATTGTTGTCATGGACTCTGGTGTTTTCGCGGCACACCCAGAGTTTAGAAATGATGATGGAACAAGCAGAGTAAGAGACATTGTTCTTGATGGTCCTCTGCTCATCGACCCTACTTGGTTTACCGTAACCAATAACTATACCTACACTAGATGGGATGGAGTCACTGGTATTGCCACCGATAAGGCGATTGAGTGGTGGGAATTTTCTTCACAAAGATCCTCCCAGTTTGCAAGCATCGGTACAGTTAATATCAATAATGGTTCTTACACTGCTGATAGAGCAGGTATGGGCAGAAGTTCTTATGTAAACTTAACTAGTGGTCATGGTACTGCTGCTGCCTCTGTTGCTGCAGGTAAGGCATTTGGTTTAGCATTTAAGTCACTCATTTGGTCCGTACCTACAGTATCTGGTAATGTTGGTCTTGGTCAAGAAGAAGCTTATGATCTGGTTAAATTATTCCACAGACATAAACCAGTAGATCCTACTCTTGGAGTAAAGAAACCAACGATCGTTAATAGTAGTTGGGGTTATCAAGCTGCTGCTAGAGCATATAATAGTCACTATACTAGGTGGAGAGGAACACAAAACTATCTCTACTTTAACTACGGTTATCCCACCAATCCTATTGATGCTAGAACTGTAGTCTATGGTTTCAACAACCAAGTTAGCGGAGCATATCGTTCTTGGACATCTTCTGCTAGAAGTGCAGCAATTGATGCAGCAGGAAAAGAAATGATGGATGAAGGAGTCATCCATGTTTGTGCTGCTGGTAACAATGACCAGAGAATTGGTGTTGGTACTGATGATCCTTCTAGACTTGATGCTTGCGACGATAGATGGTACTTTGTCAGAGATACTCGCCCTGAGTTTACCAACTATGGGCAATATATGTGCCCGATGGGAAGCAAGGAGTGGATGAATCCGATGGGTGTCGGATACACTGCTACTCCAATTATTGATGATAGTGATCCACTTGTTCCAGTTATTACTGGATACGATGAGTTCTATCCTGTTATTACTGTTGGTGCTCTTGATGATTATGTTCAGTATAATAGTGGACCGAAAGAAAGAAAGGCATCTTACTCCAACTACGGTCCTGGCATCGATGTGTGGGCTCCTGCCGATGACATGCTTGCAGCAGGATCTCCTACCTCTGGATACCAAGATTACTATAGATACAATTCTTTTGCTGAGTATGGTTACAACCATTACGATGCATACTTCAACGGAACATCCGCCGCTTCTCCTGTAGTTGCAGGTTTACTCGCATGTTATCTGCAAAGATTCCCCAGTGCTACTTCTAGGGATGTTAAGAACTGGTTGAGTACAGTCACTGGAGATGGTGGAAGTAGAAATGCATCTGCAACTCTTTGGGATCAATATCCTTATGCTCAGTACCCAGAGACAAATTACCTGTTCCACACGCAGGTATATAACCTTGGCAATGCTCCTACTAATCAAGCATATCTAAATCCAACTGCAGCGATTGGAACAACTGCTGGCGGCATTAGCACTCCTAGCATTGTTGGTGTTGCTAGCGATGGTGTATTCAGGGCTGGTATCGCTCTTACTTCCAGTGCATATACTCCTGTCGGTGGTGCATATGAATCTGGAACCTTGAAGAAGGTAAGATTCCAAGTTTCTACAGATTCTTCCTTTAACAATATTGTTTATGATACTCCTACCAATAACACTCAAATCGTACAAGAGGTAGATCTTTCTTCCGCTCAAACTTATTATGTAAGGGTTCAGCATATTTCTAACGCTGACGGCGCATCATTTACTTCGTACACATCTGAGTTCTCTGGTATTTCTTCGTTTAGAACTAATATCCCTGCATTTGGTGCGATACAACCAACAGTTTTAAATCCAATAGAAGGAATAGTTCTTGATAATGTTACTGGCGTTGTCCTCAGATCTAGTGCGTATTCTCCTCTTAATGGAGTTTCTGCATCGGGTACACTTAAAGCAATCGAGTTTGAAGTATCTGAAGATCCTGCTTTCTCTAGCACTGTTTGGTCCTCCGTTGGAGAAAACAGTACTGCTGAAACACAGACAGTACAGGCAACACTTCTTTATGGAGTAACTTATTACATCAGAGTAAGACATGTAAGTAACGCCGATGGATCTTCTTTAGTAGAAAGTACCTCTGATTGGTCTCCTACTCGTACAGTTTCTACTTTACAATTTGATAATAATGTTTTCGGTAGAACTAGAAATCTTGTCACGAGTCTTCAAGGTGGAGTTGTAACTCCCGTGCTTCTCTTTGAAGCACCAGAACTCGTAGAGGTTACCGTTACTGTTTCTAATAAAACAAATCTTAAGTCGAACTATTCTGTTGGACTCTCTAGTTCTTTTGGATTCTTAGACAGCGATTACATTGCTTATGGTATTGAGATTGTTCCTGGTCAGGCAACTCATCTTGAAAACATTGCAATGAAACCTGGCGATAAGATCTTCGTCAACTCTTTTGATCCTGGCATTAACTTCTCTGCATATACAACTAAGTTCTTTAGAAATACTTCCGCAGATTCTGCTCTCGTTCATGGTCGTAGCAAGTCTTTGACTTCTAGTTACGATCCCCCGAACAATGTCAATAGAGAATTGACCATTCTTGATGCCACTGAGAACAGTTTAGCAACAGTTCATGCCACGAACAGGGGCGATACTCCGACTGCTGTTTCTGTTGGTATCGCATCTGGAGACATCACTAGTGTAAAACCGTCCGACTTTATTGTCTTCGGTGTTCGTCTGCAACCACTTCAAGATTTTAAAGTAGATAACATTGGTATTTCTACTGGACAGACTCTCTTTATTAGAGCATCTAGACCCAATGTTTCTTTCGTTGCATACTCTAAACCTGCTGACGATGGTCCTAGTGGAGTTGGCACAGTCGCTAGCGTCAATACAGCTGGTATTATTACTGCAGCACAATTCTTCGGTGATGGTTCTGGTCTGACTGGAGTCACTGCTATCGGTGCTGGTGTTGAGGTTCTTGATAGTGGTTCTGTTATTGGTGCTGCTTCTACAATTGATTTTGGAAGTCAGTTAACAGTTTCTCCAATCTCTGCTGGTATTGTCACAATTACTGGTCCAGATTCGGTAAGTCTTGCTACTACCGCTCTCAATCTTGATCCATCCTTTATCCCCGAGAGAGCAACTTATTCCGATTACGCTACTGTTGCTGGTCTTGCAACAAATGCTCAATCTGCCACTAATGCTTTGCTTGCAAATTCTGCAACTCAGGCTTCATTGGCACTTGGAATTTCTACAAATGCAACTATTACAGTTTACAATGATGTAACCGCTCCTAGATTCATTGGAGATGGATCTCAGTTAACCAACATTGTTGCTGCTGGATCTGGCGTAATTGTAAATGAAGATGGATCTTTAGTTGGTACTGCTGGTACAATTAACTTTACCAGTCCTCTTACAGTTTCTTCCGTTTCTGCAGGTATCGTTACCATTGCAGTCGATGAAGTTCCTCGTGCTACTCTTGCTGGCATTGCTTCTGAGGCAGTTGTTGCTGGACTTGCTACCTTTGCATCGTTCGCTGGCGTTGCAACTCAAGCATTGAATGCTAACTTTGCTTCTGTTTCTAGTTTCTCCGCACTGACGGGTGCAGCAGACACCGCTAAGAACCTCTACACAGAGTCTAGACTTCCGTACCTGCCTCTGCCTGTTACTTTCGGTACAAAGTCTTCTAGACATCGTTACATTGGTGTTGGATCTGATTCCACCATCAACATCCAAGGTTATGAAGCACCTTACTTGAGGTTTGAAGTCGGTCAAGTATATCGTTTTGAGAATGCTGCGCAGCAAGCAAACTTCCCGATCAGATTCTACTATTCCCCTGATGGTCTCGGCGTTGGTTTTGGTACAACATCTCCCAACCAGTTTAGTGACAATGTAACTGAGACTGGAAGTTATACTGAAATCACCGTCACTGAGAATACTCCTCAACTTCTGTACTATGGTGCTGGTATCGGAACCACAATGGGTTACATGGGTAACTCGGTTCAGGTCTTTAACCATGATTTCCACAAGGTAAATAGAGTCGGTGAGTTCAAGAACCTGTCTGGTCTTAAGACTTGCACCTATACTCAAATGTTTGAAGGTCGTGCTACCTCCTGGTACATGAACAGCAATCTGGGTGTTGGTAACAACGACTACACTCCTGGTGATCGTTCCCACAACATCAGTTCTCTTGTTCAAACTTCGACTGGAATTTACACCGTGAACTTTGCTGATCCTATGAATGATACAGACTATGCAGTCATCGGTATCGGAAGTGGCATCAATGCATTCCCAGGCGGTATCGTTGAGTTAAGAATCAGTGACAGAACTGTTAACGGATTCACCATGAGGGTGTATAATAGTATCCCCGCCCTCGAAGATCTTGGAGAACTCAGCATCGTTACCTACGGTGGTCAGGACGGAGAACCTACATATATTTGAACTTGACAGTTTAACCAATTATGTTTACAATATACTCGATGCCTGGATGCGGGTATTGCAGAAAGGTGAAAGAGCTCATGGAAATTACTAACCAGGAGCATGTGATCTACACTCTCAATGAGGACTTTACTATCGATGAATTCACTGCAGAATTCAACACGAAGTACTTCCCTCAAGTGGTTCACAATGAAAAACACATCGGTGGTGCTGCCGAAACAGTAGCATATTTTAGAGAGCAGAATCTTGTCTGATGAATCACTAAATAATGATATCCACACAAATCGTGGTGTTGAATTTATTCTTAATGGAGGTAAGAGGAAGGACAAACCAAAAACTTTCCAGTTAATTTTCGGAAAGATGGTTCGCTTCCTCAGGAGGGAAGTCCATCTTTATCTAGAATTTTCTCTGGATGTAAGAAAAGACGACAACCCTTAAGGAGAATAAAAATGCTGGCTGTCAGTTTAGTTGTAGGGTCATTCCTTGTGATGGGTGCCCTAATTGTTGGTTGTATGCTAGGATGGGTACTCAGAGAGTACATGATGTATCATCACGATAGACATGGACCCACCCAAGATCTACATCCAGAGATGTATGATGAAAATGGAAACATTCTCCCCGACTCTTTAATTGCCTTCCGTTTTGAAAACACTGACGACGACTACGAAGACGAGTAATTACTAATTGAAAATCATGAGCAAATTGCCACCCCATCCGCTTCAATCCGAAATCCTTCAAGCGGTATCTAGCGCCAAGACTAAACCAGAAAAGATCAAACTGCTCCAAGAGCACAGGTCACCTGCTTTGGTTGCCCTTTTTGTTTGGAACTTTGATGAGAGCATCAAGAGTGCTCTTCCTGAAGGGGAGGTTCCTTTCAGACCAAACGATGCACCTACTCCAGAGGCACAAAGCAAACTGGCAAGTCAGTATCGCACCCTGTACAACTATGTGAGGGGTGGCAATGACACTCTGAAACAGACTCGTAGAGAGGCACTGTTTATCGAACTTCTTGAGTCTCTTCATCCCGATGAAGCAGAAATTATTTGTCTGGTGAAAGACAAAAATCTGGGTAAGAAGTATCGTATCACCCATAATGTTGTAAAAGAGGCATACCCCGATGTTCAGTGGGGTGGTCGTAATTGAAGATTAAGATAATCCACAAAGATTGTGATCCAAGTCTTGCTGAAGACAGATCTCTTCCATGCACCGCTTATCTTGTTGAATACTATGATGAGGAAGGGCATAGAAAATTTGACATTGCAATATGCAATAAAAAAGTGGAACTGTTTGATCATTACTGGGACAAGTACAGGGAAGGTCTAATCACTTTTACACAAACAGAAGGTAGAAGTAATCCAAAACTTTGGAACCCACCAAAGAAAAAGTAACACTCCAAACCAAAATCGACCTTTAGGTTCAAAATATCGGGAAAAAAAATCCCAGGTATTTTTTGATCCTAAAGGTTTTTTAAAATTGTATCATATTTTACAAAAGAACTTGACTATATACATGTAGATGGTCTATAATGGACCTGTCGTTCATCCCATTCGCTGTTTGCGAATAGCGAATGAGACGCAAGTAAGTCGCGGAACGGAGCGTTCATCCTATGTTATCACTCGCTTTGATCTTTTTTAGTCATGTTCCTCCTGAGGATTTCCTTAGATGTGATGACTACAAGTGGTTAAAGCAGGGATTGGAAGAGTCAACTCTTTTCACTCCTACTGAAAAGTCTCACCTCATCCTTCACTGGATGAATCATACAGACCCAGCATGTTTCGATAACAAGGACGCAAACGACTGAAGGAACGGGTTTTAACTAACCTTAGTATTTCAGGAGTAATCCAATGTCTAAAGTCGTTTATCGTGGACAATCTTACGACACTGTAGAGCGTCGTGAGCAACAGCAACAACAGCAGCAACCTCAAGCATACAACGAAGCCTATCGTGGCATCAAGTTTGTTAAGGAGGCAAAATGACGCAGAAACTCAATTTTCTTCAACTCATTAAAGAGAAGAAGCAAAAAGAAGATCGTCGTCATCAAGCTGTACTTTGCATGGCAGGAAATTGCCAAGTAAAGGTGAAGTAATGGAAGATTACACATATCATTATGATGATATGGATAAAGATAGCAGACCACCTGCTTGCTACCAACTAACATATAGAGGGTGTAAGTATTGGTCTTGCTATCGTATACACTTGCGTGATTGGTTTGAACAGTTAATGACTTTTCAACCAATTTTCAATAGAAGGGGTTGACACCCCTTCTTTTTTTGTGTAGAATTGAGAAAACTTATTTTTCCATGGACAGACAAGTTTTAAAAGGATTAGTCCTTACTCTTAAAGCACTAGTTCAAGAGTTGGAGTCTGAAGTCTTTTCTGATACTGGGGCATATACCGAAAATAGGTATGATGATTTGCCAGAATACTATAGTAGCGATGACGACGACGATGGTTATGCAGACTGATTGGCGCTATAGCGACCAAAAAATGAAACTCAGACAAGAGTGTCTAAGTATCTTGCTGAATAAATTTGGATCTCAGTTAAATAGTGACGGATCCCCCAAATACAGCAACCAGAGCATTTATGAGTGTGCCCATGATTGGGTCTCACAAGGAAATATGATTACTGCTGGTCTGCTAAAATATTACGAAGTTTACTACTCGGGTAAATGACATGTACGAAGATTTAGATAGTTTCGAACGGGCATTGATGCATTTTGGCACCCGTGTCGATGTTGTTTGTGCCATGGAAATGGGACACAAGATTGATAGTGAAACCGCATATCAACTTATCAAACAAGAACTGAAAGCATTGAAAAAGGTTCGTAAACAAACCAAGGCTGAAGTTCCCAATGAATAATAAAGAAGTGATGCGTCTAGCCAAGGAGGCACTTAAGCAACCTTGGTTGTATACTGAGGAAGAATTACAATATATGCGCCAAGCTAGAAAAAAAGCAAAGCGTGGTGTTAAAATAAACGAAATGAGGAAACTTAATGCAGAGCGTAAAACTGATTCAAGCAACACCGAATCCTGAAGAAACCATGGCGTATATCGCCAGGGTAAGTAATCCTGCCAATCAGGATAACCCGAGTTTTGAAGGACTCTTGAAGTATTGCATCAAACACGGTCATTGGAGTGTCTTTGAACAAGCGTTTATGACGGTTGAGATTGAGACAACTCGTGCTATCGCAGCTCAAATACTGCGTCACCGTTCTTTTACATATCAAGAGTTTTCCCAACGGTATGCTGATTCTTCCCTACTCTCAGAGGCGATCCCAGTCCCAGAACTTCGTCGTCAAGACACCAAGAATCGTCAAAATTCTATTGACGACCTGGATCCTGAGTTTGTAGAACTGTCTACCAGGCAGATTGATACTTATTTCAAGCAAGGCATGAGTTTGTATCAGCACCTGTTGGACTGTGGAGTCGCCAAGGAGTGCGCTAGAATGGTGCTTCCCTTAGCAACCCCCACGAGGATCTATATGACGGGTTCCTGCCGTTCCTGGGTGCATTACATCACGCTTAGAAGTGCAAATGGCACCCAGAAGGAACATATGGAAATTGCCAATGCATGTAAGGAAATCTTCTGCGAACAATTTCCTACCGTAGGTAAGGCACTTGAATGGTGCTGATAAATATTACATACACTATGTTTTGAAATGGCAACTTATCCTGTAAAGAATACCGTAACTGGTGAAACTAAAGAGGTAGTCATGAGTATTCATGACTGGGATCAGTGGAAAGTCGATAATCCTGAGTGGATTAGAGATTTTTCTGACCCTAGCACCTGTCCTGGAGTAGGAGAAGTTGGTGAATGGAAGGACAAACTTCTTAAGTCCAAACCTGGATGGAATGATGTGCTCCGTAAAGCACAAAAAACTGGTAACAATCGTCAAAAACTCACCTTAGACTAAAATTTATGCCCAGAAAGAGAAAATCGTCTGAACCTATTGGTGTTGGTATGACTGCTAAACAGATGAGAAGGAAGAAACCGATTAATACGGATCTCCTTGTTGATATTACTCCCCTTACAGATAATCAAGAAACGCTGTTCAAAGATTATCATCTTGGGAAAAACATCTTTGCTTATGGTGCAGCAGGTACTGGTAAAACCTTTATTGTGCTGTATAATGCTCTCAGGGATGTTTTAGACGAACATTCTCCTTATCAGAAAATCTATATTGTTCGTTCTCTGGTCTCGACTAGAGAGATTGGTTTCCTTCCTGGAGATCATGAGGACAAATCTGCTCTTTACCAAATTCCTTATAAGAATATGGTAAAGTATATGTTTGAATTACCTACAGACTCTGATTTTGAGATGCTGTATGGTAACCTTAAGCAGCAGGAGACCATTTCTTTCTGGTCTACATCTTTTATTCGTGGAACCACTCTTGATGATGCTATCATCATCGTTGATGAGTGTCAGAACCTGAACTTCCACGAACTTGATAGTATCATTACTCGTGTCGGTGAGAACACCAAGATTCACTTCTGTGGTGATGCTACTCAAACTGACCTTACAAAAACATATGAGCGTAACGGCATCCTGGACTTTATGAAGATCTTGGAACAAATGCCATCATTCTCGTCTATTGAATTTGATGTCAACGATATCGTTCGTTCTGGTCTCTGTAAGGAATATCTAACTACAAAACTGGCTCTTGGTATGTAATGTTTAATCATCTTGAAATTGAACTCCCTCGTTTAGAGAGAGACACCATTGATGGTGTTCGATACTATGATACACCTGATGCAAAGATGGTATCCATTACCTCTATCATCAGTTTTTATGAACGGGAAAAGTTTGCTAAATGGCGTAAACGGGTCGGTGATGAGGTTGCCAACGAGATCACTCGGAAGGCAACCCGTCGTGGAACCGACATGCACACTTTGACTGAAAATTATCTTAAGAATCAGGATCTTCCAGAGGTTCAACCTCTTCCAGACTTCTTATTCAAGATTGCTAAGCCTACTTTGAATAAGATTGACAATATTCATACTTTGGAAGGTTCTTTGTATAGTAGAGAACTCGGTGTTGCTGGCACTGTTGACTGTATCGCTGAATATGAAGGCGAATTGGCGATCATCGACTTTAAAACCAGTAAGAAACCAAAACCAAGAGATTGGATTGATGGTTATTTCGTCCAATGTGCCGCTTATGCTTGCATGTACTATGAACTGACAGGTGTTCCTGTTAAAAAGTTCGTGATCATCATGGCATGTGAGGACGGGAGTTGTGAAGTATACGAAGAGTATGATAAACTTAAGTACATGAAATTACTCACAAAGTACATCAGAAATTTCGTAGAATTTAAACTAAATGGAAAATGAACTAACCAAAGCTTTGGGCAAGAAATTTATGAATGCCACAAAGTTCTCTTTAGAAATTGAGAATCTGGTCTTGCGTGAAAAGATCAACTATATTGAGGCAATTGTTCTTTTCTGTGAAGAGAATAGTATTGAAGTAGACTCAATTACCAAACTTATTTCAAAACCTTTGAAGGAGAAATTGAAGCGTGATGCTATCGATCTCAACTTCATGAAAAAGACCACGAGAGCACGGTTGCCATTATGAAAGTCCTAGAGAATCCTTGCTCCGAAAATTATAGAAGGTTCAAGCAATGGGTTCTTGGTACAGACATTATGTGGTCGTACATACCATCAGCGACACCTAATTATAGTGATCCTGTTAATGTGGATGGAGAACAAAAAAACCTCCCCTTTTATACCAGAACGATATTACAAAGACCAGAAAACGAATTTAGATACCCAAAATCTTGTCATTCAGATGCTAACGAATTACATGCAGTTATTGGTGTGTTGAATGAAATTTTAGACTTCAATGGTATAGAGTTTGCATCATACCTAAGAATTTCTCTGAACTGCGTCCATCCACAAGATAAAATATACAATACTTTACCTCATATAGATCATCAGTATCCTCATGGTAATGTTATCTTATATTTGACTGATTCTGGTGGTAAAACATTTTGCGAAAATTTAGAAAGATCTGAATACGAGAGTCATAATCCAAAGGAAGATGATGCTATACTCTTTAGTGGAAAGCATTTTATGCAAAGTCCTGCTAAAGAAAGAAGAGTCATTTTAGTTGCTACAATTCTTCCAATTTTATCTAAATAACCCAGGCAGAGGAGAAAAATGTCTGACTTCTTTGAATCGGAATTTGTCCAAGAGGCAATCCAAGATATTAATGAACTTCAGGAAGAAATCTATACTGAAGTGTTTGCGTTCGACAAGTTGGATCGTGAAGATAAGGTCAAGCATCTTGACAAACTCGACACTCTGCTGGAGAAGCAGAGGAATCTGTACACACGGATGACTCTCTCCGATGATCCTCGCGCAAAAGAAATGCGCGATAATGTCCGTAAGTCTGCTATAATGATGGGGTTCCCATCTGATGTGGACTGTGGGGTTCTTTTTGCCAACATGCAGAAAACCCTCGAAAATGTCAGGAAACAGATTTCTTGACATGGGCGTTGGGTCCGCCCTATAATAGACCCGTACAAACCAAATCCATTTCACAAGCCAAATCCAAATGTCTTTTGCATCCCTTAAGAAACAGTCCTCCCTCGGTTCCCTGACTGCCAAACTGGTCAAGGAAGTAGAAAAAACCAACAAGGGAGGTGGCGCGTCTGACGATCGTCTTTGGAAACCCGAAGTCGATAAAGCAGGTAACGGTTATGCAGTGATCCGTTTCCTTCCTGCTCCTGAAGGTGAAGACCTTCCGTGGGCAAAAATGTACTCCCATGCCTTCCAAGGCACTGGTGGTTGGTACATCGAGAATTCTCTGACTACTCTTGGTCAGAAAGATCCTGTCTCCGAACTCAACACGAGTCTCTGGAACAGTGGCACTGACTACGACAAAGAAACCGCTCGTAAGCAAAAGCGTAAACTGTCGTACTATGCCAACATCTATGTTGTGAAGGATCCCGCAAATCCCGACAACGAAGGCAAAGTTTTCCTCTATAAGTTTGGTAAGAAGATCTTTGACAAGATCATGTCTGCCATGCAACCTGAGTTTGAAGACGAAGATCCTATCAACCCGTTCGATTTCTGGGCAGGTGCAGACTTCAAGATCAAGATCAAGAAGGTTGCTGGATACTGGAACTACGACTCCTCTGAGTTTGCTCGTCCTGGTGCTCTCCTGGATGACGACGATGCTATGGAAGCAATCTGGAAGAAGCAATACTCTCTTGCAGAGATTGTTGATCCCACTCAGTTCAAGTCCTATGACGAACTGAAGAAGCGTCTCGATTATGTTCTCGGGATCTCTGCTGCTCCTAAGGCACCCGATCCTGAGGTTGTCGATGAGGAAGATGATTATGATTTCGCTTCCGTTCCTAAGGCAACTTCTTCGGCATCTGAAGACGAAGATGATGCTCTGAGTTACTTCCAGCGTCTTGCTGAAGAGTAATTTATAAATTTTGGGGGGAACTTAAGTTCCCCCTTTTAATATAGATACTAATAAAAGTGATATGATTATTGTTGGTATTTACGGTGCTGATTTTAATGGTGATATAAATCATCCTATCGCAGCAAACTTAACTAATTCCGAAACTGGTAAGTTGACGGAAGCTGATATCCATGATTCTGGATGCACAATCTTTATTCATGGAAAGCATATATGTAGTGTTAATGAAGAAAGACTTAGTAGAATAAAGTATGATGGAGAATTTCCTCACAAATCTATTAACCATTGTTTAGAATATGCTGGGATAACTGGTAAGGATGTTGATATAGTTTACTATGTTACCGTTTATAATACTGCAGTACCATTTCATTATGATGAGAATCTAACTTTTAAAAATATCAAACCACATTTTCCAAACGCTAAGATTCGTTTCTGTGGTCACCATTTAGCTCACGCATCTTCTACTGTTTTCACCTCACCATATAATGAGGGAACATTTCTTACATTTGATGGTGGTGGATCTGGACTTTATGATCCATATAGGAGTGAGATTCCCTATGTTGAAAATAATTCAATCGGATATTTTAATAAAGAAAAGAAGATTTTTAGATTCTATAATATGCCAGATCAACAATTGAATAATTTTGGAAATTATTACTCACATGTTGCTTCTGGATTATATGCATGGAAGATGCAGAAAAAAACAGAATCTCGGACTGACTTTATTTCGTCTGTTGGAAAAATTATGGGATTGTCTGCATATGGATCCCTAGACAAATATAAGGGTGGATTTGAATCTGGATTTTCAGTAATTGATCACAGCATCCCATACATTACATTTCCTCAAGGTGGGTGGTTTAATCCACCAGACACTCCAGAAGAAGGAGCACGGTGGCTTCAAAAGAGTTTTGAAGATGGAATGCTAAGTCTTTTGAAAGGATTGAGAAAATATCACTTAGACGAAACTACTTGTTTCGCTGGAGGCACATTCCTCAATATTGTTGCCAATACCCTCATCAAAGAAAGTGGATTATTTAAAAATATTCACATTCCCCCATTTACTGATGATGCTGGACTTCACTTTGGTGCAGCAGCATGGGGATGTTTTGAGGAGAATGAAACCATAGATCTTCCAGAAAATATATCTTTGTTAGGAAGAGATTATTCTAATGATCAAATAAAAGAGTATCTCGATGCATTTGGATTATCATATGTGCCATATGATGCAAATGAAGTTGCTGTGATGCTATCAAATCAAAAAATTGTTGGATGGTTTCAGGGAAGATCTGAGCATGGTCCCAGAGCATTAGGTTCTAGATCAATATTCATGAGTCCTGCTGTTGCGGAAAATAAAGATATTTTGAATGAGAGGGTTAAACATAGAGAGTCTTGGAGACCTTTTGCTGGAATTATTAGAGAGCAAGATGTTTCTGAATATTTTGAGGAAGGATTTATAACTCCATACATGCTCTATATCCAAACTTCTAAGACTGACAAAATTCCCGCAATTACTCATATGGATAAGAGTTGCAGAATTCAAACTGTTAACTCTGATCAAAATCCAAAAGTTTATGACTTGTTGGGTAGGTTAGAAACTCCAGTGATTCTTAATACATCTTTTAACGACAATGGAGAACCAATCGTAGAAACTCCATATCATGCAATTTCATCTTTTCTAAAAATGAACATCGATGTTTTGGTTATTGGTGATTTTATTGTTAATAAATAAGTTAGTAGAAATTGTTCATTAAATCAATGGCTTTTCAAGGTAATCATTATGTCGTCACTTATGATGATGGCAACAATACAAATACTACTAAATTGGATGTATTTGCTAAAGATGATACTGATGCAAGGAACAAAGTCCTGATCATGTTTCCCTCCGCAAAAAACATCGTAGTTTCTTCTGCTCTCTGATGTCTCGCAATAAAGTAATCGTTTTTAACGGGGATGACGGTTATTGCAACCTGCTTATCCCTTCGGAACAGTGTATGCTCTCTGACGAGGATATCATCGCAAAGGATGTCCCCGTAGCAGAGTATGCTGTAATCGATCACACTGAATTGCCCACTAGAACATTTAGAAACGCATGGAAATACAACCACTCAACTTCAGCTGTGGATGTGGATCTTGCAAGTGCCAAAGAAATAACGACCAAACTTCTGGAGGATCGTTATCTGGCAACGGAGAAGGAGAACGAGGAGATCACCAGAGTCGCCAGAATGAGGGGACAGGATCCAGTTCTTCTTGATAATCCCGCAGTTCCATACTCTACCATTAACGCTAAGAAAAGCGTCAATGGTTTACTCAGTCTTCTTTAAATTAAATCATCAGAAGCAACTTTTCCAGTGCTGGAATTGTACTGGGAAGACTCCTGATATTGCAAGAAACTTCTAACTTCTTCTAAGAAAGGTCCTAAGAACTCTTTTTTGAGTACCTTAATGGACCTTTTTTCATTGTTTTTTCTAGTCTCAACTAACCAGTTAGACACACTTACGACAGGATTCAGTGTTTGTCCGATGTTATCTGGATCAGGGATTGTGAATCCTGGATCTACGATTTGCCCAGCAGGAAGGATAAGTCTACCGTTGCTATCTTTGACTTCTCTTGTCTCGTAGTGTCTAGTTGCGTTTAGATTTTCTCCATACTTATCCGCTGCATAATCATAAAGAAGTCTGGAACTAATAGGCCATTCGTCCCTGACATTAATGATGTTGGCAGTTAGAAGAACTACCCAATCATAGTAAGGACTACCATATAAATCCTCTGCTACATTGTCAGGTCTATCTCCTTCATAAACCTGATACTTGATAAAATTGGTAGCATACAACAGTGCAGAATCTTTAACCTTCATCCTAAGGAAGAGATTCTTGACATCTACATACTGCTTTCTAGCCCCACCCGTTTGTGTTGGGTTGAGGTATTGAAAGTCTGGTAATAGTCTGAAGTAAGAGTTGCTAGCCATTAGTATCCCTCCTTATCGAAGTCGTCTTGATAGATAGGTTCGAGTTCGGTGAAGGATAAGTTCAACCGATAGTGAACTGGACTTCCATTTTCATAAGTTGAGTATGCTCCAGAACCAGTGTAATCGACTCCAATGTCAGTCATAGCGCAAATTTTAAATGCGTTTAAAAATTCATTGTTACCACTACCTTTTCTATATCTCAACCTGAATACATATGGAGTTTTAAGGAAAGAAGTATTCTCTCTGTTTGCAGACATACTTTTCTTCAAAATTTGAATTATTTCTCTTACTTTATCTGCTTCCTCTTTGCTCCTAGGAACTAAGTCCCAGTTAAATCCGAAGGGTCTCAGAGATACACCATTGAAAAGCAGTTCAACATTCTGGTTAACGATTTGTCCAGACTGTCTTCCAAGAACATCGTTTAAGCTGATATTTGATCCCGCTAAACCGTTAATGATTCCAATCTGAGATCTTGCCCTGATATAATTCCTAAGTAAATCATATCCCGATCCAGACCCTGCTAAACCTTGAACTTCATCTACTACGCTACCTATAAGATCAGTTTTCTTTCCAGATACGGCATCTAAAGCACCTCCAGCAAGTTTAAGTCCTGCACCTGCAAGAGCACTTATTCTACTTTCTCCCCATCCAGTTCTATTAACAGAAGCAATACTGTCTGGCATTGGCAAGAAAATAGTGCATGTTGCTTTACCAGATTTTGTTTTGGTATTTGCTCCGTAATCAGATACTTTACCTTTAAAGGAAGGAATTCCTCCTGGTTTGTACTCCATTACTTCGATGGACATATAATCAGTCGTCACATCGATAATATCTAATGGATACCTTAAGATTATGTTGGATTGGGCTGCCATTCCTTTTTATTTCCTATTTATGTGGATATTCTAAATTTGGCATAACCTAATGATCTAGCATCTTCAAGTTCATTAGCTTCAACTACATGTAGTTTGCCAACAACTTCTTCCCAGCTATAGTTTCTTTGTTTTCCCCAGTGGAAACTAAATCCAACAAACCCCCATTTTTGTACATCGATACATGCAATCAAGGGAAACTCATCGTATTCAATATTAGGTGTTTTTGCTCTATAAACAAATGTGTAGAAATTCCCTGGTTCTGGAAGTAAGACTTCTTTAGTCAATACCTCTAGAACTTGGATCATGATGTCATCTGAACTTTCAAGTCCAGTGAATCCGTCCACGACAGGTTGTAATCTACTCATACACCTAGATGATCTTCCGTTAAGACCTTGAATTGTAGTAAACGATCTTTACAGTATTCTGATGCAGCTTTCCACTTTGCTTGATTTTTAGCATACTCAGTCACTTCTCTAATATAAGTTTTAGTATGCTTCTTCTGCTTCTGTGGTTCAATACACTGTTTTTTGGGTTTGATTTCTATAATATACTTCTGGATTTTTCCAGTGTTTTCGCGTACCTTAATATAGAAATCTGGAAAATATCTGTGTATTCTCCCATCTAAAGGAGAACGATATGGTATGGCAATTTCTTCACTTCCCCATTCAAGAATATTCTCATTCTTATCGCAGTAGACCATGAACTTTCGTTCCCACAAACTACGATAAATAATGTTGAGATGGTCTCCTCGATATTTTTGAATATTACTTGGGCGAAATTTACCAGAATACGCCATCATAATAAGTCAACCTAAGGTATTTAGTGTGAGTTACCCTAGAAGAAAATCAACTAACGATATTTTGGGGTTGTTTACTAAGGTAGCAACAACCAATCATTTCGAGTTGGAAATTTCTGCCATTCCAGATCCCCTCAGAAAGTACATCCAAAAAGAGGATTCGAGAGTATCGAGTTACTTCATCCAGAGAGAGTTGGGATTGCTTTGTAAGGGTGCTGATATTCCTGGTGCAACTTTTGCTACTGCTCAAGTCAGTGGTAACTACATGGGAATTCAGCAAAAGTATGCTCATACAAGAATTTACACAGAAAGTTCTTTCAACTTCATTGTAGATAATGGATATAAGGTTATTAAATTCTTTGAACTCTGGCAACAGTACATTGCCAGTGCTGGTGAAGTTAGTTTGGATAAAAGAGCATACTACACAAGAATGCAGTATCCAGACAACTATAAAATGCCTGTTATGAGACTTACCAAATTTGATAGAGATCACTATCAATCGGTAACTTATAGTTTCATCAATGCGTTCCCTATTAATATTATACCGACTGCTATTTCCTACGATAGTAATAGAGTTCTTGAAATCAATGTAGCATTTAACTATGATAGATATATTCTTGGTGAAGTGAAGAGTCTTAAAGGAACTGATAAATCTAAAGAGCAACAGTCTGGAGATGGTGAGTATTCTGCTGCACCTGCTAAACCAGAAGCAGCTGCACCACCACCTCAAAAGACTAATGAGACTTACATCAGAAGAGGATTCGATATAAGAGCGTCAGGTCCTCCATCTGAAACAAGAGGAACAGTTTTTAGAACCCCCTAAATAATCATACTGAAAATCCTATAGGATATCATGCCTTTACCTAAGATTGCGACTCCGACATTTGAGTTGGTTATTCCGTCTACTGGAAAAAAAATTAAGTACCGCCCATTCCTTGTCAAGGAAGAGAAAGTTCTTGTAATGGCAATGGAGAGTGATGAACTTGATCAGATTGCCAGTGCAATTAAAGAAGTTCTTTCTGCTTGTATTTTGACTCGTGGAGTAAATATCGATAAACTCTCTACCTTTGATATTGAGTATCTGTTCCTCAATGTCCGTGGTAAGTCAGTTGGAGAATCTATTGATGTCATCGTAACTTGTCAGGATGACGGTGAGACTAAAGTTCCCTTGACTATCTATATTGATGAGATTAAGGTTGTTGATGATCCTAACCATACTCGTGATATCAAGGTCGATGAAACTTTGACTTTGAGAATGGCATACCCGTCTCTAACACAATTCATCTCAGAAAACTTTGGCGAAGCAACTAGCATTGATACTTCTTTTGATGTTATCGCTAATTGCGTTGAAATGATCTATTCTGAGGAAGAAACTTGGAACGCGAAGGATCACACTAAAAAAGAATGGATTCAATTTATTGAACAGCTAAATTCTTCTCAGTTTAAACAAATTGAGAGATTCTTCTCTACAATGCCCAGACTTTCTTATACTGCTAAGTTTGAGAATCCCAATACTGGTGTTGAGAACGAAATCGTCTTGGAGGGACTGGCAAGTTTTTTCAGCTAGCGATGTTGCATTCAGACATTGTATCTTATTATAAGATTAACTTTGCCTTGATGCAGCATCATAAATACTCCTTGAGTGACATTGAGAACATGTATCCCTTTGAACGGGATATTTACCTTGCTTTGTTAGAATCCTATATTGAAGAGCAGAATCTAAAGGCACAGCAAGCTAACGGTATCTGATGGCTATTGATCCACAAAAGTTACTTCCTCCTGGTAGACCAGATACTCCCGAAGGTAATGTTGATCGGGAGGGAACTTCTGCTGGATATGTTACTGAGAAGCAGTATAATTCTCTTAATAAAAATATTCTTGCCATTAGAAGAAATCTGAGTGCCATTGCTGACCTTTTGGTAAAGAGGGGTCAGCAAGATGCTGTAGAAGATAATCAAGAGATTGATAAGAAAAGAAAAGAGATTGATAGAACTGCGAAGGGCGCAGAGGAAAACTTCGTTGAAAGTTCAATTAAGCAGGCACTGATTAAACCTGTTCAAGCATTAGGTAAAAAGATTCGTGGACCTTTTGATGGGTTCATGAAAGCTCTCGAATCTTTGTTCATGGGATGGTTAGGACTGAAGGGAATAGATGCGTTAGAAGCATGGCAGAAAGGAGATACTGAAGAATTAGAGAAAATCAAGAATGATCTAATTAAAGGATTAGCAGTCGCAGCAGGTGTTGGTCTTGCGTTAAATGGTGGAATTGGTTTAGTTACTGGTGCTATTAGCGGTCTTGTAACTAGTTTATTATTCAAACTTCCAGCATTGATCGGTTTAATGGCAAATCCATGGGTTTGGTTAGGTGCTGCTGCTGTTTATGGAGGAATTAAACTCCTTGAGATTATCAAGGGTATGGGATTGAGTGGAATGGGTCGCGGTGGTTACGAGTCATATACTCAAATGGTCATTGACATGATCGCTGAAAGAGGAAAGAAAGCAACTAAAGAAGAACTGCAAAGAAGAAAAGAAAAATTACTCAAAGAACATCCGTGGTTGAAATGGGTTCCTGGAGCAAAAGAATTCACCCCTCAAGGATCACTTCTTCTTGAAATTGAACAGAACATCAAGCAGATTGATGATGGAATATTTGATAGATACGATCCTGGTAAACTTAAGCAATCTGATAAACCAATTATTAACGACATAAGTGCGGCTGTTGGTGTCTTGTCTTCATATCAGACTCAACTTAAAGCTATAGAAGAAGAGATGTCAAAAATCATTGGCACCAGAGAGTACGCTAAGTTGAATCCGCAAGAAAAAGCACGGTATGATGAACTTAAATCCCAGAGTGATTCTTTATATAACAAAATGATAAACTCAATGAAGTTTGTTAAATCCTTAACACTTAAAATGAGTTCTGAAGGAAGAGATTTTGTTGAAGCACTGCTTGGCAAATTTGGCGATAAAGATATGTTTAATAGTCTAATTGATCAACCATTCAGGATACCTGGATTGGCTCCCTTTGAAGTGCGAGTTGGGGATCCAAGCCCAGGCAGACTGAAAGGTAAAGATTTAGGTAAACTTAAGGAAGAATTAGATACATCCATTGGCAAACCTAAACCTCAGGAAGTATCCTCTGCTTCCCCTGTAGCTGCATCAGAAACGGTTGCGCAAGCAATGGAAGAAACAAAGGGAATAAACACGAAAGTAAATACCCAAATAGCATCATCTGTTGCCCAACCAACAGAACCTGATTTTTCTTTTGCTTTTGTTCCATATTCTTCTAAGGGAAGAGAAGCACTTCCACCTGTAGCAACTGCTGCGGTGGGTACTGGATATCCCACTAATTTCATGACACAAAATCCATATAATATTACAAATCTTACCTTCTCTATTTCTACTTTTGAGACGGCATGAAACTAATACCATCAAATGAAGCACTTAATATTGTTGAATATGGACTGCTTTCTTTGAGGCAGACGACCCAAGGTATCCGCAAATCTTTAGGTCAAGATATCCGAAAGGATAAGGTTAGAGAAGCAGAAAAAAATAGATTGAATGTTCAGCAATTTGATGCTGTACAGAAAAAAGATGCTGAAAAGATAGTCGAAGCAAAGCAGTCTAATAATTTTATTAAGGGTGGAGTTAATAATATTATGAGGGGTGCGAAGAGCATCTTTCAGGGACTTTTGAGTGCTGCTGGATGGATTCTTCTTGATTATCTGGTTCAAAAACTTCCAGAAGTTATTATTATTGTCAATAAAGTAACAAGAATTGTTCAGAAATTATGGGACGCTGTACAGCAAACTTGGAGCAATATTCAGTCAGTATTCAAAGAGATTAGTGATGTATTCAGGCAGTTTGCTGAGAACATTAAAAGTTGGGATTTCCTAGATAGTGAAGGAAAACTCAGAAAAGAGTTTGATGAGTTCACTGGATCTGCGACTAAACTTAAAACGGATCTAGGGAATAGTTTCGACGACATTAGTAAAGAACTGACAAATCTTGGCAATATGAGTCAAGATGAATATCGTCAGGCGCGAGAGCAACTAGGTCTAGACACGAAGCCAACGACTCCTATGATTCCAGTAACTCCGCCACCTGTTACGCCGCCACCGATAGAGCGTCCAGCAGAACAAAAACCTAAACCTCAGATACCTGCAACTCCCCCCAAACCAGTAATCGTTACTCCTTCGGGACCATGGCGTCAACCTCCTAAAAAATATGATCCAAAAGCTCCTTTGATTTCGCAAACAGGAGCAAAACCGCCTGGATTTGCAATTGGAGAAAAAGCAGGATATAGTACCTCTAGAGGGAGGATACATGCTGGAAGAGATATTCCAGCAGCATATAACACAGCACTTGTAGTTCCTTCTGATTCTGTTATTCAAGATAGCGGTTGGGAAAAAAATTATGGAAATTGGATCGCATTTACAGATGCTAATGGACTTGAACATTTCTATGGGCATATGAATGAAGCAAGTCCATATAAAAAAGGTGATAAGGTATCTACGGGTACAGTTATTGGTAGAGTTGGTTCGACAGGTGAGAGATCTACTGGACCTCACCTTCACTGGGAACTTGGAAAAGTAGAAGGTATAACTGGAACTCCAAGATCTAATGTAATTGATCCTCTTGATTTTGGATTTGCTCCCACAGCTCCTTTCAGTGGAAAAGTCGTTGGTCCCGTTAAGAGAGTTGTAGTTGATCCCAAAATTTCTGCTAATTATCTGGGTCCATCTATTCTTGGCGATCCAAAGAATATGCCATCACTTGAGATTGCGAAAATGCCAAAAGTCATTCCGTTTGATGTTGCTATGTTGGATCTAAATACCAAAGATGCGCTTACATATGGAGAGCAAACAATGGCTGTTACTGTTGCTAATGCAGTACCAGAATTACCTGCTTCTGAACTTGAAGCGGTCAAAATAGCTCTTTTGAATCTAAAAGCAATTAACAGGCAATAATGGCAGAAGTAACAGGCGCTTCAAAATACGAACTTTTTGATATCTACTCCAAGGATGGAAGCACCAAACTTTCCTTGCTGGGTTATATTATCAATTTTCAATATTTTGAAGATCTCCATTCTCCGTGTGTAAGTGCAGTTCTGGATATTGCGAATACGGGTAATATCAAAGATGGAAAAGGATTTTATAATGGACTCCCGATTAGAAAGGGTGAGAGAGTTCACTTTAAGATTAAAACTCCGTTAGATGATGCTCTTGATAAGGAAGCAACTCTTGAATATGTTCTATATGTGAATGATGTAAAGGACATCGTTATGGATAAACAATTTGAGTCCTTTAGACTTTCATTGGTATCTAGAGAACAACTCACAAACGATCAAGTCAGAGTCGCTAGAAAATACACTGGAATGACAATCAATAAGGTTGTCGATCAAATGATCAGGATTTTAGATCCTCTTGCAATTAATGAGATTGAAGAGTGTGAATCTCCGTGTACTGTTTATGGTAACATGCGGAAACCTTTCAGGATTATTACTCAACTTTGCAAAAAAGGTGTTCCCGTAGGTGCAAAGAGTAAGTCTGCTGGATTCTTCTTTTGGCAGACAAGAGAGGGATTTAACTTTAGATCTATGCATGGATTAATCAAGAGTGCTGTAGATAACAAAAAGACAATACAGAAGAAAAAATATGTCTATAGTCAACTCATGGATTCTTCTATTGAAGATCCATTGATTAATGCGTACAAGATTTTAGATATCAAAGCAAATTCAACTGGAGACTTGTCTGATTCTCTAGGTAAGGGTGAGGATTCTATCTACAGAATCTATTTCAATCCATTTACTTTTGAGTTTACTCAACCAAATATATCTGTTTTTAAAAATCCAAAAGAAATTAGACTTGGAAAGGCAGAAAAAGCACCATTGGTTGCTGATCCATATAATATTCCCAACACAATGTTTGCTTCTAGGATTACCTTTGGTATTCTAGATGCAGGAACTGCCTTTGCTGGAGTCTCAACTGCTCTTAACTGGGATCCTTTGAATAGTGAGGCACAGGCATTATCGGACTATAGTAGGTTCTTCTCTCAGGATTATACTCTCCTTATTCCATGCAATACTGGTTTACTTGCTGGAGAACCCATTTATATTGAAATTCCAGATAATACTTCCGAAGAACCTGATATTGACACTGAGCAGAGTGGTCTATATATTATAAAGGAAATCACTCACATTTTTGGACCTACTACATCATACACGGGATTGAGAGTGGTGAGAGATTCTCTTGGAACTACAGGACAGAAGTAAATGGAAAACATCGACGCTCACATTGAGCAAGACAAAAAGATCCTCGAAGATCCCACAACATCTCCTCAACAAAGGAGACATGTAGAAGGAGAATTGCATGATTTAGAGGCATATAAGGAAAATCATCCTGGCGAAAGTCACGATCCCACTCCTCTAGAACTTTATTGTGATGCTAACCCTAATGCTCTTGAGTGTAGAGTTTACGACGACTGATGGCAGGAATCGAATCTTTAATCGGTAACAGTCATTTTGCTGGAAAAGATGGATTCCAGTGGTTCTGCGCACAAGTGCCCAGCAACGCATCCCAAGCTGAACAAGTATCAGAAGGAAAAGGTGTTGGGAATAGATGTAAGGTAAGAATCGCTGGACACCATCCTTTCAATGTCGGGGATCTTCCCGATGAAGAATTGCCGTGGGCAAATTTATTGTTACCAGTAACTGCTGGATCTGGAGGAGCACAATATGCTACATCTTCTGTTATTCAGCAGGGTGATATTGTATTCGGTTTCTTTCTTGATGGTGATGCCCAACAAGTTCCTTTAATCACTGGAGTATTTCCCAGAACTCAGTTAGTTAATAGAAAAGGAGAACCTGCAGCATTTAATCCTGGTACTTCTTATTCTGATGTAACTCCTAAACCGATTAATGGATTTGTAAGCGAGAGTTGTGAGCAGAACAAAACTTGTCAACCTACTGCAGGCACAACAGGCAAAACATGCGATACAGCAGGGTGTGGTGAAAGTGTACAAACTGCTGATACATGTAAGAAAAATCCTATCAGCAGGATGACGACTGAGATTGAGAAGTTTCTCAATAGAGTTCAAAAGTTTGCTCTCGCTGGACAAAACTTAGAAAATGAAATCAGAGCAACGGCAGATATCCTCAAAACTTCTGCGAATCAGTTTGTAGGAACTCTGATTGAGAAGTTATTTGATAAGATTGAAAAGGAAGGACAGAAAGGTTTAGATAAGTTATATAAGGCAGCATATGCCGCAGTATTTGCATCGACGGGATCTTCAGTTGCTGCACATAAAGCAGGAGTGGCAGTTCAAGCATCAATGCTGGCACCTACTTATACAGTACAAGAAGCAATCGGTTGTATCGCTAATGCTGTAGTTGAGGGTCTGTTTGGAATCATCGAAGGACTCCTGAGAGATTTGGTTGATACGGGAAAGAACTTTGCTGGTTGCTTAGGTGCTCAGTTTGTTGGCGCATTCATGAATAAGATCATCGACCAATTAGTCGATGCAATAAGTGGACCTCTGCAAGGAATCTCTAAAATTCTTGACCCTGTACTCAATATCACTGACTTCCTGTTGAGTGCTGCTGATAATATCAATAGCATTGCTTCTTTCCTTGATTGCAATCAGTCTAACGATGGCAAGTGTCCTCAAGACAAAGAGTATACTGTAGGCGGAAATAGCAAAGAGAAAGGTGAAGATCCCTTTGAGTATGTCATGAATGCCATGAACTTCTCTAGGGGTGCTGCAAACCTCGCCAATGACTTTGAAAAAGAATATGGTAGCTGGGACATCTTTGGTGATGGAAGTCTCCTTAGCGGGTCTTCCTCGGTCATTCCTGGCGGTTGTTATGCTGGTCCCCCTGAGAATTGCACTGGACCTTATGTTGAGATCTTTGGTGGTGGAGGAGCAGGTGCTGCTGCTAAAGTAATCATGGGGTACTTCCTCGACGCTGCTGACTCTGGTAGTGGAACTACTCTTGGAGATATCGTCGGCGGTGTAGAGAGGACTGGTAGCATCATCGGTGTTGAAATGACAAACTTTGGATCTGGATATAGATATCCTCCCATGGTCAATTTCCGAGATAAGTGTGGTCTTGGATACGGTGCTAATGCTAAAGCAATTCTCGGTGGAGAAAATGGTGATCAAGTAGTTGCAATCGTGATGACAACAACTGGTGAAAATTATCCTGCTATTGAAAATGAAAACGCAGCGAATAGTGGACTGACTCAGGTTGTTGTAGTAAATCCTGGATCTGGATATCAACAGACTGACAGAGTTGTGATTCCTGGAGTTTCTCCCTCTGGAAATGTATTCACTCCTGCTCCAGAAGGAGTTACTCTCGTTGGTGCTGGTATCGGAACAAGTCCGATCTTTGACATCAGAGTTGATGACAATGGAGGAATCACTGAGGTTAAGGTTCTAAATATCTTGAGATTCGACGAGACTTTACCAGATCTCAGAGTCGAAAGTGATACTGGATTTGGTGCCATTCTCAAACCTGTCTTTGGCATCCTACCTACAGATCGTCAAGTTGGAATTGTCTCTTCTATCGACTGCGTATAATGGCAAGTAAACCAAAAAATTATAAAAGAAGAGTCATTGACTCTAGAGGTGCTCACTTCAGAATTGATAGTGGCAACCCAGCGGAGGGTCTTGCTGGTGCCGAAGTTTATAAGGTCTTTGCCGAAAGTGATGACGGTGACTGTTTTATCATTGCACACACTCAAGGTGGACTATCAAGGATTGCAGCAGATAAGACACTAGAAGTTCGTGCTGGTGATAAGAACCAACCTAATGTTGCTGACATTAGAATTAGTGTTGCTAATGGTGACATTGTTATCAATGCTGATCGTGGTAGAGTCAGAGTCCAAGCTAAGAACATCATGCTCAATGCAGAGCAAGATATTGACATAAGTGCTGGACGCAATGTTAATATTACTGGTGGTGCTAGAATTCAACTCAAAGCAAATACTGTAGGTATTGAGGGTAAGAGAGGAAACGGTGTTCCTAACACTTTTGGTATGAAAATGTTTGCAGGTTCTTATGTTCCTGGTGACTTAGTTGAAGCAGCGTTAGGTCCATTTAGTTCTCCGTCTATTCTTGGTCTTGCAGCAGGTGTTGTCGGTGCTGTTGCTGGCGATGCCGCTGGTAATGTTGCAAACAGTGTTATTTCTGCTACTGGTCTTGGAGGGACAAAATGACTTTAAACGCAACAACAATTAAACTTAGAGATGGTAGAAGTGGAAATGGATTTGGACTGCCATGTTCTTTTAGTGAGAGCACTGATTTTCAAGATGGTGCTACCATTATTGGTAAGGTAGAGCAGGAAGGTAATACTGAGATTACTGGTGATGTTGAGATTAAAAGAAATAGACTAACTCAACTTGGTGGTAAAGTAAAAGCAGAAGGTGAGATCAGAACAGATGATGAACTTCATGTTTTAAAGAAAGGAACTTTTTATACTGATGTAAAGGTTACTGGTAGTTTAGATGGATTTGATGCCACATTCTTCAGTGATGTGACTTCATCTGGTACTTTCTATGGAAACTTTCAAGGAACGATCAACACTCAAGCATGGAAGAGTTTTGATATCAAACATCCGAACAAAGAAGGATGGAGACTCAGACATGTTTGTGTTGAGGGTCCTGAGGCAGCAATTTACATCAGAGGAAAATTAGAGACAGATAATACTATTAAGTTACCTGATTATTGGAAAGGATTGGTTGATTATGATTCTATTACTGTTGATCTAACTCCATTCGGTAAACCTGATCCTACACTGTATGTTGAGAGTATCAGTGAGGATGAAATCATTGTTGCCTCTGATGGAGAAATTAAAACATTTTATACTGTCACTGTTGCTCGTTCGGGTGAAATGGTGGTAGAATACGAGGGTGAGACACTGGACGATTACCCAGGTGACCCCACCAACTTTACATTCCAGCCCTGACCTGCTAGAATACTGGGGTAATCAAAACTTCTCACATGGATGAGTACATTGAAGGCGTCGTTGTTGATGTCTGTACACGGACAATTCTTTGCGTATCCAATTTAGGTAATGAAAAGGTTGCTGAGTGTGATACATATAAGGAGTTCCTTGGCATGCTAGAATTTGTCAAGGCAACTCTCAACGAAAAAGAAATCATTTATGCTGATCTAGCATTGACTGAATATGGAAACGCCTAACGCACTTTACACAGTTAAAGAGTTTCAGGATGACTTTGACAATTTGATGTCCAGAGTCGAAAATGGTGAGCACATTGCAATCACCAATGGAGAAAATACGGCAGTTATGATGCCGTATGATGAAGAACTAGTAAGATTGTATACCGAACATAATGAAGGACCCTGAGTGATTAACAGTTTATTCTTTAACCCATTTTACGGTCAATACAAAGTCAAAGACTATGAGAAATTAGTATCAACTATTGATGCTAATTTGGATAATTTTGACAGTGATTGTGGTTGGAATACTAATTGTAATGTTGATGTTAAGTATATCGACGATTATAATTTTATTATTCCATTTATTGAACCTTGCCTAAAACAGTTTGGTGACGACATAAACCGTAAGTTATGTTTTCAGTTTCAGGGTAGACCTTGGATATCTTCATACACTTATGGGTCATTCCAAGAAGTCCATCAACACGGAGATAGTGATTTATCGTGTGTGTTTTTTATGAACTCTGGAATAGATTTTGCCAAATTTTATTTCTTAGATAGACATAGTAATGATTTTTCTGATATTTGGGTAAGAGATATATTCCTTAATGAAATGTCTGATACTTTTTTTCCAAACATTAGTAGCGGAGACTTAATTATTTTTCCTTCACATCTCTTTCATGGAGTTGGAATGCATAAGTCAAAAACAATTAGAAAAACATTGGCATTTAATATGAGTCTTAATTCAATTTAAGACTTTTTATGGGAGCGTGGTGGAATTGGTAGACACATCAGACTTAAAATCTGCTGACTATATAGTCGTGGGGGTTCAAGTCCCCCCGTTCCTATTTTAATTATCAAGTTTAATTTTATGTCTATCAGAGTTGCTGGTGCCCAAATTCCTGTAAGCACAAATATTCAAAAAAATAAACAGGAAATTTTAAAAGCAATTGATTGGGCGAAGGAAAATGAAGTTCAACATCTATTAACTCCAGAAGGTTCATTATCTGGATGGTTGGGATGGGAAACTAAAATTGATGAGGTTAAAGAAGCGTTAAAAGAGGTTGAATCGCATCAAAAAGACGCAAAAATTTGGTTGCATCTTGGGACAATGTTTCAAGAGGAAGAAGTTTATGGTGATGTTTTTAGAAATCAAATCAGGCATTACGATGATGAAGGTTGGTTTCGTGCAGCAACCAAAAAAACTATGGTTGTGAGTGGAGAGTCTGCTTTAGGTAGACATGAATGGCAAACTTTAAGTATGTTCGATTTTGGTGATGAAGGATTTGCTGGAGGTTTAATTTGCAATGATCTGTGGGGATGGCAAGAATCAAAGTACGCTCCAATTACAACTCAATATCAAAACATCGGATACATAGATTTACTATTTCATGCAACAAATGGTAGAAAAGATCAGGATCCTATCGCATTTGAAATTTTCGATAGGTGGCATGATGCATTCTTAAGAATGTCTGCATGGAGTTCTAATATTCCTATTTTGACTGTAGATTCTTGCACTCCATGGGAATGGGATGGTGAAGATGATTCTGTAATTGAAGAATTTCCAACATCTAGTGAGAGTGGTTTTGTTCATATTGATGGTTGGAAGACGAGTGTTCCTAGACATGGAAGACAATATTTTTATTATGATTATACTTTACCAACTAGAAAAGTAGAAAAATTGGAAGATGTTGAAGAATCTAAATAGCTATATCCCGACATTTTGGTGATAGATGAAAAAAGCAGTATTGCTTTTTGGTATGTTACTGATGGCGGCACCTGCACATGCCGATCTTATTACTAAACATTCAACTAGTGTTCAACTGACTGTTGATGCTGCTGCCTCTCAGGCAACTCGTCTTGGTTCATCCTATTCTGTGAGTGGTTCTAATGTATCTGCTACTCTTGGCGGTCTTACTGCTCCTGCTTCGGCAACTGATGCGGCGACCATGAATGCTGGCACATACACTCAGACAACAGCAGGTAGTGCATTTTCGTTTAGCGAGACATTCAACGGCGGAGACGCAATCCCAACAGGAACGACCGTTAGTAGCGGTGTGGTTGGAACCTTACCCGCATTTGGAAGTGTCACAACCACTGCTGGTGGCGTGGCTGGTTCTCTCGCTGGTACTATCGATTCTGCTGGGGTTATGTCGCTAACTGCTGGTGGTGCTGGTACAAGTGCAACTGGACAATTCGTGTCTGAAATCACTATCAGATAAGTTGGATAGATAGTAATGTCTAGATTATCAGAAGCGATTGGTCTTGGATTAATCTTAGGAGCACTACATGGGGCTGCTCAGGCAGTCCCTGTTGTTCCTAACTTTACTCAAGGATCAATGACTAGTCACACCGAAACGACTAGTACCGTAACAGAGACTATCAATTCAATAGACTATAACACAGGGTATCAATACTCTGCAACTGGGAGTGGAATTACCGTCAACGGCAACCTTTCGCCAGGAACAGGTGCAACTAATGTAACTATAGATGGGGTGACATCATCATGGACTGGCGTAACCAGCAAACCAACATTCACACAAACAACACCAGGGGCGGCATTTCAGTTCACAGAAACTTATCAAGGTCCTGGTTTAAGCAATCAAACAATAATTCAAAGAACCACAGAAATAAAAAGCGTCACAGACACAACTTCTATCTTTACGCAATAATTCTGAGTGGATTATTCCCGACCCAAAGTATTGCAGAGACTGTTGGTGGCGTTAGCGCCACTGCTGCCCCTGTTGCTAATTCTTCTGGCTCAGTCACTAATCAAGCCATCCAAGTCCTCCAAGGTCCATACATTACCAACACCTACGGTGGTGGAATTCAATGTCAAGGACCAACGCTGAATATCACTCCATTCGTTACTGGTTCTGGTTCAATGCAGAAACCTTATGAACCATACTATAACGATCCTGTATATGACATGCGTGACCTTAATGATGATGGGTCTCTAGACAACCCTGGTAATGTTCTTTACACTGTACCTACCAGAACTGGACAGAAGGATAACTATAATCTTTCTGTAGGTGTAAGTGCTACCTGGAGCATCCCACAAGACAAGAAATTACAGGATCAATGTAAAGAAGCAGCAGCAACTCAAATAGAGTTACAGCAGCAAATGATTGCCAATAAGAGACTCGACTTTGAAATTGCCAGACTCAAAAACTGTGGAGAGTTGATGAAGGCAGGAATTCAATTCCATCCAAAGAGTCCTTATTATAAGGTATGTGCGGATGTTGTGGTTCATAATGTAAATTATATCAAACCACATGCACATTCTATCCCTTCGGTTTCAGCACCTTCTTCAGTGCCCGAATCGCCTCCGTCCGTTCGCGCTGAAGATCTCGGCGCTCCGCTACGCTTAAAAGTGGAACCGTTTTCCCCCTGATAGTAGCAATCTTTTTCATAACTTTCTTGACCGTTGGTTTGATGACCTTTAGTAGGACATCTGCCAGCGGTTTTGCCATAAGTGCTGATGCTGTAGCAACCACGGCAATACCACCAGTTGTTACAACAGATCCAGCACTAGGAAGACCAGCAATTACCTGCTCTGGGATGGAAACTTTTTCTGTGATCTGAATACACTGGTTACCAATCAACTGATAGTCAGTAACTTTCTTTCTGAACCCTTCAAGATATGTTCCTACAGGTTCTTTTGCTGCCTGTGCTGCTGTAGGACAGTCCACCTTAGCAGTAGCAGGAGGAGTTTTAGGTATCGGTAGATCAGGTGCTTCGGGAGCTTTAGGTTGCCTTGTATCTACCTTAGGACGCTGAGTAGGCAGCATCTGATTAGGAGAATACTCAATCGGATTGAATGATGGTACATTTCCATCACAAAATGTTAATGTTCCGTTAGGATCATCGCTTTGAAGCGTTTTTGATCCATTATTCGCTTCATGTGTCTCTACACAACCAGGAACATTAACAATCGGAGTACCAATTTCTAAAGTTACTGATGGAGCAACTGGAAGTGAATATGATGGAGTCATTAAGTAATCAGGAACTGGCGGAATGTTAAGTTCTCTGATCTGATTTTTTCTGATTCCGATGTTAGGTATTTCCATTATCACTCCATGGACTTTTTATTTCTATAATGTCAAGTCCATCAACTTCTGATGGTGTTGATTTAACAATAGTTTGTGGTTCTTCTTCCCATTGTTTTTTAATTTCTTCTGCCTGTTTATCAACAGACTGCATTTCCATCTCAACTCTACCATCAACCCAATGTTGCCACAACCACTCAATAAAACCTAAGGCAAGATGATTGATTGGGAACTTTTGTTTGTTTGCCCATCTCTTGCCTTTGGTGTACCAAGTGTCTTCGCCACCCCATTGATGTTCGAACTTGTGTTCAATCGTCATCTCTGAATAAGTTGACAATAGCAGTCAATACGGAATGAAAAGCAACATAGAGAAAGAATTTATCGTTAGAGTCGTCTCTTTTTCTCCTTCGAACAGATTGTGCCATGCTAAAAAATAATAGTCGAGCTATTTATTGATGTCTAAATAAGAGGAGCACAACTATCTCAGTCTGAAGAGAGATGCCACTTAATAAGTTAGAGAATTTCATCAAGAATACTGAGGGTAAAATTCTTTATGTTAACCCTAATGATCTTGATGCTACAGACAGTATCACGAACCAGGGTAACTCGCTGACGAAACCCTTCAAAACTATTCAGCGGGCATTATTAGAGTCGGCAAGATTCTCATATCAGACTGGATTCGATAACGATATTACCGATAAAACAACGATTCTCCTGTTCCCTGGGGATCACTTCATTGACAACAGACCTGGATTTGCAATTAAAAAAGATCCTTCTGATCCTAGTAGAGCAGTTGGCGTATCTCCCATTGGTGCTGAAACATTAGCGACTTCAGAATTTGCTCTATCTCTAACTAGCGAATTCGACCTTACTGTAGAAAATAATATTCTTTATAGATTTAACTCCGTCAACGGTGGATGTGTTGTGCCTCGTGGTACATCTATTGTTGGTCTTGACCTCAGAAAGACTAAGATCCGTCCTCTGTATGTACCGAACCCTACAGATGATGATGTACCTGATTCTGCAATCTTCAGAATCACTGGTAACTGCTATCTCTGGCAGTTCTCTCTGTTTGATGGTAAAGGTGACCGTTTAGTATATACCGACCACCAGCAATTTAATGATGATAACAGATCTTTACCTTCATTCTCTCACCACAAACTGACATGCTTTGAGTATGCTGATGGTGTTAATGAGGTTAAGGGTTACGACCACACAGACCTCAGCATGTATTATTACAAGCTGACATATGCCTTCCAAGAGGCATCTGGTCGTGCTATTACATACGAATGGCCCGAGAATCAGGGTGACTTTGAGAAAGTTCGTCCTGAATTTGAGATTGTTGGTGCTCTTGGTACTGATCCCCTGGAGATTGCTAGCATTGTCTCTGGTGATGGTCTTAGCCCCACATCTCAAGTTACCGTCGTCACTGAACAAGAGCATGGATTAAGTGCTGGTACTCCGATCAAGATTAGTGGAGTCAATGTATCTCAGTATAATATTTCTACCGTTGTTCAATCTATTGTAGATGCAACAACATTTACATATTCTCTGCCTACATTCCCGAATAACTTACCTGCAACTCCGTCTAACATCACGAGTGCTGTAGTTACCATCGAATCTGATACTGTAACTGGTGCATCTCCGTATATCTTTAACATCTCTCTGCGTTCCGTTTATGGTATGAACGGCATGCATGCCGATGGCAGCAAGTCTCAAGGTTTCCGTTCAATGGTTGTTGCCCAGTTCACGGGCATCTCTCTCCAAAAAGACGATAGAGCATTTGTCAAGTATAATCCAGTTTCCAGATTGTATGAAGGTATTACCTATCCTACCGTTTCTGGTGCTGAGTTAGCATCTCAGTCATCTTCTACAGATGCTGCAACTGTTTATCACCTTGATTCTGGTGCTATTTACCGTCAAGGTTGGGAACAGTCCCACATTAAGATGTCAAACAACGCTGTTATTCAGGTTGTTTCCGTGTTTGCCATTGGTTTCAATGGTCACTTTGTAGGTGAGAGTGGTGCTGACGCATCTATCACCAACTCTAACTCCAACTTCGGTCAATTCTCTCTGGTTGCTGATGGATTTAGAAATGAAGCATTCCCAAGAGATGACCAAGGATATGTAACACACATTGCATCTCCTCAGCATGTCAACACATCTAGAAGTGTAGTTGATACTGTAAGTTTCTACCAGTTGGATGTAAGTAAGACTAAGAATGTTGGACTTTCCAGTCACCTTTACATCTTCGGATTTGATAGAGAAGATGATCCGCCGTTGAGTTTGTCTCAGGGTTTCAGAGTTGGTGCCAGACTCGATGAGAAACTTTATGTTTCCATCGGCAATACTGTTTATGATGCTCCTGTCAGTATGACAGAAAATATTATTGCTGGTGTTGCAACTGCATCTATTGGATCTAGAACAGGAACTAAATCTAGTAAGTTAAGTGTTCCTAATGTAAACTTCGCAATGACAGTCAGTTCCATTGGACTGGTAACTGGCGAGAAGATTAGAATTTTCAGTGATGATGGAGATCTTCCCGAAAATCTCGAATTTGATAGAGTATACTATGCTATCGTCGTATCTCCCACTCAGATTAAAGTAGCAACGACATTCTCTAATGCTATCAACAATGTTCCTATTGAACTGTATGGTGGAAGTAATCTTAGATTAGAGAGTAGAGTATCTGATAAGAGTGCTGGAGAAATTGGTCACCCAATTCAGTGGGACTTGAATCAAAATCAGTGGTTCTTGCATGTTAATACTTCTAACAATATCTTCCCTCAGATTCAGAGCAACATCAACCTGACCGATGGTGCAGGCACAAACATCTCTTACATTGAGAGATTCGAAGATAATAGAAGTGTTGAAGATAAACTGTATAAGTTCAGATATGTTATTCCTAAGGAAGCAGGAAACTCTAGAGATCCTGCACCAGGATTCATTATTCAAAACTCTGGTTTGACTGGATTTGCAAAAACTGCTGATCCTACTGCAACATCTATCACACTCGACGACAATAACTTCAGAAGAAATAATCAGTTCATTGCTGAAGTTAGTGAGACATCATCTGTTGTTACTGTTAGAACCGAACTGCCGCACATGGTAGAGGTTGGTGATATCATTTATGTTGAGAATATCCAAGATTCTAACAATACTGATGGACTCCCTAATAGAGGATACAACGGATACTTTACTGTCTCTGGAATTATTGATGGATATCAGTTTACTTATCCCAATACTGACAATGATGGTGTAGAGAGAAACACTGGTACTTATGTAGATACCACAAACACTAGAAATCTTTTCCTCCCCAGATTCTCTATTAACAATAACCAAAAGAATCTCTCTGTATATCGTACTACAGTTGTAGAACCTTATGTTAGAGATCAGAACGATGGTGTTTATCTGATCGAACTTCTTGCTGCTGATTATGCTCCACCTCAGGAGTTTACTCCTAAGAAGTATGAGCAGAATGTTACTTACTATTATCCTCAGCAGGACAGAGATAATATCGTAGTTAATCCTTCTGCATCTAGATCTTTTGCTAAGCGTGCTCCTCTTGGAAAAGTTGAAATTGATGATCTCAAGAGATCTATTACAAGAGAGGCATCTGACAAGTTCTTGAAGACATTTAATGTTGGACTTGCCGTCTCTAGTGTAACTGCTTTCTCTGCTGGTATCGTAACTGTAACATTCACAAACCAGCACAATCTGAATGGTCTTGTTACTTACGAGAATCTCGTTTCTGGTGTTGGTTATGCTGAGACCACTAAGTATAATGTAAAACTGCTTAATGGTGGAAACTGGAACGGTGCTACTGCTACTGTAACTGTTGGTGTTGGATCTACTACAATCACAGGACTTGAAATTGCCGCTCCTGGTTCTGGATTTGTCGGTGGCGAATCTCTCACTATTGATGGATTTAGTGGTTCTAGTATTGGTGTTCCCACTGCTGGTATTTCTTCCGCAGTTGGTGATGTTCTTGCCGTTACTGGTATTGGCACAACTACAGATGGTCTGTATAGAATTGCATCCGTACCAACTAAGACAAGCGTTGCTATTGCAGTAACATCTGGCGATCCTTTAATTGTTGGTGGTCAGTATGCATTTAGAGTTTCTCCTTCTGTTGCTATCGCTTCTACTCATTTCGACATTACAACTGGTATCACGACAATTACAACATCGCGTCCACATGGACTCAGAAGAGGATCTAAGTTTAGAGTCGTCGATACTAACAGTAACAAGATTGGTGATTTTATTGTTGATACCATTGCTGGTATCAATACATTTACATCGACCACAGTAAATGATATCAACTATGCTGCTGGACATAAACTGTATCAGGGTGTATTTGAAGGACAAAATCAACCTGTAGCTCTTTCCGAAAGAATCGGATCTAGATATAACAATCTGTATGCTGGAGAGATTGCTACTGTTAAGGATGACTTGAACAACACAACAACATCCGTCAGACTGCAAGTTCCTAACTCTGGTATTGGAACAGATCAAAGATTCAAACTGGGAGACTACATCGAAGTTGATGCTGAGATCATGAGAATTTCTTCTCAAGGACTGAGCGGTGGTGGTGGTGATACATTGACAGTAATTCGTGGTGCGCTGGGAACTCTCCCTGCTCATCATTCCGCTGGTTCTTTAATCAGAAAGGTCAATGCTCTTGCCATTGAATTGCGTCGTCCTTCTATTCTCCGTGCATCTGGTCATACATTTGAATATCTTGGTTATGGTCCTGGTAACTACTCCACTGGTCTCCCCCAAGTACAGAATAGAACTCTGACTGATGATGAAGAGTATCTGTCTCAGGCACAAGAAAGATCTGCTGGTGTAATTGTCTACACTGGTCTGAATAACGAAGGTGACTTCTACATTGGTAACAAGCGTATTTCTTCTTCCAGTGGTCAAGAATCTTCCTTCGGTATTCCTATTCCCACTGTAACTGGTGAGACTGCATCTAGTAACTCTGTCGTATTTGACGAAGTTATCGTAAGACAAAGAATTATTGTTGAGGGTGGTCCTCAGCAAAACATTCTGTCTCAATTTGATGGTCCTGTTACATTCTCCAATGATGTCAACTTCACTGATGATTTAATCACCAGCGGAACAGTTGACCTTGGCGGTTCTATTGAAATCACTGGTACTTTCCCGAGTGGTGCTAAACTTAACAATGTTCTTGCTGGTGTTGGCACACAAAACACTGAGATCAGATCTGCACCTGGAACAGGCGACCTTGTTCTTAATGCTGCTTCTGGATTCGCTGTTGCTATTGCAACTGACACTAAATACAGTGCTCAGGTAACATTTGAACAGCAAGTTAACATCAATGGATTCACCACATTCTCTGGTGATGTCTACATGAGTGGTGCTGGATTCACATACAATGGTGGTCCTCTCCATGTTTATGATGATATTGTTGCTTTCTATGGTTCTCCTTCTGATGCTCTGCTGAAAGAGAATATCTCCACCCTGGAAGATCCTCTCGCTAAGGTTATGCAAATCCGTGGTACAGAGTATGACTGGAAGGAAGGTCATAAGAGTTACAGGGGTCATGACATTGGAGTCATTGCTCAAGATGTTGAGAAAGTACTTCCTGAGGCTGTTTCTACTAAACCTGATGGAACTAAGGGCGTTCACTATAACAAACTTATTCCTCTCCTGATTGAGGCAGTTAAGGACCTTTCGAAACAGGTTGATGAACTAAAGGATAAATAAGTAAAAGGGTGTTCCTCATTAAAAGATAATGCCTACGAATTATAAGACAATCATCAACTTTAGAGATGGTATCCAAGTTGATGCAAATGATCTAATCTCGCAGAATGGTCTGGTCGGAATCGGCACGACTATTCCGCGAGAAGAATTAGATGTTCGTGGCAATGCTATCATTGAGAATCAGACGACACTTAGAGATGTAAAGGTAGTTGGTTATCAAACTCATTACGGTAATGTTAATGTTGCTGTAGGTTATTCGGTCGGTATCGGTACAACAGTTCCAGAGGCAACCTTCCAAGTTGGTGTAGGCACAACGGGTGTAACTATCGATGCTGATGGTACAGTCACTGCTGTTGCTTTTGTTGGTGATGGTGCTGCACTGACCAATCTTCCCACATCGGTGTGGCAGAATGATAATCCTGGAGCAGGAACTACAATCTATGCATTTAGACCTGTAGGTGTTGCTATTACTTTCCCGCAAGCAGATTTTGCGGTAGGTGACCTGATTGAAGTCGATGCAATTAGTGGTGTTGGTACATTTGAAGGACTAAGTGCAAAGAATTTAACTCTAACTGGAAATGCCCAACAGGGCAATCTTTCCATGGTTGGGTCTATTACTGGTGTTCAAACTGTCACTGGTAGTGGTAACGCTGAGTTTAGTGGTGTTGGATCCTTTGGCAACCTGAATATTGCCACTGGCGTCATGATTGGCACCACTGGTGGATTAACTTTAAGAGGATCTAATAAGTTTATTGATTTCAATGGGAACTTTGCCAATCTTGATAGAAGCACTGGCATCAGATTCATTGAAACATCTGGCAGTGTTAAGTCTGCCATTCTCTACAATGGTAGTGTAACTGGCACCGCTGGTACAGAAGGTGGACAGATTGAGATCTGGGGTGATAACAATACAACTTATGTTCCTAGAGTTGTTGTTACTAGAGAAGGTAATGTAGGTGTAGGAACATCTAGAGCAAGAACAAATTATGCTGTTGATGTAGTAGGAACTGGTACATTCACTGGAACTGTTGGTGCTTCTGGTGGATTTATTGGTAATGTTATTGGTGACATCACTGGTGTTGCTGGTTTAGCACAAGGATTAACTGGCACTCCTGATATCATCGTTGATGAAATTACATCTCCTGGTATTAACACAATCTATATTAGAAATACTGGTATATCAACATTTGGTGGAGAACTAAAAGCAACCAACTTCATCGGTGTTGGTAACACAACATCTGCACTTGGTAAGGGTCTTGGTGTTATTGGAGACGGTGACTTTGACGGTGACGGATCTTTCTCTGGTGATCTTGTAGTTGGTGGAAATCTCTCCGTTGGTGGCACATTCGGTGGTTCTCTTGATATCACTGATGCCACGGTCAATGAGTTGATTGTCACTGGGATTATGTCTGGAACATCTAGTTCTAGTGCAATCCTTAACGATACAACTATCACTGGCAGCATCACTCAAACAGTTTCAGAATCTGCATCCTTTGGTGCTGTAACTGTTGGAGGAACATGTGTCCTCAATACTTCAACTCTTCAGTTTGGAAGTGCAACCACTCAAGTATCTGCTGCTGGTACTCTGTTTGCTAATCTTAGTGGAATTATTACAACTGGAACAGTTTCCTGTTCTGACATCATTATCACTGGTAATTTCAGTTATACTGGTGGTGCTATCGCTACATTTGGTTCTATCGAACTCGATGGAGTTACTGGCATTGTTTCTTGTGGAGATATTCAATCCAGTGGAACTATTGAGTGTATCAATCTGATTTCTTCTGGTGGTATTACAACTGTTGCTAACCTCAGTATTACTGACGGCACATCGACTACACTGCTGCTGAATAAGATTGGATTCAATACTACCAGCATTGGCGTACAAGAAGGTATCGCTTTCTATGATAATGCTGAGATCGCAATGCTCGGTGCTGCTGGTATCGGTATCGGCACAACAAGTGGCGGAAGAGATTCTGATATTGATTTCTATGTTGGACTAAGAAGAGATACTGGTGGAGAGTTTATCGGTGGCGGTACAATATTTGAAGGTGGTATTGGTATTGGTACTAAAGTTGACCTTGTAGATAGCAACCGCGTTGAAGTTTATAAGGATGTAACATTCTTCGGCAACCATACTGGAGTCGGTGGTACTGATGCTACTGCTGGTAGCGGTCTTGTTAGAGTTGGATTTAATACTGCCGAACCAGGATCTACAATAGACCTTGGAGAAGCGCCTGGTTGTATTATTCTTTCCAGAACAAACGGGACATCTCCAGACGGAGCAAAAACTGGTGGTCTCTGGTTCAATTATGCCTCTGGCGATGGTGGAAACAGGTTAGAATATCTTGATAACACCTCTCAGTCTGTTGGTGTTATGTCAGTTCGCAGTAGAATGCATGATCCAATTCAATATATTGAAGAAATTGGATTCCTTGGTGGTATAGTTAGCAGTGATTCTGCGAGATCTTTTCTAATTCGTGATAATGTAGATAATGAAATTCAACCTGGACCTACATTCCCTGGAATTTCTAGTGCTGTTGGATTTGGTACAGCACATATGCTTTATAACCAGGCATATAATAAACACCAGTATGCAACCCAGCAAGGAACATATTGGGGAGATGCAAGTATTTTCAGATCTTATGTTTCCTCCGCTACTTCCGCACTAAATATTGAATTAGATAGCACTGGAACCAAAGTATTCATCACGATTGCTGGTGTTGGTTCTGCTACCCTAAATCTTGTCTGAGGTTAAGTATACATGGCTTTTGGAGATTGGAGCGAAAAAACTCAACAACTCCTAACAGGTACTCCTGGGACTCGCATCTCTTATGGTGAAATTAGAGCAGCGATTGGTGACACAACAGCACCAATTTCTGCTCGTGAGTTGCATCGAGTTACTGATCTTGATGCACCATATGATTATGCAACTGGCAAATATCCATCATCTACTGGTTCAGCGCACCTTCCTTATGTGTTGGATGCAACCGAAAATGTAGGTGTCGGAACTACTGGTGCTATTTCACCTCAAGACTTGAGAGGTGTTATTAAAGAGTATGTCATTGAGCAGGCATCTGCAACTCAGGAAGAGAACTTTAACGCTGCTACTTTAAGTAGTCCTACCACTCCATCTGTTGATGCATCTTGGAATGGAAATTTAAATAAAAATATCACCAAATATCTTACATTAAAAGGTAGAATCGTTAGTTCTACTGTTGGCACAGCATCTTTGATTGTCGATCAGGCAACATCTAACCTAAAAGTATTTGTAGCAAATACTCCTCCTGGTTACGGAATCTATTCTGCTGGTGGTGCAACTGGTGGACAACCTGGAGGGCATGCTATCGATGTCGATAATCCTGGAGCACCTGCAATTCGTAAAGTATTTGTAGAATGTGAGGGTTCAGATGCTCGCATTTATGCTGGTGGTGGCGGCGGAATTGATGGTATTGATGGCGTTAATGGTATTAATGGATCTGGTGCTGCTGCTGGTGTAAGAGGATCTAATGGTTCTTCTGGTAGTCCTGGGTCTAGTGGATCTAATGGATCTAGTGGATCTTCTGGTGCTAACGGTGCTCCTGGTTCTCCTGGTCAACAGAGAGCATCTTATCAACAAAGAAGAGGTTTCCAACAAAGAAGAACTGAGAGAAATAGAAGAAACGATAGACGCCCGAATGGTGGTTGGCCCAGACAAAGAAGGGCAGGTTGGCAGAATAGACAAAGTTACCAACAAAGAAGCGGAGCACAGCAAAGATCTCAGGCACAGGCAAGAACTTGGTGTTCTGGTGGTTCTGGTGGTGCTGGCGGTGCTGGTGGCGGCGGAGGATCTGGTGGTTCTGGTGGATCTGGTGGTGGCGGCGGATCTGGTGGCGCTGGCGGCGCCAGCGGATACAATGGCACTGGCGGTATCAAAGGCGTTTTAGGCATCTCTACAAGTGGTAGAGGATGGAACTATCCAACGAGTGTTATAACGGGTCAACCTGGCACTCCTGGCACTCCTGGCACCCCTGGAGGTGGCGGTGGGTCTGGTCAACCTGGCACTCCTGGTGGAAGTGGACAACCTGGCGGCAGTGGCACTCCTGGCGGTTCTGGAAGGGCTGGACAACCTGGCGGTGCTGCTGGTTGCTCTGCTGGTACTCCTGGTCAACCTGGAGGAACTGGACAACCTGGAACTCCTGGAACTCCTGGAAGCAGAGGAGGTAACGGTCAACCTGGACAACCTGGCACACCTGGAACCGCTGGAACTCCTGGACAACCTGGCACACCTGGAAGACCTGGAGGATCGGGTGGAAACTGGGGACTTCCTGGCGGAAGTGGTTCATTTATTGGGCAGGCAGTTCCTGGCGGTGGTGGTGCTGCTGGTCGTGCTGTTAAAGGCACTGGACCTTCATCTAATCAGTATTATGAGGTAATTAACGGACCCAATGAGGGTGGATCTGGAGACATCAGAGTAATTTACTAACTTTTTATCATGGGAATCTATAAATTATGTCCTCCTCCCAACTTTGGGATGGGTGAAACTCTTTATGAATCTTGGGAGGATGGATTTACTCCTGAGGAATGTGATCGTATTGTCCAGTATGGAGAATCTTTGGGTCCTAGATCATCTACAGTAGGATCTAATGATGATAATACGACGGTAGTAGAAAGCATCAGAAAGTCTAAAAATGCATGGATTACATTGGAGGAAGATAGTGAGTGGATCTATGAGAAATTAGGAAGAATCCTTAGATGCATGAATGGAATGTATTGGAGATATGATATTCATGGATTCCACGAAGATTTGCAATATACTGTATATCATGACGATAATTCATGCTATAATTGGCATGTAGACAATATGATGATGTCTGACATGCCACCGAGGAAGTTGAGCATGTCAGTACAACTATCAGATCCATCAGAATATGAAGGTGGAGAGTTGCAATTCAATGACGGAGATATACATATTGGCAACAACAAACGCGGTTCTGTAATAGTATTTCCGAGTTATGTCTTACATCGTGTCACCCCTGTGACTGGTGGGACTCGCCGCTCCCTGGTGGTCTGGGCAAATGGTCCTGGGTTCAAATGAAGAAGTGGCACACTGAGCACCCCACAACCCCTGTCAGGACCTATAATAAGAGCATGAAGAACACTCACCTAGAGCACCTGGAAGACGAGATCCTGAACAGCGGCACCGCTGGCGGGTTCAATGTTATCAACTTCCTGCGTCAGTTCAGTGACATGTTGTCTGGCAAAGATAGTGATTTGAGTATCACTACAAAGTGGGATGGTGCTCCTGCCGTTGTTTGTGGCACGGAACCCATCAGCGGTCGTTTCTTTGTTGGCACTAAGTCTGTGTTCAATAAAGTCAATCCAAAGATTTGTTTTGATGACACCGATGTAGATCGTTTCTACACTGGTCAACTTGCAAGCAAACTCAAAGATTGCCTCAAGTATCTACCTCAACTCAACATCACAGGTATTGTTCAAGGTGACCTACTCTTCACTCAAGAAGATAAGAGAAGCGGTGTTGTCGGTGGAAAGCGAGTTATTTGCTTTACTCCTAATACTATCACTTACGCTGTTAATCGTAATTCCAGAGAAGGTAATGCGGTGCATCTCGCCAAGGTTGGCATCGTGTTTCATACGATTTACAAGGGCGATACTCTACAGACTGCACAAGTTGTACCGCAGAAGAAAGCACCTAAGTATCTTTGCACTCAAGATGTTTATGTTGCCAGTGCGAATTTTGTTGATGCCACTGGTGCTGCTCTATTTGATGCAGGCGATGTGTTCCTCTTCAACACACACATCAACAAAGCAAATGGTGCGCTGAAGCAATGCTCTAAGTTCCTCGATCTTATTCAAACTGAGGGACAAACTACTTTCATGATGAATCTGCTACTCAAGCGTTTCTTCAATCAGCGTATTCGTTCTGGTCGCGGTGTTCTTGACACCAAGAAGATCATTGCTGAGTTTGCTGTATTCTACAGACAGACTCTTGATGCAGAGAAAGCAAAGAAGAAGACTCTTGCTGCACAGAATAAGTATGATGACATGAAAGTCAATGGTCTCATGTTCATCTCTCATCATCAGAAAGAACTCTATTTCCTGATTGCTGCATATATCTCTATCCGTACTGCTAAGAAGATGGTTATTACTCAACTCAACAAAGTTGGTAACATCCAAACCTTCATCGGTCGCAATCCTACTTCTCCTGAAGGTTATGTCGTCCACAATGACAAGTCCATGATGAAGTTTGTTGACGATGAGTTTCGTCTTGCTAACATCACGGTTGACAAGTCCTGGGATTCCAAGTAGACTATCTTTGTCAAAGATCACCACAAGTATAGCTTTGAGTATGAAATTTGCAGTTGAGTGGAAGCGTCCCAAGAAAGGTTATTCATCCTTTCAGAAAGCAGTCTTTTACAATCAAGAGGATGTTCTTTGGTGGATTGAAGAACTGAAGAAGCAGGGAATCGAGAGTTATGACATTTTACCTGTTCTGAACTAAATAACGACGAATAGAAAGATTTCTGAAGACTGATGAGTAGAAAAATTGCTATTATTGGTGCTGGTGCAGATGCTGTGATCACTCTGGTTCAACTTATCAGTCATAGAGACCTTCAGGATAGTGTATATCAAGATGACGAAATTACATGGATACGGGATTGCTCTCATCAAGTTCCCAATTTCGGAGTCCAAACGAGTCCAATTTGGGTTACTTCTGTTGCTCAAAACACCACAATTAGTGCAATCGACTATTATCAAAGATTTGATGCAGTACAAAAACTTGGCATGAAGTTTGTTGGTCTCGGTAATCGTAGAGACAAGAACTTCTATACAATGTTTGATCCCACTGAAATTGGATTGCACTTTGATGAAGGTAAGTTTGTTGACTTCTTCTGGGAGAATGTTACCAATCAGCATCGTAAAGTAAAACTGATTGATAAGAGAATTAAGTCACTCACTTTTGATGATGACAATGCATACATCGATGGTGAAGCATACAGTTTTGTTATTGATTGTGTGAAGGGAGCACTATGGGATAAGAAAGCATATAAAGATGCATATTTCAACCCAACAGATACAAAACTGACAGTTAATCGTAAGTTGCCTGGTGAGTGGGATTATACTGTGCATGTTGCATGTGAGCATGGTTACTTAACTGGTATTCCCACACAAGATGCACAAACATGGATCTATTCTTACGATAGTGATATTACAACTGAAGAAGAAGCAGTAGCAGACTTTAATGCTCACTGTGAAGTTAAGAAGCATTGTTCTTATAGAAAGAACGAATCGGATCATAAAGTATCTGAGTATGCCATTCACAAGAATAACAAATACGCAAGATGTGGTCGTGCGTTAGGTATTAACGACGACTTCACTGGTTTCAATAGTTACACTGAGTCTGATATTGCTAATGCTCTTGGAGAGTATTTGTTCTATGATCCTGATAGACAGCAATCAAACTTCCACAGACTTGAGGTAGAGGAGAGATGGGAAGATAGTCAGGTTGATACTGCCACTGTCATGGCATTTTACATGCAGTTTGGTTCTAGATACAAGTCAAAGTTCTGGGAGCAGACTAGACTGAGTGCATGCGCACTTCTGGAGAATCATCAACTGCACTCTCTCAATCGTGCTGAAGTGTATGAGAAACTTGCGCAGATTCCCCGCCATGAGAATATCAGACTTGATTACTTTAGGAGACAAGCAGAGGATGAATACTTCCTGCGTCAGAGAATGTCTCCTGACTCAGATGAACCCTACAGAATGTTAGGAGCATATCAAAGTTTTGTTCAGGCAGCATATGGATTAGGCGCACCTTATGCACATAAGTTTCCTCTCATGTCTCCATTGATCGATCCTCCTGAGAAGCATGGAGAGATTAGATTAGATCCAATTATGGGTGGACAGTTCAAGAAGCGGACCAAAAAGTGACCACACCCTGCTGATGCTGCTATAATAAGAGCATCAACGGAGGACACATGAACGCTATCGAAGCGGGACGACTAGCAAAGGCAGAGGGTCACAAATATGAGGACGATTTGCCTGCTTATCTGAATGAATTGTTCGGTGGCGATCATGTAACTGACGGTCGTCCTGCGACTAAGGTTGATGTTTATGACAACGATTCAGGTATTGCCTATTCTGTCAAGAATGTCAGCAAGAATCACACCCAAGTTGCCTTACTCTCTTCCCGTAAGTTTGTTGAGCATTTCGGACTTCAGGGTACTGATTGTGAGTCTTTCATTAGGATGTTCTTTGGCATGCCTAACAATCTTGGTATGTCTTTGGTTCACCTTCAGTATAAGGACATTGCCCTGAGTGACGCTGAGAAGCGTCAGAATCGCGTCTATGCAGAGAATATCCCTCAGCACATTAAAGACGCCTTCCTGGGGTTTATGAACGCCAATAAGATGGATATATTCGATGTCATTGTGCGTCGTGGTCTTGATGATGGTTATCCTGTCTCTACGATGATCTGGCGTAACAAAAAGACTAACAATGTTAAGTTCATTTCTATTGCAGATCTTGACAAACTGACTCAAACTGGTGAATGGAAACTAAATAACACGACTCTTGAGTTTCGTACTTTTGATGGTGACAAATTGTTTCACCTACAGATGAAAGGATCTGGCAAAAAGTACAATTCTGGTTATCATGGAATGATGTTTCACATTTATCAGTAACATGGGCATGTACGACACTGTTAGATCATCGTATGATCTCGGTCCTGGATTCTCAAAGGACTTGCAGACGAAAGATCTAGAGTGTTGTATGTGTGAGTATTGGATTAGTCCTGCTGGTGAATTATTTGAAGTTGATTACTCTGGAACTCATGACTTTGTTGATGTACCAAAAGAAGAAAGAAATACTCCATGGAATCTATTCAAAACTGTTCCCAATGGACGACATGGAGTAGTTAGAGCAATTAGTATATTCAAGGTCATTGAGATTTACCCCGCAAAGTGGGATGCTTACTATGCACCATTTCCTAGAAAGTTAATTCTATTTGACAACGGCATTATTCAATCTGTGAAGGATGTACCTTATGAACAACCAAATCTCTGAACACTGGGATGTGATGAACAAGTTGGAAGAAGCATTTTCCAACATCAATTCCATCAGTTTTATGATGGAACAACTACAAGAAGCAGTAGATAGCAATAACTATGATAAAATGGTAGATGTATCTCTTGCTCTCAATGCTTTCCTCCCCGTTTATACTGACAACTGGGATCGTAAGTTTAAAGAAGCATGGAATCAAGTAGTTAAGGAGAAAAAATGAGTATCCCACATTTCAAATCCCAACATGACTGGGAAGCATTTACCCAAATCTTTGATAGTCAGTGGCATTGTAAGAAAGCACTGCTAGATCGTGTCAAGGATGATATGTTCCCCAATACATCCTGGAACGGACTTACCGCAAAGTCTATTGAAGTCATCAATGACATCGTATCAAATCTCCTGTATGATGTAGATCGTAAGTTCAAAGAAACACACCAGGACTATAAGACTGAGGATGATGAGTTGTTCATTCCTTATCGTTCTTTCAAAGAGAATGTAACAGAAGCACTCAAAGAAGCAATGGCACAGCATGATGAATGGTGTCATCCTGAGAGTTCAGTGGCATTTAACAAATCAGATCCTGAATGAATAAGTATCTCATTAGGGTAAAATATGTGGATGGTTCTATCTCAGAGCACAGAGTTGATTCATACGCTTCTGAATGGTTTGTGTTAGAATCATGTCTTGCCCATATTGAGAGCAAAACAATTACATCATTCACTATAAGAAATGACCGTACCATTCTTTATTGAAGAACCTATCACCTGGAAAAAGGTCCAAGTTCCTTATGATATCGTCCAGTATTGTGATGCTTTCACTCTTGACGCGGATCGTGAAGATTTGCGCTATATTGACTGCATTTGGATGCACATGGGTTATTATGGTGTTCCCAAACATGTGATGAAAGCAGTGAGAGATGAATGGAATCCTCCAGTTAAACCTATCTTCGAGTAAAATGTATTCAGTAGAAACCTGGGACGAGCAATTCCATTGCACTCGTTATCATGATGTGACTGATGCTATTGATTATGAAGATGCAGAACAATACATCAGACATCTATATCCAAACGAAAGAGTATTAGCGGTCATTCGTTATCTTAATGACAAGGAGTATGATTAATGTTAGACTTGCAAAACTTCACAACTGATGATCTTAGACTGATGTTTCATGCATGTAGGAAGTATCAAAAGACCTTACTTGGTGCTCCTATTGATAGTCCTGAGTATTATCAACTTAGTAACATTCTGACCAAACTTCAACCCATTGCTTATCCTGAGGCATTTGATGAAAGAGTTTGATTATGATCTCGATTATGAGAATCTTGACTTTACAGATCCAGAAATTCGTGGACTTTATCGTATTGGAAGGGGAGAGCAAGGAGTGCTATTGGTACGCCCTTACACTCACATTATTTGCGAACATTGGAGATTCAGGAATATTGAAGTAGCAGAAAAGTCATCCCGCGCAATCTATGGTCTGTTCTCAATGTATAAAGAGAACAAAGACTTTATTGGCATGGATATGTGCCGTAAGTTTCTAGAAATGGGATTCACACGCGCTCGTCGTTATGCTAATCATAAATCTGGTCAGAAGTATGCAACCAAACCTCCCTACTATCACACTGGTGATAGAGGAGGAGCACCTATTCTTCCGCAAGAAAAAGATGCTTTGACCAATGAAAAGGCACAAGCAGCGTCTATTTTTAAGACTGTGCGCGATATTGTCGCAACAGACCCAGAATATGTTAAAATGAGGAAAGAATGGAGAGACGCAGAATGACTGAAGAGGCACAAATCTGGAAAGATCGCTATTTTGCACTCAAAGAGTGGGTAGAGATCAATATGAATAAGGAATATGAGCATCCTTGGTGGGAAGAATCGACCAAGATCATGTCAGAAAAAGATAGAAATCGCGCATATAATATGCGAGAGATTGAATACTATAACAAACGGGCACTGCTCGACGCTGTGACAGCAGACAAACCGCACACCATGCGGTCTGGGAAGGATCTGGACCTGCTATGATTACATCATCGACAAAAACACATGCCTTTTACTCTCCGACCCCACCAATCTCGCGCTCTTGATGCACTCAAGGACGCGCAGAAAGGTTGTGTCTATGTTCCTACTGGTGGCGGCAAGACTGTCATCATGATGGAAGATTGTGTGCGTCGTCTTGATAATGCAGAACAAGCACAAACTATTGTTGTTGTTGCTCCTCGTATTCTTCTTGCCAATCAACTTTGCTCCGAGTTCATGGAGTATCTTGATCATACTGACAGGTATGTCTACAAAGAGAACTTTACTGTGATGCATGTTCACAGTGGAGAGACTGTGCATGTTAAGACTACCAAAGCAAACAACATTGTTCGTTACAATGAGATTTGTCAGAATCTTAATGTGCATCAACTGATCTTCACTACCTATCACAGTCTCCATCGCATTGTTGATAGCGGTATCGCTGTCAATGTGATGTATTGTGATGAGGCACACAATGCAACTCAGAAAGCACACTTTGTCGGTGTTGCTGCTACTTCCATGAGTGCAGATAACAGTTTCTTCTTTACTGCGACTCCCAAGTTCTCTCGCAATCCTTATGCCAATGGCATGAACAATAAACTCGTCTTCGGTGATACTCTGGAGACTGTTCCTGCTCCCGAACTTGTTGCCAATGGTAGCATCATTCCCCCACAACTTGTTGTGCATGAGACTGAACTTGTGCGTAACAAGCATAACGCTGCTGATGTAGATCGTGAGATGGTGCTCAACATCATTGACGATCTTGATGCAGAACAATCTGCTAAAGTTCTTGTTGCTGCACCTAATACTCGTGTGCTGTGGCAGATGCTTTCTCGTACAGACATTCTCGACACTCTCAACGAGATGGGTTACGACATTCTTCACATCACCAGCAAGCACGGTGCATATGTCAACCGTGAGAAAGTTGGTCGTGAGAAGTTCTTCGAGACTCTCAACGAATGGGGTCGTGATGATGACAAAAAGTTCATCGTTTTCCACTATTCTATTCTCTCTGAGGGTATCAATGTGCCTGGTCTGACGCATACTATTCTACTGCGTAATCTGCCCATCATTGAGATGGCACAAACTATTGGGCGTGTTATTCGCCTACATAAAGATGATGCAAAAGATATTGCGGAGGGCAAACTTGTCCCTGGTCAGTATCAAATGTACCGTAAATCTCACGGTGTTGTAACTGTTCCTCTTTGTGGCAAAGCATCACTGGCAACGAGAAATCGTCTCCAGAAAGTTATTGATCTCATCTTTGTTGATGGTCTCCCCGCTCATTCATTCGCATAAACTCATGGCAAACAATTTTCAACAAGTAGTAACTTACACTGTAGATGGTGTTCAAAAAGAGAAAACCATCATGAAAAACTCTCCTGCTGCTGCTCAGCGTGTTCTTCTTTCTGAGGAACCTACAGCAGAAGTAGTATCCATCAAAACTATTCTCGGTACATCTAAAGGTTGATAGAAAATGGCAAAGTTCGCGCACACTATTACTTACCGTATTGACGGTTCTGGTCCTGTCCGTGAAACTGTTATCATGGCAGAATCTGTAAGTCTAGCAAAGGAAAAGTTTCAAGATGCTTTTCCTAATGGCAAAATTGAAAAAGTTCTGACTACTGTTCCATCTAAATCTTAATCATGTTCGGTTTCAACAACACTCGCACTGCTGATGTGACATTTTACTCTGTCAATACTGGTATGCAGACTGTAAGAGTTCCCGCTCAAAGTCGCCAAGGTGCAGAGCAAATTATTAAAGAACAATATGGAAATGTGCAAGTGATGCGGATCAACATGAATGTCTAATTATCAGGACTTCTATTGCATCAATTCATGCATTTTAGACGCTGACAATCCTTACGAAGGATATGTTAGCAAGGATGGTAGATTTGCTGCTATCCGTGTCATTCAAAGCAAAAAGTTCATGGTCATTGTTGATGGTCAGCAGGATAAACTCTGTAGAGACTATCACAGTGCCATGAACTATATCAAGAAATTAGAGACTGCTAGTAAAAAGTCTAAGAGTAAAGGATCACTCAATCTATGAATTATACTAAGCAGGAGTTAATTGATGCACTTCAGGCAGAGTATGATTTCTTATGTCATGATGACTTTGATCCTGAAGAAGATCTATCTTTAGAAGAGCATCAAGAGATGCTCAAAGATATGTCTTACGATGAATTAGTTGCAGAAACTTGTACCGATGACATCTTCACTCTTGATGATTTCATGCGTACATATGGGTGACTAATTTATTGTTTCGATTTGTTGACAGACCTCGCCCTGGGGTCTGTTTTGCTGTATATTGGAAAGGTGGGATCGAGTCCCCCCGCACTCTCTTCATTATGAACCCCAAAATCGACAAAGATCTACGAAAACTCATGAAATCGTATGAGTTTGTGTTACATAGGATCGGCAGTCATTATACATGGCACGGTCCTAATGGTGCAATCGTTGTTACATCTAAAACGCCAGGTAAAGCGCGTTGGTTGAAAGAAATAGAGAAAAACATACTTGCACAAATGAAATAAATTATGGTAGAATGGCAATGAACTTTGCTGTTCTACCTTTTGTGCTCTAATCGACAGCAATTCAGTTTTTATAGTCGATATAGAGATGTTCTATACTCCGTGAATAACACACGGCGGATTTAATGCTTTACGATCATCCTCCTGCCCCCATTGTCCAATGCGTTAATTGCAACGACAATGAGAAAGCAACACTCAAGTTTCTACAAAAGAGAGGAATTAGAGGTGTTAATGCTCTCGCAACTGTCATGGGCAATATAAAGGCAGAAAGTGGATTTAAGACCAATATCTGTGAAGGTGGAGCAAGAGTTCCCTACAATCGATGCATGCGTGGTGGTTTTGGTTTGATTCAATGGACTACAGAGAATCGCTATTTTGGATTAGGTAGATTCTGCCGTAAGTACAACTGCAATCCTAACAGTCTCGATGGACAACTTCGGTACATGGTTAATGAATCTCAGTGGAAACAACTCGAACCGATTCTAAAGAAGTCTGGTAGATCTATCGAGTATTATATGGACAAATCGTGGTATTGGTTAGGGTGGGGAATCCACGGTAATCGTACCCGTTATGCATACAATTATGCAAGTCGGTTCAAAACTGTTGTGCCAGTTGCCGAGGTGTCCACCATTCACCCCATTGCCCCCCCTCCTCCCGTATTATAAGAGAGTCAAAGGAACACCGATCAAATGCAACTCACTTCACAAGGTCAATCCCGCGCTATGGTTGTTGAGTTTCGCCCTCACGCTATTCTCTCCAACAAGTTTGTTTATACTCTCAAGTTCATGGGCGATGAGCAAACCAAATCCATGCGTTTGATGAGCAAAAAAGAGATGATCGAAACTGTCAATGCTCGTCTTGATCTTAACTATGAGGTGACTGATTTCCTCACCGAACCCAGCAACTATTCTCCCGCTTGTTGCTGATTAAATACAACTGTAGTTCATTCTTTTCAACTATCAATGACAACCTCAACTTTCAATACTATTGAAGTCACCAAATCTCAAGCAGATTTGATGCTCTGGTGTATTGAGCAAATGTTTATCGATCTCAGTGCTACTGAAGAGGAAGATCTTCGCCCTGTTATGGATAAACTCATGGAGATTTGTAAGTGATTACTACTGCAACTGACAAGGATTTGGAAGACTTTTGGAGTGATCCTGTGCCTACATCTACACATTCTGATTATCGTCAACATCTGAAAGATCGTCTCTGTGATATTATTGCAGAATATGTTAGTGATGAGAATCTGACACCTGAAATGTTCTATGATGATGTAGTTGATGAATTGAAATCATGGGTTGATTATTATGAAAAAGGTTTGATGAAGTCTGCTGATCTTTATTGTCGGATGCAAGGATTTGTTAAACCTGAGAATGTACAATGTGACCCAAATACTATAGCATGCCAAGATCATCTCACTGACGAATGACACTCGAACTTCCTCCCTCTTTTATACATGATGCCCCAGAAGGATATACCTACACCGTCAAAACTTTCAAAAGGGGCATGCTTAGTATTTGGTTGCTTCATCATCGGAGGTACAGTTATAACAGCGATCAGGTTAGCACTATCTGGGGATTTTATGCCCCAAAGACACAACAATATTACGCCCCAATTAATTCAACGCAAGTAGGAAAGATTGTGGACATTAATGATACTCGCCCCTACACTGCCATGAAACTTAACCTAAATCCGCTCATGGCAGCATTTGGGTAGACAGTTGGTCAAACTGTCCACCAGCGCCCCTCAGGGGCGTTTTTTTGTGCCATACTATAGGCATCAGGGGGAGGGAACCACCCCCACCGCTCTTAACTCTGATGACTACCAAAGCACAAGCACTCACACAATTCCGCTACAACTGGAAAGTGTTCACAATTCAGAAACCTCAGTGGAAAGGCGACACTATCGCTAAGCGTGAAGCATGGAATAACTTCACCGATCAACTTTGCAAAGAAGGTTACATCACCGACTCACAATACGATCGCTGGACTAACCCCTTCTGATCCGCAAAAACCGCATTAAACTCTCCGCTTTTCCTGCAATGACACTCACTGAACGCAATCAAAAACTCTACGATCTTCGCGTCAAACTTGATAAGAAACGCGCAGAACTTGCATGGATTGAGCAAGAGATCTGGATGGTTCGTGATCAGTATGATCAGCAAAAGTTTCAAGAAACTCCACTGTTCGAAGAAATGTTCGGAGGTTGATTAACATGACTGATTTCATTTGTGCATACTTTGGTGGTGATCAATCTGGCATCACCTGGACTATAACTGCAAGAGGGTTTGCATCACTCAAAGATGCAGAAAAGCATGGTTTGTTTATGATGCCAACCGCAGGAATCTTCGGTTTTGCTGTTATTGCAGAGCATGAAGATGACTGGGTTTTGTATGACTCTTTCAGCATGTTGCCCCCTAATGTGTCTGTAAGAATGAAAGACTTCAACAACTTCGAAGTTACCAACGCCCCTAAATTGGAGATGGTTTGATGCAATTCCAAATCACTTACATTGAGTTTGACTTTGGGGATGATTTGTATCCTATGACTGAACAAGAAACTGAGGACTTTTGTGATGACTATGTTGGAACTTTCTGGGAGGCAGATGATGGCGATGATCTAGTCGAAGAAATCACATCTGCCGCAGGTTACTGTATCAAATCCATCGACTATCGTCACATCCTCACTCCTATTTTTCCATGATTACTTCCAAGGCACAAATGCTCAAAGTCATCGCAACTTGTGCTCAACCGCATACACTTACCCGTGAGGAAAAGTTTCAAGTTTTCTGTAATGTGTGCGACAACATGTTAGCAGAGGGAAGGATTACAGCAGCAAAGCATAAACAATGGACTCACCTCTTCTGAGGTGTGCCAGTTGGTCAAACTGTCCACTAAACGCGCACAGCGCCCCCCAATGCCCTATATTAGTTGCATCGGGGGGGACCGCTCCCCACAATCCCTTAACTCTCTCAAATGAACACCATTCTCCGAAATCCTGAAGGCAAAGTCTACATCTCCCTGGTGCAAGATCCTGCCTTCATTAGTGCAATCGAAGGTCTGCAATCTTTCGTCTACGCTAACAACGCAGACATCGATATGGCATACGATTGGGTATGCGATCAGGCAGAATGTTCCTCCTTTGTTGCTGATGGTCCTGCATGGGATTTGTTCTACGATATGTGGGACACCACTCAAGGATTGGACGACTGATTAACACTAACTCACGCACACTTAACTAACACACAAATGTCACTTTTTTCTCAAGGTTGGAAAGCAGAAACTGTCTGGGGCGATGAACTCCGCGCCACACACATGAACTCTCGTTCTGTATATCGTTTCAAAGAAAACGATGATATTTCTATCATCCACACTGCTGTGCTGAGTGATAGCGAATGGGTCGATCAATTTGTTGTCTGCCAATACCAAATCACAGAATATCACGAGAGTGGTAATGTTCTCTCTTCTGAGAGTAAAGTTATCGAGACCTTTGATAACTGGTTGGATGCATACTACTGTGGTGTAGTTTGTGTCAACAATCTCAACATGGAAATGGCAATCTTAGCATGATTAGTTTCATTGTTTGGATCTGTATTGTGATCCTTCTGTATATCTTCATCAAAAACTTCGTCAACCACGCATGATGACTCCCGAGCAACTTCAACAGTTCAAATCTAACTATTGCGAGATGATTGTTGATCAAATGGACATGAATGATCTCATTCAAATGTGCCATGATTTGTTAATGGATGCATACAAAGATTGTACAGAGGAAGAACTCAAAGATGAAATCTTAGATCTCTATGATGATAGTGTGCTGAATGGTATTATCGGGGGCAATGTGTAGAGAAATGCTCTGGGGTGTGCCAGTAGGACAAACTGTCCACCAAACCCCCCACAGACCCCCTAGAGGTGCCATACTATGTACATCAGGGGGAGGGACACCGACCCCCACTCACTAACACTCTCAAACCATGCGCAAGATCGAAGCACAAATGAACGCCGCAATCCAGAAGTGCATCTCCTGGAAATCTGCGAACACTAGTGTAGAGTATATCGCAGAGAATGACACCAGCAAAGTATATCTGCACGGCAATCATATTGCCACTGTGGGTGATAACTTCCTCGAAGTGTTTGATGGCGGTTGGCAGTCTGTCACCACCAAATCTCGCCTCAATGCTATCATCAATGCACATGCAGATGCACTCAAAGATGGTATCTTTCAGAAGAATCATGAGTGGTTCATTCGTGACAACAATGTGGTGCGTCCTTTCGAGAACGGTTACATCTTCGCCTGATTATGTCACGCCGTAAGCATCTCACATTCAAAAAACCTGATCCTAAAAAAGTGAAACTCATTGGCATCATCTTCGTTGTTTGTTTTATTGTCTTTCCTGGCGTTCGTTACAATACTGGTGAAGCACTTCACATGACTGCTAACCTCATTCAATCCACCGCTAACTGATCATGACTCAAACTCAATTCTTCATTCAGTGCCTCGATCAATTCGCATCTAATGGTCAAGAATTGCTGAATGTCCTCGATGATATTCAAACGGGCGAGATTCGTTATTTTGATCATATCAACGATCGTCAAGAGAGCATTGATCAAATGTCCGCACATTTGCTGAATCAACTCTATTTGCATGTGGAGGATGATAACATTGGAAATGCTGATGCTATTCATTCTGAGTTCATTGTAGATGATCAAGATCCTGAGGATGGACATTATGAATGGACTTTCATTCCTGATCTCAATGCAGAGTGAAACTACATAATTACATCGCATTTCACATTCAACAATGACAAACTTTCTCAGATTAGATAAACCTCCATTTGTTCTCGAATGTTATACTGAGAATGAATATGGAACGCCCGATGAATGTTTTCCTGAGTTCAAAGTGAGTTATGACAATGATGCATCTCCTCGTTATACAATTCATGTCAGAGGAGAAGAAGATCAGTATTCAGAACTCGCAAAGTATGATACACTGAAAGAAGCAGAACTGCACATTTCTGATTTCATCAATTCCCGTCGTTCTTCCGATTAAATTATGTCTCGTCTCTCGATTGAAAAACTCGCTGAGGGTATCAAGTTTCACAATGGCGCTAACTCTCAAATCGCAATTCAATTCAGTCAAGATGACCCCCACACAGTTGCTAACTTCATCTCTAAATATGAAGAACATGTGAATATCATAATCAATCGCCATGAAGATGATGTTTTTGTGTTCAATCTCAATGCATCATCATCTAAGGAAATCGCCCGTATTTGTGATATAATGTCAGAGGACATTGATGTCACCAACCTGGAAATCATTTCTTCAGAGGAGTATTAAACATGTCTAAGATCGATTGGATTTATTTCGACAAAGTTGATGCCCTAATGGATGACATTCCTGATCATCTGTGGTATAATAAGAAAGGGAACATTCTTCAAGACGATTATACTGTCGATGAAAATGTCCCCTCATATCCTAAAATTGAATGTCTCACCACATGGTAAGTCAGTCGCCTTATTATTATCCTGATTCTCTATACAAAGAGATTCTCCATTATTACAAAACAATCGACGACGCAAAAAATGATGACATCTCAAGAGTCTATCTTAACAGTACAACTAACTCACCAGCAGTTAAGTATGCTCAGAGCACTCATCATTCAGTATAGACATGTCTGGGGAAGTAAGGGCAAATTGCCTACACATATCGCAGACCTATTAGACTCCACTGATTATCAACTTGTCAACTCATGTTCATTGAAGGACAGTCAGTAACTTACAAAGGATTGAGTGGATTTGTTAATTTCATCAGCGACGCATACATAACAATCTGTTTCAAGAAGTATGCGTCTGATGGTATTAACGGAGAGACCTATTGTTGCCTCTTGGTGTACCCTGAACAACAATGCGAAGTGTATGTCCTAGACAGCAAATAGCACCCCTCTGAGTGTCTCTGAGTGTCCTCTGAGTGAGTTATGCGGAAACATTTAAAATAGTTAAAAAAATGTAGTTGCGTGTTTTGTTCATTGAGTAATAAATGTGTCAAAAAGGTGCTCAGAGGATGTTGACTTAGCGAGTGTACTATGGAACTCGCAGATTGTCAAGTATTACCCCCACAAAAGTACAAAATCCCACACAGGACCAATGAGACCCACTGAGACACATTGCATAGTCTGGCAGTACATGGTAGAATGTGCAGGTAGACAGCACAGGCACTCCAATCACATGCCATAGACTATAAAGAACTGACAGTCATTCTGTGACACTCTGAGTAACACTGAGGGGGACCTACATGCAGTGCTCTGAGTATCACTGAGTATCACACTGATTCTTATAAGACAGTGGTTTAAATTCGATGGGTCCTTCTAACCTACAACGAACCAAATTCGAGAGAGCTATATCACTCTAATAAAAAAAATTTTCCATATATAAAATTGACTCACAGGTTCATAGAATGGAAAAAAAATCTCACAGAATTAAAACCGCCATAAGGTTCGATCCAGTTTTCAGTGAGTATGTTGTAAGTCTACCTGAGAGTTTCTGTAATGAACTGGATTGGTATGAAGGCACTGAGATCATCATGAATCTCGATGCCGATGGAGTGTTCCTAGAGGAGGAATATCATGACGAATGATACTATCTTTCATGTCTACGATAAAGACAACAAAGTCGTCGCTCATAGTCTCAGTAATCACTCTCTTGCAGAGAAAGTTCTGAATGATGAGATTGATATTGTGGACCATGAGATTGTTGCAGTAGAAGATAAAAAATTCAGAGAGGCGTCATATTGACTAACCTACATAATACTGTTAGAATGATGAAGTACTAGTACACACATTATGGCTAAAGGATTTACTGTAAAAGCAAAAGCGCCAGAACAGAAAGAACAAGAATGGGATTATGATGCCGCACGGGAGATGCTCCGTGGTAAAGCAATCGTCTTCTGTCTTCCTGGTCGTGGTTGCTCCTTTCAATTCCTGAAGTCTTTCCTTCAACTGAGCTTTGATCTGGTTCAGATGGGGGCAAGTATTCAGATTTCCCAAGACTACAGCAGCATGGTTAACTTTGCTCGTTGTAAGTGTCTGGGCGCGAATGTCCTTCGGGGTCCTGATCAGATTCCCTGGGATGGCAAACTTAAGTATGACTACCAACTGTGGATTGACTCGGATATTGTCTTCAACACCGAGAAGTTCCTGCAGCTGGTTCTCATGGACAAGGACATTGCTGCTGGTTGGTACATGACTGAAGACGGTCGTACCACCTCTGTAGCACACTGGTTGGAGGAAGGTGACTTCCGTAACAACGGTGGCGTCATGAATCACGAGACTGGCGAAACGATGTCCAAGCGTAAGAAGCCCTTCACGGTTGACTACACTGGTTTCGGATGGGTGCTCATTAAGCATGGAGTCTTTGAGAACCCTGAGATGAAGTATCCCTGGTTTGCTCCGAAGATGCAAGTCTTTGAGTCTGGCGATGTTCAGGACATGTGCGGCGAGGATGTGAGTTTCTGTCTCGACGCTATCGAAGCAGGTTACGAGATCTGGTGCGACCCTCGTATTAGAGTCGGTCACGAAAAGATGCGTGTCATCTGATATAATATGACAGTCTACACGATCTACATAGAAGGTACTGAGAGGTACACCGATGTAAGTGAAGACGAATTCTTTGACATTATGCAGGAACTCGCGTATAATCATTACGAAACAGGAGTTCCTGCTCTCCACGATATTTCTTATAGGATGAAAGAAAATGGCTAAAATGAAGTCCTCTCTGACCAACAAAAAGATCATTGAGCACAAACCCAAAAACACTCGTCAAGGCAACTCTAAGAATACAAAATATAGCGCGACGGCGCGTAACTCGGCTAAGAAGAAGTATCGTGGTCAAGGTAAGTGAGACCAGAAACTCGTGAAGCAATGGAAATGCTGTTCACTGCCAAATGGAATCTTCCTAAGGCAGCACAGCATTGTAACCTAAGTAATAAAGAGATGAAGATTACCTTCAACGAGTATTGTAATTTCCATCCAGCAACTTACACACAAGACAATGAGTCAACTAATCATCAATCTTCCCCCGCAGAAAGTCTGGGTTCGTAAAGAATACCTTAGAGATTTCCACGATGGATATGGTGAATTTGTAGAGGGCGTCTGGGTATCGGTTAAGTCGATCCCTGGACGCGCTTTTTATTTTGAGACATACTTGCCTAAGTATGGTGCAATGTATGACAAACTCCCTATTTCTGCCTTTTTGGCGCGTCCCGAACTGCCTGACCCTGATCTAGACCTCCCTAATCTACAGTTTTGGAACTGTATGGACTATGGCGTCAGATGCCTTGAGAAGTCCTTTATCACTTCAATGGACTTCGAGGTACGCACACGCAATTTCGGGACCCTTAAAGGGGCATACAAGTTCACCTTAGATAACTTTCACCCTGACTTAGACACTACAAACTGCAATGTCAGTGAAATTCCTGACGAACATAAGTCTCATAATTGCATAGAACTTGACAATGGGCAGTTTTGTCTCTATCCTAACAATAGAACAAGGATCTATGACCTGTCTCTCACCCCCGAAACGCCGCTCGTTCCTGATTTTAAGGTCAGTACACACATTTTCCAAGTCGAACAAGGTGTAAGATGGGGTAGATTGGGTGATAATACTGAGTATTTTTGGAAAACTGAGGAAGAAATTCAACAGGATTACCTAAATTCCATGTATCCAGACATTCCAGACGACTTTACTCAATCACTTGTAAGGGTTGCATGCCCTAATTGCGGTCAATATGAGTGCGATCCTCGCTGTATTAACGCAGAATAAATAATTTTAGGGATAGCAACCCCTTTAAAAGTTCTCAAAACGAACTTTTGGAGGACAAAATGTCTAATCATCCTGTTCCCGACCACAATCGTGACATGATGCGGGAAGATTTTGGAACCGAATATCTTATTACAGACCCAAAATCCGACAATTTATTGCGTGAAGTAGTCGGAGATCACAAACACGACTTAAAAAAACAGACTTTACTCCACGAACAGATTCGTAATGATGAAGATTACGACGATTGGGAGTATGGTACAGAACCAAGCTACGGGAAGAAGGTATAAATAATCTCGATATATAGTGCCAATTCATGGCTGAGTCTAACTCACGGGCGTTTAAGGACATTGATTTGACCTTTAAAGCGCATCCTGTTACAGGAGATCTGCCTATTCTCAAGAATGAGAAGGCAATTAAGCGTGCTGTTAGGAATTTAGTGCAAACAATTGTAGGAGAACGACCATTTGCGTCCAATATTGGGACGGATGTGACTCGTTCTCTCTTTGATTTTGTGGATTATGGTTCGGCAGGGGTAATTTCTCAACAAATTATCGATGTCTTATCTGGTTTTGAGGGAAGAATTGCCAATACTAAGGTCCAAGTTAACCCAAGTCCAGATGATAACTCCTTTGATATTAGAATTGCCTACGATATTGTTGGCGAAAGTTTTGATAGTCAAGAATTTGAGTTTATTCTAGAGTCAACTAGGTAAAAAAATGCCATCCTTCAAGTATACTAACCTAGATTTCGACCAAATTAAGCAGTCGATCAAAGATTACCTGAAATCAAATTCAGATTTTTCTGATTTTGACTTCGAAGGGTCTAATATGTCGATTTTAATTGACATATTGGCATACAATACCTACATTACCGCGTTCAATAGCAACATGGTTGCTAATGAATCGTTCCTTGACTCTGCAACTTTAAGAGAAAATGTCGTTTCTCTCGCAAGAAACATTGGATATGTACCCAGATCTAGAAAAAGCGCGGAAGCAGTTATTGATTTTAACTATCCTTTTGACGGAAACTCCACAACAGTAACCCTTAAGCGCGGATTAGTCGTAGTTGGAAGCGTAAATAATACTTCTTATGTCTTTTCTATCCCAGAAGATGTAACGGTTGCCAGTCCGATTGATGCTGGAGGTGTTGCTGGTGCAAATCCTCCGCGCACTGCAAGATTTTCTGGTCTAACTGTATATCAAGGGACACTTTTAACTAAGCAATGGGTCGTTGATGGGAGTACAGATCAAAGATTTTTGATTGAAAACCCATTTGTTGACATTGGCACCCTCAGAGTAACAGTTAGAAAGTCTGGAGCATCTGCTGGTCTTGCTTTTTCCAAGGTAGATAACATTATTGATATAAAATCCGACTCAAATATCTTCTTAATTCAAGAATCGTCGAATGAGACTTACGAATTACTCTTCGGTGATGGAATTTTTGGAACTAAGTTAGAAGTTGGAGATACTGTAGACATTTCTTACATCATTACTGATGGAAAAGCAGGAAACGAAGGTAGAAATTTTGCATTTTCGGGAAATATTGTAAATGACGCTGGATCTAGCATTGCTCCTCGTTCAGTAGTAAGTGTAATCACCTCTCAGAGTGCCCGTAATGGGGCAGATATCGAGTCTGTGGACTCTGTTAGGTACTTTGCCCCTAGAATGTACTCAGCGCAGAACAGAGCGGTCACACCACGCGATTATGAAGCGATCGTTCAGTCCATTTATCCGAATACTGAGTCAGTTTCTGTTGTCGGTGGGGAAGAATTAGATCCCCCAGAGTTCGGAACGGTGGTTTTGAGTATCAAACCTAGAAACGGCACATTTTTGTCCGATTTTACCAAACAAAACATTTTAAGACAACTCAAGAGTTACTCGATTGCTGGAATTAATCAAAGAATCGAAGATTTGAAACTTCTCTATGTTGAACTTGACACTGCTGTTTATTACAACAACAGTGTTTTCGATGATGCCAGCGAATTGAAGGCAGAAATTCTTCAGGCATTGACAGAATACGGTGGTTCTGCAAATCTTAATAAGTTTGGTGGCAGATTTAAGTATTCTGAGGCACAAAGGGTCGTAGATCGTGCAAATAGTTCGATCACATCGAACATTATGCGTGTTAAAGTTCGTAGAGACCTGAAATGCCTCGTCAATCAGGTCGCGCAATATGAATTGTGCTTTGGTAACCGCTTCCACATTCTGTCTGGTGGAGGAACCATTAAATCTACAGGATTCACGATTGCTGGTAGCACAGAAATTGTCTATTTGACCGATATTCCTAGAGGTGATGGTCAATATGGCGATATTGCTATTTTCAAACCACCCAAAGTTGAGGGTGGGTTTGCAGAAGTTGTTATTAAGTCTGCAGGAACTGTAGATTACCTTAAAGGGGAGATTTTGATCAATGCGGTCAATATTACAAGCACCCTTAAGGGCAACGATACCGTAGAGGTTCAAGCATATCCAGAATCAAATGATGTTATTGGTCTTAAGGATCTTTACTTGAGTCTAGACCTCTCAAACTCTGAGATAAATATCGTGAGAGATACGATTTCTTCTGGTCAGCAAATTTCTGGCATTGGATATCAAGTCACTTCTAGCTACTCCAACGGATCGCTAATTAGACAGTAGGATGATCGAGACAAATTCGCCTTTAAGTCCCAGAATCAAGACTTATCAAGTAGTAAGTGAAGCTGTACCTGAATTTGCAGTTTCGGAGAACCCTGCGTTTGTCGAATTCCTAAAACAGTACTATATCTCTCAGGACTATCAAGGTGGTCCTGCAGATATTGCTGAAAATATTGATGCATACATTAAGTTAGATAATTTAACCACGGATGTAATCCGAGGTTCTACTAATCTGACTGCGGATCTCTCTACGACCGATGATACTGTCTATGTTAGCAGTACTGATGGATATCCGAAAAGTCATGGACTTTTAAAGGTAGATAATGAAATTATCACCTACACAGATAAAACCAGCACATCCTTTGTTGGGTGTACTAGAGGATTTAGTGGAATTAGCACATATAATTCCAGAAATGATGGTAATGTAGCCTGGCAAAAGACAGTCGCAGCACCTCATACTTCTGGATCTACTGTCATTAATGTAAGTGCTCTCTTCCTAAAGGAATTTTATAAAAAGTTGAAAGCAATGTACGCTCCTGGACTGGAGGGCGTAACTCTTTCTCCTGACCTCAATATCAATAATTTTTTAAAAGAAGCAAGAAGTTTATACGAAGCAAAGGGAACCGAAAGTTCGTTCAAAATCCTTTTCAAGGCATTATTCGGAATTGATCCTAAAATTAATGATCTTGAAAAATTCCTGATCAAACCGTCTTACGCAAATTATGTTCGTAGGAAAACTATCTCTGTAGAGTTAATTTCTGGAAATCCTGTCAATCTGATTGGAGAAACTCTTTTCCAAGATAACGATCCAATTAATCCAAACTTTAATGCTGCATCTGGTCCTATTTCTGAAGTATCAAACATCAGAGAGGGCTATTACAAAATCTCACTGTTTACGGGTTTTGACGAGAGATCCTTAACTGATGGAATCTTCAGAGTTCCTGGAAGAACAAGAAATGTTGGAGAAGTTGGTCTTGGCGCATCTGTAATTACAGTTGATTCCACCATTGGTTTTTCAAGCACTGGCACACTGAAATTAGGAAATCCTGGAGATTCTTATTTCCAAACAGTTTCTTACGGGACAAAGAGCATCAATCAGTTTTTTGATGTAACTCCTCCTGTTTCTACTACTATCCCAGATAATAGTAAGATTTCTGCTCCTAATATTGTTTATGGGTATGAAAACGGAGATCTCACCAAAAAGGTAGAGATGCGCATCACTGGAGTTTTGAATGAGTTTGTTACAAACCAAGGTCTCCAAAACTTAGATGCCACATCATCCATTAGAGTCAAAAACTTAGGAAGATACATCGACAATCCTGAAGTTGATAAGTCTTATGAGGAGATTTTCTTCAACTCTTGGATTTACAACACATCTTCTCGTTACTATGTCGATTCTTTCTCTGGATCTCAGTTTGTCCTTGACGGCACTATCGATAAATCTAGTTTAAAGTTAGGAGATAAGGTAGAACTTTTGCTGAGAGGCAATACTCAGGTTATTGCTAGTAATCTCATTGTAACTAATGTAAATACTACGACAAGAACGGTAACACTGTCGGGAACTATCCCAACTCTTAATTCTTTCCTCTCTTATGACATAAGAAGGGTACAGAACAAAGCAACATCTACCATCGTTCCAATTAGAGGTGGGCAGAACCAACTTCTTTCGGATATTAACAATACTTACATTATCTCAGAAAATGAATCTCCAAGTGGAAAGAGAGAGGCATATGTAGCATCTAGCTCTTTACCGAGTTATCCGATTATTACGGATAAAATTCATTCAGTACTCATAAATCCATCTTTTGCATTAGGAAACTGGGATGGATTCTCCAGTGTAGAAAATGCTTATAGTATTATTGCATTTTCAAATAATGTTCCCTTTAAAACTGGAGATAAAGTATATTATACTCCTGGAGAAGGTACTCCAGTTATCGGAGGTCTTGCTCAGGGAGACTACTATGTAAAAGTATTGTCTCCTGCTAATAGGATTCAACTTTTCTCCTCCCTTGCATTCATCAAGGCTGACTTGCCTGTATATTTCAATCCGCCCGATGGTCTGATTGGTACTCATGATTTTATTCTTAGTAGTCAAGGTGCTAAGAATGTTTTCCCGTCCAGACCTATTCGTAGATTTATTCTTGAGCAGGATCTTGAGAGTGGAAAGGAAGAACAAACCACTTCAGAATCTACTGCTGACGGCAACACTGGAATGCTGATCAATGGTACTGAAGTTCTAAACTATAAAGGCGAAGATAGCGTTTATTTTGGCGAATTAAAGTCAATAGATATTCTGGGTAGTGGAACTAACTATGATGTTTCTTTCCCGCCCAGCATAACAATCAATGAACCCAATGTTAGTGCTGCTAATACTGCTGCGGCATTGGCAGTTGTATCTGGTAATATTAAAAATATCCTCGTAGACCCCGTTGGTTTTGATATTGACACTATTATCAGTGTTGAAATTTATGGTGGAAATGGAAAAGGTGCTAGAGGTAGAGCAGTAACAGAAGAAAGATTTAGAGAACTTTCTTTCAGTGGCATTAGCACACTCTCTGGTGGAGACCTCAATGCAACAAATGATGTAATCACTTTTGATGATGACCACAATTTACTGACTGGCGATAGAATTGTCTATGACAATAATGGGAATTCTAATTTAGGTATTGCAACTACTGGATCTTCTAAAGAAGAACTCACCTTAATGAGTGGACAAGATTATTATGTCCATGCAAATTCTGAAAAGTCTGTCTCTCTGTATTATTCCAAGAACGATGCTATTCTTGGAATTAGTAGTGTTCAGATTACTGAAGATGCTGCAGCAGCAAATAATGGTCTGCATATCTTAAGAACATATGAAAAGAGAACCGCACTTGGAAGAATTAGTGTAGAGGATCCTGGTGAGGGATACACTAATAGACATCTGATTGTAAAATCTTCGGGTATTAATACTGAGAGAGATTTTGTTCAGTTCGAAAATCACGGATTTTCTGATGGCGAAGTAATTAATTATGCATATGATACTTCTGGTATTACTGGATTAAGTACGACAAAGCAATATCAAGTAATTAAACTTGATGACAATAGATTTAGATTGGCAGAATCTGGAAATAAGGGTGATAGAGATCCAGTAACGACAAATTATAGTAAAGGTATTCATGTATACTTGGACTCTTCTGGTTCTGGATACCAAAGATTTTACTATCCGCCAGTTGAGTGCAAGGTTAAGATCTTAACCAAAAACCAAAAAGAGGAAGAACTTACAGCTACTCCAATTGTTAGAGGAGAAATTGTAGATACTATTCTGTATGAAAAAGGATCTAATTATGGATCCACGATTTTGAATTTTGAAAATGCTCCAACAATTTCTATTCCTAGCGGAACACTGGGTCAAATTGCTGTTATTATTTCTAATGGAAGAATTATATCTGCGTTTGTTTTAGCTGGAGGTACTGGATACTCTGGTCCACCAGAGGTTGAAGTTCTTAGCACGAGTTCTACTGCTAGTGGTGCGGTTCTTCGCGCTGAAGTAGCAAATGGAGTGATTAGCTCAGTAAAAGTAATTTCTGGAGGCGCGGGATATACTGACGCTACCACCACAATTAGAATTACTCCTCCTGGATCTGGACTGAAGTTTAGAGCTTCTCTGAGAAGACTTATTATTAACAAAGCGTATGGACTGAATCAAACGCAGTTAAATTATCTTGCTCCAATTGGAGAAGGTCTTGCTGTTAACTCAATTGGATATGGAAATTCTATAAGATCTTCCTTCGGTGATGATGGATCTGGTCATTCTCCTATCATTGGATGGGCGTATGACGGAAATCCAATTTACGGACCTTTTGGACTCGAAGATCCCGACAACATTCAGTCTGATGTTAAGAGAATGGTCTCTAGTTATGAGATCAGTTCGACAAATATTTCAAATAGACCATCTACAGCAATTTTCCCATATGGATCTTTTGTCGCAGATTATGTCTATAAAGGATCTGGCGATTTAGATGATCACAACGGAAGATTTACAAAAACTCCCGAATTTCCCAATGGAATTTATGCATATTTTGCAACTGTAGATAATCTTTATAATCCAGTATTCCCATACTACATCGGAGACACTTTCCGTAGTTTTGCAATTAGAGAAAATACTGTAAGAGGTCTTCTAATTGATCAAATCAATTTTAACTTTGAGAAATCTGCCTTAGTTAGAAATACTTTCCCATATAATTTGTTTGGTGATGGAAAGGCATATGATTATGTTTTCCAACCATACAACACAAACAATCAAGTTTCTCTTCCAGATAAACTGGGAGTAGGGTCTGTAACTTCAATTGAGGTTCTCAATCCTGGAGAAGGATACACTGTAAAAGATCAATTCGTATTTGATGAGACTGGAACAAATGGTGGTGGTCTTAGTGCTGAAGTTCAGAAGATTTATGGAAAAACCATTGACAGAGTAACTAGTTCTATCACTAGATTTTCTAATGTACCCATGGAGTACAATAGAAATGGAATTGTTTTTAAGGTAACTCCATATCATGAATTCCAAACAAATGATAGCGTTGGCATCAGTGGTATTTCTACTTATGTAAGAGGTCTTGAGGGTTACAATCCCATCAACACTCCACTGTTTAAGACAAATCTCACCGATGATGGATACACTGGAATTATTACCGATATCCGTGTTGATTTTATTTCTCCAGTAGTTTCTGCGGGAGATTCCATTGGAATCGGAACAGAAATAATGAGACTTTTGAATGCATTCCCTTCAGAAAAAATTCTGAGAGTTGAAAGATATGCAGGATTTACTACAGCATCTGCTGGTGCAGCAGTAACTTTCTTCAATAGTAAGTTTACTGTTCCTCTTACCAATATTGAACCATTTAAGTCTAGATTCCAAGATATCTACTACTTCAACCCCAAAGAAGCGGTTGGTGTTGGAACAACTGTCGGATTCTCTACCTCTGTTAATGTTTCTCTTAACGGAGTAACTAAGATCAGATCCATCTTGTCTCAATCCATCTTCCTCGCCAATCATGGTCTTAAAAATAATGATCTGATTACCTTTGATAAGAGAGGTAATGCTGATATCTTTGCTACAGACTCTATTAGTCCGTATACGACCCCTAGCGCCCTCTCAGGGAACTATTATGTGGTGAAGAAGACCGATAGTACCATCGGCATCAAAACCCTCCCAGACGGTCCAGAACTGTTCTTTACGAACACTGGTGATAATAAAGCAAATTATTCATTCGTCACCAATTATGCCCAAGAAACGGCAGATGTTGAAAGAAGTATTCTAACAGTAGTAACTGAAGAAGATCATGATCTGGAAGTAAATGATAAAGTTACCCTTACAGTTCGTCCTGGACTCACAACTGGTATTGGAGCATCCACTACTGCTGTTGTTAAGTATCTTGATGGTCAATTGATCGTAAATCCTATTGGAATTTCTACAACAGGTATCAATACGACTACAAATACTTTTACAGTTTCTGATCATAATTTAGAAACTGGATTCAAAGTCCTTGCATATGGTGCTGGTGGCATTTCTACCAGTTTGCCAGATGGATTGGAGCAGAGAAACTATTTTGTCCTTAGAATCGATAACGATACATTCCAACTTACAGATTCCAAAAAGCAATTACGCACTAATCCCCCAGAAGTAGTAAGTATCAATGATTTTGGAACTGAAGGACAAACATTAAACCCAATCAATCCTCCAATTAAAGTAGTAAGAAGAAATAATCTTGTATTCGATTTGAATGATCCGAGTCTTGTTGGATCTAAGTTGAAGATTTTCTATGATCGCAATTATTTTAATGAATATGTTGGAACTGGATCTACTGACAACTTGGAAGTTGTTGGTTTTGGAACTGTCGGTATTGGAACGACAAATCCCTCAGATGCGCCAACATTAACCGTTAATTATAGTAGACTTTTAAGACATGAACTGTATTATGGATTGGAAAGAGGTGGATTCATGTCCACCGCAGATAGAGATGTAGATGATCGTATAAAAATTGCTTATTATGATAGTGCCTTTACTGGAAATTACACTATTTCTGGAATAGGATCAACCACATTTGAAGCAACCTTAGTATATGAACCAGAAGCTTCGCAGTATCTTGCTAAAGATTGTGAAGTTTTAGAATATACAACAACTGCAATTGGAGCAACTGGAGGCATTGCTCAGGTAAGACTGAACAATGGAGGATTTGGTTATTCGAAATTCCCAGCAATTACTTCTATCGGAAATAGCGGAACTAGTGCTGAGTTGCAACTGATTAGTAAATCTATTAATCTTTTAGAGTCTGTTAGTGTTCCAACGGATGTTTATGGATACCCTGCTGATAACACTCTGAAACCAGATGCATTCCTGCCTAGAGTTGTTAAGATTAAAAATGCTGATAAAGTCATTGAAGCTTCTGTAGTTTATGGTGGTAGATCGTATCTGAACGCACCATCGCTGGTTCTTTACGATCTTTCTAGTGGAGAAATCGTAAACAATGGTTTGGTTACTTGCGATCTGAGCGATTCTGCAGTTAATACTGTAAATGTCGTCGTTCAACCAAGAGGATTAACAAATAATGATTATGGACTTGCTCCTCTTAGAAACAGTAATGGAATTTCCATTATTGAGGCTTTCTCTGATGTCGGTGTTCTTACCTGTAAGATTACCACTCCAATTTTAGGATATATTGATGAACCTTTCACTACTGGAGAAATTGTATATCTTGAAGGTATTGAATTCAACAATGATGGTGATGGATTTAACTCTGGCGATTATAAGTTCGCAGACTTTACCATTGCAGATTACAATTCTGCTGTAAACCCAAGACAAGTAACATTTACATACACTGGTCTTACTACTAATGTTGGTACAGGTGCTACAGTTAGACCTGGATTTGGTCAGATTGTAAAATCTAATGATCTTGCTAGATTCTCTGTTACTAAGTCTTTCTCAGAGTTTGCTCAAAATGAAAATCTTAGAAGAAATGATGATCTTGTAACAGACCTTGTATTGAGATCTGTTGACACCGCTACAGGAGTTTTGGTTATTGAAGGTTCTAGACCATTAGAACCCGATGATGTTCTTGTCGGAACAAATAGTGGCGATAGAGCTGAAGTTGATGTTGTTGAGGAGTTTGATGGATACTTTAATATCTCTGCAACGATTGATACCAATTTAGGATGGTCTGATGATATCGGACTGATTGGAGATAGCAATCAATATTTGCCAGATAATGATTATTATCAAAATATGTCTTATGCTATTGAGAGTGAAAAGACCTACAATGAAATTGTCACCTATGTGAACAATATTGCTCACCCAGCTGGCATGAAGAATTTTGCAAATACACAAATTCTTTCTGTAGGTAATGCTGGTGAGTCTACACAACCCGCAGATGATGCTGGCGGATTTGTTCTGGACTTTATTAGTGATCCGTTAAGAGTGGATGCAATTTATGGATTCGACCAATCCAGAGATGTAGATGCTGCTGATAATGTTTCTAAGTTCGTTGAATTAAGATCTACAAGACTGTCCGACTTTATCTTAAACAAGACAAACAGAGTTCTTGTTCATGATGATATCAGTCCCCTGTTTGTTAGCAATGAGTCTAATGATTTGAGTGATGATAGAACTATTGCTGCTGCAGTCGCAGGTAGAAACTTCTCCAGATATCTGGTACAAACCACTCATGATGCAGAAAATCCACTGAACAATCAATATCAATTTAATGAGTTGATCCTTGTGGTTGTAAATGGCAATACTTATTTGCTGCAAAAATCACATGTCAACAATACCAACAATGTTGGTCTTGCTACTGGATATGCTGAGTTCTTCTCTTTCTTCAATGTAAATGAAAATGTTACAGAATTAAGAATCAAACCATATGAAACTTTCGATACCGACTATGACATCAAAGTTCTTCAGCAAGGATTCTCCTCTGATGTTGGTATTGGCAGCACAAACACTGGTAATGTTGTAAACTCCTCCGTAAATAAAGTTGTCAGTATTGGCACTACAACTGAAATTATTGGATTTAGTACAACCACTTTTGTTTCTGGTATTGGACATTTCTTAGTTGTTGATAAAGCAGACAATAAGATTGATTATCATGAACTCGTATTACAAACAGATGGTGTTGATACTTATTTGACAGAACTGGCATCTTTTAATACTAGACAGAGTTTAGGTGGATTGTCTGGTCCCACATTTATGGGAACATTCACATCTAGCATTGAAAGTGGTGTTGTAAAGATTGATTATGTTCATACCAATACTACCAGTGTTGATATTAGATGTAAGTTTGTTTCTTTTGAAAATGTTGGTCTTGGTACAACTAGTGTTAGACATTTTAACTTAGAGTTTACACCAGAAGGAACTGAGAGAACAGGAAGAATTGTTGTTGGTTCTTCTGCAACCACTGGCATTGCCACTGTTGTTGGCGTATCTAGCAACATTGATCTTTCCTTCAAATCTACAGTTCATGTTTCTTATGGATCTACCCAAACCTTACATCAATTCTATGTACTGTCAGATCCAGAGAAGCAGGATACATTTATTTCTCAAGCACCTATTGCTGCCGTTGGAACAACGACTGGAATTGGTACATTTGGTGCCGAATTCTCTGCAGGAAAGGTAAATCTTGAATTCTATCCTGATCCTGGCGTAACTGGAATTGTTAGCATCTTCTCTTACAATGAAATTCTGTATAAGGATCTTGATCCGAACGGAACTCTTGCTGGCATCGGTTCGTTTGATTATGGTAAGGTATTTGAGAATGTAACTCAGAATACTTACCTTGGCATTAACAATAGAAATATCAGGACTTTCGATCTTACATATCAAGGAACTCCTATTTACGAAAGAGACCTTAACCCACAAAATCCCACTCAGATTGACTACGGAACTGGTCTGATTAGCTTTAAGCACTTCTTCTCTAACACTGAGCAAGTAACTTATACCCCAGACTCCAACATTATTGGTATTGCCGCTAGTGCCCTACATTATGTGACTGGATATGGTTCTACTGAACTTCCTTCTACAGTTTACATTGTAAAGAACAACAATAGTCAGTTCTTTATTTCTACAACTATTACTGACGCTAGATTGGGTATTGCTGTTACCTTCCAACCTGGAACTGGAAGTGGTAACAAGCACAGATTTACCATGGAGAAGAGAGATCAGAAAACAATTCTGGCTCTCGGCGGAATTGTACAAAAACCGATCACATATACTCAAATTACATATGATCTTGATGTAGCAGTTAATGGCATTGTCACCTCTTTCGCTCTAAGTGGTCTTAGCACTATTACTTCTGGAGACCTTCTGAAACTTGAAGACGAATATACCATTGTAAGAACTGTTGGTTTTGCCAGCACTTCTACTGGTCCTATTACTGGAATCGGTACATGGAGCATCGCTGAGGTAGAAAGAGGAGCAGTTGGAACTGCTGCAACTGATCACCCTGCTGGAACTGTAGGTAGAATTCATAGAGGTGCATTCCAAATTCTCAATAGTCAGGTACACTTTACCGATGCTCCTCTTGGTGGTGACCTTGGAATTACTGACCCAAGTAACCTTCCTTATCCCAGAGCATCCTTTGGTGGAAGAACTTATCTGAGAGTTGACTATGGTACAAATGAACTGTTTGATGATTTCTCCGACCAGTTTGATGGTCTTCAAAATACTTTCCCATTAACTGCAACTGGTGCCGCTGTAACTGGTATTGGTACAACTGGCGGTAATGGTGTGCTGTTTATCAATGGTATTTTCCAAGCACCGTTTGGCGAAAATAACGAAGGTGTGTCTAACTTCAAGATTATTGAAGAACCTGTATCTACTGCCGCTAGTATTCAATTCACTGGTATTACATCAGTAGGATTTACGGACTTAATTATCGATCCAGATGACATCAACCAGAACCAGTTACCTAGAGGCGGAATTATCATTTCTGTTGCTTCTACTCCTGGTAGAGGATATGCTCCATTCGAAGGTGCCTCAGTAAGACTTGAAGTTGGCACTGGTGGTACTATTACCAATATTATTGGAGTATCGACTGCAGGACCCTCCGTGAATATCACTGAGGCATTCTATGACAATAGGACTGGCATTATGACAGTCACTACTGCTACATCTCACAATCTTCTTCTCGAAGATCAAGTCAAGTTAGTTGGTCTTGCATTCACATGTCCTGGTTACGGAGCAACATATAGCGTCTATGACTTCCAATACGACGAATCTACAGGTATTGCTACCGTATTTACTGTTGGTAATCATGGATTGATTGCTGGTGATGATGTCAAACTGGCATACATTGGATTTAGTTGCTCTGCCCCTCACGCGGGTGTAACTACAACGATCTTCCCCGATGGAACTCAAGGATATTTCTATCCTGTAAATTCTGTTGGAACTACTACATCCTTTGTCACCAATGTTGGTATTTCCACTATCGCTCATACCTATGCTGGTGGCGGTCAAGTTCAAACGGGCATCACTACAAATATCTTCCCAGATCATGATGATCCGTTTGCTGTTGTTGGTGTTATTTCGGCAACTCAATTCAAAACTAATGTTGGACCTTCCACATTCGGTCACACTTATGTAAGTGGCGGCACCGCTGCCCAGTGGCACCCCTTAACCTTCGGTTCTGGATACAATACTAACACTGGCACAATTGGCATTGCTGTGACCTCTTCTACGGGCACTGGAGCGACTATTACTGCTGTTGTTGGTGCTGGTGGTTCTCTTGTATTCAGTGTTGTTGGACCTGGAACCAATTATACTGAGGATGATCTGGTTCTTCCCCCCGATCCTAATGGTGAAAATCTTCCCATCGTCGGTGTATCTAGAATCGGTTTGGGTGCTACCACTGTAACTGGAGTTGGATGCTCAGTTTCCGTCCAGATTGCTGGTGTTTCTACATCAACTGGAATAGGATCAAATTATTATCAAGTAGCAAACTGGGAGTTCTCTAAGAAAGGATACGGATTTAAGCGTGGAGATATATTTACTGTAACGGGTCTTTCTACTGATCCTTCTGCTGGAGATGACTTCCAACAGTTCGAACTCGAAGTCGTTGATGTCTTTACCGATCAAGTTGCCTCTTGGCAGTTTGGTAACATTGACTATCTTGATAATATCAAACGCTATCAAAATGGAGATCAGAAGAGATTTATTCTTGAGTATCAAAGATCTATCGTCAGTTTTGAGATTGATAGAAATGATGCAGATTCTAAAGAGATTGACCTTTCTGCAGTTCTCCTAATCTTTATCAACGGAGTAATTCAAGAACCTGGAGTGAATTATACCTTCAATGGTGGATCAGTTCTTGAGTTTAGTACAGCACCTACTGCAGAAGATAATGTTGTTATCTTCTTCTACAGAGGAACAATCGGTCAAGATAGTTTCTTGTTCGATGTCAATGAGGTTATTAAGGTTGGAGACTCTATTAGACTCAATAAGAGTAGTGAAGTAGAACTAAACAGAGTTTCTCAAAGTGCCGAGAACTTTGCTCAATCTGAAGATAGAATCGTTAAGAGAATTGACAGTGCTGTTACTGTCGAAACTCCCTTCTATCAAGGAGTTGGTATTAGTAATGACAACTACAAACCTCTTACATGGATTAAGCAAAAGAAAGACATCTTAATCGATGGTAGTGTAGTATCCAAAGCGAGAGACTCTATTGAAGCACAAATTAGTCCGATTGCTAGCGTAATTGGAGTTGTGAGTACAACCGATGCGTTTATCTTTGTTGATTCCACTGCTTTGTTCAAAGATACTGATGGTCTACTGAACGAGAACTTTAACTTAGCGTATATTGCTGAAGTTGGATTTGGTACAACTGCCGTCTCTGGCATTAACTTTGAAAATATGACGGGTATTGAACCTCTGGTTGCAAATGTTCAAGGATACATCGGTGTTGTAACTGGTATTAGCACTTGCCCTGGAATTGGAACTGACCTTGGTCTTCTGATTCAATTTGATGTTCAATCTTATGTCAATGACGGAAATGATCCTACTGGTTTTGGAACGAACTATCCATTCAAATTATATGGAACTGGAATCAATACCGCTGGTGCTGCTGTAACAAGTATTGACACTCACGATACTGATATTGTTGGTATCAGCACATTTAATGGTGATAACATTTACTACGCATCTGCAATTTCCTTTGTTCCTGGATCTGGAAGTCGTCTTGGTGTAATTACGGCAAATATTGCTTCTTACACTGATACTACCGATTTTGTTGGGGTTGGTTCTACTGCTGGTCCTTACTGCTACTTTACTTGGGGTAGATTTGGTGACATCAGCCGTGGCACTCCTGCAGTCTATGCAAACCTCAAAGGATTGAATTATGATCCTCAACTTAACAACTATCCTATCGTACAAAGGAGAGGTGTTGGACTGAGAGGAACAGGGGGTCTTCCGAAACGATTATAAATACAAAAAAGTTAGACCTTTCGCCCGCTCATAATAATGGCAGCCATTATCACCGATCAATTTAGGGTCATTAACGCGAATAACTTTGTTGACTCCGTAATTGATGGAACTAATTCATATTATACTTTTTTGGGTCTTGCTAATCCGACTATCACGGGTTATGGAAGAACTAGCACTTGGAATAGTACGACAGTACAACCACCCTCTCCGATTGACAACATTAGTTATGTCAACCATGTGTACGACACAATGCTTTTCGGGCGAAAGGTATTGCCAGGTGATGTTAGGAGACTGATTCGTAAAGTTCAATGGACTAAAGGTACATCCTATGATATGTACCGCCACGACTACAGCACAAATAATAGATCTCTTGTTTCTAACTCTAGTAGATTGTATTCTGCAAACTACTATATTATTAACAAAGACTTTAGAGTCTATATTTGCATTGACAACGGTTCTGCTGGTATTACATCGACAGCTAACGCATCTCTCGATGAACCAACATTTACTGATTTGGAACCATCTGCTGCTGGTGTGAGTGGTGACGGTTATCTGTGGAAATATCTTTTCACTGTTCCTCCCTCAGACATTGTTAAGTTTGACTCAACCGAATATGTAGCGGTTCCTAACGAGTGGGCGTCTTCAACCACAAATGAAATTAAGGTTGTTAGAGATAATGGAGACTCAACAGTAAATAACAACCAAATCAAGGTAGTTTCTATCGATGAGCAAGGAGAAGGTTATGCCTTCTTGTCTAGTCCCATCGAAGTAGATATCCTTGGTGATGGATCTGGTGGTAAAGTTAGAGTCCAAACCAATACAAATGGTCAGATTATTTCTGCAACTGTAACTGCTGGTGGTCAAGGTTATAGTTTTGGTAGAGTTGACCTCTCCTCCATTAACGGTGCTGCCACTAAATTTGCCAAGTTAACTCCCATTATTCCTCCTTCTAGAGGTCATGGGTATGACTTGTATAAAGAACTAGGAACTGATAAGGTTCTGATTTATTCTAGATTTGATAATTCTAGTTACGATTTTGCTTCAGATACAACATTTGCTCAGATTGGAGTAATTAAAAATCCGATCGCTGCTGGTGCTGGATCTACAGCAGTATTGAATACCTCTGAATTTTCTGCAGCTAAAGCAATTAAGTTTACTGGAAACACATCTCAATCTTTAGCAATTGGTACAAAAATTGAGCAGGCAATTTCTGGAGTAGGAACTGCTAAGGGTTATGTGGCATCCTATGACACATCTACCAGAGTTATTAAGTATTTCCAAGATAGAAATCTGTATGTGAATCAAGTCTTTTATGATGCTACAGATAGTATTGGAGTTGCTGGTGATGCGCCAGTTTTAGAGTTTAGTTCCTCTGGAAATGCTGTTACTTCTTCTGGCGGATTTAGCGTAAACATTGATTCTGGATTCTCTGGAATCTCCACAACTACTCCTTCTGGCAAAGTGGTTGACCTTGGTGTGCAGTTTACTAACGGACTCGCTCCAGCAGAAATAAATAAAAGGACTGGTGAGATCATTTACCTTGACAATAGACCTTCTATTACAAGGAATGAGCGTCAAAAAGAAGACATCAAAATCGTTTTAGAATTCTAAGAAGATGCCACAACAGACTAACCTCAATGTAAGTCCATACTATGACGATTTTGACCCCACAAAGGGTTATCATCGCGTTCTGTTTAAACCAGGATTTCCTGTTCAGGCAAGAGAACTTTCTACTTTACAATCTATCCTGCAAAATCAGGTAGAAACATTTGGTAGTCACATCTTCAAGGAAGGATCCATTGTTATTCCTGGGTCGATTACTTTTGATGGTCAATACTACGCTGTTCAGGTCAATCCCACCCATTTGGGTGTAGATATTGGTGCTTATGCGAAACAAGTTGTTGGCAAAAAAATCAAGGGACAAACAAGTGGAGTTACCGCTAAGGTAATCAATTATATTAGTGCTACAGATTCTGATAATGATTATGACACTTTCTTTGTAAAATATATCAATTCCTCCACTAGTGGAGATTTTAATTTCTTTGGTGATAATGAAGTTTTAGTTGCTGAAGAGGCATTTACTTATGGTGGAACTACCATCAATGTAGGTGGAACTTTTGCATCGACCATCTCATTGAATTCATGCACGATTGGATCTGCTGCTTCAGTTGATGCTGGAGTTTATTTTGTTAGAGGAAATTTTGTAAGAGTAAATAAGCAAACTATTATTCTCGATCAGTATAATTCTCAACCATCTTATCGTGTTGGACTGAGAATTGTAGAAAGTGCTATCAGTGCAAAGGCAGATAATACCCTATATGATAATGCAAAGGGATTTTCTAACTTTGCTGCTCCTGGTGCTGATAGACTTCAAATCAATCTCGTTCTGACAAAGAAATCAGTTGACGATTTTGAAGATACCGACTTTGTAGAGGTTCTTCGTATTAGCAATGGAACCATTCTTTCTATTAAGAAAGACACTGAATATTCTAGAATTAGGGACTATATTGCTTCAAGAACTTATGATGAATCTGGAAACTATGCTGTAAACAAGTTTCTGGTTAATGTCTCTGAGTGTTTGAACGACAGACAGGGAAATAATGGAGTATACTTCTCGGATCAAACAACATTTGATGGCAATACACCTACAGATGATCTTGCATGTTTGAAGATTAGTGCAGGTAAGGCATATATTTACGGATATGATGTATCCACTGATGGTCCGACTACAATTGATTTCTTAAAACCAAGAGAAACTCAAAAGGTAGAGAACAAAGCATTCCCATTCGAAATGGGAAATAAGTTTGTTGTTAATAATGTTGTAGGTCTTTCTACTCTTACTAATAGAATTAGTCTTTATGGTGGTCCTAATACTGGTGCTACCAATGTTGCAGCTGGAACTAGCACTAAGATTGGTGATGCAAAGGTCTATAATTTTGGATTAAAAGATGCAGAATATGAAAATGCATCTACAGATTTCAACATGTATCTGTATGATATTCAAACATACACAACATTAACACTGAATGATAATGTCAGTGCAACTGAAATGATTGAATCTGCTTTCCTCGTAGGCAAGGAAAGTGGTGCAAATGGATTTGCGGTATCAGCAGGTGCTGGCAGCAGTGTGATCAATGTTACACAAACATCTGGAAGATTCCGTCTTGGAGAACCATTAATTATTAATGGCAATCAAGATCTTCCCAGATCTATTGAAGGAATTAAAGTATATGGCATTAATGATGTATACAGTTTCCAACAGTCCAATACATTCTCTGCTAGCAAGAAGTTAACTGATAGACCAGTTCCTGCATTTGGAAATGGAACCGTAAAAATTACTACTGCAGGAACTGTAACATCTCCTAGAGGAGCAAGTTTTCAGTTCTTCAAACCTGGAGATGTTATCAGATATGCTTCTCCAGTAAACACTGCTGGTAGTGCGATTAGCATTCCTTCTCAGAATGTTGTTATCTCTGTTGCTTCTGACCTGCAATCTATGCAAGTTGGTGCAATGACAACTGTTGCCAATCTGTTTGATGGTGGAGTAAAGGCATATGATGGTGCCATTAGTTTTGGAGTACAGGACTCCTCTACAGAAAATGCATCTCTGATCACAAGACTTCCTGATCTGGCTGTTTCTAATGTAGACTTTACCTCTTCAACACTTCTTCTTTCTGCTCAAGTAAAGAACGAAACTACTACTGCTGGCGGAGTATTAGTTGTTCCGATTTCTTCCGTAAATCTGGATGATGCTTCTTTCGTAGCGTTTGACCAAGAGAGATATCAGGTACAGTATTCTAGCGGTGCTATTGCGACCATTGATGAGTCTCAAGTATCCATCACTCCTACTTCTCTTACGATCTCTGGATTAACTGGTAGCCAATCTAACATTACAGTCAATGTGACTGTATCTAAGGCAAATATTAAGAACAAGGTAAAAGAATTCAAGAGATCCCAGAAAGTTTCTATCACAAGATCTACTAATAGAAGATCTGGAACTGATCCCACAACTAGCGTTAATGACGGACTGAATCATAGCGAACTCTATGGAATTAGAGTTCAAGATAGAGACATCTGCCTCAATTATCCAGATGTTACAGATATCGTAGCAATCTATGAATCTTTAGATACATCTGCTCCGATTCTGGATAAGTTGACATTCTCTTCTACTGACGATGTATTTACCAGTGCAATCATTGGAGAAAATATTTTTGGCACAACCAGTAAGGGAATTGCTAAAGTAGTTTCTATCGATGCTCTTAATAGTCAGATCGAAGTTGTTTATCTGACTAATGATAGATTCTCTGTTCTCGAACCTCTGGAATTTGAAGAGTCCAAAGTAGTTGCTGTACTTCAGGCATTTGCTCCTGGTAAGTATAGAGATATTACAAGCAGCTATATGCTTGATAAGGGGCAGAGAAATCAGTATTATGACTATTCAAGAATTGTAAGAAACAGAGGAGCGTATGTTCCTCATAGACAACTCCTTATTGTTTACAATAGATTTGATGTTCCTAGCGGAGATACTGGAGATGTATTTACCGTTAATAGTTACGATGCGCAAAGATATTCCAAGGATATCCCTGCCATTGGACCTTCCCAGACACCTGCTCATGATGTATTAGATTTTAGACCTAGAGTATCTACATACAATCCTCTTTCTGCAACGGTATCTCCTTTCTTCTACACTTCTAGAGATTTCTCTGGAAAACCAGATAGAATTCTGACTCCTAATGAGTCGATGACATTTGACTATGATTTCTATCTACCTAGAATTGATAAATTAGTTCTTCTGCCTGATAGCAATTTTGCAATTTTGAAGGGTAAACCTGCAAGGCAACCTGTTCCTCCCACTATGACAAATAAGGGAATGGAACTTGCAACTATTCTTCTTCCTGCATATTTGAAGGATGTAGAAGAAGCAAGAGTATATCTTAAGGATAATCGTAGATATACAATGCGGGATATTGGCGATCTTGCTGATAGAATTGAAAATCTTGAGACAATTACCAGTCTTTCTCTTCTGGAGAAGAGTGCGGAGTCTTTACAAATTAGAGATGCTCAAGGTCTCACTAGATTTAAGTCTGGATTCTTTGTTGACAACTTTAAGACAGTTGATTTCATGGATCCCAGCTCTCCTTGTGAGATTGATAGGGAACTTGGAGAATTAAGACCTCTGAGAGAATTTGATTCGGTTGATCTTCAAGTTGCACCTAGAACAGATCTTCCCACTTCTCAACTTGATTACAACTCCGACTTTGAACTTCTTGATTTTAATAATACTCAAAAGACTGGAGATATCCTTTCTCTGAAGTATACAGAAGTCGAATATATCAAACAGGAGTTTGCAACTAAGGTTAACAACATTAACCCCTTCCATGTTGTTTCCTACACTGGTGAACTGAAACTTAATCCTTCTATTGACAACTGGATCAATACAAGAAGAACTGAGAATGTAATTCGTAACACCATCGGAATTACAGTATTCAACAACCAAGTTGCTGCCAACTTCAGTCTCACAAGAGGCGGAGTTCTCGGCGGATCTGCTACGGTATCTACTAGAGAAGTTGGTAGAACTGTTCAGAGAGATGACATCAGATCTGAAAATACATTTATTGCTGAAGAAACATTTGATCCATTCTGCCGTTCTAGAAATATTGAATTTAGAGGAATTGGTCTGAAACCTCTTACTAATTTCTATGGTTTCTTTGATAATCAAGGTGGTCTTGATATTGTTCCAAAACTTCTCGAAGTTTCCAGTGTTTCTGGATCTTTCCAAGTTGGAGAGACCATTAGAGGCACGATCAATGGCAATACTTTTGAATTCAGACTCTGTACTCCGAATCATAAGTCTGGACCATTTGCTGCTCCCACAGAAACATACTCGATTAACCCATATAATCCAACTTCTACACTTCCTAACGGATACTCTCAAGCATCCACAGTTCTCAATATTGACACAGTAGCACTTGCTGCTCAGGCACAAGGAGCTTTCTTTGGTCTTGTTCTTCCTGGAATGGTTCTGAGAGGATTGACAAGTGGTGCTCAAGCGACTGTCGCTAGAATCAGATTAATCTCTGATGACTTTGGCGATCTTATTGGATCTATCTATCTTAGAGATCCTAATCAGACTCCTACACCTCAAGTCAGAATTAGATCTGGTAATAGAGATTTCAAACTTACTTCTAGTTTTACAAATGAAAATCCGACTCCTGGAAGCACATTAATCTCTACTGCACTTGCCAGATATACGGCAACTGGTACGACAAGAGTTGTCCAAACTGACATCAGAATTACAACCCTTGAGACAACAACTATTACCAATCTTTCTACGATTGATATTAGAGGCACGATTCCCCCTCCGCCTCCCCCGCCGCCGCCAGTTATCATCAATAACACGACAGTTATTGACAGAACTCAGACGATTGTTGTCAACCAGAACCGTCCAGTTCAGGTACAGAGAAGAGACCCTCTTGCTCAAACTATCGTAACAGGACCAGAAGGTGCATGGGCTACATCGGTTGATATTTACTTCTCCAAGAAGAATTCTGGATCTACCCCAGTAAACCTTCAAATCAGAAGCGTACAACTTGGTACACCGACTCTGTTTGTTATCGATAGAAATGCTATCGTAACTTTAAGACCGTCCGACATCACAACATCGGAAAACGGAACTGTTCCCACAAGATTCAGATTCAAGAGTCCTGTTTATCTTGAGCCTAATACGACTTACGCTATTGTCCTTCTTTCTGATAGCGATGAGTATGAAGTATTCTGTGGTGAAATGGGTCAAAAGGCACTTAACACCCAACTGCTTCCGTCTGCTCAAGGTAAGATTTACTCCCAGCAATTTGCAATGGGATCTCTGTTCAAATCACAGAACGGAGAAATTTGGACACCTTCTCAGTTTGAAGACCTGACATTCAAACTTTATAGAGCGAAATTTACTTCGGACACTGGTCTCCTTACATTCTACAATCCTCCTCTGGAACCGAATAATGGACTGCTTCCTCCTCTGAACTTCAACCCGATTACTTCTATTCCTAAACAAGCAAAGATTGGAATTACAACTACATCCAATGCTGGTTTAATCGGAACAGTATTTACTCAGGGTAGAAAGATCGGAGAGAGCACCGAAACTTACAGATATGGTTATATTAATGATAAGGGTGGTCCTGTTCTTGGAACTCCTGGTATTGTAACTGGTGGTAAGAATTATGGAACTCCCACTAATCCAGTAAGCACTTATAACATTGTTGGTAATGGAGAGGGACTGACCTTTACCGTTACTGTTGGATCTGGTATTTCCGCTATCACTGGAGTATCTATTGCATCTTCTGGTAGTGGATATAAAGTCGGTGATGTTGTTGGACTTGTAACCGCTGATGTAGGAAACTCTGGTTCTGGCGTTCGCATTGGCATCAACTCTCTTGGTGGTATCGATACTCTGTATTTGACAGATGTTCAAGCAGAGTTGTTTGACACTGCTACTAATGATCTTCTCTATTATCATGATAGTGGATCTACCATTGATACTGGATTAGATATCCTCACATACGATGCCACAGGTAGTGTTTACACTGGAGAATATTTCAGAGTAGATCATCGCAACCATGGAATGCACAGTGCATCTAACAAGGTACTGCTTCAGGATATTCAATCGGATGTTGTTCCCACAGAACTGTCGGTTGCTCTAGCATCGAATGAAACAACACTTTCCATTGCTTCCACATCTCAGTTTGCCACATTTGAAGGTGCTGCAGTAAGTGCAGCAAACACTGGATATGCTCTTGTTAATAGCGAGATTATTTCTTACACTACAGTTGGTGTTTCTAGTCTTGGTGGTGTTGTAAGAGGAGTTGATGGAACTAAGGCACTGAATCATCTTAAGAATGATCCCGTTCAAAAGTATGAATACTCTGGAGTATCTCTTAGAAGAATTAATACAGAACATGAAGTTTCTAGTCTTCTCAGAGACATTGATAATTACTATGTTCAAATTGATAGAGGGTCTAGCAGAGGAAGTGATGACACTGCTAATTCTATTCCTCAGGTTTCATTTAGAGAAGAAGCTTCTGGTGGCGGACAAAATGTACATGCTACCAAGAACATTCAGTATGACGCTGTAAGACCTCTATTCCAAGCGATCACATTTGGACCCACAGACTTCATTTCATTGCAGTTGAGAACCGTCACAGGCACCTCTCCTAGTGGAGTTGAGTCTGCTTATATTGACGGTGGATTCCAAGATGTCGATCTTAATAGAATTACTCAACTTGATTCTACTAGAATTCTCTCTTCTCGCGTAAATGAAGCAGACAAACTTGGAACTCTTCCCAGAAACAAATCTCTTACATATACAATCCAGTTAGCCAATAACGGAGATGAATATAATTCTCCTGTTATTGATCTTTCTGCTGCAACTTCTCTATTCTATGAAAATAGATTGAATAATCCTGTTGAGGATTATAGAACTGACTCTAGAGTGAACTCCAGATATAATGATCCTCATGCTTCTTACTACATGTCCAACCCCGTGTATGTTAAGAACCCTGCTACTTCCCTGAAGGTTATCTTCGAAGCACGCAGACCAATTGAGTGCGATTTCAGATGCCTCTATAGCATCCTTAAGACAGACTCTAGTGAAGTAACTCCTGACTTTGAACTTTTCCCTGGATATCTCAACCTTAGAGATACTGATGGAGACGGTATTGGTGATGAAGTAATTGATCCGAATGAAAATGATGGAAGATCGGATTCTTTTGTTCCTGCAGATGAGACCCAATATAGAGAGTATACATACTCTATAGATGAACTTCCTAGTTTCAATGGATTCCAAATTAAAATCGTATTCAGCGGAACTAATCAAGCGAAGTATCCTGTAATCAAAAACCTGAGAGTTATCGCTGTAGCATGAGTTTGATTCCCGTAGAAGGGCACTCTTACCTTTGGAGAGATTCTGAAACTGGAGCCATCGTTAACGGCGATGACTCCAATTATCAGGCATATATAAGACAAAGAGATGCTAAAAAATCTGAAAGACAAGAAATTGAGTCTATGAGAAAAGACATCGATGATATCAAAAGTATGTTGAGTAAAATTATTGAAAAATTATGAGCCGCGATCCACATTCTGAATTTCTAAAATATCACGGATTTGGTATACAAGATACAAATCATATTCCGCCCACAGAAATAGAAATTCTAAGGGCAGAATTGTCTGAGATTAAACTTACTATGCATCAAGTATTACAGGAATTAAGGAAACTAAATACCTAATAGGATAATCCGTGATGTAAAGAATGGCAGTTTACATTGCTAATTTACAAATTGATACTGGAGTTGATTTTCAACACGGTTTCAGTTTGGGAGATAACGACACAGGAAGTTTTTTAAACTTAACAAACTACACGGCAACTTCTCAAATGAGAAAGTGGGCAGGTAGTAGCACTGCCGTATCTTTTGCATCTACCGTTACCGATCCCGAAAACGGTCAGATCCAGATTTCTCTGGGGTCTACCGCAACTGTTGATTTAAAACCAGGGCGTTATGTATACGATGTGAACCTCGAAGACTCTGGTGGCTATAAGTACAAGGTCGTTGAAGGAATGGTCCTAGTCAGAGCAGGAGTCACAAGGTAATGCCAGCATTACGAATCGGCACATCGAATCAAGTCAAAGTTATTGCCAGTGGTGCCCTTGGAGGGGGATCTGGTGGTAGATTAACTTTGCTCGCGGATGTAGACGCGACTAATCTCCAAGATGGAAGTATTTTAGTTTATGAAGCAGCGACAAACACTTTCATAACAACTAAAAATTTCCCAGCTGCTATCATTGACGGAGGTGTCTTCTAATGGCCGCAACTCTCCTCCTCAAGAGAACGCTTGGAACTTCTCCGCCGAACATTGCTCCTGTAGGTACTGGCGTATCCTTTGGTGAACTTGTTTATACTTATGATACCAGCGATGTAGGTGCTGGTAAGTCGTACAAGAAGTTATATATTGGTAATCCTTCTGGTCCTACTGCATCTCCGATCCCGATCGGTGGTGAATATTATACCAGTCTTTTCCCAGAAAATCCTGCCTCCTTTGGTACACCTGAAGCATCAAAAGTCGTTGTACTTGACTCTGACGCAAGAGTTACAAAGTGGACTGTCATTGACGACTTTTATGTCGCAGGTGTTGGTACAGTCAATAGTGACTTTACCGTAGGTGGTAACCTCAATGTAACTGGCGACCTCGTTTATGATGAGGCAAATGCTAGAAATTGGAATATCACTGGTGTTGCAACTGCTGCTACATTAGAGGCAACAAACTTTACCTTTACTAATGGTATTATTGAAGACCTGTTTGCAGTAACAGGTGTTGTAACCACATTGAGTGGTACAAGTGCTGACTACTATGAAGTAAATGTAGGACATGCACTCACTGCTAACAATCTAGAGGTAACAGGTGTTGGTTCGTTTAGTAACCAAGTTACCTTTGCCAATGACATTATCAAGATTGGTCGTGATACTGCTGTAGGTCTTAGCAGTGCTGATGGATCGATCTTCATCGGTGACTATGCCGCTGCTGGCATGGGACAAACCGTCCTCAACCGTCGCAATATTGCGATTGGTGCCAGCGCAATGCAATATGCTGGTATTCTTTCCAGCTTTGATGAATTAGAATCTAATATTGCTATTGGTAACTTTGCAGGATTTAGACTGCAAGGTACTAAGAACCTGATGATCGGTGATAAGGTAGGTTTTGCCTTATCTTCTAGTGGTAACGACGAGAACATTGCTCTGGGTAACCAGGCAATGTACGGTGAGACTTTCCCCGTTGTTGATGCGGTAAGTCTAAGCATTAATGTTGGCGATCAAACTGCTCTTGCTAACTACGACCAAACTGAAGATGTAACAGAGACTAGTGGATCTGGTCAGGGTCTGTTAGTTAGACTTCAGACTGGTCCTACAGGTCTTGTTACAAATATTGAAATCATCGCTCCTGGTGATGGTTATGAGGTTGGTGATACATTCACCATGCCTTTCGGATTCCAGACCCTTACAGGTTCTGTAACGAGCAAGAACGGAACCTTCCTGAGTGGTGGTACTGGATCTAGACAACAGCAAAGAAACATTGCTATCGGTCCTTATACTCTGTATAGAGTGGACGGTAGCAAGAACATTGCCATTGGTTATTCTGCTGGTAACGAAACTTATGGCAGTGGCAATGTTATTATCGGTTATGAGAGAAATGTTGCTATCGGAGATAGTGACAATCAACTTGTAATTGGTAACCAGAATATCAACTGGATCGACGGTAACCAACTTGGTTATGTCGGTATCGGCACCACACGACCCTTCGGATTGCTCGATGTCGGTGGTGTAGTAATTGTTGATAAGGGAACTGGTAACACAGTAATCGCTGGCGTAACATCTGTTCCTCAAATCGATGCCAACGATATTGGTGTTGAGGATATCAAGGTCACTGCTGGTTTGGCAACTGACTTTGCAATCACTTACGCTAAGATTCAGTCTGGTATCATCACGGATACCGTCGGTACTGCTGCAACTATTACGAATGTAGATTTCGTAAATGCAGATATCGAAGCAGCGAAGATCACTGCTGGTATTATTACCAGTCAGGTAGGCACCTACGCTACTATCACCGTATTTGATACGGAGACAGCAGACCTCAAGGATATTAAAGTTACGACTGGATTCGTAACATCCCTTGTAGGTACATATGCGACTATCACAACCTTCGATTCTAACGAAGGCGATATCAATACAATTAAGGTTGTTGCTGGTGTCGTAACCTCTATCACTGGTTATGGCATTACCTACAATACCGCAGATTTCAATAATCTTGACGCGGTAGACCTTAAGGTTACTACTGGACTTGTCACCAGTTTGGTTGGTACATATGTAACCTTCCAAGTTGCGGACTTCCAAGATGATGTTCGTGTTGGCGGCGCTCTCACAGTCGTCGGTGATCTGACTGTTAATGGTAATACCACTTTTGTTCAGAGTCAGGTTCTGCAAGTAACTGACAAAAACATTGAAATTGGTATTACTTCTGGAACTCCTGCTTCTGATGCTGCAGCCGATAACGGTGGTATTATTCTTAAGGGAACGAGTGATAAGACCTTCCTGTATGACTTCCCGAGACAAGCATGGGAGTCTAATCTTAGATTCATTCCTAATCAAGATAATGTTCTTGACCTCGGTACTACCGATCGTCAGTGGAAAGATATCTACATCGACGGCACTGCACACCTTGATGCTGCTGATATCATTGATGCCAAGATTACTGCTGGTATTATCACCAGTCAGGTAGGCACCTATGCGACTATCACTACAGTTGACATTGAAACTCTCGATGCCAGAGATGTCAAGATCACCGCAGGCATTATCACATCTCAGGTTGGCACCTATGCCACAATCACAACCGTTGATATCGAGACTCTCGATGCCCGTGATGTAAACATCACTGGTCTGGCGGTTACGGATATCGTCGGTACTGCCGCTACAATCACCACAATCGATGCCACCGAAGGTGACATTGTAAACGCTAAGATTACTGCTGGTGTTGTAACAAGTATCGTTGGTACATATGCCACGATCACGGTATTTGATACCGAGACTCTTGATGCTCGTAATGTCAATATTACTGGTTTAGCAGTTACCGATATTCAAGTATCTGGTGCTTCTACAGTAACTGGAATTGCTACATTCCAAAGTGATGTTTACATCGCTGGTAATCTGAATATCATCGGTGATGTTCAATACGACGAGGTTGTTGGTAGAAACATCAACATCTCTGGAATTGGTACTATCCAAAATCTGATCACTAGTGGTGTTGCAACTATCACCACTCTTGATACCGAAGTATTTGATGCACTGGATGCGAAGATCACCGCTGGTATCATCACATCTCAAGTTGGCACATACGCTACTATTACAGTAGTAGATATTGAGACCCTGGATGCTCGTGATGTAAACATCACTGGTCTTGCTGTTACCGATGTAGTTGGCACTGCTGCAACTATCGTAACCGTTGACTTTGTAAATGCGGATATTGAAGATGCGAAGATCACTGCTGGTCTTGCCACAGACTTCGCTATCACTAATCTGGTAACTCAGGTTGGTATCGCTACCTCTGCGTTCATCACTTCTGGTTTCATCACCTCGCTGTATGACTCCACTGGAGTTGTCGGTGTTAATACTCAGCACATCCTGAGCACTGATCCTGGTGGCACGATCACCTGGCGCGAACCTGCTCAGATTGGTATTGCTACAATTAACCAGAGAACTGACACATGGTATGTCTCTCTGAATGGTGTTGATGACGGTGATGCCTCTCGTGGTAGAACTCCTGAGAGACCCTACAGAACGATTAAGTATGCCCTGCAGCAAATGACAGGGGTTGGCGTCAATGAGGTTCTGAACATTGATGCTGGCGTTTATGAGGAAACCTTCCCACTGACCATCCCTGCTGGTGTAACGGTCAAGGGTGCTGGTCTCCGTGCTACCAAGATTATGCCTTCTCTTGCCACAAGGCAGAAGGACGCATTCTTGATGAACGACAGAACGGTTGTCGAAGATGTCACCGTTGCTGGTCAGTACTTCGATACCGCTGGTAACCAAGGTTGGGCGTTCCGTTATGCTCCTGGCATTGCGATCACAACCAGATCACCTTATGTCCAGCGTGTAACCGTCTTCAACAAGGGTAGCAACATCACTGCTACCGATCCCTATGGATACGGTTCTGCGGACTCTCCGCCGTCTTCTTACATCTCGGGTGGTGGTGCCTATGTTGATGGTTCGGAAGTCGCTTCTGGGTCCTTAGAGGCAGGTTTCCTGTTCAACGAATGTACCTTCATCGTTCCTGGCGGTAAGGGTCTCGAAATGACCAACGGTGCTCGTATTGAGTACCTGAACTGTTTCACCTACTTTGCCAGCGAAGCTGTTAAGGGTGTATCTGGATCTGTCGGTCTGTCCTCTACTGGTGAAACCAGACTGAGAATGACTGGTATTACCACGCTGGGCGTTGGTGATACTATCACCTACTACGATACCGATGGAGTAACTGGTCTTGCTACTGCTGTTGTTGCTAACTACGATGGCACCTACATCGATGTAACTGGCAAGCAGACTGGATTCGAAGTTCTTACTGCCAGATCTGCTAAGTCTGTAACATTTAATGGTAATGCTCAACTGAGCACAACTGTTAAGAAGTTTGGTACTGCTTCTCTTGAACTTGATGGAACTAATGATTCTGTCAGCGTCCCTTCTAGCGGCACACTCGGTTTTGGTACTGACACCGACTTCACCGTTGAATTCTTCGTCAACTCTTATCAAGCAGGTCTTTCTTCTGCAACTCTGCTTGACTTCAGAGATAATGGAACAGATGCTGGAGGTATCAGCATTGCCTTCCGTGCTGCTGGCGAAGTCGATATGCGTGTTGGTACAACAACCGCTATCGAAGGTTCTGGTGCTGGTATTTCCACAGGAACATGGTATCATGTTGCCTTAACCAGAAGCGGAACAGATACCAGACTGTTTGTTGACGGTGCTGTAGTAGGTACTAAGGGATCCGATACGACCGATTATGGTGCTTCTAAGGGTCTTGTAATCGGTGCTGACTTCGATGGTACTAGCAACTCTCTTGCTGGTTATATCGACGAAGTTAGAGTCGAATACGGAGTCGCTAAGTACACTGGTGCATTTACTGCTCCTACCGCTGCGTTGCTCGGTGATAAGGATACTGCACTCCTCCTCCACTTTGATGGATCTGCTGGTATCCAAACCACAACTGATGATGTAATCAGATATCAAGATGTTCGCATCACTCAAGCGGGTGGTGGCATCGGAACTGCTACTAAGGTTATCCTTGCCGACTACAGCGAATTCGGTGCCGACATGCGTTCGGTCGGATGTGCTGTTGAGTATGGTCAAAAGGGTGTCATTGCTGATGGTGATGGCGTAACCTTGAGACTCTTTGCTCTGAACTTCAACCATGTTGGTGCTGGCGGAGACTTCTCCAACGATCCTAACCTTGCAATTCAGGCAAACGAAGTTACTGAGGTTAACAACGGCGATGTCTCCTATGTCAGCATCGACCATAAGGGTGACTTCAGAGTTGGCGATGCCTTCTATGTCGATCAGGAGTCTGGTACTGTTGCATTCTCGCAGCAGGTAACCAGTCTGCAAGCACTGTCTTCCCTCCAGATCACTGATGGCGTAGACAGCAGCACGATCACTCCTACCAGCGGCACATTCGGTAACATCCAGATCTCTGGAAACAACATCGAATCCACCACTGGTGATATCAACATCGACCCTGCTGGTGCTGGTTCGATTAACATCACTGGCGATGTCAATGTCCTGGGTATCCTGACCGCTACGGTCATCCAGTTGGATGCCTTCCAGAAGGGCGACACCTCCATTGCTCTCGATGACTCTGGTTCTGACGGCACTATCCGCTTCAACACTGACGGTGTTGAGGGTATGCGTCTTGATCCTGGTCAGTTACTGGGTATCGCTACTGCATCTCCAAGAGCAAGACTCGATGTTCTCGGATCTACCCTGCTGGAAGATCTCAAGATCACTGGTGTTGCTACCTTCACATCCAACCTCACCGTTGGTGCTGGTCTGACCGTAACTGGAGATTCTGAATTTGAGTCAACTCTTACCGTTGAAAATCTTAGAGTAGTAACTGGTCTCGTAACTTCTCTGGTTGGTACTTATGCTACCATCACTACAGTTGATATTGAGACCTTAGATGCTCGTGATGTAAACATCACTGGTCTTGCAGTAACAGATACCGTTGGTACTGCTGCTACCATCACCACAATCGATACAGAGGCACTCGATGCCTTTGATGCCAAGATTACAGGTGTTGCCGTAACCAATGCAGTATTCACTGGAATCGTTACCTACAAGGATGGAGTCAAGGCAAACTTTGGTGATGGCGATGATCTGCAAATCTACCACGATGGATTTAACTCTTACATCGATGATGCTGGCACAGGAACCCTTGCTATCCGTTCCAATCAGGTAGAACTTCAGAAGTACACTGGCGAGACTCTCGCTAACTTCACTGCTGATGGCAAAGTTCAACTGAACTTTGATAATGGTAAGAGATTTGAGACAACGGCAATTGGTGCTAGCGTCTCTGGCGAACTGCAAACTGGTAAGTTAAATGTTGCTAGCGATACTGTAATTGGTCTTGGACTGACAGTTGTTGGTATTGCCACCTTCAACACCGATGTTTATATTGCTGGCAATTTGAATATTGTCGGGGATGTTAGATACGATGAGGTCAACGGTCGTAACCTGTTTATCTCTGGGGTAACAACCACTAACAATCTGAAAGTAACTGGCGTATCTACGATCGCCAACATTACAATCGGTGCTGGTTCTTCTTCCACCAAAATAAATACCCTTAGCGGTGAACTGGTCCTTGATTCTGCTGCTGGTCAGGTAACTGTCCAAGATGATCTGAGCGTAATCGGTTACGGTACATTCCGTGACGGTATCTACTACAGATCTGATCAGAATGGAATCAACGGTATTGGATATAGCGGACCTAATGGTGTTGCTTACTTTGAAAATGATGGAAGGATCGTCAGTGGTCTGAGCACGGTTGGATTCCTCACAACCTCCAACTACATCTTGACAACCGACGAAAATAACATCCCAATCTGGACTGATTCTATCGACGGGGGTACATTCTGATGGCTAAGCCAACTACAAGACAGGAACTCAAGGATTATGCTCTGAGGCAACTTGGGTATCCTGTCTTGGAGATAAATGTCGCAGATGAACAGGTAGACGATGCACTAGATGACGCTCTTCAACTTTTCCAAGAGCGTCACTTTGATGGTGTAGAAAGACTCTATCTAAAGTACAAAGTTACTGCAGATGACATCAAAAGAGGCAGAGCAAGAGGCAATCAAGAATCTCTTGGTATCGTTACTTCTACTACATCATCTGGAGACTTTGAAGAGAACTCAAACTTCTTAGTTGTGCCTGATGCAGTTTTGGGTGTGGAAAGAGTCTTTATCTTTGACTCTAGTCATGTTTCAAATAACATGTTCAGTTACAAGTATCAAATGTTCCTGAACGACATTGCATTCAACTTGGGATATGATGGACTCTTGAGTTATGCAATGACAAAGACATATCTCGAAGATATTGATTTCTTACTTTCCACAAATAAGCAAATTAGATATAACAAAAGAAATAATAGACTTTACTTAGATATTGACTGGGGATCAACTAAAGAAGACACCTACATAATTATTGACTGCCAAAGAATTATGGATCCAGCAAACTATGCTGGAGTTTACAACGATTCTTTCTTGAAAAAGTACTTCACTTCTTTAGTTAAGAAGCAGTGGGGTCAGAACTTGATCAAGTTCCAAGGAGTCAAACTTCCTGGTGGAGTTGAATTAAACGGCAGACAAATTTATGAAGATGCTGTAATGGAGTTACAGCGTATTGAAGACAAAATGTTATCAACATACGAAACCCCGCCCCTTGATCTTATTGGATAATGGCTTTAAATCCTTTCTTTCTCCAAGGATCTCCGAATGAGCAGAATCTCATTCAGCAGCTTATTGACGAACATCTGAGGATGTTTGGGGTGGATGTATATTACATCCCAAGAAAATTAATTGTTACTGACGATGTGCTTGGAGAAGTACAATCGTCTAAGTTTACAGATGCATATATTTTAGAAGCATATCTGAACAACTACGAAGGATATGCAAAAGGTAGTGATATCATGAGCAAGTTTGGCATTAACTTGCAAAATGAAATTACACTGACTGTTTCTAGAGAAAGATACGAAGACTTCATTGCTCCGTTTGTGGTATCTCATGATGCCAGAAATGCTGGAACTGACATTGTATTTGGAGAAAGACCTAAAGAAGGTGACTTAATATATTTCCCATTGGGTGAAAGAATATTCGAAATCAAACATGTAGAGCATGAGAATCCTTTCTATCAATTAGGAAAGAACTATATCTATGAACTTCAGTGCGAACTCTTCCGCTATGAAGATGAGTATGTCGATACAAATGTAGACTTTATCGACGAAAGAGTCACAACAGAGGGAGAACTCACTACCGTTGTTTTGGCGGGTATTGGATCTACCGCAATTGCTGTTGTTGATTCATTTGCCAGCCAAGGTGCTTTACAACGAATTTTCCTTAACGACGATGGATATGGTTTTACTTCCACACCCGATATCACAATCGCACCCTCTCCTGCTGGTGTTACTTCGTCCAGAGCGACTGCCTTTGCATTCACCACGGAAAGATCAGGTCTCTATTCTATTGATCAAGTCGTACTAACCAACCCTGGTTTTGCATACACTATACCACCCGCGATTGTTTTTGGCGGTCCTGGAGCAGGTGCTGCTGCTACTGCTTCTCTTACTAATAGTGGTATTACTTCCATTCGTATTACAGACCTTGGAAATAACTATGTAACTCCTCCCGTTATTACCATTCAACATCCTGCCGATGTTGGTATTGGAACAACTGGTGCTGTAGTTGGTATCAAAGCAGGTCAAGTTCAAGCAACTGCTGTTGCAACTCTCAGCGGCGATAAAATCAATAGAATCTATCTTACAAATGCAGGATCTGGATACGAAGCAACTCCTACCATTACAATTGGAAGTCCTTTGTCTCTTGGCATAGGAACATTCTTCTTCAACGAAAGAGTTGTTGGATCACTCTCTGGAACTGAAGGATATGTTAAGTCGTTCAATGAAACTGATAGAAAGTTAGAAATTGCAATAAATAATGGAGTATTTACTCCTGGCGAGTTTATTACTGGAACTGCATCTTCTGCCAGATATCAAGTATTAAGACACACTGGAATTGATACTACAAGTCCATATACGCTCAATGATGAAATAGAAATCGCAGCAGACGATATTCTTGATTTCACTGAAATTAATCCATTTGGTAACTTCTGATGTTAGGCACATACTTTTATCACGAAATTCTCCGCAAAACAGTTGTTGCTTTTGGTACACTGTTTAATGATATTCATATCCAAAAAGAAAACAAAGCTGGTGCGACAATTAGTGATTTAAAAGTTCCTCTTGCATATGGACCTAGGTCCAAGTTTCTTGCAAAGTTGGAGCAGCAGCAAGACCTGAATAAACCAACTGCAATTTCTCTGCCGAGAATGTCATTCGAAATGAGTTCTCTGGCATATGATGGATCTAGAAAAACATCAATAACAAAGTCCTTTAAGGCAGTAGACAATGGTGGGAATGTAAAGAAGGTATTCCTTCCAGTTCCATATAATGTGGGATTTGAACTCAATATTATGTGTAAGTTGAATGACGACGCTCTCCAAATTATTGAGCAAATTCTTCCATTCTTTCAACCATCATTCAATGTTACTATTGACTTGATCGATAGTATTGGAGAGAAAAGAGACATTCCCGTCGTTCTCGAAAATATTAGTTTCACTGATGAGTATGAGGGAGATTTTTCCACAAGAAGAGTTCTTACTTATACATTGAGTTTTGTAGCGAAAACATATCTGTTTGGTCCTATCGCAGAGAGCACAGAAGGTCTCATTCGTAAGGTTCAGGTCGATTACTACGCCGATACCGACACAACAACTGCCAAGAGAGAGGTCAGATACACTGCAGTTCCTGATCCCATTGATGCTGAACCAGGAGATGATTTTGGATTCTCTGAAACATTTACAGACTTCTCTGATGGTAAGGTATACAGCCCCACTAGAAGGGAGGATGTATGAAGAAAGACTTCAGCAAAATAGATGAGGCATTAAACACTACTAGCGAAGTTGTTGAAGTGACTCCAGTAAAAGAGGAGAAACCAAAATCCAAAGCAATCGAAGACATTACAAAAGACTACGAATATACAAGAGCAAATTTATATTCATTGATTGAAAAGGGTCAAGAAACTCTTAATGGTATTATGGAGTTGGCAGAGGAAACTCAATCTCCTAGAGCATATGAAGTTGCTGGTCAACTTTTAAAAAGCGTTGCAGATACTACGGATAAACTTTTGAAGTTACAGAAGGATCTTAAAGAAGTAAACGAAGAGAGTAAAGGTCCGACTAATGTAACAAACAATGCGATGTTTGTAGGAAGCACTGCTGAACTTCAAAAGATGCTTAAACAGATGTCAAAAAATAAATAGAAGAGCCTTGTCATATAAATCGTGGCAGAAGAAATCAAAGAATCTCCCAAAGAGGAGGAAAAACAGGTAGAAAAGAAGCCTGGTCTCTTCGGGAAGCTTAAAAGTGCTGCTGGGGACAGCGAGGAACACCTTGCCATCCTTAGCACTTTCGTGCGTCTTGGCATCCTCATTTGGTCTGGTGGCATTCTTACCCTTGCTTACATTAAGTTGCCGCCCGCACTTGGCATCCCCGAGCAGAAACTTGACCCGACTTTCATCGCGTCTGTCTTTCCTGGGGTGCTCGCTA
>Ga0222714_10000024_pt1 | contig 189809 bp, 159 predicted proteins | sample C33_3DmetaG_FD_165048 | JGI IMG/M metagenome (GOLD analysis project Ga0222714, IMG submission 165048) | Estuarine water microbial communities from San Francisco Bay, California, United States - C33_3D | ecosystem: Environmental > Aquatic > Marine > Unclassified | place: USA: California... | reverse complement strand
GGTGGGGCGCGCCCTGGCAACATGACTTCGGTGTGCAGGCTTGTTGGCTGCTGCGTTTCATCGCATGATCGCCTAACAATTCATTCAAGCCGAACTGGCTTCGCCAGTCGGCTTAATTCAGGCGTTATACGTGCAGGAGGGTTCATGGGCTTTGCAATCTCTTGGCTTGCCGTTTCAGGGAAGCTCCCGGAGCAGGTGCTTGAAGAGCTAGGACTTATCCGTACCGGAGAGTCTGAGGAGATTCCGGAGTCTTCGATCTCAGCAGCTCACCTGCCCGGTGATTGGTTTCTGCTCTTCGCCAATGAGTTCGACTCACCCGTTGTCAAAGACAGCGTCCTGCAGTCTCTCTCAAACGGCTGCACGGTAGTTTCTTGCCAAGTCGAGGAGCACGTGATGTTTAGCTCCTCAAGCTGTTACTCAAACGGCAGCGAGACTTGGCACGTGAGCCATGACGCGCAAGAGAGCATTTATCAGCTCTCCTCACGCGGCCAGCTGCCCCAACAATTCAATGCCGTCTATGCCTCGCTAAAGCAAGAGCAGGACAATGCGGGCGGAGATAAGGCTGACGTAGATTACATCCATGATGTCCCTGTCGCCCTGGCCAAGGTCGTTACGTCGTTCCGTCACGATGAGGATATTCCAGGCGCAGGTCCGGAGCCGTTTGAGGTACTTGCCCACGGCGCCACCCCAAGACATGCAAAGCCGTGGTGGAAGGTTTGGTAGGCACGTATAACAATTCATTCAAGCCGAGCCCACATCAGGGCGGCGCCCAAGTGCGCGCCTTCAGCTATATTTGCACTCAGTCGCCGCCCTGCTGTGGGCCGGCTTAATTCAGGCGTTAGGCGGCTTGCATCTTTCTCGGTGTGGCCGTGCGTTTGCTTTGAGTGCACTGGCTGACGGACACTTGGCTGGGGACTTGGTCGGAGATATCACTTGATAGGCACGGCATCGGACGCATCGCGTGACAGACCGTTGGCTGGCTTGCCAGCAAGGCCGGCCACTTGCCTTGGGCATCACTGGCCTAACAACTCAATCAAGCCGAACTGGCTTCGCCAGTCGGCTTATCTCGGGCGTTAGGCATCAGATGACTGTTACCTCGAAACCATCGCCTTACCGTTGGAGGACCGCCTTAAGGGGGCGTTTGCCGTGGTTTCTGATTGACCTAGGAGTCGCAGACAAAGGAGTGGATTGTGAGGCCGCGGGCGGGACCCATTCTTGGTACAACGTGGACGGCAAGAGCAGTGGGTGCTACCACTGCAAGGTCGTCCAGACGGGGCGCCTGTGGGAGTCGGCTGATGCCTAACCAGTCAATCAAGCCGACGTGCCTACGGCACGCGGCTTATTTCCGGCGTTAGGCCTCTAATGCGCATCTTTCGCAAGGTCGTCGGATTCTCCGCGCTAGCGCTCTATGTACTCGTAGTGCTACTCCTGACGGCGATCACTTGGGGTGAGTACGCTGATGGCACGAGATCGCTGCCGCATGCCATCTCGCTAACCGTCATCCTTCTCGGGCTTCCGGCAATAATTGTTATCGCAGCTTTCATGCCTGAGCTAGTCTTCCATAGCTTGGCGCTGCTATTCCGCAAGCTTTTTGGCAAGAGCAAGGGAGCCGCAACGTGATCGCCATCTGTATTACGGGGCCTAACAATTCAATCAAGCCGAACTGGCTTCGCCAGTCGGCTTATTTCAGGCGTTAGCCACCATGGGCCCAGCTCTTTTCGCACTTGGTTGTTTGATGGGCTTATGGTCCGTTGCGGCCGTCTCAGTCTATGAATTCGGCTTCATAGAGCCAATGTGGGGCTATTGGGGTTCCTTCTTTGTTTTGGCACTTTTTGCCGTGGGCTGCGCATTTTTTGCATCAGTGTCATTTGGTATTGTCTCGGCACTCTCGCGCCGCTTCGCGACCAACTTGCAAGCTTCGCTATTGGGTGTGGCGAGCTCGCTTTTCGCTATTGGCATACTTGCCTTGACCAACCGGCACTTTGGGAGCGGTCTAGGCAACATTGCTGCCTTCGGCGTGTTTGTTCTCGTGTCCGGCTTTGTGCCGTTCACAGTTCGTCGCCAAGGTGGCTAACAATTCATTCAAGCCGAACCCGCTTCGCGGGTCGGCTTAATTCAGGCGTTAGGCAGCCAAGGAGAGATCATGGCAAGTGAAGTTGAGAAACGGCAAAAGCTGGCGCTGGACGCTATCACGCAAGCATTCGGGACTGAGGCCGGCGAGGACAGTGTCAACTTGTTTGTTGAGCACCATCTACAGGAACTTCCGCATAGCTATTGGCAGCAGCACCTAGGCTCCAAAACTCCAGAACCAGCAGCTATCGTCGGCCTGCTTCAATTCAAGTCCTCCTGGGGCGAGGGAGACATTGAGTACTTTGACTTCACGCTCCCCGACGAGGCGACGGATTACCTCGTTTCGGTACATTTTGACGATGCAGGCGCCATTGACTGCATCTCAATGGAGAGCTGACGTGGTATGTCTGCCTAACAATTCATTCAAGCCGAACTGGCTTCGCCAGTCGGCTTAATTCAGGCGTTAGGCAGCCAAGGAGAGATCATGGCAAGTGAAGTTGAGAAACGGCAAAAGCTGGCGCTGGACGCAATCACGCAAGCATTCGGGACTGAGGCCGGAGAGGACAGTGTCAACTTGTTTGTTGAGCACCATCTACAGGAACTTCCGCACAGCTATTGGAAGCAGCACCTATGCTCCAACACCCCAGAACCAGCTGCTGTCGTCGGCCTGCTTCAATTCAATTCCTCTTGGGGCGAGGGAGACATTGAGTACTTTGACTTCACGCTCCCCGACGAGGCGACGGATTACCTCGTCTCGGTACATTTTGACGATGCAGGCGCCATTGACAGCATCTCAATGGAGAGTTGACGTGGTATGTCTGCCTAACAATTCATTCAAGCCGAACCCGCTTCGCGGGTCGGCTTAATTCAGGCGTTAGGCGCCTCGGAGAAGTTCATGGAAGATTATTATCAGATCGGCAGGTTAACGATTCTCTTCTCGCTTGTAGTGCAGCTGGTCATGCTCTCAATGCAAGCATCGGCGCTGTGTAGGCACAAGCATCTTTGTTTTTGGCTGCTTTGCACAGGGAGTGTCCTCGGTATTTTCTATATCATCTTGACCGGCACTCCGTACTTTGTGTCTGTTCCAGAGGGCATCGCACTGACACTTTTCAAGTTGGGGACATTGTGTGCATTCGCTGCCGGGATCTTTGCAATTTTCGGTACTTCTATTCTGTTTCAGTCGTACCGTAATATTTCTGATGCTGCGGCGCGCACCCCCGGGATCAGCGCCTAACAATTCATTCAAGCCGAACCCGCTTCGCGGGTCGGCTTAATTCAGGCGTTAGGCGGGTTGCATCTTTCTCGGTGTGCTTGTGCGTTTGCTTTGGGCACACTGGCTGACGGACACTTGGCTGAGCGCTTGGTCGGAGAGATCACTTGGTAGGCACCGCATCGGACGCATCGCGTGACAGACAGTTGGCTGGCTTGCCAGCAAGGCCGGCTACTTGCCTTGGGCATCACTGGCCTAACAACTCAATCAAGCCGAACTGGCTTCGCCAGTCGGCTTATCTCGGGCGTTAGGCCCTATGCGATTTTCTCCAACCAATCTTGGTGTCATCGTTTGCAGCCACGTCCTCGAGGCTTCTCGCGCCATCTTGCTAGTAGCAAATGACACCGACGGCTGGAACTTTGCGTGCGGTCAACGAGATCACAATGGAGCCAAGGATTTTCATGTCGTCGGCGTTGGTCACTTGTCTTCTCGCGACTCATCCGTAAACGAGTGTGCCGATCTTCCAGTTGGTTTCATTGCAGAGCGCAGTGCTGTCAGCTCCCCTTGGAAGCGACGGGAGCTGTCAGACAATGAGGCCTAACAATTCATTCAAGCCAAACCCGCTTCGCGGGTCGGCTTAATTCAGGCGTTAGACCCGCTTAGAGGCTATGCAGAACTTCGAGACAATGCATGATGCAGTCAGGGTCGCTAGGCAGGTTCTGTCTAGAGATATGGACGCAAATTTAGGCTGCGGTCTGATCGCTGCGATTGCAGAGAAAATCAACTATCCAACTGTTCTACTGGGGTTTACTCTTCTCAGTCATGAGCAGTACGGGCATGAGCGATTAGGCACTACAGCTGAGTCTTGCGTGCCCGACATTCTGGAGGCTTGCCGTGAGTTGGTCGCAGCGCAGGTCTAACAATTCATTCAAGCCGAACGCGCTTCGCGCGTCGGCTTAATTCAGGCGTTAGACCGCTTAAGGAAATCTGATGCGTCTCTCGGAAAAGACATTAGAGTTGAACTTCTGCAAGGGCCTGCCAAGTGTTCTTGGACTTAACGTCTTTTGGCTGGGTCTAACGCAACAAGAAGAGAAGAAATTTGGCTTTGACCATTGCACGAACGCTGGTGGAATGCTTCTCATCATTCAGATGAAGCGCTTCCACAAAAGTTTAAAGAAAACTGGTGCCAGACGCTTTGATGCACCACACCACCAGATGCAAGCGTTGAAGAACATCGATCTGCTTCTGCAGTCAGCCGACGTCCCTCGTTTCGTGGCTTACGCTGTCCCTGAGGCAAGCGACTCTTCCCACCTTTGTAACTTGGATTGTCCATCCACTTGCGTCAACTATCTTGATCTAGTCCACTTCCCTGCTGTTATCCCGCCAACCGGGCGCGCGAACAATCTGCACTACGTAGATGTGTTAGGGGCTAGCGCTCTTGTGCATTCCGACGAGTTCAGAGTCCAAGTCACGCGCGCCCCTGACCTTATGTCGACTCTCCAGCAGTCCGAGAGGATTGGGGGAAGCCCTCTAGATCGTGACTTTCCACGCGAGCAACTAGAAGAGCTACTTCCCCGCTTAGGTCGCACCACCGCATTTGGGATCGCGGTCTAACAATTCATTCAAGCCGACGCCGCTTCGCGGCGCGGCTTAATTCATGCGTTAGGCGGGTTGCATCTTTCTCGGTATGGCCGCGCGTTTGCTTTGAGTGCACTGGCTGACGGACACTTGCCTGAGCGCTTGGTCGGAGAGATCACTTGGTAGGCACCGCATCGGACGCATCGCGTGACAGACCGTTGGCTGGTTTGCCAGCAAGGCCAGCTACTTGCCTTGGGCATCACTGGCCTAACAACTCAATCAAGCCGAACTGGCTTCGCCAGTCGGCTTATCTCGGGCGTTAGCGCTCACAGGAGCCATCATGGTTCGCCACATTATTCTCATGGCCGGTCTGCTCGTGTCCTCCAATGCAATCGCTGGCGTCACGATTCATTTCAAGGGTCAGTTAGAGAGCTCCGTAGCTGTCGAGCAGGTAGCTAGCGCTGCATGCGCTGTCGCAAAGGCTCACTCATGGCGCTGTGAACCTGTGTCAGACCCTAAGAGCCAGGCGCTGGATCACATTACTCTTCAATCTCTCCAAGAGCTTGATGGCTCAGCGAGCCTTTCCAATGCAAACGGAGTCGTGATCTATCCGGCGGAAATGTCGGAGCCCCTCTACCTTGTTTTTGGCGCAAAGCACAAGCTTGATAATTTCATAAAGACACAATTTTCTGGCCCGGATGCACACATCGGAGTCATTGATATATTTGACGCAATCAAGCCGTTCTTTCTCGCCTTAGAGGTCATAGATGAGGGCCGCTACTGGGAGACGCGCGATCGTGCTCTTCTGGAGGAGGACATGACTTCCGTCTCTGCTCAAATCGAGGCGATTAAACTCCAGCGTCCGGATGTCTCCGGGCCCATTAAGCGGCCTGACGGTCGCATTCTGGACTTGGTCGCAGGTGAGCGCTAACAATTCATTCAAGCCGAACCCGCTTCGCGGGTCGGCTTAATTCAGGCGTTAGGCCACGCATGGAATACTTTCGCCAAGCTCGTATCCGGGCCAGCCGCCGCAAGAGTCGTTGGAACCTCTTGCTTATCCCTGCGTGCTTCGGGACTCTCATTGCGCTCTGCGCGGCGTCAGTCGCGCTGCTGCTGCGGTGGCACGCCGTTCTCCACCCGGGTGAGTCATTTCTTAACTCTCGCGGCATTGGGCCGTTCCTCACCATGATCGCGCCATTCCTGGGGTGGCTGCCCGTCGCTTTTCTCGTGGGCAACTGGTTTGTGCGCCTAGTCAGTCGGGCGCGCGAAGCACTGGATCGCGAAGCACTTGGCCACACCGGCGCGAGTTACCGCAGCTCGCAAGCTGCCCTCGCTCGGCTCGCGCGCTGGTCGGTTCCGTTTGCGTCCGCAGCCGGCGTTTTTGGCGCTTCACTCGCGTGGTAGCGTGGCCTAACAATTCGTCCAAGCCGACGCCGCTTCGCGGCGCGGCTTAACTCAGGTGTTAGGCGCTGCTGGGCGAATCCTTGCGACCGTGGCTACGGTGTAATACATTGCAGTCTCCCCCGCCGGAGAAATTGCCATGGGCGTCACCTCTATCCGATTGCAGCCTGAAGTCGAGTCCAGCCTCGAAGCCATGGCGGGCAAGCTCCATCGCAGCAAGAACTGGTTGGTTAACGAAGCCATCCGCGAGTATGTCGCCCGGCAAGAGTTGGACCAGGCGCGCTGGAAAGAAACGCTGGGCGCCATTGAATCCGTCGCTCAGGGCAAGGCCATCGCGGGTGAGTCCGTCCACGCGTGGCTCCGCTCCTGGGGCGCACCTGATGAGCTGCCGCCTCCGGGCGCCGCTCAGTGAAGTTGATTTACTCGCCGGAGGCAGTCCACGACCTCGTTCGTCTGCGGCAGTTCATCGCCGAAAAGGATCCGTCTGCGGCGGCGCGCATCGCTGCCGAGCTGGTCATGCGCATTGAGCAGTTGCACACGTTCCCCGAAATGGGAAAGTCGGTAGCGCAGTGTCCGGAGCCCGGCGCAGTCCGCGATTTCCTGGTCGGTTCCTATCTCGTTCGCTATACGGTGCATCCGTCCGCGCTCGTGATCTTGCGTATCTGGCATCAGCTCGAGCATGAGCGGAGCAGCACCTAACAATTCATGTATGGACTCCCATTGCAACAGCGCACAGCGTGAGCGTTGATTGGCGAAGCGGATCGGTTGCAGGCGTGTCCCACGGGGATTTCCTTCGGTCATATGCGGCCTTGGGGTGAGCGCGGCGCGCTCGGGCCATTATGAAATCCGCGAGTCGGGGCCTGTCGTTCAAGCGGCGTGGTGCGCCGGAATTGTTATCGGCCTTGCCCGACCCGGAGACCGAGCCCTTCGTCATGACACTGATCGTGCTGCACTGTTGATGGTGACGCATTGGAACGGGTTAAAGAAGGTTGGCGATTACATGGGCTGACGCTCCACACGCGGCTTGTGGCTCACATGGTATGCATCGAAGGCCGCGCCATGATGATCAAGCGCCCACAGCCCGGACGCCAGCTCGTTGGCCACGCTCACCTGCCTTGTTTTAGTGCAAGCGTTGCGGATGGAACGCGTTCGACCTTGTGTCGGCCGCATCACACAAGCAATCCCAACACGGTTGACAAGGCCGCCGAGTGACCGCAATCTCCAGTCAAGGAGCCTAGAAACTCCGCAGAGAGCGGTACCCACCTCCGTCAAACCGGTGGTTTTTTTGTGCCTGCATGCTGCAGGGACAAACCGACGCGATGCCTGCGTCGGGAGGGCGGCTAATACAACACCCGCAAGGGGAATACGCCCGCCGGCTCTCTGCGGTTTCTAGCCTCCCGACTTCCCGTCCGCCGTTCGGCGGGCGGTCACTTCATGGTGAAAGGAGAAGCGGTGATGACGGAACAGACGTTTGATGATCAAGGTGCGGGCGACTTTCTGCGTGAGAACAGCGGGCTGTTGCTGAGGCAGGTGAGGAATCACATCCACTTCCTGGCGCGGCGGGCCCAGCCGCGCGCAGCGGGAGGGACCACGGACGAGTCACCGGCCGTGGGCATGGCCGAGGTGATGTCCTGCCTGGACCAGTTGTCCGAGCAGCTGGACTTGTTGCTCAAGGACGTGACCGCTTACGGGCGTACGGGCCATCCGCAGGTGGTGGATATTGCCGATATCTCTGCGGCGCACAGCGACGCTCCCGGTGAAGACGACGAGGAAGACGACGAGGAAGAAGAAGCGTCATCGTCCGATCAACAGGAAGATGAAGAAGGCGATGACGTCCCCGTATCCCCTGCCGGCCACGACACCTACGCGCAGCGGCTGGTCTTTGGTGTGACGTTGGCGCAGATCGACGCGCTCCAACAGCTGATGGCGGGCATCAAGGCCTATGCAGATGCGGTGTTCGCCGATGGCATGGCGGACTTCGCGCCCGGCACATTGGCAAAGCTGGGCAGCACGATCTTCGACCGGGCCAACGAGGTGTCTGAGATCCTCAGGGAGATCAATGCGCAGTCGCTGCAGCAGGGGCGCTCGGGCTTTGCGGTGGAAGAGACCGCGCCTGCGTACCTCGGCCAGGGGCGGGCCGGAAGCAGCGATGGAGCGCACGGCGCGCAAGCGTGGGCAACGCCGGTGCCGCCCATGGCCCCACACACCGATCCATTGCACCTGCACTGAGCGACTGGCGAACGGGCACAGCCGATCCCGTTGATGATGCGGACCAGCGGCGGCCTCTGGGGCGCCGCTGGTAACTGCCCCGGGGTGAACGTCACTCCCCGTCATTTCCGCGTGCGCATTGCGCGTTCCTTTTGGCTTCGCACTCGAACTTGCAGCCCTCCTCGACGACTGGCTGGCGCGAGTGCCCCATCGATAGAAGCGCGGTCAACCTGGCGATGGGCGACATTGTGGATCCCACACCGGACCGCTCGCACATGCGAGCGGCCGTACGGCCCGGCGCTTACGGGGACCCGCGCGCAATAAACTAGGGCCCTGATTCACACATAGCGGCCGACCGGGCCGTTTTAGCTTGGGCGCTAGGCGTCAGGAGAAGTGTCATGGCAGGTGCGGCATCGGGGGGTATACGGATCTTGCTTCGCCTTGAGGGGCTCTGCGTCTTCGTCGTGTGCCTGCTGGCCTATGCGCGGTATGGCGGGAGTTGGGGAGCATTCGCCTTGTATTTTCTCGCGCCGGACCTGTCCTTTTTGGGCTATCTGGCCGGACCCAAGGTTGGTGCCATGGCCTACAACGTCGCGCACTCCCTGATAGGCCCGCTGGCAACGCTGGCGGCCGGGATCATGCTGTCCGCGCCCCTGGTCGTTACCGCCGGCATCATCTGTCTGGCCCACATCGGCCTCGACCGCGCGCTCGGGTACGGCCTGAAATATTCGAGCGGATTTGGAGTGACCCACCTGGGTCTGATCGGGCGAACGCGGGCCGATGCCTGAAGCGGTCGCGATCCGGATTGGATGCCTGGCTCGCGCCATCGATCTGGTCACCGGCAAGCGCGCTGGGCATGGTGGAGATGACCGAAGCGCAGGCCCCGGACCAGGTCGCTTGGACCCTGTTGCATTAGACTGAAGCAATGCAACGCGACGCGCTGTCCCTGTCCCAGTACATCGTCTATCGCAACGGGGTTCCTGCGGGCGCGCGTGGCGGCCTGCGGAACATGTTTCATCGCGCGTTTGGCGCCTCGACGTTTGCGGGTTTCTGGCGGCACTGGAATCCCGTCTTTGGCTATGTGCTGGGCCGTTACATCTACTCGCCGCTGCAGCGTGTTGTTCCAAGGCCGCTGGCGCTCATCCTGACGTTCGTGGTCTGTGGTGCGGTCCATGACCTGGTGACCATGGCGGTGCGCGGGGCGCCAGCGTTCTTCTTCGTCCCCTGGTTTATTCTGCTGGGCACTGGCGTTGTGCTCGGACGCGCCGTTGGGCTGGATCTTTCAGGGCGGCCGTGGGTCGCAAGGGCCGCGGCCAACCTCGCCTATGTGCTGGCCTGCCTGGCCATCACGCTCGCTGGGGAGCGCCTCATCTGGTAGGGCTGCGCCCCGATCGTCCCCCCAATCCTGGGCCGGGCTTCGGCTTGCTCCCTTCAGCGTCAGCCAGAGCGGACCAGGCCTGACGCGCCGCAGTCAGAAGGGATCGTTCGTGGCGCGACAGGTGCTCGCCAGTACAAGCCGAAGGCGTCGCCGACCCGCGAGATCTTCATGGAGCAAACGCGCCACGCGCTGCTGTATCGCTGGCCTGCCTGGGTGGCGCTGCCTGGTGGCATCGGAATGAACGCGGGCCGTGTGCCCGGTGCGCCGGATTTGCACGCCATCGCCGGCTGCGGCACAGTGCGCGGCCTTTTCGCGCAGGCACGGCGGGCGTCATGAAGCTCGGCATCGATTTCGGCACCAGCAATTCAGCGGCGGCAGCGGTCGTGGAGGGCGCGGTCGTGCCGGTGCTGTTCGGTGAGCAGGGGCAGTTCAAGACCTCGGTGTATTTCCCCGAGGTCATGCAGGAGCTGGATCAGTTCCAGCTCACCGCCGCGCAGGAATACCAGCTGCAGCAGCTGATCGAAGTCGGGCGGCGTGACGCGCTGGCCGCCGGCCAGGACCGCGGCGAAGACGCGTTGCGCCGCGATGCGCTGCGCGCGGTGCGGCGCGAATGGATGGAAGACCAGATGCGCCAGCCGCGCAGTTCGGCCGCGCTGCTGCAGAACGCGGTGTACGGCGATGAGGCGCTGGACGCTTATTTCGCCGAAGGCCAGGGCCACCTGGTGCAGAGCCCCAAGTCGATGCTGGGTTACGACCTGCATCCACGCGCGCGACAGACCATCACCGGCATCGCCACCCACATCCTGGAGCACATCCGGCTCACCGCGCAGCGCCAGTTCGGCCAGCCGGTGCGCGCGGCCACGCTGGGGCGGCCGGTGCAGTTCCGCAGCTCGCTGGGCGAGGCCGGCAACGGCCAGGCGCTGGAGATCCTGCGCGAGGCAGCGCTGGCGGCGGGCTTCGATGCGATCGACTTTCTGGAAGAGCCCTCGGCCGCGGCGATGGGCCACCACGCCGCCAGTCCGACGCGCCACGAGGTCGTGGTGGTGGATATCGGCGGCGGCACCAGCGACATCGCCCACGCCGATGTCGGCGGCGCGCAGGCCCCGCAGGTGCGTCGCGCGTGGGGCGTGGCGCGTGGCGGCACCGATGTGGACCTGGCGCTGAGCCTGGCCGGCTTCATGCCGCTGTTCGGGCGCGGACTGACGCGCGTGCCCAATCATCACTACACCGATGCGGCGACCGTGCACGACCAGACCCGGCAGCGGGACTTTGCCCGCGCCCGCTTTGGCGAACGCGTGCCGCAGCCGTTCCGCGACCGGCTGCAGGCGCTGCAGGACACCGGCAACACCGCGCGCCTGTCGCGCAGCGTGGAGCGCAGCAAGATCGCGCTGAGCGCGGCCGACGCGCATGTCGATGCACTGGAGTACATCGAACCTGGCCTGGCGGTGTCGCTGCAGGCCGCGGGCCTGGCAAGCGCGGCCGGCGGATTCGTCGGCGAGCTGCGGGCGCTGCTGGCGCAGGTGGCGGCCGACATCGGCCATGCCCCGGACGCGGTGTTCCTCACCGGCGGCATGTCGCGCGCGCCTTACGTGCGCCAGGTGGCGGCCGAGGCCTTCCCCAGCGCGCGGCTGGTGCTTGGTGATCCGTCCTTCGGCGTGGTCCAGGGGTTGGCCCTGGCCGCGGCACAGGGCTAAAGCGCGGCCGGCGCCGGCTCGGCAGCGCGGGCAACAGCCTCGGTGATCAGGCGCGCGGCGTGTTCAATGTCAGCGGGTAGCCGGAGAACGGCTTGACCTCGTCCATCAGGAAGTGGGAGACGATCTTCTCCACGCCGTAGTCGCCGCCCAGCAGGGCGCGGGCGATGTCCTTCCAGTGGTGCACGTCGTGCACGATCACCCGCAGCAGGTAGTCGTAGGACCCGGAGACGCGGCTGGCCTCGACCACCTCGGGCATCTCGAGGATGCGGCGGTCGAACTCGGTGAACTCGTCCAGGGCGTGCTGCTTGAAGCTCACCTGCGCCAGCACGATGGTCGCCGAGCGGATCCGGTCCACCGCGACATGGGCACGATAGCTGCGGATCAGGCCACGTTGCTCCAGCGCCCGCACGCGCGCCAGGCACGCGCTGGGCGATAACGCGACCCGGTCGGCCAGGGCCTGGTTGGTGATCCGTGCATCCTGCTGCAGCACGTCGAGGATCTTCAGGTCGGTGCGATCGGGCAATTTGGCTGACATGGCGGGTTCTTGTGGCGGTGGGGCCGCCCGCCACGCTGCACGATGTGCGCAATTAGCGGGCCGGGACTGCAGATCCTGCGTTATTGCCGATGGTAACCCGCCGTTCCTGCGGCGTGTGTGGAATAAATTCCTTTTCAGATCAATTAATTGAGCGGGTGAAAGGCTCCGTGGTTTCTGCTGGACGCGGTTTGGAATTTCACCTACTACTGGTCTCGAGCAGGAGTTCGCTGCCAGGCGATGGGGAGGTCGCGCTGGCCATCAGGGGGACATCGGAGGTTCCGCCAACCCGCCAACCGTCCAAAGGGGACCGTCCGCCATGAAGTCGTTGCCGATCACCGCTCTCTCCCGCGCCGTGCGCGCCGCCTGTCTGCTGGGTTTCGCCGTGTCCGGCGCCACGCCAGCCTTCGCCCAGGACAGCGACAGCGCCGCCACGCCGCAGACCAAGGAGTTTGAGACCATCGTCGTCACCGCCGGCAAGCGCAACGAGTCGGTGCGCGAGATCGCCGGCTCGGTCAGCGCCGTCACCGCGGCCGAACTGGACGCGCTGGGCGCGCAGAGCCTGTCCGACTACATCCAGCGCACCCCGGGCGTGGTGTTCAACAGCTACCAGCCGGGCGTGTCGCAGGTCGTGATGCGCGGCATCGCCACCAGCGCGGGCAACGTGCAGGGCCAGGCCACCACCGGCTTCTTCCTCAACGAGGTGCCGCTGACCGAGCCGGGCTGGACCATCGTGGTCCCCGACATCGACACCTTCGACCTCAACCGCGTCGAGGTGCTGCGCGGCCCGCAGGGCACGCTGTTCGGCTCGGCCTCGATGGGCGGCGCGATCAACTACATCGCCAACGTGGCCGATGCCAGCGGCTTCGACGCGGCGGCCGAGGCCACGGTCAGCCAGACCAAGAACGCCGATGTCGGCTTCGGCGCCAAGGCCATGGTCAACGTGCCGGTCAAGCAGGACCTGCTGGCGTTCCGCGCCGTGGCCCAGTACCGCGACGATCCGGGCTACCTGGACAACATCGGCACCGGCAAGCAGGGCGCCAACACCACCACGCTGGCCGGCGGGCGCTTCTCCGCGGTGCTGACCCCGGCCGAAGGCACCACGCTCTCGTGGCTGAGCCTGCTGCAGAACACCGACTCGGACGACAACGCCTACCAGATCGAGGGCCTGGCCGACCTGACCCGCAACACCGCTGTCCCCGAGTACACCAACACCAAGGTGGCCGTGCACAGCCTGCGCCTGGACCAGGACCTGGATGGCATGACGCTGACCGCGCTGCTGGCCTACCAGAAGAAGAAGCAGGACTGGCGCTTCGACTACACGCCGATCCGCGGCGCCTACAACGCCGACCTGGATCTGGACCTGACCAGTCCGCTGGCGATCTATTCCGGCGGCGAGAGCACCGGCAAGAGCCTGGAAGTCCGCCTGGCCTCGGATACCGGCAGCCGCTTGGAGTGGCTGGTCGGCGGCATGTACTTCGACACCAGCAAGGACCTGTACGAAACCATCGGCGCCGACGGCGCGGCGGCGGCGTTCGACAACTCCTCGCTGTACGGCCCGGGCGCCGGTGCGGTGATCGCGCCGGATGGCCGCATCTTCAATGCCTTCTACACGCACCTGGACGGCTCGGAAGCGGCGCTGTTCGGCGAAGGGTCGTTCTCCTTCACCCCCGAGTGGAAGCTGACCGTCGGCGGCCGTCTGTTCCGCACCAAGATCGAATCGATCGCCACCCAGGTCGGCTTCTCCACCTATCCGGGCAATCCGATCGTCACCCCGTCGCAGACCAAGGAGGACGGCTTCAATCCCAAGGTCTCGCTGTCCTACACGCCTAGCGGGAACGTCATGTTCTACGGCCTGGTGTCCGAAGGCTTCCGCTTCGGCACGCCCAACACCAGTGGGCTGAGCGCGTATCCGATCCCGTCCGGCTCCAAGTCCGACAGCCTGGTCAACTACGAGCTGGGCACGCGCACCCGCTGGGCCGATGGCCGTTTCCTGCTGGATGCCACCGCGTTCTACGTCGACTGGAAGGACATCCAGCTGCGCCTGCAGACGCCGGATTTCTACAACTACGCGGCCAACGGCGGCAAGGCGTACAGCCGCGGCATCGAGCTGTCCACGCAGTGGCGCCCGAGCGGCCAGTTCGAGTGGGCAAGCAGCGTGACCTGGCAACACGCGCGCCTGGATGAGGATCTGTTCATCCTCTACTACGGCACCGCGCCGGCTGGCTCGCAGCTGCCGGGCTCGGCCGACTGGTCGGTCAACAACACGTTGCGCTACTACTTCGATGCGGCCTATGCGCCGACCGTATCGCTGTCGCACCAATACCTGTCCAGCGGCATCAGCGACCTCAACTCGGCCGTGCCGGGCGTGACGCCCAACGTACAGGGCAACTACAACCTGTTCGACCTGCGCTACAGCATGACCTTCGGCGGTACCGAGGTCAGCCTGTGGAGCACCAACCTGACCGACAAGCGCGGGGTCACCCGGGAAGTGGCCGAGGTCAACGGCATCGGCCAGGGCATCGTGCGGCCGCGCACCGTCGGCATGACGGTGCACTGGAAGTACTGAGCCGTCAGCGGGCCGATGCGTCACCGCGTCGCGGCGCACCGGCCCGGATCGATTCGATGCGCCAATTGAGCCTCCACGACCCGTCCGTCTCCTTCGCCATCGATGCGCGCGACAGCGCACGCACGTCCCATGACACCCAGGATCCCCGCCATGGCTGATGCCTCCCGCCCGCTGGACCGCTGGCGCCAAGCCCTGCACCGCAAGTCGATCGACGTGGTGGTGGCCGATACCGAACGCGCCGGCCTGCAGCGCAAGCTCGGCGCCGGCAGTCTGTTGATCCTCGGCATCGCCAACATCCTCGGCGCCGGGATCTATGTGATGACCGGCGAGGCCGCGGCCAGCTTCGCCGGCCCGGCGGTGCTGCTGTCCTTCATGCTGGCCGCGCTGGCCTGCGGCTTTACCGGGCTGTGCTATGCCGAGCTGTCCTCGGTGATCCCGGTGTCCGGTTCGGCCTACAGCTATTGCTATGTGACCCTGGGCGAAGGCTGTGCCTGGGCGCTGGGCTGGATGGTGATCCTGGAATACGTGCTGTCGGCCTCGGCGGTGGCGGCGGGCTTTGCCGGATACCTGACCAGCCTGCTCGCCGATGTCGGCGTGCACGTGCCGGCATGGCTGGCCACCTCCACCCTCACCGCGCTTCAGCAGGACGGCCATACCGTGCTGGCGGGCAGCGGCGGCATCAACCTGGTCGCGGCGCTGGCGGTGCTGGTCACCGCCTGCGTGCTGATCGCCGGGGTCAGCCAGTCGGCGCTGGTCAACGCGGTGCTGGTGGTGATCAAGGTCGCCGTGCTGGTGTCCTTCATCGTGGTCGGCGCGCGCTATGTCGACGGCGCGCACTGGCAGCCGTTCCTGCCGCCCAACGAAGGCGGCTTCGCGTACGGCTGGCCGGGCGTGCTGCGTGCGGCGGCGATGCTGTTCTTCGCCTACCTGGGCTTCGAAACCGTCTCGATGGCCGCCTCGGAGACTCGCAATCCGCGTCGCGATGTGCCGTTCGGCATCCTCGGTTCGCTGGTGGTGTGCACGCTGCTGTACATCGCCGCCGGCGCGGTGCTGACCGGCATCGTGCCGTTCCGCGAGCTGGGCGTGCCCGATCCGGTCGCGGTGGCGGTGGATCGCATGGGCTGGCCGTGGTTCGCGGTGTTGATCAAGATTGGTGCGCTCACCGGGCTGGGTTCGGTGTTGCTGGCCAATGGCTATGGCGTGTCGCGTGTGGCGGTGAATATCGGCCGCGACGGCCTGCTGCCCAAGCTGTTCGCCCACGTGCACAAGACCCGTCGCACGCCGTGGCTGGGCAACCTGACCTTCGGCGTGATCGCCGCCGTGCTGGCGGCGCTGCTGCCGATCGGCGTGCTCGGTGACCTGATCTGCTTGGGCATCGCTTCGGCCTTCATCGTGGTGTGCATCGCGGTGATGTGGCTGCGCTCGGTGCGCCCGGAGCTGGTTGGCGGCTTTCGCGTGCCGCTCGGCGGTGTGTGGATCGGCAAGGCCTGGATCGGTACCGTGCCGGTGCTGGGCATCGTGCTGTGCCTGACCATGATGGCGCCGGTGCTGGGCGACATGATCCAGCAGGTGCGTCGCGGCGATCCGCTGCCTGCGCTGATCCTGGCCGGCTACGTGCTGGCCGGCGCGCTCATCTACTTCTTCTACGGCCAGCGCCACGCCCGGCGCCTGGCGCATGCGAACCCGCCATCCCCGGAATCCTGATGTCTTTCCCTGAAGTCCCTTTGTCCCAGGCGTGCTCGCTGGGGCGCCTCGATGCGCATGACCAGGCCGCGTTGCTCGCACGTGGCGAAGTGTCGCCAGCCGAACTGACCGCCGCGGCGATTGCTCGCGCGCGGCACTTCGCGCCAACGCTGGACGCGCTGAGCCATACCGATTTCGCGCGCGCGCTGGCGCAGGCCGACGCGCTGTCGCGTCCCGATGCGCAGGCCCCGATGCGCGGCGTGCCATGGCTGCCCAAGGACTCGCTGCGCGTGATCGGCATGCCGACCCGCGGAGGTTCGCGCAGCCGCACCAGCGCGCCGGCCACCGACCAGCACGCCTTCGCGCAACGTTGCGCGGACGCGGGCCTGGTCGCATTGGGCAAGAGCGCGATGCCGGAGTTCGGCCTGATGGGCGTGACCGAACCGCTGCTCGGTCCGGTCACGCGCAACCCGTGGTCGCTGGCGCACTCGCCAGGCGGCTCCAGCGGCGGCGCGGGCGCGGCATTGGCCGCGGGCGTGGTGCCGCTGGCGCATGGCAGCGACGGCGCCGGGTCGATCCGCATTCCCGCCTCGGCCTGCGGCGTAGTGGGCCTCAAGCCCGGCCGCGGCACCACGGTGCGGGTACGGGCGCGTCATCCGATCGAGGACCTGATCGTCGCCGACAGCCTGATGTCGCGCAGCGTGCGCGACAGCGCCTGGGCTTTCGCCGCGCTGCATCCGGATCGACCCGCACCGGTGACCGCGCCGCTGGCACGACCGCTGCGTATCGCGCTGGCGGCCGATACGCTGCAGGGCGTGGCGCCCGATCCGCAGGTCGCCGACGCCCTGGCGCAGGCCGTCGGGCTGTGCGAAGCGCTGGGCCATCGTGTCGAAGTCGTCCCGCTGCCGCTGCCTGGTGCGCAGGTGTTCGAGGCGGCGATGACGCTGTGGTCGCACCTGGGCGCCGATGCGCTGGAAACCGCCGAAGCCGCGTTCGGTGCGGCCGGCGCGCGCACGGCGCTGGAGCCGTTCACCGTCGGCCTGTCGGACTGGAACCGCGCCCACTGCGGCGTGGCCGAGCTGGAACGGGCCTATGCGGTGCTGGCCGCGCTGCCGGGCGCGTTCCATGTCTTCCACACGCGCCACGACGTGCTGCTGACCCCGACCCTGCGCACGCCGCCACCGCGGATCGGCCGCTTCGCGCCGGACGGCGACTTTGCCGCGGTGTTCGCCGGCATGTTCGACTGGATGGGCTATACGCCGCTGCAGAACCTGGCCGGCACCCCGGCGATCAGCCTGCCCCTGGCGCATGGCGCCGACGGCCTGCCGATCGGCGTGCAGTTCGCCGCCGACCGCGGCCAGGAGCCGCTGCTGCTGGCCCTGGCCTTGCAGCTCGAATCGGCCGCGCCGTGGCGCGACCGCTGGCCGCCGGTGTCGGTGGCCACCCCAGAACTTGGCAAGGACACACACTGATGGCACATGCCCGCGACAGCCGCTTCGCCGCGCGCGACAGCAACGACCTGCTGCGCCTGCTCGCCACCCAGCCGCTGGCCTGGCTGGTGTCGGCCGGCGGCGAGGATGCCTGCTTCAGCCCGCTGCCGTTGCGCGCGCAGCTGGACGCCTCCGGCGAACTGGTCGGCCTAATGGGCCACCTGGCCAGGCGCAATCCGCACGTCGCGCGCCTGGCACGCGATCCGCAGGCCACCGCGCTTGTGCTGGGCCCGCAGGCCTACGTTTCCCCGAGCTGGCTGGACGACCGCACCCAGGCGCCGACCTGGAACTACGCCGCGGCGGTGTTCCAACTGGAGGTGACGCTCAGTGAAGCGCCGCAGGACATCGCGGACGAACTCGACGCCTTGGTCACGCAGATGGAAGCCGGGCGCGCCCGCGCCTGGGCGCTGGAGGAAATGGGCGAGCGCTATGCACGCCTGGCGCTGGGGGTGACCGCGTTGCGCGGCCGCATCGTGGCCCGGCACTCGACCTTCAAGCTGGGCCAGGACGAGGCCCGCCACGACTTCGCCCAGATCCTGGCCGGGCTGAGCGCCGGCGGCGAGGACACGCTGGTGGCCTGGATGCGCGACTTCGCCGCGCGCGAACATGGAGACACGCCATGAGCGCGGCGCTGGATGCACTGGACCCGCAGCTGCGCCGCTTCGTCGAGGACGTATGCGAGGAGGGCGCGCGCCTGCGCGCCGGGCGCGCGCTGGACTGGCCGCAGCGACGCCAGATCGCCGCGCAGGTGCGCGCGCCCTGGTGCGCGGGCGGTCCGGCGATGCAGCAGGTTCAAGAGCATTGGCTGGAAGCCGACGGCCACGCCTTCCGCGTACGCGTGTTGCGCCCGGCTACGGCGCCGGCGGTCGCTCCGGCCCTGTTCTATCTCCACGGCGGCGGCTGGTGCATGTTCAGCATCGACACGCACGACCGGCTGCTGCGCACCTATGCGCACGAGGCGGGCGCGGTGGTGGTGGCGATCGATTACGCGCTTGCGCCCGAGCATCGCTATCCGTTGGCGCTGGACCAGTGCGTGGCCGCGCTGGCCTGGCTGCGCGCGCAGGCGCAGGTGCTCGGCATCGATGCCGAGTATCTGGCGCTGGGCGGCGATTCGGCCGGCGCCAACTTGGCCGTGGCGAGCGCGCTGCGGCTGCGCCAGGCGCAGGCCCTGTCCGGCGTGCGCGCCCTGCTGCTCAACTATGGCGCCTTTGACACGCGCATCTCGGACACCGCCGCGCGGCTGGGCACCCCGGAGGATCTGCTGACCGTGGCCGAGATGGAAGAATTCTGGACCAGCTACCTGGGCCCCGACGCGATGACCAACCACGACCCCCTGGCGCAGCCGCTGCGCGCCGACCTGCACGACCTGCCGCCAGCGCTGCTGCTCTATGGCGACCGCGACGTGCTGGGCGAACAGAGCGTCAGCATGGCCCAGCGCCTGCGCGAGGCGGGCGGCCAGGTCGAGCTGCGCCGCTACCCTGGCGCCCCGCACAGCTTCGTCGAGGCGATGGTGGTGTCCGAGCAGGCGCGCGCGGCAGTGGCCACGGGCGCGGCCTGGCTGCGTCGCCATCTGGTTCCTTCCTCGCAGGAGAGCGCCGCATGAAGCGGATCGTGCTGAGCTGTCTGTTCGCCGTGTTCTACGGCATGGGCGCGATGTCCGCGGGCGCGCAAACGCCCACGGCCCCGCATCGGCCGACGCCGGCCGACTTCGTCGCGCTGGCGCAGGTGGGCGATCCCCAGATCAGCCCGGACGGCACGCGCATCGCCTACGGCGTGGCCGCCCCGCAGGGCGATGGCAAGCCCGCGCATCGCCAGCTGCAGCTGATCGCCGCGACCGGCAAGGCCGCGCCGCGGCCGCTGGACGGCGCCGGCACGGCCGACGACAGCACGCCGCAGTGGTCGGCCGATGGGCGCCAGCTCCTGTTCCTCTCCGATCGTGCCTTGCCTGTTGCCGAGGCGACGCCCAAGCCTGCGGCGACCCAGGTCTGGCGCGTCGATGCGCAGGGCCACGACGCCAGGGCGCTGACCCGCGCGGCCAGCGACGTCGCCAGCTTCGCCCTATCGGTCGACGGCACCCAGCTGGCCTACCTGGCGGTGGATCCGCCCTCGCCGGACATGCAGGCGCGCATCGCCGCCAAGGACGATGCGGTCGAGGTCGATCATCCCCGCCTGTTCAAGCGCCTGTGGGTGCAGGACCTGGCCAGCGGCACGACGCGCGTGCTGAGTCCGCCCGGCCTGCAGGTGCAGGACGTGGCCTGGGCGCCGGATGGCCGGACGCTGGCGCTGCGCGTCTCCGACGACACCACGCTGAACGGCTACTGGTACCAGTCGCGCGTGGTGCTGCTGTCCCTGGCCGACGGCACGCTGAGCCCCCCGCTGGAAGCGTTGGCCTCGGCGTTCCCGCTGCAGTTTTCGCCCGACGGCACCCGGCTGCTCTATGGGCATATCGCGCCCTACGGCATCGTCGCCACGATCTACGTCCATGACTTGGCCAGCGGCAAGCGCGTGGCCCTGGCCGAGGACTGGCCCGGCACGCTGTGGCTGGCGCGCTGGCAGGACCGCCGCACGCTGGTCGCGCAAGGCCTGCATGGGGTGCGTGGCGAATTCCTGCGCGTCGACGCCGCTACCGGTGCCTGGCGTACGCTGGCGACCCCGCAGATCGCCTATCCCAGCTTCAGCACCGCGCGCACGGGCCGCACCGCCTTCATCGGTCTGCGCGACGACCAGCCGGCCGAGGTGTGGACGCTGGATGGCGGCAAGCTGGCCGCACGTACCGACAGCAACCCGCAGGTGGCCGGCTGGGCCCACGGGCAGGTGCGCGACCTGGCGTGGACGTCATCCAAGGATGGCCGCCGCATCACCGGGGTGCTGGTGACTCCGCCCGGCTGGAAGGCGGGCACGCCGCTGCCGACCCTGGTCCAGGTGCACGGCGGCCCGGCCGAGGCCTGGTGGTCGGGCTGGATGGGCTCGTGGCACGACTGGGCGCAGCTGCTGTCCACGCGCGGCTATGCGGTGTTCCTGCCCAACCCGCGCGGCTCGGAAGGCCAGGGCCATGCCTTCGCCGAACTGGTCCGCCATGACTGGGGCGGCGCCGACTTCCAGGACATTCTTGATGGCGTGGACATGCTCGAGCGCGAAGGCGTGATCGACCCGCAGCGCTTGGGCATCGGTGGCTGGAGCTACGGCGGCTACATGTCGGCCTGGGCGGTGACCCAGTCCAAGCGTTTCAAGACCGCGATCGTCGGTGCGGGCGTGATCGACATCGGCGCGGCGGCGCTGACCACCGATGTGCCGACCTACGCGCCGGGCTACTTCGGCGATCCGGTGACCAACCGTGCCGAGTACGACGCGCATTCGCCGATCCGCTACGTGGACCGGGTCAGCGCGCCGGTGTTGATCCTGCACGGCGAGGCCGATGCGCGCGTGCCGCTGAGCCAGGGCCAGATGTTCTATCGCGCGCTCAAGTTCCATGGCACGCCGGTGGAGATGGTGACCTATCCGCGCGGGCCGCACTGGTTCACCGAGCAGGCCGCCGGCCGCGACGTCCAGCAGCGCGTGCTGGACTGGCTGGATACGCACCTGCGCTGAGCGCTACGGCGATGGCGTCCAGGTGAAGGTCGCCAGGCTGCGGCCGGGCAGGGTGTAGCAGAAGCCCTGATTCCCATCGCGCACCGAGAAGGTGCGCGGCACCGGCGCGCTGTTGGCGACCACCAGCACGCGGCCGCCATCGGGATTGACGAAGGCCACGTTGTCCACGCCGTCCATCGCCGCGCTGGAGGCGACGCGATGCGCGCCGGGCGGGACGAAGCGGCTGGCGTGGGCCAGGGCGGTGTAGTCGTCGGTGCGGGTGACCTGGCCGCTGGCCGGGTCGATGGTGACCACGCCGCGACAGGTGCCGCAGCCGCCGGCATGCGGGCCGCCCTGCGGATCCAGGGCGAGGTTCCAGAACAGGACCCCGCGCGCGTCGTGGCGCACCGAATCGATGATCAGCCGCCGTGCCTGCAGCACCAGGCCGCCGCTGCGCAGCGGCTCCCAGTCGCCGCCGGAACACTCGGTCATGTACACGTCCTTGTCCGGGTAGGCGGCGTGCACGGGCGACTGCGCGTCCGGGCTGCCCTCGTAGCAGTGCCAGGCCACGGCATCCACGTAGCGCCTGGCGTCGGGATCGGCGAGCACGGCCAGCGGCTCCTCGGGCTTGCTCCAGTTGTGGTCCCAGTCGAACAGCATCGGCGAGGCAGCGCCGCGCGCAGCCAGCAGCGGGCCGAGGTGCTGGCCGATGAAGCGCGCGCGGGCCGGTGCGTTCAGACGCATGCCGGGGTAGCTGCTGGGTTCGAAATCCGGCTCGTTCTGCACGGTCAGCGCCCAGATCGGGATGCCCTGGGCGGCCATGGCATCGACATAGCGCAGCAGGTAGCGGGCGAAGGCATCGTAGGCGGCCGGGTCCAGCGTGCCCTGGATCAGGCTGCGGTTGGACTTCATCCACGCAGGCGCGCTCCACGGCGAGGCCATGACCTTGAGCTGCGGGTTGATGGCCAGCGCCGCACGGGTGACCGGCACGACGTCGGCCAGGTTCGGGGCGATGGAGAAGTGCGCCAGCGTCGGATCGGGCGCGTTGTCCGGCGTGTCGTCGAAGGTGTAATGACGACGGGAGAAATCGGACGCTCCGATGGTCAGCCGCGCAAAGCTCAGGCCGATCCCGTCGCCGTCGCGCCCAAACAGTTCGTCCAGCAGCGCGGCGCGGGCGTGCGCGGGGAGCTGCTGGATCAGGTCGGCCGAAGCGTCGGTGATCGAGGCCCCGAAGCCGACCATCGCCTGCTGCGGTGACCCGGCATCGATCTCGACAGCGATGGGCAAGGCACGCGGCTCTCCCAGCGTGGCCGGAGCCATTGGCGCCAGGGTGTACTGATGGGAATTGGTGCTCAGCCAGACCCGGGCCTGCCGGCTTGCGCCCAGGGCGCTGGCGGACACAAGCGCGGTCATCAACACGGCACAGCGAAGGAGACGGGACATCGGAACGGGGGCTGGCGGGCGGGCCAACACCCTGCCGCAGTGGCGCGCACAAGACATGCTGCGTCGCCGCATATCCGCACATCTGGCCGAGGCATACACGGCGCAAGCGGTTGGCCTGACTGGAAACGATTTTTGCCGGGAGCTAAAACGTTTGACACGCTCTGTCACGGTCTCGTATGACAGCGTTGTCAGCTCAACGCCCTGGGAGGGGACATGACCAAGACTTCCATGCGGAGGCCTCGTGCTTCCGCGTCCGGCGTGCCCGTTGCGCGCCGCCTCGCCACCGCCTGCTGCCTGGCCCTGCTGGCCGTGCAGGCGCAGGCCCAGCAGGCCAGCGATCAGACCCGGTCCGCCGACACGCAGGACCAGGCCACCACGCTGGACAGCGTCAAGGTCACCGGCATCCGCGCCGCCATCGCCAATGCGGTGGAGAAGAAGAACGAGGCGACCTCCATCGTGGAGACCATCTCGGCCGAGGACCTGGGCAAGCTGCCGGACGTGTCCATCGCCGACTCGCTCTCGCGCCTGCCGGGCCTGGCCACCCAGCGCGTGGACGGCCGTGCGCAGGTGATCAACATCCGCGGCATGTCCGAGCAGTTCGCCGGCACGCTGCTCAACGGGCGCGAGCAGGTCAGCACCGGCGACAGCCGCGGCGTGGAGTTCGACCAGTACCCGTCCGAGCTGATCAACGCGGTCACCGTGTACAAGACCCCGGACGCCGCGCTGATCGGCCAGGGCCTGTCGGGCACCGTGGACCTGCAGACCATTCGCCCGCTGGACCTGAGCGAGCGCCGCGTGGTCTTTGGCGGTCAGGGCGAATACAACTCGCTGGGCGACCTCAGCGATGACGGAAAATCACGTGGCTATCGCGCCAGCGCGTCCTACGTGGACCAGTTTGCCGACGACACCTTCGGCGTAGCGCTGGGAATCGCGCGGCTCAACTCGCCGTTCCAGGAACAACACTACAAGTCGTGGTGGTGGGCGGACCTGGATCGCGTCACCTGGGACGGGCCGTACCAGGCCGGTCGTCCGCTCAATGCCATCGCCCTGCAGGGCGACGAGGCCTGGATCAAGTCGCGCGACCTGCAGCGCGACGGCGTGATGGCCGTGTTCGAGTTCAAGCCCAACGACCAGTTCCATTCGATCCTGGACCTGTATTACTCCAAGTTCGACCAGGACGAGGTCATGCACGGGACCATGTGGTCCAACGCCTCGGATTTCGTGGGCGAAAACGGCCTGGGCACCAGCTACACCAACGCCCAGACCACCGACAAGGACGGCTATCCGGTCGTCACCAGCGGCACGCTCAACAACGTACAGCCGATCGTGCGCAACGACAGCAACCAGCGCCAGGACAAGCTGTTCTCGGTCGGTTGGAACAACGCCTTCAAACTGGGCGAGCGCAGCACCTTCACCGCCGATCTCAGCTACTCGCGCGCCAAGCGCAAACAGTCGGCGCTGGAGCTGTACGCCGGCCGCCTGGACGGCCAGAGCATCGACTTCGACCTGATAACCACGCCGGGCTATTCGCAGTTCGCGCTGCCGGACATGGCTGACGCCGGGGCGGTGTACCTGTGGGACCCGCAGCACTACAACCATGACGGCCGCCTGGAATACTCCCGGCAGAAGGACACCATCAAGGCCGGTCGCTTCAACTTCAGCCATGACCTGGACAACGAAGTCATCCGCAGCGTCGATGTCGGTGTGAACCTCAACAAGCGCACCAAGGAGAAGTCGGCCGACGTGTTCTTCGCCTTCCTGCCCGGCGAGACCCCGACGCTGGTCGATCCTTCGCTGCTGCAGTCGCCGGTGTCGCTGGGCTTCACCGGAATGGGCAACGTGCTGGCGTTCAACCCGTGGGCGCTGCTGGACCCGTACTACGACGTGGTGCTGAGCGAATCCAACGACGATCAGCGCAAGGATTTCGTGGTCGAGGAAAAGGTCAACACGTTCTACGTGCGCGCCAACATCGACATGGACCTGACCGACCGCATCCGCGTGCGCGGCAACGCCGGCATGCAGTACATCACCACCGACCAGTCCTCGACCGGCTTCAACGCCTCCAACACCTCGGTGATCACGCCGTTGACCAATGGCGCGCAGTACAGCGACTTCCTGCCCAGTGCCAACCTGATCTTCGACTTCGGCGAGGGCTGGCTGATCCGCGCCTCGGCGGCCAAGGTGATGATGCGCCCGCCGATCAACTACCTCAGCGCCGACGCCGGCGCCGGCGTGGCCACCACCGGACCAGAAGCGGGGCTGTGGTCGGGCAGCGGCGGCAATCCGACCCTGGAGCCGTACCGGGCCAATGCCTTCGACCTGTCCTTCGAGAAGTATTTCGGCGAAGGCAGCTACGTGGGCCTGGCGCTGTTCCGCAAGAACCTGCAGACCTACATCTATCGCCAGAACCTGCAATGGGATTTCAGCGGCTATACGCCCGACCCCGATGCGCCGACGCCGATCTCCAACATCGGCACGTTCAACACCTGGGCCAACGGCACCGGCGGCTACATGCGCGGCGCCGAGCTGTCCACCGCGCTATCCGGCAGCCTGCTTGGCGACTGGCTCGATGGCTGGGGCACGCAGCTCAACGTCAGCTATACCGAGTCGTCGATCGATCCGGACCCCAACGATGACTCGGCAGGCACCGACACCATTCCGGGCTTGTCCAAGGTCGTGGCCAACGCGACGGTGTACTACGAGAAGCACGGCTTCTCGGCACGCCTGAGCCAGCGCTACCGCGACGGCTACCGGGGCGAATACAGCGCCCTGTTCGGCCAGCGCCAGTACCGCAACACGCTGAGCGAGCGCACGCTGGATTTCCAGCTCAGCTACGCCTTCCCCGAAGGCAGCGCGCTGGCGGGCCTGACCCTGATCGGCCAGGTCAACAACCTCACCGACGAGCCGTTCCGCACCGAGGTCAGCGAGAGCACCGGCACCGGGCTGTTCTTCCCCGAGGAGTACACCAAGTACGGCCGGCAGTACCTGCTGGGCTTCCGTTACGAGCTGTAGGCGACGCGGCGGTCGTGGGAGCCGCCATGGCGGCGATGTGGCGCAACCGGGAAAGCCTCGTCGCCGCCGTGGCGGCTCCCACCCATCCATCGGCGGCGACGCGGTTCATGCAACACTGCTTGAACCGCTGACAGAATCGTCAGCGCGCTGTCAGGAAGGCGTTGGGCCCCGGTGGACACACTGGCCCGGTACCTTCCGACAGGACCGCCGCATGAGCATCGCTCCCGCCACCTACCACGACGCCATGAAACTGCTGATCATCGAAGACGAGCCCAAGACCGCCGGCTACCTGACCCGGGGCCTGGGCGAGCAGGGTTACAGCGTCGACCACGCCGCCAACGGCGTCGATGGCCTGCACCTGGCCCTGACCGGTGACTACGACGCGATCGTGCTGGACGTGATGTTGCCGGGGATGGACGGGCTGCAGGTGATGCAGTCCCTGCGTGCCCAGCGTGACACGCCGGTGATCATGCTCACCGCGCGCGACCAGGTCGACGACCGCCTGCGCGGACTGGGCGCCGGTGCGGACGACTACCTGATCAAGCCGTTCTCCTTCCTGGAACTGCTGGCGCGCGTGCAGGCCATCACCCGTCGCGGCCGCGCCCACGAGTCCACCCAGATCCAGGTCGGCGACCTGCACATCGACCTCCTCGCGCGCCGCGCCACCCGCCGCGGCCGCCGTCTGAACCTGTCGGCCAAGGAGTTCGCGCTGCTGGCCGCGCTGGCGCGCCGCCGCTCACAGATCCTGTCCAAGACGGTGATCACCGAGACGGTGTGGGACATCAACTTCGATACCAACACCAACGTGGTGGAAGTGGCGATCAAGCGCCTGCGCGCCAAGCTGGAATACCCGGGCGAAACCAAGCTGCTGCACACCGTGCGCGGCATGGGCTACGTGCTGGAGCAGCGCGAGGAAGACGCGGCGTGACCACGCGCTCCATCGCGGCGCGCCTGGGCCTGATGTTCGGTCTGGCCGCCACGGTGGTGCTGGCGATCCTCGCCGTCTCCCTGTTCCTGTTCCAGTCCTATGAGCTGCAGCGCCATAAGCGCGAGGAGCTCAGCGCGCGGCTGGTGATCATCGAGCGCCTGTCCCACCAGGCCAGCGACCTGAAGCACTGGGCGTACTTCCGCGACAAGCTGGCCGACTTCACCCCGGAGGACGGCAGCCTCTACTTTGCGGTCGAAAGCGCCGACCCACGCTTCCGCGTGGGTGAGCGGTTCCTGGATCAGGCGACCTTCGACGAGCATGGCGAGGGCTTCGGCAACGCCATCCTGCCCAATGGCCAACGCTATCTCACCGTGGCCCATGTCTTGCCGCCAGAGGGCGACCGCCCCGCCGTGCGCCTGATGGTGGCCGCAGGCCAACGCGACATCGAGTCGGCCGAATGGCTGCTGGCGGTGGGCATCGTGGTGCTCTCGCTGGTGGCCATCGCCGCGGTCTCGGCCACCGGGTGGTGGATCGCCCGGCGCGGCCTGGCCCCGGTGGACCGGCTGAGCGAGCACGCGCGCCGGCTGGATGCGCGCGACCTCACCCTGCGCCTGCCCGCCGACGACCTGCCGACCGAGCTGGACGGCCTGGTGGTCTCGCTCAACGAGGCGCTGGCCCGGCTGCAGCGCGCCTACGAGCAGCTCAATGCCTTCAACGCCGATGTGGCCCATGAACTGCGCACGCCGCTGGGCAACATGATCGGCGAGACCCAGGTGACCCTGTCGCGCGCGCGCTCGACCGAAGCGCTGGTGTCCACGCTGCAGTCCAACCTGGAAGAGTTGGAACGCCTGCGCAACATCATCAACTCCATGCTGTTCCTGGCCCGCGCCGACCGCGGCGAAACCGCCCGCGACCTGGTCGAGGTCTCCCTGCACGAGGCCACCACCAAGTCGGCCGAATTCATGGAAATGCTCATGGAGGACGCTGGGCTGGAGCTGCGCATCGTCGGCGACGCGCGCGCCTGCGTGGAGCAGTCGCTGTATGCCCGGGCGATCACCAACCTGCTGGACAACGCCCTGCGCCATGGCGCGGCGGGCAGCACCGTGCACGTGGACATCGCCGACGGGCCCGACGCGGTGAGCGTCACCGTGCGCAACCAGGCCACGCCCATCCCGCCGGACAAGCTGGCGCACCTGTTCGACCGTTTCTACCGGGCCGATCCCTCGCGCACCGGCAGCGACCAGAACCACGGCCTGGGCCTGGCCATCGTCAAGGCCGTGGCGCAGCTACACGGCGGCTCGGTCTTCGCCGAGTCGCGCCAGGGCGAGGTGGCCATCGGCCTGCGCCTGCCGCGGGTGCCGCGCACCGACCCCCCGTCTCGCCCGGACCGGCCGGCTGCCCGCGCCGCCCGCGATTCAGCGCTGCCCAGCGCCCAACCCACCCACTGAGCCACGCGCCGCTGGCCGCTGGGCGGCCGCCGCGTTTACAGTGCGGCCCTGCGTTGTGAATGGGCGCGCGCCGCGCCGGGATCAGGAAACTCCATGCTTGCCCTGCTGCTCGCCGCCGCGACTGCCGTCGCCCCTGCGGACACCCGTGAGGTCACCGTGCAGACCGCCGTCCCGGCGCCATGCCTGGCGGTCTACCAGGGCCCGCCGCAGGGCAGCCACCTGCTGATATCCGCCGAGACCCTGGGCAAACTGGCCCGTCAGGATGCCGACGGCCTGCCACTGGATGCACGCATGGCCCGGATCATGGCCAAGCGCGCTCAGGCGCTGCTGGATGCCGCCAAGGGAGCCGCGCCCGACCCGCAGGGTTGCCAGCCGGTGTCGCTGGCCCCGCTGCACGATGCCGGCTACGTCGTCATCCCCCTGATCGAGGCCGGCCGGGTCGCGGTGTGGTCGCAGGCGCGCGGCGCCCTGGCGTCCACGATCCACACCCGGCAGAACGCCTGCACCCTGGATGCACCGGCCGGTGGCTTCAGCGCCACGATCGAAGGTGAGGCCACCGCGTTCTTCGCCATGGTCACTTGCGTGACCTGAGCGGCATGGGTGTGGGCGACGGGTGGGGTCCGGCACATTGGCGAGCGGCTTGATCGGGAACGCCCCATCGCCGCCGTGGCGGCTCCCATGACAGCGATGCCCTCAACGCTTCCTCGAAAGCGGACTCAGGGCGGCGCGAACAGCGCCTGCAGCCGCTCGGCCAGCAGGGCATGCAGCTGGCGCACCGCCGGGGAGAACTGACGCCGGTGCGGGCACGCCAGCTGGATCGGAAACGGCTCGCCGTGGTCGGGCAACAGCCATTCCAGGCGACCGGCGGCGATGTCGGCCTGCACGTCCAGCCACGACTTGTAGGCGATCCCGTGCCCGGCCAGCGCCCACTGGCGGGTGATGTCGGCGTTGTTGCTCAGCAGGCTGCCGCGTACATGCACCACTTGGCGCTGGCCGTCCACCTCGAAGTTCCAGCGGTCGTAGGCGCGCGCGCCCACCATGTACAGCACCGCCTCGTGTTCGCGCAGGTCCTCCAGCCGCGCCGGCCGTCCGCGCCGCGCCAGGTAGTCCGGCGCGGCGACCAGGACGTGGCGGTTGTCCGGCAGCAGCGGCAGGGTCACGTAGCGCGCATCGTCGAAGCGGCCCTGGCGGATGGCCGCGTCCACCGGCTCGCGGAACACATCGGCCACCTGATCGGACAACAGCAGCTGCAGGGTCAGCTGGGGATGGGCGGCGCGGAACACGTCCAGCCACGGCAGCAGCACGTTGCGACCCAGGTCGGATGGAGCCGACAGGCGCAGCGTGCCGGTCAGCGGCGCATCGTCGCCCCGCAGGCGTTCGCGGCCCTGGCGCAACATGTCGAGCACCTCGCGCGCGGTGTCCAGGTACTGCTCGCCCTCGGCGGTCAGGCGCAGCGCGCGGGTGGTGCGGGCGAACAGGCGCAGGCCGAGCTCGCGCTCCAGGCGCTTGATCGCCGCGCTGGCCTGGCCCGGCAGCAGGTCGGCCTCGCGCGCGGCGGCCGAAAAGCTGCCCAGCGCGGCGGTGCGCACGAACAGGGCCAGGTCGTCGAAGCGGATCATTTTCCCTCTGACGATGAAAGTGATGCTCGATTGTGCCGCTTACCGGACACAAACACCTGGCCGAAGATACTGAGCCATCCCCCTTGTGGAGTTCCCCCATGAAAGCCGTCGCCTATTCCCAGGCCGCCTTGCCGATCGAAGACCCCCAGGCCCTGGTCGACCTGGACCTGCCCCTGCCCGAGCCGGGCCCGCGCGATGTGCGGGTCAGGGTCCACGCCGTGTCGGTGAATCCGGTGGATACCAAGCTGCGCCGCCGGGCGCAGGTGAGCGAACCGCGCGTGCTGGGTTTCGATGCGGCTGGCACCGTCGACGCGGTGGGCGCGGCGGTGACCCTGTTCAAGCCGGGCGACGCGGTCTACTACGCCGGCGCCATCGACCGCGCCGGCAGCAATGCCGAGTACCAGCTGGTGGACGAGCGCATCGTCGGGCGTAAGCCGGCCAGCCTGGACGATGCCCACGCCGCGGCACTGCCGCTGACGGCCATCACTGCCTGGGAACTGCTGTTCGACCGGCTGTGCGTGCCCGAGGGCAAGGGCCAGGGACAGGTGCTGCTGGTCACCGGCGCCGCTGGCGGGGTCGGCTCGATGCTGGTCCAGCTCGCGCGCAGGCTCACCGGCCTGACCGTGGTGGGGACCGCCTCGCGCCCCGAGACCCAGGCCTGGGTGACCGAACTGGGCGCCCATCACGTCATCGACCACCATCAGCCCTTGCTGCCGCAGTTGAAAGCGGCGGGCATCGAGCAGGTCCAGCACGTCGCCAGCCTCACCCACACCGACAGCTATTTCGAGCAGTTCGTCGAACTGCTGGCGCCGCAGGGCCAGCTGGCGCTGATCGACGACCCGGCCACGCTGGACGCGCTACCGCTGAAGTCCAAGAGCATTTCGCTGCACTGGGAGCTGATGTTCACCCGCTCGCTCTACCAGACCGCGGACATGCAGGCTCAGCACGACCTGCTCACCCGCGTGGCCGACCTGATCGACGCCGGCACCCTGCGCACGACCTTCGGCGAGCACTACGGCGCGATCAACGCGGCCAACCTGCGCCGCGCCCACGCCTTCATCGAAAGCGGCCAGGCCCGCGGCAAGGTGGTGCTGGAAGGCTTCGACTGAGCCCCGCCATGGGGCGATGCGCGCCAGGCCCCATACTGGTGCGTCGATGGGACACGAAGACAGGGACCGCATGGCGGCGCACAGCACGCCCTCGCGCCGGTATCGCGCCGACGCCGCGACCTGGTTGGCCACCGGCGGCCTGGCCGCGCCGCTGCTGGTCTTTGCCGGGGTGGCCGGCGTCCGGGGCAGCCTCGGCTTGGCGCTCATCGCGGTGGGCATCGCAGGTCTGCTGCTGGCGGGCACCGCGCGCGTGGAACTGGTCCTGACCCCGGCCGGCGTGCGCTACCGGACCTTATTCACCACCTCTGCGCTGGCCTGGTCGCAGATCGCCGGGGCCTGGCTGGCCGCGCCGCGTGGACTGTGGTCCTACGGACGCGCGCTGCCGATGCTGGGCGTGGTGCCGCGGCAGGGCCGGACCCTGGTGCTCAGCCTGCGCGCGCTGCCGCGCGAGGCGATTGTCGATTTGGCGCACTGCCTGGCCGCGGGTGGCACGCCGGTACAGGTGGCCAATACCGGTGCGGCGCGTCGGGCGGCGGCCAGGCTCTGGGCGCCGCGCCCGAGCCGCTGAGGCCCATCGGCTCAGGCCGGGACGCCGGCCTGCTGGCTGCAGCCCCAACCGGTGCCATGCCCGCCGAAATGCTCGGCCACCTGCTGCAGGTACTGCTCGAAGTGCGTGATCTCGGCATGCCGCGGCAGCATGTTGGCCACCACCAGCACCGTCCACGAGCTTTCATCCTCGCCCTCTTCGGGCGCTTCCAGCTGGACCTTCAACTCGTTGCGGAACAGGAACATGCCGCAGTCTAGCGCGGCCTGCTCCTCGCTGAAATCCAGGGTGAAGTCGATCTCGCGCGGGATCGACAGGTCGTCGCCGGCCGAGGCCAGGCGCCACAGCACCTCGCCGTTCTCGTCATCGGGAAAGAGCAGGGGATTGCGCTGCATGGGCGGGTCCTTGCGCCAAGGATCGGGGCGGGCAGGATAGCGCCCCGAAGCGACGCCGCAGCACTGGATCCAGACCGGCCCCCGTGCAGGGGCCGGCCGCGCGCTGCGCGCGTCTCCAGGCCGCCCGAAGCAGGTGCTGAGATCGGCGGCCGATACACTGGTCCCATGCAACCTGACACCCTGATCCTTGGCGGGCTGATCGCCGCCGTCCTGGTCCTGCAGCTGGTCCTGCTGCTCCGTCGCAATGCCAACACCGGCCTGGAGCAGGCCCTGCGCGAGGAGCAGCGCATCGGCCGTGGCGAACTGCGCGAGCAGCTCGAAGGCCTGGGCCGCCAGCAGGAGGCGCGGCTGGACCTGTTCGCGCGCAACCTCACCGATCTGTCCACCCGCACCGACGCGCGTCTGGACCAGCTGCGCGAAGCCCTTGGCGAGGATGCGCGCAAGGCGCGCGAGGAGGGCGCCCTGGCCCAGCAGCGCACCGCCGAGGCGCTCGGCGCGCGCCTGCAGGAGATGCGCACCCAGCTGGAGGCCTTCGGCCAACAGCAGGAAACGCGCATCGTCGCCTTCGGCCAGCAGCTGGCCGAACTGATCGCCCGCATCGACATGCACATGGCCGCCGTGCGCGAGCAGCTGGCCGAGGATGGCCGCAAGGCGCGCGCCGAGAGCGGCGAATCGCTGGCGCGTTTCAGCGAGCAGCAGGGCCTGCGCCTGGTCGAGCTCACCCAGCGCAACGAGGCGCGCATCGCCGAGATGCGCACCACCCTGGACGAGCAACTGCAGCGCCTGCAGGCCGACAACGCCGCCCGCCTGGAGCAGATGCGCGTGACCGTGGACGAAAAGCTCCAGGGCACGCTCAACGAGCGCCTGGATGCCTCCTTCAAGCTGGTCTCCGAGCGCCTGGAGCAGGTCCAGCGTGGCCTGGGCGAGATGCAGCAGCTGGCCACCGGCGTGGGCGACCTCAAGCGGGTGCTGACCAACGTCAAGTCGCGCGGCGGCTGGGGCGAGGTGCAGCTGGAGAACATCCTCGAGCAGACCCTCACCGCCGAGCAGTACGGGCGCAGCGTCAAGCTGCGCGCGGACAGCAACGAGATGGTCGACTTCGCCGTGCGCCTGCCCGGGCGGAAGGACCAAGATGCGCCGGTGTGGCTGCCAATGGATTCCAAGTTCCCGCACGAGGACTACGAACGCCTGCTCGACGCGCAGGAGGCCGGCGACCTGGAGGCCGTGCGCGCGAGCGGCGCCCAGCTGGAGCGCGCCATCCGCCTGCAGGCCAAGTCCATCGGCGACAAGTACATCGCCCCGCCGCAGACCACCGACTTCGCGGTGATGTTCCTACCCACCGAAGGGCTCTATGCCGAGGTCATCCGCCGCCCTGGGCTGGTGGACCTGCTGCAGCGCGAGCACCGCGTGGTCATCGCTGGACCGACGACGGTCACCGCGCTGCTCAACAGCCTGCAGATGGGCTTCCGCACCCTGGCCATCGAGCAGCGCTCCAGCGAGGTGTGGGCGCTGCTGGGCGCGGTGAAGGGCGAGTTCGGCAAGTTCGCCGGCATCCTGGAAAAGGCCGAGAAGCAGATCACCACCGTCGGCCGCAGCCTGGGCGAGGCCAGCCGCAAGACCCGCACCATCCAGCGCAAGCTACGCGGTGTGGAAAGCCTCGGCGCGCCGGAGTCGCAGGCCCTGCTGGGCGATCTGGGCGGCGATGCGCCGGACGAGGACGCCGACGGGGCCGACGAGGATCAGGCGGGCTGAAGCCGGTCGCAAGGCGACCTACAATCCAGGGCATCGGGTTGCTGCGATGATGGCTGGTCCCCGGCGCAGGCGTTTTGATGCTGGGGCAGGCATTTGGAATGCACCGCATCCATCCCTGGGCGTGGACCCGGCTGGCAGTTTGTCGGCCGGGTGCGAGCCACGCACGCCAGTTCACGTCCCCGTCGAGGAGAGTCCACGCATGCATCGTCTCGTTTCCGCCACCTTTCTCGCCGCCAGCCTGGCGGTGACCCACCTCGCCGCTGCGCAGACCCCGGCCGATGCGGTGACCAAAGCGCTGGCCAATCCGGCGCGCGCCGACCAGCGCGATGACGATGCCCGACGCAAGGCCGAGCAGGTGCTGGTCTTCTCCGGCGTCAAACCCGGCGACACGGTGATCGACTTCGTGCCCGGCAGTGGCTACTGGACGCGCATCTTCAGCGGCATCGTCGGCCCGTCGGGCCATGTATATGCGCTATGGCCCAGGTCCTTCGCCAAGTACGCGGCCAAGCCGCTGCCGGTGTTGCAGGCGCGCAAGCTCGACAATGTCACCGCGCAGGTGCAGGACAGCGATGCGCCCAGCGTCCCGCAGCCGGCGGACCTGTTCTGGACCGTGCAGAACTACCACGACATGGCCAACGGCGGCGGTGATGCGCAGGCTGCGCTCCAGGCCTTCAATGCGGCGGTGTTCAAGGCCCTCAAGCCCGGCGGCACCTACGTGGTGATCGACCACGCCGATGCGGCCGGGGCCGGGCTGGGTGGCACCGAGGCCCGCCATCGCATCGACGAGGCGGTGGTCATCGAACAGGTCAAGGCGGCAGGTTTCACCCTGGCCGGGGAATCGGACGTGCTGCGTAACCCGGACGATCCGCACACCGCGACCGTGTTCGACCCGTCGATCCGTGGCAGGACCGACCAGTTCGTCCTGAAGTTCACCAAGCCCAAGTGAGGGGGCGGCCTCGTCGTCGTCTCGCCGAAACACCCCGCCAACATCGCACTAACGTCTGGGTCCGCACCGTCTGCTTAGGCTGTGCGACCCCTTCTTCTCCTTCCCCATGCAAGGCCTTGCCATGACCACGCTTTACGACCTCCCCCTCAAGACCATCGAAGACCAGCCGGCGACGCTGGGCGACTACCGCGGCAAGGTGCTGCTGGTGGTCAACGTCGCCTCCAAGTGCGGCCTGACCAAGCAGTACGCCGGGCTTGAGGCGCTGTATCGCGCCAAGCAGGAGGCCGGCCTGGAAGTGCTGGGTTTCCCGGCCAACAACTTCAAGGAGCAGGAGCCGGGCAGCAACGCCGAGATCGCCAGCTTCTGCAGCACCGAATACGACGTGACCTTCCCGCTGTTCTCCAAGATCTCCGTGGCCGGCAACGCGGTGCATCCGCTCTACCAGGCGCTGGTCAACGCCCAGCCGGTGGCCACCGGCGAAGGCCCGATGCGCGACAAGCTCAAGAGTCTGGACATCAAGGTCAATCCGGCGCCGGGCGTGCTGTGGAACTTCGAGAAGTTCCTCATCGGCCGCGATGGCCGGGTGGTGGGCCGCTTCGCCCCGGACGTGGAGGCCGACGACCCGCGTCTGGTCGAGGCCGTGGACGCGGCGCTGGCCGGCTGAGCCTCCGGCTGCCCCGATCATGAAAAAGGCCGCCTGGACAGGCGGCCTTTTCTCTTTCCTGGAATCCGGAGTTAGCGGCGGGCAGCTCAGCCGCCGCCGGCGGGGAACACCGTCGGCATGGCATCCATCGGCACGGTCGGGTTGCCCTCGTCCTCCAGCAGATACGGCGGCAGGTCGCTGTTCTTGTCCTTGTTGCGCTGGCCGGCGTCGTCGATCTGGTAGTTGCGGCGCTGCAGCCAGCCATCGCGGAACAGCGCGTACTCGTCCAGTGCGCCGGCGCGCAGCGCGTCCAGCGACATCAGCTGGGTGCGCACGTCCACCAGCTGCAGGCCCTGCAGGAAGATGCGGGCCTTGTCGTTCTCCACCCGCTGCACCGGAGAGAACGGGGCGTCGCCCACTAGGCCGAAGGTGTCGCGCACCGTACGCGGCCCAAACAGCGGCAGCTCCACGTAGCGCGACTGCCGCCAGCCCCAGACCGCCAGGGTCTGGCCGAAGTCTTCGCTGTCGTTGGGCACGTTGTCGCGGCTGGCCGGATCGAAGATGCCTGCCACGCCGACGGTGGTGTTGATCAAAAACCGCCCCAGCGCGTCCCAGGCTTCGCCCGGCTTGCCCTGCAGCAGGCTGTTGACCACCGTCAGCGGCTGGCCGAGGTTGTCGAAGAAGTTGGTCACTCCGTTGCGCACCGGGCGCGGCACCACCTTGACGTAGGCGGTGGCCAGCGGCTTGGCGACAAAACGGTCCACGCCGTTGTTGAAGCGGTGGACCTTGCGGTTCCACTTTTCCCACGGGTCGTAGCTGGGCGGTGCGCCCGGCGCCGGCGGCGGCAGGGTGGGATCGGCCACCGGATCGTAGGGCGAGCTGCCGTAGATGGCGCTGTAGTCCTGCTCGGCGGCCGTCGCTGCGGGCGCTGGCGCGCCGGCGGTGGCGACCGCCTCCGGGGCGGAGGCCTGCGGCGCAGCCGGCGTCGGATCGGACACGGCAGCGGCCGGTGCCGGTGTATCAGCGGGGACCACCACCTCAGAGGCGGGTGGCGCGGAGGCGACCGGCTTGTTGGAGGCGCAGGCGCCCAGCAGGGCGCTGATCAGCAGGACGGGGACAACACGCAGCGTTTTCATTTCCAAGTTCCCTATGGGAGGCACGCCCCCGGTGGGGGGACATGCAGGGCCGATCAAGCCGGCCGTAGCGCGGGCACGTAGTCCAGCGCGGGGGTCAAGCGATAGGCCGCGCACAGCTCGGCCAGTCCAGTGGGTGCACCGTCCACCTGCACGTCGCCGGCACCGCCGGCACGCAGACGCGTGGCGGCGGCGACCAGCAGGGCCAGCCCGGCGCTGTCCACCGAGGCGACCGCGGTCAGGTCCAGCCGCCGCGCACCGTCCAGTGCGCGTTGCGTGGCCGGCCACAGGGCCTGGGCGGCGGCACGGTCCAACGTCCCGGTGAACACCAGGGCATCGCCGTCACGCTGGACCGTGGGCTGGCTCATGCGCGGATCAACGGCCGCCGTTGCTGCCAGCGGCCTGCAGGCGCCCGGCGCGCAGATCGGCGGTCACCTGCTGGATGGACTTCTGCCGCAGCGGGGCGTCGAACTGGTTCTTGAAGGTCTGCACGTAGGAGATGCCCTCGACCATCACGTCGAAGATCTTCCACTGGCCGTTGACCTGGTGCAGCAGGTAGTCCACCGGCACCGGGTCGCCGGTCTCGCGCAGCATCTCGCTGGACACGCGCACGCCGCGGTTGCCCGGCAGCGGGGTCTCGGACTTGATCCGCACGCGCAGGCGGCTGTTGAAGTCCAGCAGCGACTGGCCGTAGCGCGCGGTCAGGTTGTCGGCCAGCGCGTTGGCGAAGTCACTGACCTCCGCGTCCGAGGCGCCGCGGCCGTGGATGCCCAGCACCAGCCGCGCGGCGTAGTTGCCGTCGAACGCGGTGTCGAACTCGGTCTTGATGAAGGACTTCAGCGCGGCCGGGTTGGCCTTGAACTCGGCGCGGCGGTTCTCCAGCGTGGTCAGCACGCGGGTGGAGTTGCTCAGCACCAGGGCGCTGGCCGAGCCCTGCGTGGGCGCGGCGGCGGTGGTCTGTGCGGCCAGGGCCACGGTGGGGGCCGTGGCGGCCAGGACGGCGGCCAGGGCCAGGGTCATCATCGAACGTTTCATGGGGTCTCTCCCGTGGGGGCGGCGGGCGCATCGGGCGCGCTGGCCGAATCGTTGCCGGCGGGCTTGCCACCGCCGCTGAACATGTATTTGCCGACCAGCTGCAGCAGATCCACCGCCGGTTGGGTGAAGGCGATCTCGTCGCCGGGCTTGAGCGGCTGCGGGTCACCGCCCGGCGACAGGCCGATGTAGTTCTCGCCCAGCAGGCCGCTGGTGAAGATGCCCGCCGAGGTATCGCCCGGCAGGTCCTTGTACTTGCCGTCGATGCTCAGGGTCACCACCGACTCGAACTGCTTCGGGTCCAGGGTGATGTCGCTGACCTGCCCGATCACCACCCCGCCGATCTTGACCGGCGCCTGCACGCGCAGCTGGCCCAGGTTGGTGAAGCGCGCCTTCAGTTCGTAGTGGCCGCCACCGCCGAAGCCGAAGGAACGGTTGGTCGAGGCCAGCGCCAGCACCAGCAGCGAGGCCAGCGCCAGCAGCAGGAAGGCACCGACGGCGAATTCGAGTCGTGGTCCGCGTGCGGCCATGGTCATCTCACTCTTGAGTCTTCAGGTCGCGCTGCGTGGTGCGCCGCGACGGTTGGCAGGAGGCGCGCATCACTGGAACAACAGCGCCGAGAGGACGAAATTGAGCATCAGCACCAGCAGCGAGCCGTTGACCACCGCGCGGGTGGTGGCCACCGAGGTGCCCTCGATGGTCGGCTCGGCATGGAAGCCGACGTACGAGGCGACCAATGCCGCCACGCCGCCGAACACCGCCGACTTGAGCAGGGCCACGCCGAAGTCGTCCCAGACATCCACGCTGCCCTGCAGCGCCGACCAGAACGTGCCGTTGTCCAGGCCCAGCACCTTGACCGCCTCGAACCAGCTGGCGCTGATCGCCAGCGAGCAGAAGAAGCCGGTCAGCAGCGGCACGGTCAGCACCGCGGCCCAGAACCGCGGCGCCACGGCCTTGGCGATCGGGTCGATGGCCATCAGCTCCAGCGCCTTGATCTGGTCGGTGGCGCGCATCAGCCCCAGCTCGGCGGCGATGGAGCTGCCGGCGCGGCCGATGAACAGCAGCGCGGTCAGCACCGGGCCCAGTTCGCGATACAGCGACAGGCCCAACAACGTGGACAACGCATCGGAGGCGCCAAAGGTGGTCAGGGTGCGGTAGCCCTGCAGGGTCAGCACCAGGCCGACGAAGGCGCCGCCGACCACGATGATCGGCAGCGAGCGCGCGCCGATCTTGTAGATCTCGCGGGTCAGCTCGGCCCAGAAGTCGCGCGTGGGCACCGAGGCGCGCAGCACCGACAGCGAGAACAGCCCGGCGGCACCCAGTGATCGGATGGAGGTAGCGAAGGCCATCAGGACATGCCCTTATGCGGCCCGCGCCGAGGCGGCGCTGTCGAAGGGGATCGGGCCATCGGGCGCGCCACGCAGGAACTGCACCACCAGCGGATCCTCGCTGGCTTCCAGCTGCGCCGGCGTGCCGGAGAACACCAGGCCGCCGTTGGCGATCACCAGCGCCTGATCGCAGACCGGCAGGGTTTCGTGCACGTGGTGGCTGACGATGATGCTGGTCAGCCCCAGCGAATCGTTGAGCCGGCGGATCAGCGACATGATGACCCCCGAGGCGATCGGGTCCAGCCCGGTCAGCGGCTCGTCGTAGATCATCAGCGGCGGGTCCAGGGCCAGGGCGCGGGCCAGGGCTACGCGGCGGGCCATGCCGCCGGACAGCTCGCGCGGGTACAGGCCCTCGGCCGTGCGCAGGCCGACCGCGTTGAGCTTGAGGTCCACCAGCTGGTCGATCAGCGCCTCCGGCAGCCGGGTGTGTGCGCGTAGCGGCAGGGCGACGTTCTCGGCCACGGTCAGGTCGGTCAGCAGGCCATTGCCCTGCAGCAGCACGCCGACGTTCTTGCGCAGCTCGCGCAGGGCGCGGGTGCCGCGCGGGATCGGCTGGCCGAACAGTTCCACCGTGCCGGCGGCCGGCACCAGCTCGCCGGTCAGTGCGGCCAGCAGCGTGGACTTGCCGCTGCCCGAAGGCCCCAGCACCGCGGTGACGCTGCCGCGCGGGGCCGACAGCGTGACATCGCGCAGGATCGCGCGCCCGCCGCGCTCCAGGCGCAGATTGGCAAGACGGATGGCGATGTCGTCGGACTGGGTCATTGGGGAGCAGGTAGGGGCGGCCCACGGAAGGTGAGCAAAACGACGAAGCAGCTTCGTTGGCGCGCCCTGAATAAAACCGCACTGGTCAGTACGTTTATTGTGACAGATCGGACCGGTTGACCGGGATGGGCGGAAGTCACGGTCTGCGGGACGCGCTGTTGCGCACGTCTCGCGCGGCGCGACGGGCATGCCGCATCATGCCCGGATGCAGGACGCCCGACCGGATTTCCGCCTCTACCCCTCGAACGCGCTCGACCTGCTGGCCGGCCTGCTGGCCGCGGAACTGCGCCAGCCCGTGCCCGGACAGTCGATCCTCACCCCCGAGGTGATCCTGATCCCGCAGGTGGCCATGCGCCGCTGGCTGCAGGCCACCCTGGCCGCCGAGCACGGCGTGGCGGCCAACCTGGAGTTCCTCACCCCTGGCGAGTTCGTCGCCCGTGCGCTGGAAGCCAACCCCGAACAAGCCTCGGGGCAAGTCCTCGGCAAGGCCCAGGACGAACTGGACGCAGCCACCCTGCACTGGCGCCTGTACGCGGCGCTGACCGACCCGGCGGTGCTGGCCGATCCTGCCCTGGCCCAGCTGGCCGCCTACCTGCATGGGGACGACGTTCTCAAGCCCTGGGCCCTGGCCGGCGAGCTGGCCGGCGTGTTCGAGAAATACCAGGCCTGGCGCCGCGACTGGCTGTTGCGCTGGGAGGCCGGCGCCGAGCCGGCCGATCCGCAGGCGGTGCTGTGGCGGCAGGTCGCGGCCGGCAGCGCGTATCGGGCGCGGCGCATCCAGGCCTACCTGGACCGGTTCGAGCGCGGCGCCCTGCCGCAGGGCCTGCCCGGGCGCGTGTTCGCCTTCGCCACGCTCAATGTCTCGCCCGACGTGCTGCGCGTGCTGGCCACCCAGGCGCGCGTGGGCACGCTGCACTTCTACCTGCCCACCCCCGCGCAAGGTTACTGGGGCGACCTGCAGGCCCTGCGCCCGCGGCGGCGCGTCGATGCCGATGCCGGTGACGGGGTGATCGATGGCCTGCTCGACGCCACCGGCGGCGAGAACCCGCTGCTGCAGGCCTGGGGCGCGGCCGGGCGCGACTTCATGGCGATGCTGGGCAGCTACGAGGTGGTCCACCCGAGCGCCGAGATCGATGTCTACGCCGATCCGCTGGCCACCGGCCAGCGCCCGCTGCGCGCCGGCGGCCTGGGCGACAGCCTGCTCAAGCGAATGCAGAGCGACCTGTTCCATCGCCGCCGCCCCGCCGTGCCGGCGCCGCTGGCCGCGCTGGACCGCACCGACCCCAGCCTGCAGGTCCACGCCTGCCACACCCGCCTGCGCGAATTGCAGGTCCTGCACGACCAGCTGCGCGGCCTGCTGGAGGACCCGCGCTTCGATCCGCCGCTGCAGCCGCGGCAGATCGCCGTGCTGGCCCCGGACATCGACCCCTACATCCCGTACCTGGAAGCCGTCTTCGGCGCCAGCCAGGACGCGCCCGGCGCGCGCATTCCCTACGCGCTGGCCGATACCAGCCCGCTGGCCGGCGAGCCGCTGGCCGAGGTGTTCGTGCGCCTGCTCGGCCTGCCGGTCTCGCGCTTTGGCCTCAACGAAACCCTCGACCTGCTGGCCAGCCCGCCGCTGGCCGAGGCCGCCGGGCTGGATGCGGCCGCGTTCGAGCGCCTGCACGGCTGGCTGCAGGCCGCCGGCGCGCGCTGGGGCGTGGATGCCGCCCATCGCGCCCAGCACGGCGCGCCCGCCGACGACGCCTACACCTGGACCTTCGCGCTGGACCGGCTGCTGCTCGGCCATGCCAGCGGCAGCACCGAGGACATCGCCGGGGTGGCGCCGTTCGATGCCCTGGAAGGCGGGGCCCTGGACGCGCTGGATGCCCTGGTCCGCCTGCTGCGCGTGCTCGCGCGTTACCAACGCGCCTTGAACGAAGCGCTCTCGCCGTCGGCCTGGCGCGAACGCCTGCTCGGCCTGCTCGACGCGCTGCTGCCGCAAAGCCCCAGCGCGCCGGCCACGCAGCGCGCGCTGGACCGTCTGCGCAAGCTGATCGACGACTTCGCCAGGGAGGCGGGCAAGGCGGGCTTCGAGGCGAGCGTGCCGGCCGAGGTCGTGCGCGCGCATTTTGCTGGCGTGCTGGCCGAGGCCGACACCCGCGCCCCGCTGCTCACCGGCGGCCTGAGCGTGGGGCGCATGGTGCCGATGCGCCTGCTGCCGTTCCGGGTGATCTGCCTGCTGGGCATGAACGATGGCGACTTCCCGCGCCGCGACCCCGCCGCCGGCCTCAACCAGCTCACCGCGCAGCTGGGCACCGACAAGCGCCGTTACGGCGATCGCTCCACGCGCGAGGACGACCGCTTCCTGTTCCTGCAATTATTCGCCTCGGCGCAGGACGTGTTCTATGTCAGCTACCTGGGCGCCGATGCGCGCGACGGCAGCGTGCGCGAGCCCTCGGTGCTGGTCACCGAACTGATCGGCGCGGCCGCGGACCAGCACGTCGATGCGCCCGCCGCACGCACCGCACTGACCGTGCGCCACGCGCTGCAGCCCTTCGCCCCGGCCGCGTTCGGCGCCGAGGGCGATCCGCGCCGTTTCAGCTATCGCGGCCAGTGGCAGCCGGCCTCGGCGCGCCTGGGCGGTGCGCGTGCGCCGCTGGCGCCGTGGTTCGATGCGCCGCTGCCGGCGCGTGATGTGGAAGAACGCGATCTCCCGCTCGAGGCGCTGCGCCGCTTCTTCACCGCCCCGGCCGCGCAGTTCCTGCGCCAACGCCTGGACCTGCGCCTGCCCGAACTGGACGAGGTGGGCCAGGACGTCGAGCCGCTGCTCACCCCCGGTGCCGGGCTGGACAAGGCGCTGCTGCAGCACCAGGTGTTCGACGCGCTGCTGGCCGGGAACGACGCGGCGTTGTACGACCGGCTGCGCGCCCGCGCGCTGTTGCCCTCCGGACCGCTGGGCCGCAGCCAGCTGGCCACGTTGGTCGCGCAGCTGCGGCCGTATGCCGAGGCTTTCGCTGGCTGGGCTGGGGGTGCGGAACGCCGCACGCAGGCTATCGACGTCGAGTTCGACGGCCTGCGCCTGCACGGTCGCCTGGAGGGCGTCTACGACACCGGCCTGGCCCATGTGCGCCTGGGCGCCATGAACGGCCCGGCCGCGATCCGCCAGGGGCTGGACTGGCTGGCCGCCAATGCGGCGGGCCTGGCGCTGCCGCTGGTGCGCTTCCACGAGGCCGAGACCGGCGTGGGCCCGTTCGTGCGCGACCCCATCGATCCCGCCCAGGCAAGGGCCGCCCTGCGGGGCCTGCTCGCCCTGCGCGCGCAAGGCCTGCAGGCGCCGTTGCCCTTCGGCCCCTACAGCGGCTGGGAATTCTTCAACGCAGACGATCCGGACAAGGCCATCAAGGCCGCCGCGACCCGCTGGCGCGGCACCGAGCGTTCCTGGGGCGAAGGCACCGGCGAGGCCTATCGACTCGCCCTGCGCGGCCGCGATCCGTTTGCCGACGCCGCGCTGCTGCGCCAGTTCGCCGACACCAGCTTCGCGATCTTCAGCGCAGTGGAGCGCGGTGTCATCCATACCGGCTTCGATGATGCGCATCGCTTCGCTGTCGAGCCCGACGTGGACGCTGAAGCATGAGCGCGTCGATGTCGCATGGCCTTGCGCAGCGCCCGGCAGGTCACGGACCAGTGCGGCACGTTGCTGCCAGCTCTAGCTTCGGCTTCTGTTTTGGCGTCTGGCCTTTGACTTATCCGAGCCGTAAAGCGAGCCGAGCACCGCAGACTGAAGCGGCCGGAGAGGCGCGTGTGTTTGAGCGAAGCGAGTTTGCGCGCCGTGCCGCTTCAGGCGAGGCGCACAGGGCACCGATGCGCAGCATCGGCGAGTGTCCGGCGGAAGCGGTTTTGCTTCCTTTTGACAAGACAAAAGGAAGTCGCGCCTTCAGGCGCGAAAGCGCTTGTTTCAGCGCGTTCTGCAAAGTGAAAGAAAAAAAGAGGGGCGGCATCCAATGAGCGACAAGTCCGATCCGTTCCTGGAACTTCCCCTCACTGGCACCCACCTCATCGAGGCCAGCGCCGGCACCGGCAAGACCTTCACCCTGGCCACCCTGGTGACCCGGCTGGTGGTCGAGCAGCGCCTGCGCATCGGCCAGATCCTGGCGGTGACCTTCACCGACGCTGCCACCCAGGAGCTGCGCAAGCGCATCCGCGAGCGCCTGGTGCTGGCCGCCTCGCTGGTGCCGGACACCGCCGACAAGGGCCCGCTCGACGTGGGAGCCGCCATGGCGGCGACGGGGCCTGCAGGCGAGGGTGATGTCTCGCCGGCGCTGGCCGAGCCTCAAGGGACGGCTTCAGGGGAAGGCCTCTCGCCGCCATGGCGGCTCCCACGGGGACAGACGACGCCAGACGAGGCACCGGATGCGGCGCTGAGCCGTGCCATCATCGCCGCGCACCTGCAGGCCAGCAATGAAACCCCGAGCCAGCTCAAGCGCCGCCTGCAAGCCGCCGCCGACGAGATGGACCTGGCCGCGATCTTCACCATCCACGGCTTCTGCGCGCGCGTGCTGCGCGAACACGCGCTGGAAAGCGGCCAGACCTTCGCCCCGCCCGAGCTGCTGGCCAACGACCGCGCTCTGCGCGCCGAGCTGGCGGCCGACCTGTGGCGCAGCACGGCCGCCGACGAAGCGCTGGCACCGCTGCTGATGTCGATGTGGCCAGGGGGCCCGGATGCGCTGGCCCGCGATCTGGGTGAGCTGATCCGCCAGCCCAACCTGCTGCCGCCGATGCCGGTCGAAGCCGAACGCACCGAACGCCTCGACGCCGAGCTGCAGCGTGCGGGGCAGGCGCTGGCCGATGGCTTCGCCACGCATGGCGAGACGTTCCGCGCGGCGCTGCTGGAGGCGGTCGAGCAGAAGGTGCTCCACAACGGCAGCTACAAGGCCGACTGGATTCATGCGCTGTGGCGCGACCTCACGCAATGGTGCGCCGCGCGCGACTGGTCTGTCCTGCCGCACGCCAAGCTGCCGGCCTTGTCCCAGCAGGCGCTGGAAGCAAAGACCAGCACCAAGCACACGGGAAAGACACCGACCTCGCCGCTGTGCGCACTGATTGCGTCCTACCTGGCCGCGCTGGCCGATCTGCACGTCGCGCAGGAGCGCGCCCGTGTGCGCCTGCTGCACGCCTTGCGCGACCAGGCCCGCCTTCGACTGGTCCAGCGCAAGCAGCAGCTGCGCGTGCAGACCTATGACGACCTGATCGACGGCGTGGCCGATGCGCTCAAGGGCCAGCACGCCGAGGCGCTGGTCCAACGCCTGCGCGCGCAGTACGCCGTCGCCCTGGTGGACGAGTTCCAGGACACCGATGCGCGGCAGTGGGGCATCTTCCGCACCGTGTTCGGCGACTCGGAGGCCACGAGCGACGCATCGCTGACCCCGGCGCTGTTCCTGATCGGCGATCCCAAGCAGGCCATCTACGGCTTCCGCGGTGGCGACGTGCAGACCTATCTGCAGGCCGCCAAGCACGCGCAGGCCGCGCCGGCGCTGGAGCGCAATTTCCGCTCGCGCCCGGCCGTGCTGGCCGCGATCGAGGCGCTGTACACACAGGCCGGCGAGCGCGCCTTCCTCGATGACAGGATCCGCTTCCACCGCGTGCTGCCCGGCACCCAGCGCGCCGATGCGGATTACCAGCGCGCCGGTGCCGACGCCCCCGCGCTCACGCTGTGGCAGGCGCCCGCGCCGCAGCCCGACGACAAGGGCAAGCGCAAGCCGCACAGCGCCCCGCGCGCGCGCGAACTGGCCACCCAGGCCTGCGTGGCCGCGATCCACCAGTTGCTCAGCGACGCACGCGCTGGCACCGCCACGCTCAGTGGCAGGCCGGTGCAGCCGGGCGATATCGCCGTGCTGGTGCGCAAGCATGGCGAGGCCACGCGCATCCAGCAGGCGCTGGCGGCGGTCGGCATCCCGGCCGTGGCGGCGGGCAAGCAGAGCCTGTTCGCCACGCCCGAGGCGCACGAGCTGCTGACCCTGCTGCTGGCCCTGCTGCACCCCGCGGACGACGGCCGCCTGCGCGCGGCGCTGGCCACCGTGCTGCTGGGCGTGGATGCCGCCGGCATCGCCGCGCTGGAAGGCGATGGCACCACCCACGCGCAGTGGCAGGGCAAGGCGCTGGCCTGGCGCGAGCGCTGGCAGCGCGGCGGTCCGCTGGCGCTGGTGTCGGACCTGTGCGCCGACAACGCCGAGCGCCTGCTCGGCCTGCTCGATGGCGAGCGCCGCCTCACCAACTACCTGCAGCTGGGCGAACTGCTGCAGCAGGCCGACGCGCGCGCGCTGGGCCTGCAGGGCCTGGTCGACTGGCTGGGCCAGCAGCTCGCCCAGGCCGATCCCGACGACGAGACCCAGCTGCTGCGGCTGGAGTCCGACGCACGCCGCGTGCAGATCGTCACCCTGCACAAATCCAAGGGCCTGGAATACCCACTGGTGTTCCTGCCGTTCGTGGGCATCGGCGGCAAGGCGCCCGATCCCGGCCGCGCCTGCGTGGTCGCCGACGAGGACGGCCAGCGCTTCCTGCACTGGAAGCTGCAGCCGGAGCTGTTCGGCTGGGACGCCGCGCGGCAGCTGTGGATCGAGGCGCAGCGCGCCGAGGACGCGCGCCTGCTGTACGTCGGCCTGACCCGCGCCGAGCACGCGCTATGGATCGCCACCGGTGACTTCTACAACGCGCAGCAGACCGCGCTCGCGCCGATGCTCGACGGCCTGCCCGAGACCGCCGGCATCGTGCGCGACAGCGCCCAGCCAGGCACCCCGGCGTGGCTGCCGCCGCTGAGCGAAGGCGATGCTTCCATCGCGCGGCCCGTCACCCGCCACATCGCGCCGGACTGGTGGGTCTACAGCTTCACCCAGCTGGCCAACGCCGACAGTGGCGGGACGGACCTGTCCACGCGCGCCACGGTGGCCGTGGCCGGTGGCAGCGACGAGCCGGAAGGCGAGGGCGGTGATGCCACGCCGCAGCCGGCCGAGGTGTTCGACCCGCGCTTTGCCGGCAATCGCTTCGGCGTGGTGCTGCACGAGGCGTTGGAAGAAGGCGACTTCGCCAAGTGGCGCGACTGGCAGCCCGGCGATGCCGCACCCGCCGACGAGCGCCGCACCATCGAGACCGCACTGAAGGGCGGCGGTTATGCCGCCGACGAACTGGACGACGGTGTCGCCGTGCTCACCACGCTGATCGGCCAGACGCTCACCGTGGCCCTGCCCGAAGGCGTGCGCCTGTGCGATGTGCCAGCCGAGGCCCGCCGCGCGGAAATCGAATTCCAGTTCGCCCTGCAGCCCACCGCCATCGAGGCCCTGCTGGCGTTGCTGCACGCGCACGGCGTGGTGCGCGACCGTCACGGCTTCGGCCTGCGTCGCACGCTGGAAGGCCTGATGACCGGCTTGATCGACCTCACCTACACCCATGCCGGCCGCTGGTACGTGCTGGACTACAAATCCAACCGCCTGCCGGCCTACGACGCCGCGGCGATGCAGCGGGCCATGGCGCACAGCGAGTACGACCTGCAGGCATTGATCTACACCCTGGCGCTGCACCGCTGGCTGCGCTTCCGCCTGGGCGACGGGTACGACTATGACCGCGACTTCGGTGGCATCCGCTACCTGTTCTGCCGCGGGCTGGACGCGACGCGTGCCGATTCGCCTGGCGTCCATGTGCAGCGCTTCGCACCGGAACTGATCCATGCACTGGACGCGTTGTTTGCCGGTGCGGCGGTGGAGAAGGCGGCATGAGCCTCCTCAACGCCCTCTTCGCCGGCGGCCACCTGCGCACGCTCGACCACGCCTTTGCGCAGAGCCTGCGCCGGCTTCGCCCGGACACACCGGACGAGGTGCTGGCCGCCGCCGCGCTGGCTTCGCTGGCGGTCGCCAACGGCCACGCCGGCTTCGATCCGGCGCGTCCGCGCCTGCTGGTCGATGTGGACATGGCCTGGCCGCAGGCCGAGGCATGGGCCGACCAGCTTCGCGCCTCGCCATGGATCGCCCAGCCAGCCGATCCGCTCATGCCGTCGGCCACCGATGCGCCGCTCGCCTTCGAGCGTGGCCTGCTCTACCTGCGTCGCTACCGCGAGTACGAGTCGCGCCTGGCCGCCGGCCTGCAGCGCATCGCCGACCAGCCTGCGCACATCGATGACCTCAACGCCGTGCGCGAGGTCTTCAACGCCTTGTTCCCCAACGCGGCGCAGGGCGAAGACCGCCAGGCGCGCGCCGCCGCCCTGGCCCTGCGCCGCGCGCTGCTGCTGGTCACCGGCGGCCCCGGCACCGGCAAGACCACCACCATCACCCGGCTGCTGGTGCTGCGCATCGCGCTGGCGGCGGCATCGGGTCGGCCGCCGCCGCGCATCGCCCTGGCCGCGCCCACCGGCCGCGCCGCCGAGCGCATGGCCGAAAGCCTGCGCCGTGCGGTGACGGCCATCGTCGCCAGCGGTGTGGACGCCGCGCTGTGCGCCGCGCTGCCGGAGTCCGCCAGCACCTTGCACCGCCTGCTCGGTGTGATCCCCGACAGTCCCAGCTTCCGCCACACACCGGACAACCCCCTGCCGCTGGACGTGCTGGTGGTGGACGAGGCCTCCATGGTCGACCTGCCGTTGATGTGCAAGCTGGTCGAAGCCGTGGCCGCCGGCACCCAGCTCATCCTGCTGGGCGATGCCGACCAGCTGCCCTCGGTCGAGGCCGGCGACGTGCTGGCCGCCATCCTCAGCGCTGCCGGCCCCGGGCACGCCCTGCGCGCCGATGACGCCGCCGCGCTGCAGCCGCTGCTCGGCGATGCCACGCCCATCGATGACATCAAAGGAGGCCTGCGCGGCCACCGCGTGCAGCTGCTGCGCGGCTATCGCCAGGATGCGGACTTCGACCTGGCCCCGCTGGCCGACGCCGTGCGCGAAGGCGATGCCGACACCGCCCTGTCGCTGCTGCGTGGCGGCACCCTGCGTGGGGTGGAATTCCACGAGGACGTGCTGGACCCGCTCGAGGTCCGTCGCGAGGCGCTGCTGGCGCACTGGCGAGCCTTGAGCGAGGCGCCCGATCCGGCCACCGCCCTGGCCATGGCCCAGCGCCTGCGCCTGCTCACCGCCGTGCGCGAAGGCCCGCAGGGCGCGCGCGGCCTCAACGCCCGCATCGAGGAACTGCTGTCCGGCCGCCGTACCGGCCCTGCGCCGGCCTACTTCCACGGCCGCCTGCTGCTGATCACCGAGAACAGCTACCGCCATCGCCTGTTCAACGGCGACATCGGCATCTGCCTGCGAAGCGAAGCAAGTCCCTCTTCGGGACGGAGCGCAGCGAGCCCCTTTTCGGATCGAAGCGCAGCAAGCCCTTCTTCGGGAAGCGACGAAAGCGGCGCGCTGATGGCCTGGTTTGCCGGCGAGGCCTCCGGCCAGGTGCGCGCCTTCCATCCGGCCGCGCTGCCGGCGCACGAAAGTGCCTTCGCCATGACCGTGCACAAGGCGCAAGGCTCCGAGTTCGACGAGGTCTGGCTGCAGCTGCCGCGCGGTGACAGCCGCGTGCTCTCGCGCGAGTTGGTCTACACCGCTATCACCCGCGCACGCACCCGCCTGCATGTGGCCGGTAGCGCCCAAGTGCTATGCGACGCCCTGGCCCGCCACGCCGTGCGCATGTCGGGCCTGGCGTGGCGGTTGGGCGTGGACCACGTCAGCTTGCCAAGCAGCGCGCCTGCGGAAGCCCAGGCGCCGCTCGTAGAGGCCACGCCGGTCCAGGGCGCGCTCTTCTAGCGGGCGGCGTGCGGGTGCGTCATCGCCTCGGCGCGGCCGCAGCGCCCACGACGCAGGACGCCCGTCACGGCGCCGAACGTGTTTGACGCAGGCCAAACGCAAGCATGGCCGCGTGTCATGACGCGCTGTGCGCCGCGCGGTCTCGCTTCTGGATCGCGCGACAGGCACACCGATTCCAGCGGCGCAGGTCGAGCGCACACGTGCGAATCTCATGCGCTTGGCGTCCGCGGATCGCCGTCGCCCGATGATTTGGGTGAACGAGCGAGCGTGTGTAGAGTCCCCCCGTGTCGAAACACGCGGTCTGGGGAGGCCGACACTGCATGAAGCGCAAAGCAGGACCGGTCGTGCGCGTGCTGCGCGTGGTGATGCCGCTCGTCGCACTCGCCTGCCTGGTGGTGCTGCCGCCGTGGGCCGGGATCGCGGCCTGGCTCAAGCCGCTGCCGGATACCGTGCAGCAGCAGGTCGATGACGCTGGCGCCGCAGGCCTGGAAGGGTTGACCGTCTACGTGGACCGTGCCGGCCAGCCGCCGCGCACCTATGTCGCGGCCGGCCAGCACACCGATCCGCACGCGCTGTTCAAGATCGCCAGCATCAGCAAGCTCTACATCGCCGCGGCCACGGTCAAACTCGTGGACCAGGGTGTGCTGTCACTGGACGACACCGTGGCCCAGCGCCTGCCGCAACTGGCTGGCCGCATCGCCAATGCCGACCGCATCACCGTGCGCATGCTGCTGCAGCATCGCAGCGGCATCCCCAATTTCGTCGACGCCAAGGGCTTCGACTGGGGCCAGCGCCAGCACGATCCCGACGACAACCTGGCCCTGGTGCTGGACCAGCCGGCCGACTTCGCGCCGGGCGCCGAGCAACGCTACTCCAACACCAACTACCTGCTGCTGGGCAAGATCCTGGACCAGGCGCTGGGCCACAGCCACCGGCGCTACATCCGCGAGCACCTGCTCGCCCCGCTGGGGCTGACCCATACCTACGGGCAGCTGGCCGATGTGGACCCGGCCGCGCTGGCCAGCGGGCACGACCGCAGCGTGCCGGACGACCTGAAGACGCTCGACTTCAACACCCCCGGCGGCGCGATGATCGCCACCGCGCAGGATGTCGGGATCTTCGTGCGTGCGCTCAACGACGGTCGCCTGCTCACTCCGCGCCAGCATGCGCGCTACGCCAGCGTCTCCGACACCAGCCACGACGGCTGGCTACCCGGCTACCAGAGCATCGCCCGTTACGACGCCGGCCTGGATGCGGTGGTGGTGCAGTTTGCCGGCGTCACTGGTGGGCGCGGCGAAACCGAGCTGCTGGCCAAGGTGAATGTTCAGCGCGTGCTGCGCCTCCTGCGCCGGCAGGCCCAGGCAAGTGCCAGTCCGAAGCAGTGACGCGCAGCGGTGCGTCGCACCGATCGCGTAGGGTGTCCGCCCCAGTCCATCGTCCAAGGCACAGATGATTCCAGACCAGGCCATCGTCCGCGCTAACGCGCTGCTGGGCCAATGCGGCCGCCGCATCCTGGGTATCGCGGGGCTTCCAGGGGCGGGCAAGTCCACGCTGGCCGCGCAACTGGCCGAACAGTTGGGCGCATCGGCGATGGTGGTGCCGATGGATGGCTTCCATCTGGCCAATGCCGAGCTGCGGCGCCTGGGACGTGCCGAGCGCAAGGGCGCACCGGACACTTTCGATGCCGCGGGCTACGTGGCCCTGCTGGGCCGCATCCGCCAGCAGCGGCCCGGCGAGGTGATCTACGCGCCTGCGTTCCATCGGGAGATCGAGGAGCCCATCGCCGGCGAGATCCCCATTCCCCATGACGTCCCGCTGATCATCACCGAGGGCAACTACCTGCTGATGGAAGACGGCGCGTGGGCCGGCGTGCGCGCCCAGCTGGACGAGGCCTGGTTCGTCGATGTCGATGCCCAACAGCAGTACGGCCAGCTGCTGGCGCGGCACATGCGCTACGGGCGCAGCCAGGCCCAGGCCGAGGCGTGGATCGCGCAGACCGATGCGCCCAACGCACAGCGCATCGCCGCCACCGCGTACCGCGCCGACTACCGCGTGCCCTGGGCCAGCCAGGCGATGGGCTGAGTCCAGCCGCCCGGCCGTGTGGACGGCATCGCGCCACGCGGCATTCCACGCGAGCTTCCACGCACGGCGCGCACAAAAAAGGCCCGCAGTGCGGGCCTTGTCGTACCAGCGTCAGGCGCCTACTTGGTCTCCACGCGCCGGTACTGGTCGCTGCCGGTATTGAGCTGGCCGTTGGCCTCGTCGATGGCAAAGGTGACCGTCTCGCCGTCGTTGTTCACCTGCAGCGCGCCGTCCTTGTAGATGGCCGGGTAGCTGTCGGTCTTGGGCTTGCGGCTGAAGAACTTCGGCGTGGTGCTGCGGACCATGAAGGCCTCGCCGCTGCGCTCGATGTCCATCGTCTCGTCCTGCGTCTGCACGTTGACCCAGTGGCCCACGAACTTCTCGCCTTCCACCTTGGCGCAGCCGGACACCAGCAACGCCGTGGCCAGTGCGGCCCCCATCCACTTCATCATCGTATGTAGTGGCGGTGGTGCGCGCTGCCGGATCGAGATTGCGCGTCTGCACTGATCGACCGATCAGTCGCGCAGCCGCGTCTCCTTGCAGACGGTCAGGACGGTGTCGCGCAGCCAGCGATGGGCGGGGTCTGCATGCAGGCGCGGGTGCCAGATGGCCGAGACCTTGATCGCCGGGGTGCGCACCGGCAGTTCAAAGTACTGCAGGCCCGCGTCGGTGGCGATGTCTTCAGGCGATCCGCTGCCCAGACTCGAACGTGGAACCAGGCCGATCAGGTCCGAATTGCGCACGATCCGCATGGCGTTGGTGTAGCTGGGCACGACCATGACGACCGTCCTGCGCAGGCCCAGCCGATCCAGCGCATCGTCCACCGGACCTGAAAACTGTCGCTTGCGCGATACGACCACATGCGGATGGCTGGCGTAGCGCTTCGCGGTGATGCCAGGCCTTGCCAGGAGCGGATGTCCGGTCCGGCAGATCCCGACGAACCGGTCCTGCAGCAGCAGCCGCGTCTTCAACTCTGGCGCCTTGGTGCCGATCACCCCGATCTCCAGGTCGATCATGCCGTCGCGTAGCGGCTGTGCATCCTTGTCGAGCTTGGGAACGAAGCGCAGACGCACGCGCGGCGCGGCCTGGGCGATCGCTGCCATCAGCGAGGCGCCGATCAGGTCGATGAACCCGTCGTTGGCCCGCAGGGTGAAGGTCCGCTCCAGCGTCTTCAGGTCGAGGTCGTTGTTCGCCGGCTGGAGCACGGCGCGTGCACCGTGCGCGAGTTCATGCACCTGCGCGGTCAGTTGTTCGGCGTAGGGCGTTGGCACCAGCGTTCTGCCGGCCTGGACGAGCAGTTGATCGCCGGTGGCGAGCCGCAGCCTGGACAGCGTCCTGCTCATGGCCGAGGGGCTCAGGCCCAATCGACGCGCGGCGCGTGTCACGTTGCGCTCGGTCAGCAGCATGTCCAACGCGGTGAGGAGGTTCAGGTCGACGTGTTGGCTCATGAAGGTCAGGGATCAACTGTGCATCAGACGCATTCGATTATTGCATCCTACGCGTCTGGTGCATGCTCTGATCCACCCGCAGAATCGATGGCAAACCCATCGTTGAGAGGTGTACGTCATGAACAACGCGAATCAGCTTGAACCCCGTCCGCGCGTCCTGCTCGTCGGGGCGTCGCGTGGCCTGGGTGCGGCGATGTCGGCCGAACTTCTCCGCAGGGGCTGGGACGTCACCGGCACCGTCCGCGGGCATGGCAGGACCGAACTGCATGACCTGGCCGATGCCCACGCCGGCCGCGTGGAGATCGAACAGCTCGACGTCACCGATCAGGCGCAGATCGCCGCACTGCGCGAGCGCTTGTCCGGTCGCAGCTTCGACATCCTGTTCGTCAACGCCGGTACCGCGAATACCCAGCAGGAAGAAACCATCGCCGACGTCTCCACCGAGGAATTCACGCGTGTGATGGTCACCAACGCGCTCTCCCCGATGCGCGTCATCGAGGCGTTGCAGGACCTGGTGCCCACGCACGGGCTGATCGGGATCATGTCGTCGGGGCAGGGCAGCATTGCCGATAACGAGAAGGGCGGGCATGAGGTCTATCGCGGCAGCAAGTCCGCCCTGAACCAATACATGTGCAGCTATGCGGCCCGCCACGCAGGGGACTCGCGTGCCCTGTTGCTGCTGGCGCCCGGCTGGATCCGGACGTCCCTGGGCGGGCCGGAGGCACCGTTCAGCCTGGAGGAAACCGTCCCCGACATCGTCAACACCTTGCTCTCCAAGCAGGGCAAACCGGGGCTGGAATACCTCGACCGCGTGGGCCGCACCGTGCGTTGGTGACACGGGTAGATGCCGCGCCTGTCAGCGCCGAACGGCGGACGGTCGCTGGAGCCGCGGTTGCGGACCGTGATGCGCTGCACGGGAGCCGGGCGCTGGCCAAGGCGCCCGGCGCGACCTGCCGCGGCAGAGACCAGGGTGAGCTGAGTAAACGCCAGGAGGTTGTATGAAATTGATCGGCATCGAAGAGCACGTGCTGACCCACGATGTCCTCAAGGCCTGGAGTGCGGCAGGCCTTGAGGCTACCGATCCAAGCGTGGCGTTCCATTCCGGCGTGATCGAGGGCCGCCTGCTGGACCTGGGCAAAGGCCGCATCGAATTGATGGATGAAACCGGGTTGGACGTGCAGGTGCTGTCCCTGACCACACCGGCGCTGCACGACCTCGGAGCGGACAGTGTGGAGCTGGCAAGACGCACCAATGACGCGCTGGCGGCGGCTGTGGCCCGTCATCCGACCCGTTTCCAGGCGATGGCGACGCTGCCGATGGCCGTCCCCGAGGCTGCGGCCCGCGAACTGGAGCGCTGCGTCAGGACGCTGGGCTTCAAGGGCGTGCTGTTGTGTGGAAAGGTCGGCGAGCGCCACCTGGACGATCCTGCCTGCTTTCCAGTCTTCCAGACGGCGGCGGCGCTGGGCGTGCCGGTGTTCGTGCACCCACGCGTGCCCGCCCCGGCGGTGCGGGATGCTTACTACTCGGGCTTCTCGCCGGAGGTCGATGCGGCGTTGGCCACCTACGGGTTGGGCTGGCATTACGACGCCGGCCTCCAGTTCATCCGCCTGGTCCTTGCAGGGGTGTTCGACCGGTTGCCGAACCTGCAGGTGATCCTCGGTCATTGGGGCGAACTGGTGCTGTTCTACGCCGAACGCCTGGCCGCGATGGATCGTGTGTCCGGTCTTGAACATCCGATCGCCACTTACCTGCGCAGGAACCTCTATGTCACCGCAAGCGGCATGTTCCTCCCGCACTTTTTGGAGCGCGCCGTGGCCATCGTCGGGGCCGAGCGGCTGCTGTTCTCGACCGACTTTCCCTACCAGTACCGTCCAGGCCACGAGGCGAGGGCCTTTCTGGAGCGCTGCGGGCTTTCCGATCAATGCAAGGCCGGGTTCGCCCACGCCAATTGGACGCAGTTGACCGGCTGAAGCGTCACGCCCACGACAAGGAAGCGGACGCGCCCTTGGCCGTGGGCTGGCTTTACGCAGTGGCGCATGAGCAGGCACGAAAGCGTCGCGTCCATCAAGCGACGCAGGGCAATGGCATTGCGGTCGCTTCGCGTTTCCCGGGCGCTTTGAGTGCTTGCATCTCGGCGGGAGCATCCGGGGCGCGGCCCGCGCGGGCTGACCGGGGAGCGCGCATCGGGAGGCGATCCGGCAAGACGGTCCCTTTCGCGCTTCCCCTCAGCCCCGGGGGACGGACGTCGTGATGGCCGTACGCCGAGCATGGGGGCGCCTGCGAGGGGACAACTGGAGACTTGAGCGCGCCATGACGATGCGTGCTCAAGGGTGTCGACCGGTCGCCTCCGCGCTGTGACAGGTTGCGCTTTCTGGTCGATCAGGGGCTCTTTTTGTCGGTTTAACGTTTCGTTACATTGCGTGAAGTTTCGTTTTCGCTCTATGTTCGCTGCGCGCGGGCCGGTCGGCCGGCGCGCGTGGACAGGACGCAGGCGCCTTGGGTGGGGCCCGTCCGCCACGCCCTTCGCACATCACCGGACGGAGCAGGCTGATGAAAAGACATGGCGCGGTACGCAGTTCGTTGGCAACGATGGTGGGCACGGTGGCGTTGTTCACTGCGGGCGTGGGCCTGGCGGTGACGGTGCCGCCGGCCAATGGCAAGTTCGATTACCAGCTGGGCGGGGCGTATACGCCCAAGGCCGACGTGGCCATCGTGGACCGGGACCGCACCGACGCGCCGGCCACGGGCAAATACAACATCTGCTACATCAACGGCTTCCAGACCCAGCCCGGCGAGACCGCGTGGTGGAAGAAGAACCACCCGGACCTGCTGGTCAAGAAGAACGGCAAGTACCTGGAAGACCCCAACTGGCCGGGCGAGCTGCTGTTCGACACCTCCACGGCGGCCAAGCGCACCGCGCTGATGCAGGTGGTGGGCCCGTGGATCGACGGCTGCGCGGCGGCAGGCTTCAACGCGGTGGAGCCGGATAACCTGGATTCGTGGACGCGCTCGTCGGGTCTGTTGAAGCGGGCCAACAATGTGGCCTTCGCCACGCTGATCGCCGCACGCGCGCACGAGGCCAACCTGGCGGTGGCGCAGAAGAACGCGCCGGAACTGTCGCTGCAGGGCTATACCAAGATCGGCTTCGACTTCGCCATCGCTGAGGAATGCCAGGTGTGGTCCGAGTGCGAGGACTACACCGATGTCTACGGCAAGCAGGTCTACGAGATCGAATACAACGACGTGACCGAGGACGCCGATGGTAACCCGGTCGATCCGATCAGCTTCTACAACGCGGCTTGCAAGGCGCGCGGCCAGAACATCTCCGTGATCTACCGCGACCGCGCGGTCACCACGGACACCGGCGCCGGCTACGTCTACAAATCCTGCTGAGCGACGCCGGGCGCGGGGAGGCGCCCGGCCGACCGCCGCCCAGACCTGTGCGGCGGCGGCCGCGCATGCGGTTGGCTGCGCGTCCAAGAGGCGAAGGCCCAGCGCGCCATGTAACAGTTGTAAACGTCTGTGTCGGGCGCGACACCAGCGCCCCGCGCGCCGGCGCCATACTCGCCCGGCCGCCCGCGGCTGGCTGCAATGGCGCTCGGCGGTGCGTGACACCACGACCTTGTGGTGATGCGCGCGCGACCTCTGCAGCTGTGGCCAGCGGGCCGGATCGATGACCCGGTGCCACCGGGTGCGGATCCGCACGCGCCGGACCGTCGGCGCCATCCCCTTGCATGCACAGGAAAACCAACATGGACCTGAGGACCGAATCCAGGGTGTACACGGTGGGCGAGGCGAGCGTCACCCGCATCACCGACCGCGTGCTGGACACGTTGCGCGGCCCGGACATCTTTCCCGACTGGACGCACGAGGCGGTGCGGGACCACGCCCAGCCCATGCGGCCCGAGCACCTGGGCGAAGACGGCGAGCGCCTGCTGATGAGCGTGCACAGCTGGCTGGTGCGCGTGGGCGGCAAGACCGTGCTGGTCGACACGGGGATCGGCAATGGCAAGTCGCGACCGTTCAACCCGATCTTCCACCAGCTCAACACCGACTACCTGCGCAGGCTGGCGCACGCCGGTGTGACGCCCGAGGCGGTGGACATGGTGCTGCTGACCCACCTGCACGTGGACCACGTGGGCTGGAACACCATCAATGTCGATGGTGCGTGGGTGCCGACCTTTCCCAACGCACGCTACGTCTATGCGCAGGCCGAAGAGGATTTCTACGCCAGCGACGAAGGCGCGTCGCGCCGAATGGTGTTTGACGACAGCGTGCTGCCGCTGATCGAGGCAGGCCTGGTCCAGCGCATCGGCGATGGCGGCGGCGCGGTCGATGCGCACTTCCACTTCCATCCCACGCCCGGGCACTGCGTGGGCCACATGTCGATCGGGCTGGCGTCGGCGGGTGCGTCGGCGCTGTTCGGCGGCGATGTCATGCACCATCCGCTGCAATTGCGGCATCCGGCGTGGAACGCGGTCTTCTGCGCGGAGGCGGAGCAGGCGCGGCGCTCGCGCGCCTGGGCGCTGGCGTACGTGGCCGACACGCGTGGGCTGTATTTCAGCTCGCACTTCGCCGGGACCTCGGTGGTGCAAGCCACGGGGCCGGACCCAGCGCACTGGGCTTTTGTTTGAGCGGTTCGCCGGATGCGCGGCGGTGCCGCCCCGTCGGGCAAGGCGCCAATGACCTGCATGGTCGTCCGCCATCGGCAGTACCAGCGGCGTGCATGTGCCAGGCCCTGACGCCCGGACGCGTATGGCCGGCTGGCCCTGCGATTCAGGCATTGGTATCGCGATACCGGGCATTGACGAAGCAGTACACGCCATAGGCCACCAGCCCCAGCGCGACCACCAGCAGCAGCCAGGGCCCAAAGGGTTGCTGGGCCAGCGTCGTGAGCGCGCCACCCAGGCCCTTGGCCTCGCTGGGGTCGGTCTGCAGCGCCGCCAGGCACAGGAATCCGCCAATCATCAGGAAGACCAGCCCGCGTGCCGAGAGCCCCCAGCGGGCGATGCCCTCTGCCACCTTGAGTTGATGGGCCGGCATGTCCTCGGTATGCCAATGCGCGCGGTAGCTGCGTTTGATGGCGCGGCGGAACTGGGCCACGCCCACCAGCGCGATGATGATCCCCACCAGGCCGATGGCGATCAGCCCGCCCTCATGCTGCATCACCATGGCGGTGCGCTGCGGAGTGCTGGAGGAATCGCTGCCGCTGTGCATCAGCAGGCTGATGCAGCGCCAGGCCAGCGCCGCATAGCTCAGGCCGCTGATGACGAACCCGGCGCGCATCAGCAGGCCCTTGGCGCCGTTGCCCTTGTTTTCCGAATCGAGCACGGCCTGGATCAGCCGCCAGGCGGTGTAGCAGATCAGGCCCACCGCCAGGAACACCAGCAGCGTGGTGCCCATGGGCTGGGCGGCCATGTGGGTGATGGCCTCCGAAGCGCCGCCGCGTTGGCCACCCAGGCCGAACGCCGCCATCGCGGCCAGCCCGCCGATCAGCAGGTAGACCACGCCCTTGGCGGTGTAGCCGATCCGGGCAGCCACGGTGACACCGCGTTGCGTGTTCCCACTGGCGTGCTGCATGCAAAGTCCTCCGCGTTAGGTCAGGCCGTCACTGGCCACGCCGACGTGACCTCACGCTACCGCTCCGCTTGGAAGGGGACGTGATGTGCGGGCCCCGGCACGCGGTGCTGCTCAGAAACAGGGCATGACGTCTTCTACGCGGAGGACCGCCGGCGCGCGGGACCGGCTCGATCCAACCCCGCACGCCGCGCGCGATGCATGCAGCTACACCTGCGCCTGACCTCCATCGACGAACAGCTCCGCACCGTTGACGAAGCTGGCGTCATCGGAAGCGAGGAACACGGCGGCGCGCGCGACCTCGATCGGCTCGCCCACGCGTCCCAACGGCACCTGGGTGGCCAGGAAGTCCAGCAGGCCCTGCTGCTGGGCGGCATCCGGGCCGGCCAGTTCCACCAGCCCGGGCGTGCGCGTCGGGCCCGGCGCCAGGATGTTGAAGCGCAGCCTGCGTGCCTTGTCGACTTCGAGGATCCAGTTGCGGACCAAGGCCCGCACCGCGGCCTTGGACGCGCCGTAGACGCTGAAGCCCGGCGAGCCGGTGGAACCGGCGGTCGAGCCGGTGAGGATGACCGAGGCGCCCTCGGCCAGGACCGGCAGCAGCGCCTGCACCGTAAACAAGGTGCCCTTGACGTTGCGATCGAAGGTGTCATCGAAGTGCGCTTCGGTGATTTCCCCCAAGGGGACCAGGCTGCCGCCGCCTGCGTTCACGAACAGCACGTCGAGACGGCCGTGGTCGGCCTTGATGGTCTGCGCCAGATGCGCGAGTTCGTCGAGCTTGGCCGAATCGACCTGGATGCCTTTCGCCTTGGCGCCGATCGAGGCCACCGCGGCATCGAGCTGTTCCTTGCGGCGACCGGTGACGTACACCGTGGCCCCTTCGAGGGCGAACTGGCGCGCGGTTTCCAGGCCGATGCCGGTGGTGCCGCCGGTGACCAGGGCGATCTTGTTGTTGAGCTTGAGTGACATGAGGAAGACCTCGGTAAGTGGTGGGTGACCCACAAGGTATCGACCCCACTAAAGCAACAAAATAGAATCATCTGAAAGCCATCGTTTCAGGAATGTCATGTCCAAGCTTCCGGACTTCGAGGGCCTCGCGCTGTTTGCCAAGGTCGCCGAATGCCGCTCCTTCGCCGCCGCGGCGCGGGAACTGGACCTCTCGGTGCCCACGGTGTCGCGCGGCATCGCCAGGCTCGAGACGCGTCTGGGCGCACGCGTGTTCAATCGAACCTCGAGGCAACTCGCACTCACGGGGTTCGGCCAGGATCTGTTGGGGCGGGCGACCCAGCTGTATCGCGATGCCGAAGAAGCCGAGGCCATCGCACGCGATCAGTCCGCGTCCCCGCGCGGCACCGTCCGCCTCGCCGTGCCGATGAGTTTCGGCGTGCGCTGGATCGCGCCCCTGCTGCCCGGCCTGCTCGAACGCTACCCGGAGCTGTCGCTGGACCTGCACCTGTCCGACGCGGTCGTGGATCTGGTCGGGGACGGATTCGACGCAGGCCTGCGCATCGCCTCCCTGCCTGATTCGACGCTGGCCGCGCGGCGCCTGTGTCCGGTCTCGCGCTACACGGTGGCCGCACCGAGCTACGTCGCCCGCTACGGCCAGCCCCGTCACCCGCGCGATCTGGATCCGGCGCACTGCCTTGCCTTCGCGCTGCGCGCCGGGGGCGATGTCTGGCGCCTCAGCAACGGGCGCAGGAAGGAAACCGTGCATCCCCTGGGCCGCCTGCGAGTGACCAATTCGGAGGCCTTGCTGCCCGTGTTGCTGGCGGGCCAGGCCGTCGCCGCGCTCCCCGAGTTCATCGCCGCCGAGTACCTGCGCGATGGGCGCCTGGTGCCACTGCTGACCCAATGGAAGCAGTCGGACGGCGGTCTGTACTTCGTCACCCCCACCACACAGAACCGCCCGGCGAAGGTGGAAGCGGTGGCCCGCTATTTCATCGAGATGTTCGCCGCGCCGCCGTGGCGGCAGTGAGGACAGCGCCAGCAGGGCCCTCGCGGTGCTGATCAGGCAGCGAGATTCCAGGCGCGGTCTCAGATGGCGGATACGGCACCGTGCACCGGAGCAGCGGGCCGCACTCCGACGTCCATCCCCCGTCACGACTGACCGCTGGACGACAGCGGTCGCGGATCCGAAGCAGCAGGCGCGCGCTGCTCGGGCTACATCAACCTGACTCCGCTTCCCGAATCGCGCGTGATCTGCAGGCAGAAGTCCAGGAACGCGCGCACCTTGGCCGGCGGATGCCGACGCGATGGATAGATCGCGTAGAGCGGGAACACCTCATCCGGCCAGTCCGGGAACAACTCCACTAAGGCTCCGGACGCCAGGAGCGGCTGCAGGCCGAGCGACATCAACTGGGCAATCCCTGCCCCTGCCACGCACGCATTGATCATCGTCCCCACGTCCGTCAGCAGCAGCGTTCCGCGCGTCGCCACCGGCAGGGTCACCCGGCCTTTCTGAAATTCCCAGTCAAAGGGATGGCCGGTCTCCGGATCGCGAAATTGCAGGCAATCATGGGCTTCCAGTTCCTGCGGAGTGGCCGGCCTCCCGCAGCGCTCCAGGTAGGACGGAGCGGCCACGGTGAGGATGCGGGTTTCCAGCAGGCGTCGCGCGACCAGCGATGAACTCGGCTGGGGACCGAACCGGACCGCCACGTCCACGCCGTCGGACACCAGATCGCCGATCACCTCGCGGGTCAACACCTCGATGTGCAGGTCCGGATAGCGTTGGCAGAACGCGGGCAGATGCGGCGCCATGACCAACGCCGAGAAGAACGGATCGACCTGCACGCGCAACCGCCCTTCGACACGGTGGGCGGCTCCCGAGGCACGCCCGGCGGCCATTCCGATCGCCTCCAGGTGCGGCATCACCTCCTCATAGAACCGCTGGCCTTCGGAGGTCAGCCGGAGCGAGCGCGTATTGCGGTCGAACAGGCGGATCCCCACGCTCGCCTCCAGGCGCGCGATCGCACGGCTCACACCCGAAGGCGACATCTCCAGGCGCTCGGCGGTCCTGGCAAAACTCCCCGCTTCGACCACCGCCGCCAGCAGACTCACGCCACCCAGCAATCGACCATCGAACTGCATCACCTCTCCTGGCCAAAACACGCCCGCGGGCGCAACCGTCACGACTTCAGCGCGCTGGCCATGCAGCCGACGCGTGCATTCGAGTCAAGAGTCTACTTCCCTGGATTCGCTTCAGTCCCAGGCCAGCGCCCTGCATGATGGCTGCGCCCTGTGACCCCACTGCCCGGCGTAGCGCACCGCCTCGGTGAGCCCCGTGCCGCCGGCCGCCTCTGGAGTTCGTCCCGCTCCGCATGGGAGGTCACGCATGACACCACGCGTGCCGCGCACGGCGTCTCGGCCGTCCACCCTGAAATCCAGACGGCCCTGCCTGATCGGCGCTCCAACCGGCCGCCCCAACCCCGGAGATCTTCCATGCACCACAAGAACACCATCCTCATCATCGGCGCCTCGCGTGGCCTGGGCCTGGCCCTGACTGAAGCCTTCTGCCAGCGCGGCTGGCACGTCATCGCCACCACCCGGGGCCCGTCCGCGGCGCTGGACGAAGTCGCCCAGCGCTTCCCCGCCAGCCTGGAAACCGAGCGCGTCGACCTTGCAGAGGCCGCTAGCGTCCAGGCCCTGCGCGACCGCCTCTCCGGCCGTTCCCTGGACATGCTCTTCGTCAACGCCGGCATCGCCAAGTCGATCACCGCCACCGCGAGCACGGCACCCCAGCAGGACTTCCTGGACATGATGCTCGTCAACGCCTTGGGACCCATGCGCCTGATCGAGCTGTTCGAACCCTTGGTCGCGCCCCACGGGACGATTGCGGCGATGTCCTCCGAGCTTGGCAGCATCACCCAAAACAGCGGCGCCTGGGATCTCTATGCCTCGACCAAGGCCGCGCTCAACATGCTGATGAAGTGCTTCGCCGCGCGGCGCCCCCACGATGGCCGCGCGATGCTCGTGGTCGCCCCGGGCTGGATCAGGACGGACATGGGCGGTGACGAAGCGACCTATTCGATCGAGGAGGCCATTCCGCGCGTGGTCGACACGCTGGAAAAGAACCACGGCCGCCCAGGCCTGCGTTACGTCGATCGCTTCGACGCCACGCTGCCCTGGTAGCGATCGACGGGCATCGGGATCGTCGCCGGACGAGCACCTGGATCCGCCGGTGACGACCGGCGTGGACCGGCGCCATCTCCAGGACGATGCAAGCGCTCGGACGGGGCGACGTGAGACGGTTCAGTGCGCGCCGCCGTCGTACCGGCACGTCGTGCGGATTCGCGCCAACCTGACCTCGTGATCCCGATCCTCAGCCCGGGCAAATAAAAACGGCGCCAGGGTGTTGCCACCCGGCGCCGCCGCTGTCCCGCAAGCCAATCAGGCTGGCCGGGGAAAGCCGCTTACTTGTTCTTCTTTTCAGCCTTGGCCGCGCGCTTTTCCTTCAGCGTCTTGGTCGGCTCTTTCTTCTGGGTCTTCTTCTGGTCCATTCCCTTGCTCATGACACCCTCGTGTTTCGCGGTTGGATCGGTCTGGCATCGCCAGGGCCCTGGCGTGCGCGGCTAATGTACGCCTGGTGCGGTGTGTGGTGTCAGTGCCAACGCGGGCGCTGGATCTTCGTTGGCCATCCAGTCATGCAGGGCCCAGACGGCTCCATGTGCGGGGTCGTATCCGATGGTCAAAGCAACGGGATGGAACGCCTAGCCCGGCGTCATCCGCGCGCTGCCTGGGGTCAGGACGTGGACCATCGCACGCGCCCTTGCACGCGATGCAGGCGACGGCGGCAGGTTGAGTTGGCCCCCTGTACTGGTGCTAGCGTTGCGCCGGGGCGGCCGCGCGCTGGAATAGGGGAGCGAGCAATGACCTACCGAGTCCAAGCGCAGGCGCGCGGCGCGCGTCGCGGGGCGAGCGTCACCGGCATGGCCGGCGTTCTGCTCTGGCTGGGCCTGGCCGTTGTCGGCGGCAGCTTCCTGCATGCGGCATATGGGAAATACGCCTCGCTGGCGTCGCCGGCGTATGCGATGTTCGTGGCGCGGCATGGATGGCTGTGGTGCCACCTGGCCGGGGGGAGCATGGGCGTGGTGCTGGGCCTGGTGCAGCTGCTGACCCAGCGCTGGCCGCGGCTGTGGCGTGTGCACCGCGTGTCGGGCCGCGTGTACTTCGCCGCGATGCTGGTGGCCATGGTCGGCGCGGTCGGCCTGATCGCGACCTCGCCGGCACCGATGGGCATCCGCGTGGCGTTCAGCGCGACCCTGCTGGCGTGGCTGGTCACCGGCGGTGCGGGCCTGGTGGCCATCCTGCGTCGCGACGTGGCGGCGCACCGGCGCTGGATGCTACGTGCGTATCTGGTGACGCTGGCCCCGGCGGTGTTCCGGCTGGCGCTTGCGGGCGTGGTGGCGCAGGGTATCGGGCCATCGCCGGGCCTGATCGCGTGGATGCTGTGGGGCAGCTGGGCCGTGCCGTTGCTGGTCTATCAGGCCGGCACGTGGGCGACCGGCAGCGCGGCCCGGCGAGACGCGCGCACCACCGCCGCCTGAGGCCGTCCGCGAGCGCAGGGCGCAAGCACCGGCGCTGAAGTGTCGAGACAGCGCGACTAGGTTGCCGTGTCGATCATCGGGAAGCGCCTGCCTTTGCGGGCGCCTCGCCGCCGATATCCCGATCGAGCAGGCAGTCGATAAAGGCACGCAGCGCCGGCAGCATGTAGTGCCGGCTCGAGTAGTAGAGGAACAGGCCGGGGACCGTCGGCGACCAGTCGGCCAGGACGCGCCTGAGGCGTCCGTCCTGCAGTGCTTCGGCGATGTCCGCGTCGTTGTACGCATACAGGATGCCCAGTCCCTGCAGCGCGGCGGGCACGATGATGTCCTGATGGTTGGAGATCACCTGCCACTCGCCGAAGAACTCGATGGCCTTGTCCTTTTTCTTGAAGGGCCAGCCGGCGACCTTGCCGCTGCCGGGGAAGCGCCAGTTGATGCAGGCATGGCGGCTCAGATCCGCTGGCGTCCTGGGCTCGCCATGCCGGGCCAGGTAGTCGGGCGAAGCGACAGCGAGCAGTTCGAAGTCCGGCGTCAGCCGGACCGCCACCATGTCCTTCTGCAGCCGGCCGCCCACGCGGATGCCGGCATCGAAGCCTTCTCCGGCGATGTCGCTCAGGCCATCGTCGATGACGATGTCGAGCACGACATCGGGGTTGGCCTGCGCGAAACGCCCCAGCCGCGGCGCGAGCACGCGCTTTGCCGCCATGCTCAGCGTGTTGATGCGCAGGGTGCCTGCCACGCGTGCGCGCGTGCCCACCGCCTGCGCCACGGCCTGGTCCATGTCACGAAGCAGGGGGGCCATGCGCTCATGCAGCCGCCGGCCGGGCTCGGTCGGTGAAACGCTGCGGGTGGTGCGATTCAACAGGCGCACGCCGAGCCGGGCTTCCAGCTGACGGATGATCTGGCTGAGCGCGGAGCGCGACAGCCCCAGGTGATCGGCGGCACGGGCGAAGCTGGCCCGGTCGACGACGGCCACGAAGGCCTTGAGTTCCGCAAACTCGGCGCCGCGCATTGTGCACTGATTCCTGCATAGCCTGATCAGATCATAGGCGATTCTCTAACCTCGCCAAGCGGATCAATCTTGCGCTGCACACCTCAACTGGAGCATCGCAATGAAAGATCTGGAGCTGCCCGAGCCGATCTCGGCCTACTTCGAAGCCGACCGCCACGATGGCCAGGCGGTGGCCCGCTGCTTCACCAAGACCGGCGTCGTCCTCGACGAGGGCAGCACGCACGCCGGCGCGGCTGCGATCGAAGCCTGGAAGAACGCGGCGTCCGCCAAGTACACCTACACCGCCAGGCCCCACACGCTGGAGGTCCAGGCGGGGCGCTACATCGTCACCAGCCAGGTGTCGGGAAACTTCCCGGGCAGCCCGCTGGACCTGCGCTACTCCTTCGTCCTGGAGCGCGGCAAGATCGCCTCGCTGGAGGTGGCGTGATGCACTTCGACCTCCAACTGGCAGGCAAGCGCATCGTCGTCACCGGGGGCACGCGCGGCGTCGGGGCGGCAGTGGTCGAACTGCTGTCCCAGCTCGATGCACGGGTCGTGGCGATGGCGCGCTCGATGCCGAAGACGCCTGTCGAAGGCGTCCACTACGTGGCGGCCAACCTGGCGACGGCCGACGGCGTCCGTCAAGCGGTCGAGGCGGCGCGGGAACGGCTCGGCGGCGTCGACATTCTGATCAACGTGGTGGGCGGTTCTTCGGCGCCCGCGGGAGGCTTCGCCAGGCTGGACGATGCGCAATGGGCCACGGCGCTCGACGTGAACCTGATGTCGGCCGTGCGGATGGATCGCGCCTTGCTTCCGGCGATGCTGGCGCAGGGATCCGGCGTGATCCTGCATGTGACCTCGATCCAACGCATGCTGCCACTGCATGACGCCACGATCGCCTACGCCGCGGCGAAGGCGGCGCTGTCCACCTACAGCAAGGCGCTGTCCAAGGAAGTGACCTCCAAGGGCGTGCGCGTGGTCCGCGTCTCGCCGGGCTGGGTGGAGACGGAAGCGGCGGTCGATTTCCTCGGCGCCATCGCGGCCAATGCGGGCACCGATTACGAAGGCGCCAAGCAGAAGGTCATGGAGGCGCTGGGTGGAATTCCGTTGGGGCGTCCGGCCAAGCTGAGCGAAGTGGCCGATCTCATCGCCTTCCTGGTGTCGCCCCGCGCCGAGTCCATCTCGGGGGCCGAGTACACGATCGACGGCGGGACCGTGCCGACGACGTAAACGCCAGATCGGCACTCGCGGCACCACGGCGCCGCGCGCCTCGCGGGCAGGCGCCTTGCTGGACCGCCCACCGACGGTGGGCGGCCTTCCGTTCGCAGTCGATCAGTCCGGGGTCACCGCTGATCGTCCTCGCGCATCGGCCTGTCCGAGGCATCGATGCCAACGATCAGGAGATCGACCATGGCCCTTGCCGCCTGCTGACCGTTCGGCCCGGCATTGACGTTGGCCACGCCGGCCAGCGCGCGAAGCAGATCCAGGGGCTCCAGGCCGAGCCGGATGGGACGGTGCTCGGCAAGTCCGTCGACCAAGCGGCGCACGGCCTGCTTGAGCTTCAGGCTCGACGAGGCGTAGACCTCGGAGGCCTGGCCGTCCATGGAACTCAGCACTTCACGCATCCCTTGCTTGGCGGCGAGGTAGTCCACGAACAGCAGCAACCATTCGCGCAGCGCCGTGATCGGTGGGTGGGCTGCGGCCAGGCGCTCGGCCGCGGCAAGGAGATGCTCCAACTCGTTCTGGTAGACCGCCAGCACGAGCGCGTCGCGATTGGGAAAGTGGCGGTACAGCGTTCCCGGGCCGACCCCGGCGCTGCGGGCGATTTCGTCCAGGCTCGCGTCCGACCCCTTCTCGGCAAACGCCGCCTTGGCCGTCTCCAGCAGGCGGAGACGATTGCGTTCCGCGTCGGCCCGCGGCTTGCGTCCCGGGGGCTTCGCGCCGGCTTTGGTCATTCCAGTCGTTACCTCTTGGTAAGCGGAGAGTGTCTCCGCATAATAAACGGAGAGCACTTCCTTTTAAGTCTAGCGTCGGGCTCATGGTAGCCGCTGGCGCGCTCGCCCCGTCACCCACCGAGGAACCCACCATGTCCAATGTATTCGGAGCCAAATCAACCACGGACGATGTCCTGACCGGAATGGATCTCAGCGGAAAGCGCGTCCTGGTCACAGGCGTGTCAGCCGGTCTGGGCGTCGAAACCGCCCGCGCCCTGGTCGCCCACGGTGCCCACGTGGTCGGCGCGGCGAGAAATCTCGCCAAGGCCAAAGAAGCCACGGCCGGCATCCACGCCCAGGCGGCGAACAGCGGGCAACTGGACTTGATCGAGCTAGACCTGGCCTCGCTGCAGAGCGTGCGGAGCTGCGCCGACGCGCTGCTGGCCGATGGCCGCCCCTTCGAGGTCGTCATCGCCAACGCCGGGGTGATGCGCACGCCGTTCGGCCACACCGCCGATGGTTTCGAGACCCAGTTCGGCACCAACCACCTGGGCCACTTCGTGCTGGCCAACCGGATCGCCCCGCTGATCGCGCCAGGCGGGCGCCTGATCTGCCTCTCGTCCGCCGGGCATCGCTACGCGGACGTGGATCTGGACGATCCCAACTTCGAACGGACCCCCTACGATCCGAGCGCGGCCTACGGCCGCTCCAAGACCGCGAACATCCTGTTTGCCGTCGAGTTCGATCGCCGGCACAAGACACAAGGCGTTCGCGCAGCCGCCGTGCACCCAGGCGGCATCAAGACCGAGCTCGGTCGCCACCTGGCACCCGGCGAACTTGAAGCGACGGTGGAACAGATCAACGCACAGTCCGCGGCCGAAGGCCATCCCCCGTTCGAGTTCAAGTCCATCCCGCAGGGGGCCGCCACGTCGGTCTGGGCCGCTTTCGTCGCCAACGCGGACGACATCGGCGGGCGATACACCGAGGACTGCCAGGTGTCGTCGGTGACCGACGGACTGATCACGCCCGGCACCCCTGGCGTCCGGTCCTACGCACTGGACCCGGAGCGTGCACAGGCACTGTGGGTACTGAGCGAAAAGCTGGTGGGCGAACGTTTCTGACGGCTCCAAGGCGACGCAAGCACACGGATTCATCGGCCTCGGAGCCGTCGATGACTCCAGGTCGCGGGGGCGGGCGCCATGCCCCAGCGCCCGCGCGCCTGGGGAACTGACGGCATCCCGGGAAGTCCTCCCCCACTGCCGCGACGCGATCCGCTGCCTTGAGAGTCGTTGCGCGTAGGTGTGCTGAATTCACGGCTACCATGTCGCGCATGGCCGCGATGCCCGCCGTTGCCCGGTGCGCCCTTGGCGTCTGCGTCGGCAGGTCGAGGGGGATGCCGGCATCGGCATGACCTGCGGTTTCGGCCTCACTTCGTCGTGTTTGCCTCGATGTTTGTCTTGTAGGGGTAGGTGGTGGATTCAAGAATTTGTCGGCTGTTGCGCCGGTCGATGTTGATGTGCGGGTGCTGGTTGGTCACCGTGTGCGCCGCGCACGCGCAGTTGCCGCAACCGCTGCCTGGTCCGCCTGCGATTCCCAGCCCGCGCGAGCAGCCGTTCGACGGCGTGATCACGCTGCAGGTCGATGCGACGGACACCGCGCACGCGCTGTTCAAGGTGCACGAATCGATCCCGGTCTCCGCGTCCGGCTCGGCGGTGTTGCTGTATCCCCAATGGGAGCCATCGAGCCACGCGCCGAGCATCTCCGCCGCGCAGTTGGCTGGCCTGGTCGTCCGCGCCGGCCAGCAGCGGCTGGAATGGCGCCGCGATCCGCTGGATCCGCACGCGTTCCATGTGCAGGTGCCGGACCACGTCGACCGGCTGGACCTCGAGTTTGCCTACGCCACGCGCCTCAGCGATGGCCTCCTGCGCCCCGACCTCGTCAACGTGCAGTGGCAGCACATGCTGCTGTATCCGGCCGGGTGGTTTGCGCGGGACATCCCGGTACGCGCCGGCATCACCTTGCCGTCGGGGCTGCAGGTGGTCTCCTCGCTGCAGGTCGAGGGACGCAGCGGCAACACCTACACACTGGCGCAGACCACGCTGGAGCGGCTGACCGACGCGCCCCTGTTCGGCTCCCGCCAGCTGCGCACGCTCGACCTGTCCACGCCGGATTCGCCCGGGCTGCACCTGGATCTGGTGTCGCGGGACCCGGCCGCGCTGCAGGTGTCCGATGAGCAGATCGCTGCACTGCATCGGCTGGTGGCGCAGACCTCGGCGGTGTTCGGTCGCGCGCCGTACCGGCACTTCGATGCGATCACGATCCTCGACGACGATGCCAGTTTCGGTGGAATCGAGCACGCCGAGTCGGCCGAGATCTACCTGCCGGCCAACTACTTTTCCGACCCGGACGCGCAGCTGGGCCTGGCCGACATGTTCGGGCATGAGCACGTGCATGCGTGGAACGGCCGTGCCCACCAGCCGGCGGACCTGTGGACGCCCATGCCCAACATGCCGATCCGCAACAGCCTGCTGTGGGTCTACGAGGGCCAGACCGAGTTCTGGGGTCGGGTCCTGGCCGCCAGAAGCGGCATGCGCAGCCGTCAGCAGGCGATCGACAACCTCGCCCTCGTGGCGGCCGAGGTCGCCGCCAGCGATGGACGGGCCTGGAAGACGCTGCGCGATACCGTCAACGATCCGCTGTATGTCACCGGTGCATCGACGGTGTGGCCGGAGTGGCAGCGCCGCAAGGACTACTACGGCGAGGGCGTGCTGCTGTGGCTCGATGTCGAGATGACGCTGCGCGCGCGCTCGCATGGCCGCTACGGCCTCGACGACTTCGCCAGGCGCTTCTTCGCCGCTCCCCAACCCGGAAGCGGCCCGGCGACCTACACCTTCGAGGATGTCTGCGCAGCGCTCGCCGCGCTGGTGCCGATGGACTGGGCCGGCTACCTCAACGACCGCCTGGATGCGCATGACGCCATCGTGCTGCAGGGCCTGGCGCGCGGCGGCTGGGCGCTGGTCTACGAGGCCACGCCCACCGCGGCCTTCGCGCAGAGCGAGCGCGACCTGGGCGGCACCGACCTGCGCTACTCGATCGGCCTGGTCGTCGCCGACTCCGGCAAGCTGCGCTCGGTGGCGATGGACAGCCCCGCCTACAACGCCGGACTGGCCCCCGGCGCCGTGCTGACCTCGGTCAATGGCGCGACGTTCTCGCCTGCCGCACTGCGCGCGGCGGTGGCCAATTCCGCCCGACAGCCGGTTTCGCTGGGTTACACCGTCGACGGTAAAGCCCTGCAGGCCAGGCTCGACTATCACCAGGGCGCCCGCTATCCGCGCCTTGTGCGCATTCCCGGTAGCGAGGACCGGTTGTCCGCACTGCTCGCCCCGCGCCCGGCCGGCGGCTGATGCATCAAGCCTGCGTGTTCGCCAGTGGGGCGACTGTGTGTGCTCACTGCCGCTGAGGCGCGCAGGGGATTTAACGTCTTCCGCCCCTTTTATTGCACGCAAACTGCCTGGCATTGGCCCCGCGCCCCGCTTTCAGGAAGCACGCAGGCGCGCGCTGGCGGATTCAAGCCAACCCGGCCCCGTTTCCGGCGGTCACCCGCTAGGACCGCCTTGCGTCCAAGGGCGGTGCGTATTGGGGGAAAGCAAAGTCGTTGACGATGGCTTGCTCGCGCCGTGCGGGGCTCGGCTTCAACAAGCGCTGCACCGGGCGACTGGCCATCACCCGCAGGACAAGACGTGCCAACGCGCTGCCGAACGCGGTCCGCGGATGCATCCAGCGGATGATCCGGGGGCTGATGGCGCGTTGCGAGGCCTCCACATACGGGCGCAACAGCGCCTCATAGGACGTGAAGGCACGCGCGTGATCCGCGCTAGATCCGAGCTCGCCCGCCAGAAGATAGGCGCCCACCAGCGCCAGCGCGGTGCCCTCGCCGGTGAACGGGGTCGGACAATAGGCGGCATCGCCGAGCAGCACCACGCGTCCGCGGGACCAGTGCGACGCCTGCACCTGACTCATCGGGCCAAAGTAGAAATCCTTTACGTCATCGAGTGCGGCGACGATGCGCTCGGCAAGCACGCCGCGGCCGTTCAGGGCCTCGGTCAGCAGCGCTCTCGCCGCGGACGTCCTGTCGCCCACGATATCGCTGCGTTCCCGACGAAAGGTGACCAGCACGGTGGTCTCCCGCGCGTCACCGGGGCGCAGGAAGATCATCGTGCCCTTGCCCAACGTCGCGCAGGCCCAGTCGTCGTCGTCCGGATGTCGCGGGATCTTGAAGAACGCCATGCAAGCGCCGAGATAGCGGAACCGGGTCTCCTCGGCGAGGACCAGGTCGCGGGTGGATGAGCCGATCCCCTCGGCACAGATCACCAGCTCGAACTCCTCGACCTGGCCGCCGTCGAAGGTGACGCGCACGCCGGTCTCATGCTCGGACAGCGCGCTGACACGCGTTCCGAACCGGTAGTCGCACCGCTCCCGCACCGCCTCGTACAACAGGTGCGCGAAATCGCCTCGCAGAATCTCGAAATCCGCGGTCAGTCCCGCGAAGGCGCCGCGGGGAAACGCCGCGAAGCGCCGTCCGGCCGCGTCGACAAAACGGACCCCGCGCTCGCCGGTATTCCGGGCTTCGATCGCTTCGGCCAGGCCCATCCACTTCACCACCTGCTGGCCGGCGCCCTTGATGTCGACGTTCTGCCCGCCGTCGCGCAAGGCCAGCGCTTTCTCGGCGATCACGACGTGATGGCCGTACCGTTGAAGCCAGTACGCACATGCGGGCCCGGCGATGCCCCCGCCGCAGATCAGGATCTTCTTCGCGTTGTTCATGCCTACCCAGGTCGGCCGTGTGGGAGCGCAGAGCCTAGGCCGGCGCGGCAGAAGAGGCATGGGGCCGGCCTGCCAACCGGTATTGCGATCCCGCCACCCCGTCGCGTCAATCGTCCGTGCGAACGGACGCGTGGCGCCCTGCGCGGAGCGCGAGGTACCGGGCCGGGGGCTGGCCGAGCACCTTCTTGAACATGGTGATGAAGGCGCTGGCGTTCTCGTATCCCAACGCGAAGGCCACCGCCTGCACGGCCTCGCCTTCAGCCAGGCGCTTCAACGCGAACACGATGTGACATTGCTGGCGCCACCGCACGAAGCTCATGCCGATGTCGCGGTGAACGAGGCGGAAAAGGCTGCGCTCGCTCATTGCGAGCCGGTGCGCCCATTCGCCGATCGACGTGCGATCGGCAGGATCGGCAGCGAAGGCATCGGCGATCCGGCGCAGGCGCGGGTCGCTCGGCAAGGGCAGATGCAGGCGTTCGACCGGCGCTTCCACCAGCTGGTCCAGCATCGTCTGCGCCAGGCGGCCGTCCGCGCCCTCGGTTTCGTAGAGCGGCGGCATGTGCGACACGCCGATGATCAGTTCGCGCAGCAGTGGCGACAGGGAAAGCGTGCAGCACTCGGTGAACATCGCCGGAACCGCTTCGGGCTCGACGAAAAGCATGTAGACCGCGACGTCGCCCACGCCACGCACGCCGTGTTCCATGTCTCCTGGAATCCACAACGCACACTGCGCAGGCACCATCCACAGGCCCTTGGCGACCTCGCACGTCACCAGGCCACGAACCGCCATGATGAGCTGCGCTTTCCGGTGCCGGTGCGGCGGCTGCTCGAATCCGTCGGTGACCAGCTCCGCACCGATCGCATAGACGGGACGTGGGACCTCCTGCGGATAGTGGTAGTTGTCCGTGGACGACACTCGCCCTCACGCGTGCTCGGTACCTGGGGTCGCGCAGGTTAGCGCAGCTGTGCCCGATCGCGAGCAAGGGCCGCAAGCGGGCAGGCCATCGCAAGGGTGTGGCCGGCGGCGCCCCGTCCCCTGACCCAGGCCCCGACACCTCGGAACTGACAGAGAAGAGGGGCGGGTCGAACTGGCCTCGTGTGTTGCCCGGATCCAGTCAACCCGGCCCCGCTACCCATGCCTTGCCTGGCTACTGATACGTCGGATGCGAATGCGAGAGGCGCGATGCGATGCCAGTAGGCACAGGCGCCGGTGGCATCAGGTAGCTGGCAGGCGCTTCACGCACGCTGCCCAGCGTGCGCTTGGGACTGAAGCGCTGCGACGCGTAGATCTCCTCGACGATGTCATGGATCCTGCCCACATCCCGGGAGATGGCATCGCCCATCACTGCCAACGTGGACTCGGCGTACTCGGCATGATCGGCGCAGCCGACCACGTTGCCGATGGCGCGCAGGCTTTCGAGCAGCAGATTGATCTCGTCGATCTGGCGCAGGGTGATGCCGGAGAGGTAGCGCTTGCCCGTCGCCGGATGGATCGGGGCTTGCGACTCGATGCCTGCTTCCGATGCCTTGTCCTGAGCCCCTTGTGCATCGCGCTCCATCCCGGACGCGATCGCGTCCTTCCCAAGTTTGGCCGGCCTGGCAAGTGTTTCCATGACCCGGGCGATCTGTTGCTTCATCTGCCTCAGGCGCCTCGCCACCTCGCTCATGCGACGCGCTGTGTCCACCGCTGGCGCTACCCCTTTGCGTGGCCGCGCCAAGCTGACCAGCTCGGCCACGTCGGTGTGCAGCTGCTTCAGCCGTCGCTGGCTGTCCTCCGGCAGGAAATAGCCGGTCGTTTCCTGATCGTGCGTATCGTGCGTCGACATGCTTGCCTCCTCGTTCCATGAAGTACCCGCACGCCGGGATGGCGACGGGAAGTCGGGAGGTTCGAAACCGCTAGTAGCCGGCGGGCGTATTTCCCCGAAAGGTGTTGTATTAGCCGCCCTCCCGACGCAGGCATCGCGTCGGTTTGCCCCTGCAGAATCGCAGGCACAAAAAACCCACCGGTTTGACGGAGGTGGGTACCGCTACTAGAGGAGTTTCGACGCTCCTTGACGGGGAGAGTGCTACTGGCTAACACGCGTGTCAACAGGCTCTCAGCCAATCATGGTGCGCGACGGATGAGCGGTCCGCCTTGTGCCAGGGAGACGCCACCCGCGGCCTCAGCAGGCTGACTATGGGAAGCGAAGGGGTTCTTGCATCAACGCATCGGCCGCTCATCTCTTTGGATGCTGGTGCCAACGCAGACGGCCTGCCATTCGCACCGCCCCTCGCCTGCGGGAGGGATGCAGGCGCGCGCTGCGTGGATTCAAGGCAACCCCGCCGCGTTACTTCCGATCCGCTGAATGATTAATGCCGTCACTGGTGGGGACATCCGGGATAGCGAAGGGATCGATGCCCTCAAGACACCCCACGTTGTACCCGTACAGGCCTGGGTTGGAGCGGCGCTGGTGATGGGTATAGATGCCGCAGTTCGAGCAGAAATAGTGCTTGGCGGTGTGCGTATTGAACTGGTAGAGCTTCAGGTGCTCGGCGCCCCTGAGGATGCGGATGCCGCTCAGTGGGACCGAGGCGACAACGGCCCCTTTGCGCCTGCAAATGGAGCAGTTACAGCGGCGCGGGTCGACGATGCCGTCCGGCAGATCGAGTTCCAGCTCCACCAAGCCGCAATGACAAGAAGCCCGATGCTTGGGCTGTACCTGGACACCACCAACTTCCTTCAACACTGAGGGTCTCTCCTGTAAGGGCAATCGCCTGGATCAAGTCACGCTGCGAGGCGGATTCGGCTTGAATGGGTCATGAGAACCGCCGCACCCTGACTCCTGTTCCTCGACTCCTGTCCTATCAATGAATGTCGGCGGCACCTCCCCGGTGAGCCACACGCCGTTGTCCGCCTGAAAGAACGCGAGGCCCTGTGAGTACATTCGTAGGGCTTCGATTTTCAGGACCACGGGTTTGCCGTAGCGCTGTCCGACAGTGGTCGCTGTCTCGATGTCTTGCGACAGGTGCACGTGATGACGTTCGCCAGGGCGCAGGCCTTCGGCCAGGATCGAATCGAGGAAGCGCGTGGCGGTGCCGTGATACAGAAGCTCCGGTGGTACTTTGGCCTCGTGCTGAATGGCGACGGTGTCGGTTGAGTGGCCCTGGACGGCGCGAATGCGAAAGCCGTCCTCGGAGATCGCAAAGCGCTTCTTGTCGCTGCCGGCGACCACGGCCCGGATCAGCTCGACATCAAGTTCCTTGCCGGCCGTCTTGGCCCCGGTAATCAACGCATCAATCTCTGCCCAGCCCTCGCGGTCCAGTGTCAATCCGATGGCTTGCGGCTCGTGCCGCAGCACGTAGCTCAGGAACTTGCTGGTCTCGTTGAGTTGCTTGCTCATGTCGTTGTTCTATCGCTGCTAGAAAGCTAATCCACCGCCTGACCTGGTCTTTGCAGTAGGGCCAGTTCCTACTTACATAAAACAAGGTCAGAGCGCAGATTCTGAGATATTAAAGTGCACTCTGACCCCATTTTTCACAAACTTCTCGCTCTGCACCTGCACCTGCACCTGCACCTGCGCGCGCCTGGCCAGCAACAGCGTTGCGGCCAGCGCGCCCCCCCCATCCACTCATCATCGCGTATCCTTTGTCAGTTGAGCTGGCGGAGAGGATGCAAGGTGGGGGATCTAGGGGATCAGGAGTGCAGCACGCAATGCCATAGCGACTATTTCCTCACGAATTTGGAAGTCGAAATACCCTCGCTCTGCTAATCAATCTCCACTCCGAGCCGCTTTATTCGGAGTCGGTCAATTTTACTCAGCGTTGCAATTCGCTTGAGTGCGCCAGCAGCACGTGCGCTTGCATTTCCAAACCTACCCCCGAGGCCGCTTAATTTCTGAGAATATCCAGCAATTCTTAAGAGATCCCTGCCAGATGTTTCCGTAAAAAGTTTGTAGAAATCGTCTTCAGTTGCGCTAGATATTGATATCTCGTCTTCAATGTTCCAGCTCTGTTGTATCGCAACTCTCCTAATGGCGGTCCCTAAGTCAACAGCGGAATATTCTTGGCTTAAAGCATTTTTAAATTTATTTAGCAGTGACTGGTCATCGATATCGCTGGACCAGGGATATTTATCCATATTAAAAGCTTCGGCATCGCCCTTGCGGTTTTCAATGTACAAGTCAATCAGGCGCTCTGCTTTGTCGTTGTGTTCTAGATCTCGAAGAACCTTGACGGCGCTATAAAGATTCATAGGACTTATCGTCTTTGCATTCTGGCTTACTGCATGAAACATGGCTTCTACAACTGCGCTTTCGTTGTCTCCAAAGCTGTTGCGGTAGAGATCCCACGCTTTCTCCATGAGACTTTCATTTTCTGCAGCGCGTTGTTCCTCTTTCTTCGCTTGAAGGCGATCTTCTATCTTTGACCCTTGAAGGTAGCCATTCTCAATAAAGCTTAGTATCGAATAATATAGTTCGTCGGCGTGACTCCACCCATAAGAACTCAATGTGGTTGCCCAGGCCTTCTGCTTAGAATTCTCTGGCCCTTCCGGGGGCGCCCAGGAGTTATACGCTCTAATGAAATCAAGGCTCGGCGTAGATTCTGCTGTATCGTAGACAACCCAGGTCAGCAACACCACTGCCGAAACAATTTCCAATTTCGTCTTCTCTGCAGCAGCTCTAGAAATTTTTTCGATTGCGATTATGTTCTCGACAATTTTCTTGAGTACGCGAATGTTCTTTATCTGGAGTGTTGAGCATCTTAATTTTATTTCTTCGCGCCAAGGAGTTTCTATAGGAACGCCTATGTCAAATGCTTCGTGAGCCGTTGGATCATAGAGCAGCTCTAAGTCGACAACTTTTTCTCTATAAGATTTATAGGTTTCGCCCTCTAGTTTATCTTCGTTAAACATGAGTACTATTTTGCAGTTCTTTTCTTCTTTCAGTGAAGAGATTACACCTAGTACATCGGCCTGCTTGATTCCGTCGCTTTCATTTAATCTTTCAAAGTCATCAAGGCAAACAAGTGTGTCCTTAATCATGTGATTGGCGACAAGTTCAAAGCCGACGCTTACTTTATTTGCGTAAGGAATGTCTCCGATCAAGTTCCTGCCGTTTAACAATGCTTTTTTTGTCAAAGACTGTCCCAAAGATTTCCACTCTCTATTTATCGTGCTTGCGGTGAGCTTTTCGCCAACAAGCTTTGAGAGTTCTGTCTTGGCAAAGATCGTGGTTCGAAGCTCATTCACGCTCTTAATTCCAAAGAGTGAAACATAGGAATATTTCTTGGGCGTAACAGAAAGTTTTTGCTCAGTTAAAATTTTCTTCCATGCATAAGTTTTACCTACGCCCCAATGGCCTTTTATTGAAAGAACCCTCGGTCTTGTGTCAGTTAAAAATTCTTTAATAACTGACTTAACTATTTCGATGCTCAATTTATAACCTCTAGAATTCTTGGCCGTTAGTTGAAATTAAAGCCGGAGGCGGGGCCAGGTTCACTTATGCGGTTCCTTTGCACCTGGGGAACTGGCTGCAGCCGAGGAAGGGTTCGCGGGTGCGCCGGTTTGTTCGTTGCACCAACGTGCTGCCGCAGCGCGGGCAGTGGGGTTCGGCGGTGGCGATGGGCGGCGTGGCAACCAGCACAGGTTCGACGCGCAATGAAGGATCCGGCGGCACCGCAGCGTCGTGCTGCGCCGCGCGGATCATTTCCAGCAGTTGAGCACCACCGATCAGCTCAATTGGCTTGCCTTGAACAAAGCGCTCGGCATCGTTGGTGAAGCTCCCAATGCAGACGATCTTCACCGCATCGGCGCGGTGGTGCGCCAGCAGCCCGGCCATCTCGCGCACGACGCTGACGCCGACCTGCTGGCGCGTCCACTGCTTGCATTGCACCAGCGTGCGGCGGCCGTCCTTGTGCAAGATCAGGTCGATGCCGCCATCGGCACCGCCCAGGCCGGTTTCCTCCACGGCGTAGCCCTGGCGGCGGAAGGCTTCGCCGACCAGTCGCTCGAACTGGCGCCAGCCGCCTTGGCTGAGGCTTTCTAGATCGGTGCGGGTGTCGAGCAGCTTTCGGCGATGGCGGCTGCCGGCAAAGGACGCCGCTGCGCCGATCCAGCACACGGCCAGTACCAGCCACGCCAGCGGCGCGAGCAGGGTGCCCATACTCTGACTGAAACCTTGCGCGAGCAGCCCGTCCTGCTGGCTCATCCACCAGACGAAGCCATCGCGCACGGCGAAGAATCCGATCACGCCCAGGGCGACGCCCATCGGCCACGGCAGCGCGCTGACCACCTCGATGCCGTGCTGTTTGCGCCTGCGTCCCATGCAAGAAACCCCCGTTCCTGCCTGCACCATAGCCGCCGATGACCACGTTGTCAGCGTGCACAGCGACACGGCTTGGCGCAGGTCACGTGCGTTTGCGGTGGCCTCGCCACCGGAGGTGACGCGCTGTGTTAGCGCCCGGCGTTGTCGTCCGGCATCAGCAGCACCAGCGGGGCGCAGGCGCGGTCCGCACAGCCGAACGTGCGGACATGTGCGCCGTCGGTCCAGGTGGCGGTCGCGGCCGCGTTGATCCTGTATTCCCAGGTCTGGCCATCGGCGGTGAGCTGACCGCTGATGGTGCAGGGCAGTGCATAGAACGCGTCCTGGGTGCCGTCCGGATATTCGCGGCTGGCAGCGAAGAAGTGCGCCACATCGTCGCGGTCCAGCGTCCACGCCTTGCACGCGCTTTCCAGCCCAGCATCGGCCGCGCGGCCGGGTTCGGGCGCGTAGACCGGTGCGCCAACGCTGCGCACCACGACGTCCGAGCGGCCTGTGCCGGATGCTGCCGGTGCGTCAGCGGGACGGGCCGCTGGGCTGCTGCATGCCGCCAGCAGCAGCGCCAGGCACGTACAGCCCATCCCCTTCGCCCGCCGTTTTGTACGAAATGGTGTCGTGCTTATAGATGTCATGGTCATCCAGTCCGTATTGCTGCTGCAGCACACCGACCAAGCGATTGATCGAGGCGGTCTGTGCTGGGGTCGGAGCGTCCCAGGACTTGGTGTTAGCGTCGTAGGCGCCCACAACCTCGATTCCGACGCTATCGCTGTTGTTGGGATAGCGCACGGGATACGGATTGGCGTTCTCGTGACTATTGATGGCGCTGGGCTTGAAGCCGGTACTGGCATGCCAGTGGCGGTCGGTCTCGCTCAACGTGCTTTCCTCGGCACCGCGTGAACGGATCTTTCCGACATGCCATGTCTGGTGGCTCAGGCTGGCGGTCTGGTAGATCGTGCCGTCCTTGCCGATCAGGAAGTGGGCACCGGCCGGTTGACCACCGGCTTTGTAGCTGTCGAGCGTGCTTTGGGCAGTGGATGATTCAGTCCGGTGCATCACGATGGCTTCGGGCGACTTCAGCGTGCCGTGTTCCAGCGCGGTGACCCTTTCATTCCGAATGTCGGGGATGGTGAGCATGCCGTTCGGGTCAACCTGGGTCGCGGGTAGCGCAAACGGACGCAGGCTATCGACGGCGGGTGTCTGTGCGCTGGCGACCGGAGCGCTCGCGCGCATCGGGTCAGCCCCATATGGCGGGTTGTAGATGGCAAAGATCGAAGGCGTTCTGGCTGCCGGATCGCCCAACACGACTTGGCTGACTTGCTCGGGAAAGTGGGGGGCGGCCTTGACTTGCGCGTAAAGGGCTGCGGCGACATTGGCGTTTTGTTCGCCCTGCCAGTGGTGTAGGCCTTCCACGCCCTGCAGCAGCTGCTGGTACAGCGCGTGGTCGGGGTGAGACGGATCGCTGGGCATGCGAGGCGTGTCTGCCATGTCAGCTCCTTTGCATGGACATTGGATGTCTTCCGAGAGCGAGCCTAATTCATGTGGCGCGTGTCCGTCTGCATCGCCGCGCAAAGCCTTCAACCAAAGGCCTTTTGCCGCACTGCAGAAAGTCGCCGATCCCACCGCAAACGCCTTGAAATGCCGCTTATTTCGCGGCGTCGGCTTGGGTGAACAGGGCAATTCTGATAGACTGCGTCGTCTTCGGATTCAGCCCGCGACCCATCGCTCCCATCGCTGAGCGGGTGTTCGGATCCCACAACCAGGCGCGCGATTGAGCCTGCTCTCGCGCCGCACTGCGCTGCTGATCGCTTCTCCCTTCTGCCGATCGTGTGCGTACCGGGCCCTCGCCCGGACACCGCAGGCCGGCCTGCGTCCGCACGGTGCGGCGCGCGCATCTTTTCGCATCAAAGAGGAACCGTTCCGATGTCCGCTTCTGCTGTCTCTCCCTTGCCGCATCCCTTCCCCGCGCAGACCCTGGCGCCCTGGCGGCGCGCGGTGATCAAGGTGGGCAGCAGCCTGCTGACCGACGGTCGCGGCGCGCTGAGCACGCACAACGCCGCGGCGCTGGCGGCACTGATCGCGCGCTTTCGTGCCCAGGGCCGGGAAGTGCTGCTGGTGTCCTCCGGCGCAGTGGCCGCCGGCCGCGGGCTGGTGGCGCGGCGTCGCGGCAGCCTGGTCCAGCGCCAGGCGCTGGCCTCGCTGGGACAGACGCCGATGCTGGCGCTGTGGCAGGGCCTGGTCGACCAGCCGGTGGCGCAGGTGCTGCTGAGCCACGACGATCTGCGTAACCGCCGCCGCTACCTCAACGCGCAGGCCACGTTGCAGGAGCTGCTGCGCAGCGGTGCGCTGCCGATCGTCAACGAGAATGACACCGTCGCGGTGGACGAGCTGAAGCTGGGCGACAACGACAACCTGGCCGCGGCCGTGGCCACGCTGGTGGATGCGGACGTGCTGTTCATCGCCACCGACACCCAGGGCCTGTACACCGGCCACCCCACGCGCGATCCCAACGCGCGTCCGCTGACCCGGGTGGAGGCCATCACCCCGGAGATCATGCGCATGACCGCCGGCGGTGCCGGCGCGCTAGGCACCGGCGGCATGGCCACCAAGCTGGAGGCCGCCAGCAAGGCCGCCGCGGCCGGCATCGACACCGCGCTGTTTTGCGGCCGCGATGCGCAAGCCCTGCAGGCGCTGGGCGAGGATGCGCTGCACGGCACGCTGATCCCCGCCCACGGTCCGCGTCTGTTGGCGCGCAAGCTGTGGCTGCATCACCAGCCGGCCTGTCGCGGCCGCCTGCGGATCGACGCCGGCGCCTGCCGTGCGCTGGCCGAGCGCGGCGCCTCGCTGCTGCCCGGCGGCGTGGTGAACGTGGAAGGCGACTTCAGCAGCCGCGCGGTGGTGGACCTGATCGATCTGGACAACCGCCGCATCGGCCGCGGCCTGGTGCAGTACCACGCCAGCGACCTGCAGCGCATCGCCGGACGCCACAGCCAGGAGATCGAAGACGTGCTGGGCTTCCACAACGGCCGCGCCGTGGTCCGCCGCGACGACTTGGTCCTGATGGACCGCATGCACTGAACACGGAGACCCCATGACCGCACAGAACGACCGCTATATCCGCACGCTGGCCACCCGCGCCCGCGCCGCTTCCCACGCCATCGCCGCGCTGGACGCCGACCGCCGCGCCGCGCTGCTGCAGGCCATGGCCCAGGCCGTGGACGCCGGCCGCGCCGACATCCTGGCCGCCAACGCCGATGACCTGCAGCGCGCCCGCGCCGCCGGCACCACCGGTGCGATGCTCGACCGCCTGGCGCTGGACGACGCGCTCCTGGATGGCATCGTGCAGGCCATCGCCGAAGTGGCCGCGCTGCCCGATCCGGTCGGCCAGGTGACCCAGCGCCAGACCCATCCCAACGGCATGACCGTGGAGAAGGTGCGCATTCCGCTGGGGCTGATCGCGATGATCTACGAGGCGCGCCCCAACGTGACCGCCGATGCCGCCGCGCTGTGCCTGCGCGCGGGCAACGCGGTGCTGTTGCGTGGTGGCTCGGAAGCGCGTGGCAGCAACGTCGCCATCGCCCGCTGCCTGCACGCGGCACTGGCACAGTTCGGACTGCCGGCCGAGGCCGTGGCGCTGGTGGAAGACACCGCGCGCGAACACGTACTGGCGCTGCTGCAGCTCACCGACCTGGTGGACCTGGCCATCCCGCGCGGCGGCGAGCGGCTGATCCGCTTCGTGGCCGAGAACGCGCGCGTGCCGGTCATCAAGCACTACAAGGGCGTGTGCCACCTGTACGTGGACGCCGCCGCCCACCCGGTGCTGGCCACGCGCCTGGCCGTGGACGGCAAGCTCTCGCGCCCGGGCGTGTGCAACGCGCTGGAGACCCTGCTGGTGCACGCGGACATCGCGCAAGACTGGTTGCCCGGCGCGCTGCAGGCGCTGGCCGCGCGCGGTGCGGAGATCCGTGGCTGCGCGCGTACCCAGGCGCTGTTCCCCGATGCGAAGGTGGCCACCGAGGAGGACTACGACGCCGAGTACCTGGCGCCGATCCTGACGGTGCGCGTGGTCGACACGCTGGACGATGCCATCGCCCACATCCAGCGCCACACCTCCGACCACACCGAGGTGATCTGCACGCGCGACGAAGCCACCGCCACGCGCTTCATCGGCGCCATCCGCAGCTCGGCGGTGATGGTCAACGCGTCCTCTCGCTTCAACGACGGCGGCCAGCTGGGCCTGGGCGCGGAGATCGGCATCTCCACCACCCGCCTGCACGCCTACGGCCCGATGGGCCTGGAATCGCTGACCGTCGAGCGCTGGGTCGTGCGCGGCGAAGGCCACGTGCGCCACGCCGAGTCCGCGCTGGCGGCGTGATGCGCGCCCGTCCGCTCAGCGCTGCGGGCTGAGCTCGATGGTCACCACTTCGAACGGCGCCAGCATCAGCGTGGCGGGGCGCTCGGCGTCCAGTTGCGTGGGGACCCGGGCGCCGGCTGACCAGCGCACGCTGGCGGCGTAGCGGGTGGGACTGCCCGCGGGCAGCTCCAGTGCGCGCGCCAGATCCAGCAGGAAGGCCTGGCCTTTGGCATCGGGATTGCGCAGGGTGACGATGGATTTGTCCGGGCTCCAGGCGGCCCAGCCGTAGGCTTCCAGACGGCCGGGATCGCCGCCGATCCAGTGCGTGTCGTGCAGGACCTCGGCGTTGTCGCGCGCCCAGCGCGCGGCGTCGGCCAGGGTGTCCCAGTTGGCAGGCGTCAGCAGCGAGGGCGTGATGTACAGCTCCTGCAGCTGGGTGCCGGTGCCGAAGTAACTGTGCACCTCGTTGGCGAAGTCATTGCCCGGGTCGCTGGACAGCCCGGCGGCGTGCTGGGCGTAGATGATCCCGTGCAGCATCAGCGCGCCGAGCGGGAACAGCGGGCCGCCGACGGCGATGTTCTCGTAGGTCTGCTGGTCGCGGTAGGTGATCCAGCGCTCGCGCTCGCTGCCCACGCCGGCAAAGGCATGGTCCTGGCCGCCATGCCAGATGGTGTCGGCGTAGCGCAGCCAGGCCGGCGAGGGATAGGTGCCGGTGGTGAGGTTGATGAACAGGTCCGGCTTGGCCTGGCGCAGGTCTTCCATCAGCTGGATGGCCGCGTCGAAGTCGCTGTCGAAGCGACTGCCGGGCACCACGCGGTCGGCGTTGCCGAAGCCGTCGACCTTGAACTGGTTGACCCCGTTGCGGGTGACCAGGTCCATGGTGACCTCATGGAAGCGCTGGTAGTAGCGCGGCCCGGACAGGGCGAAGCCGCCGTCGATGGTCTCGTAACGGTCCTTGCCGTTGCCGACGCGGGCGATCTTCTGGGTGTCGTAGCCGCCCCACGGCGAGAGCCAGATGCCGGGCGCCGCGCCACACTTGGCCGCGGCCGCCTTCAGCGGGACAAAGCCCTGCGGGAAGTCCTTGGAGAACGACCAGCCGCCCTGCAGGTCGTCCCAGCCGGCGTCGAACAGGAACGAATCCAGCGTGACGCCGCGCTGCTCGGTCAGCGCCGTGCAGAAGGCATCGATGCGCTCCAGCGCCTGGGCCTGGGTGTACTGGGTGTCGTAGCCGATGTCGTACCAGCTGTTGTAATGCAGGAACGGCCGCGAGGGATGCGGGCGCTGATCTTCGACGTAGGCCTGGAAATCGCGGCGCAGCTGCCCCGGCAGGGCCGTGCCCACCGCCGCCGAATAGGTGACCGACTTGCCGCGTTCCAGCGGCAGGGTGCGCTCGACCCACAGCTGGAAGTTGGGGTGGTCGACCTCGGCCAGGCTGTGCGAGAGCGGATTTTCGAACTGCAGCCAGGTCAGGCCGCCCACCACCACGGGCGAGCCGGACACGCGCCCGACCACCACCGCGCCCGGCGCCTGCCCATCGAACAGGTCCACCCGGGCGATGGCTTCGTCGGCCTTGCGCGCGGTGATGGTCACCGCCTGGCGCAGGTAGGACGCCTCGCGTCCCTGGGTGAGCGACCAGGCGATGTGGAAGCGGCCCTGTGCATCGACGAAGTCCGCTTCCAGCTGCGCCCGCGGCCCGCGTTCGGCCAGGCGCGTGGCCTTGGGGTCGCCGGCCAGCGTGCGGGTGCGCACGGCGCCGTCCAGGGTCAGCTGCGCGGCGGTGAGCCGGGTGCCGTCGCCCAGGGTCAGGGCGAAGGGTGCGCCGACCTGCACGGTGCGGCCGTTGGCCTGGTCGACCAGCCGCATGTCGGTCAGGTGGCCGTCCTGCTCCCGCCACTCCAATCCGATCGCGGCATTGCCGAAATGCCCGGGCGCCTGCGCACTGGCCGTCGCACACAGCGACAGCGACAACAAAACCAAGCAGGCGGCGCTGACGCGCGATGTGCGGGCGAGGGAAACCAGGACCATCGGACGGGACTCCATCAGCGAACGGGGGCGTGTCGGGCAACGCACCGGGCTCGGCGGGGGACGTCAGTGCGGTGCATGCGCGCACGAAAAGCGCAAAGCGCGCCCCTTTGACTCTAAATCGAAACATAACGAAATATCAAACCGTGCCCGTGGGTTGCGCCGCCTGCCTGCGTCAAGCCACCGCCGGGCACCGGAAGGCCCCGCTGCGGCTTTCTGTAGAGCGGACCTTGGTCCGCTGAGGCTTCTGCGCACAAGGACAACACTCGGCAGCTGAGCGAGTTCCGCTTTGCGTTGCGCTGCGGTCAGGGCGCGGGGAAAGCCCCAGCCGAGCAAGCTCGGCTCTACGCCCACCGGCGACCTGCAGGCGTCACGGCCGCGGCCGCCGACCGTAGAGCGGACCTTGGTCCAATGCGGCTCTGTAGAGCGAACCTTGGTCCGCTGCGGCTCTCAGCGCACAAGGACAACACCGCCAGCGGAGCGAGCTTCGCGCGGCGTTGCGCTTCGATCAGGGCGCGGGGAAGGCCCCAGCCGAGCAAGCTCGGCTCTACGCCCACCGGCGACCTGCAGGCGCAACGGCCGCGGCCGCCGACCGTAGAGCGGACCTGGGTCCGCTGAGCTTTCTGTAGAGCGGACCTTGGTCCGCTGCGGCTCTCAGCGCACAAGGACAACACCGGCAGCGGAGCGAGCTTCGCGCGGCGTTGCGCTGCGGTCAGGGCACGGGGAAAGCCCCAGCCGAGCTGGCTCGGCTCTACGCCCACCTGAGACCTGCAGGCCCCACGGTCACGGCCGCCGACTGTAGAGCGGACCTTGGTCCGCTGAGGCTCTGTAGAGCTGACCTTGGTCCGCTGAGGCTTTCAGCGCACGGGGACAACACTCGGCAGCTGGGCGAGTTCCGCTCTGCGCTGCGCTGCGGTCAGGGCACGGGGAAAGCCCCAGCCGAGCTGGCTCGGCTCTACGCCCACCTGAGACCTGCAGGCCCCACGGTCACGGCCGCCGACTGTAGAGCGGACCTTGGTCCGCTGAGGCTTTCTGCGCACAGGGACAGCACCGGGCAGCGGAGCGAGTTCCGCTTTGCGTTGCGCTGCGGTCAGGGCGCGGGGAAAGCCCCAGCCGAGCAAGCTCGGCTCTACGCCCGGGGGGAGGCCTGCGCATGCCGCCTGGGCGCGGGCCGCCCCGCTCAGGCCGTGGCCGCGATCCTGCGCAGGGCCTCGGCCAGGGCATGCATGGCGGTGACCGGGGTGAAGGTCTGCGGGGTCACACGCACGTTGCAGCCGCTGGCCAGCTCCTTGCGCACCACGGTGAAGATGCCGAATTCGTCCTGCAGCCGGCGCTGCAGCGCGCCCACCTGGGCCTCGCTGCTGCGCCCGCGCAGGCGCACGCCGCCCATGCCCGAGGCGTTGGCCATGCTGGCCGGGCCGAGGATTTCGATGTCGGCGTGGTCGTGGAACTCGTCCGTCCACGCCTGGCGCAGGTACTGCAGGCGCGCCTGCTTGTTGGCACCTCCCAGCGCCTGGTGGAAGGCGATGGCATCGGGCACGGTCAGGAAGGCGGCGAAGTTGGAGGTCGCCAGATGCACGCGGTTGGCCACGTCCTCGTCACCGGGCCGCTCGCCTGGGAACGGCGCCACCTTCGCGCGCGTGCCCGGCCGCATGTACAGCGCGCCCACGCCCACCGGCGAGCCGATCCACTTGTGCAGGTTGAACACCGCCCAGTCCACGTCCAGGTCCGGCAGGGTGAAATCCATCAGCCCCCAGGACTGGGCGCAGTCGCAGATCACATGGATGCCGCGCTGCCGTGCCAGCGCGGTGATCTGCTTCACCGGCAGCACCAGCCCGTGCTGGTTGCTGACGTGGGTCACCACCATCAGCCTGAGGTTGGGATGCGCGTCGAACGCGTCCTGGTAGGCCTTGAGGTAATCGGCATCGGTGCCGGTGACGGGCAGTGCGAGGCGATGGCCTTGCGCGCCGCGTGTGTCGGCAAGCCAGGCCATCATCCGCTGGAACTCGGGGTAGTCCAAGTCGGCCCACAGCACCGCGTCGTCCTGGCGCAGGCCCTGGTACTGGGTGACCAGGTTGACGAAGGATTCGGTGGCGTTGCGGGTGAGCATCAGCGCGCTGGCCTCCACGCCCAGTGCCGCGGCGGTGACCTGGCGGGCATGCTGGAAATCGGCCGGATAGTCGCGCCGCGCGTACCAGGACAGCTGCTGGTTGACCTTGTGCGTGTGGCGCGCGTAGGCGGCTTCCACCGCGTTGGACATCTTGCCCCAGTAGCCCTGCTCGAGATTGATGATGTCTTCCTGCGCCGGATAAAGCGCGCGCACCTGCTGCCAGTGCGCTTCGTCGCGGGCCAGGACATCGGGTGCGGCGCTGGATGAGGGCACCTGGGCCGGCGCCGGATCGGCGCAGGTGGACAGGGCTGGGCCGGCCAGCGCGCTGCCGGCGAGCGAGGCGGAAGCCTTGAGGAAGGTCCTGCGATGGGTCATGTGGGGAGGGCGCTGCGGGGGTTCTCGAACGTAGCAGCCGGTGTTGACCGCCGCCAGCGCGCCTGCGCGTATCGGCGCAGGACATCGCGCATCGGTGGCTAACGTGGGCGTCGCCGACGCGAGTGCGTGGCGAAGCTCGGGTCCGACTGCGGCCTTTCGCACGGTGGGCCTTCTTCATGCCCGACGTGGGTAGCGCGATCGGAGGGGCACGCCAGGTCCGCGCGGCGGCGCGGTATCGATGTTGCGCCGCGCTTCGTGGTCGCGCCCGAACGGTGGCAGGCGCGTGGACGACTGGGCGCCGGTGACGAACTCCGCGCGCGCCGGCGTCCCGTCAGCGATACGGGCCGGGGCCCTTCCAGACCAGATCGCCATGATGGTAGACGCGCAGCATGTTGATGATCTGGCGCGACTCGCCGATGTCCGCCAGCTCGGGGGAATCCGGCGGCAGCGCCCGGCACGCGCCCGACCCGTGCTTGAGCACGATGTCCAGCGGGCAGACCATCAGGTATTCGGTGCCGGGCAGGGGGATGGCGAACTCCTTCATGCCCTGTGCCATCCAGGCGCGCACGCGGTCCTCGCTGCGCGTCTCGTAGATGGCGTGGTAGCCCCCGACCTGCAGGCTGGGGCCGCTGTCGCCCGTGTCGCGCCCGCTGCCCTGGCGCACCGCCGGGCTGTCGTCCCAGCCGGCGTTGACCGGCGCGCTGTCCTGGGCGATGTAGCCCGGGGGGTGACCCCAGGTGGGCGAGCGGCGCCCGGTCGGTGATGGATTGGAGGGCGGGGTCTGCGAGGGCTGCGGTGCCTCGCGCGGCTGCTCGGGCGTGGGGGCCTGCTCGCTGGTCGCGGTGCTGGGCGGTGCGTCCTGCTGGACCAGCAGGGGATTGTCGGAGCGGTCGGTGCGCGTGGTCTGCAGGCGCGAGGCGGCCGGCGGCGTGCGTGCCACGCGCGGCTTGGCCGGGCGCGGCGTGGGTGGCGTCTTGGCGCGCGAGGGCGGTGGGCTGGGCGGGGCGGTGTCCGCCGGCGCGGTCGAGTCACCGATGAAGTCCACCCGCATGCGTCCGCCGGCTGGTGCGCCCTGGCTGGTCTCCACGGTCGGCGGGTTGGAATGCAGCAGCACCAGCAGCATCAGCAGATGCAGCAGCAGGCTCAGCAACGCGCCGATCCACGACTGCAGGCGTTCGCTCCAGGGCTGGGCCCGCTGTTCCGCGGGGATCGACGCGTCGCTCATGCCGTCGGGGCGTCGATGGTGCGGGACTTCATGCGGGCTCTGCGGGGGTGAAGCCGGTGGGGTGTGCGCATCGTAACGCGCCCGCGGGCCGGTTCCGTTTGCAGGCGATGACAAGGCGAACCGCGCCGGCCGGGACATTCAGCCAGGACGCAGGTGGGGCCGGGCAATCGTCCGGTGCTCAGGATCGCGCGAACCTCCGCAGTTACCTGCCCAGCGCGGACGGGGTCTGAAGCGACTGCGTGGGGGCCTGTGCCTCGGTCGCCAGTGCCTGGCTGCGTGCCAGTGATTCGGGCAGCGTCGGGGGTGGCTGGGTCAGGTCCGCCCTGATCCGCAGGCCAGGGTCTTGCGAGGAGTAGACCCAGGCGATGTCCTGGTGCACCGCGGTCTGTGCGTGCTCGGGCTTGAGGCCCTCGCGCTGTGCCTTCACTGCGCTGTCCAGGACATGCGCATCGGACACCGAATCAGGCAACTGTTCGCGCAGGGTCTTGAACATCGGCGCGGCCGGGTGGTCGCGATCCAGCGCTTGGGCTGGCGCGACGGGCGCGGGAATCTGCCCGGTGCTGCGCAGCCAGGGCACCACCGCCGTGTCGTAATGGCTTCCGTAGTAATCCCGGTAGTCGCCGGCCGGGGCGACCGAAGGGTGCTCGTTGCCAAAGGCGGTGGCGATGCGCGAAAGCGCGGTCTCGCGGTCGATCGTGCCTGCGGCATGCTCCCCGGCGATGGTGGCGTAGGTGGCCGCGTTGGCGCCGGCGATGCCGATGTCGGGCCCGCCGGCGGCCCGGATCTCGTCGCGCACCACCGCGTTGCTCAGCGTGGCGGTGGCCTCGTCGCGCAGCGACCGGGTGATGTAGGCATCGCGCGAGCTGTAATCCTCCGGCTCGTTGAAGCGGTGATGCCCGCACTCATGGGACAGGGACTGGGCAATGCTGTCGCCGTGCCCCATCTGCCCGCGGTCGATGACGATGCGGGTATTGGGCGCATCGTAGTAGGTGCCGCCGCCGGCGGTGCCCCACTCCACGGTGAAGCCGTCATGCCGCAGCTGCTGCAGTTCCTGTTGCAGCGTGGCCGACTGCTGCACCAGGGGGACCAGGCTCGGGTCCTGCAGCGGGGTCGCTGGTGCGGGCGGATTGGGAGGGGTCGGGTCGGCCATGGTGCAGGTCCTTTGCAGCCTGGGAAGCGATCGGAATCAGTGTTGGCGGATGGAGATCTGGACCAGATGCTGTTGCGCCGCATCCAGCCCCAGGATCACCGTGGCCTCGCCCTCATGGGCTTCCCAGTAGGCCGTGGAGCCCGGCGCGTTGGGGCGTGGCGGCTTGGGCATCGCGCCGGGCCACTGGGCTCCATCGAACGGCACTTCGCCCGCGTCGAAGGACAGCAGCAGGACGCGCGCGCCCTGGCCATCGGCGCTGGTCCGCACGGTGATGTCATGGACGGGCAGTCCCGCGAGCCGGCCCTGCGCGGCTTGTCGGATCCGCCAGCCATCCTGCTCGGAGGCGGGCCCAAGGGCGCTGCCCAGCAGGGCATCCAGGCGCTGGGCGTCGTCGAAGGGGGTGGCGATCAAGCGATCCACATCCTGTTTGATGCGTTCGATCACGGCAGTGCTCCTGCTCGAAGTGGGGGTGGCCGGGGCGGCCGGCGGTTGAACGGGCGAAGTCGCACACGCGGACACCGTGCACGCGACGGCGAGGGTCAAGGCGCGGGCGGCGATGGGGAAAGCGGGGTTCATCCTGGATCCGCAGTGCTTTCGAAGGGCCCGAATCTAGAAGATTGGCTGGCCCGTGTAAAAGCCCACGCGCGGAACCGTGATGGAATGCGCAGGCGTGTCAGGCTTGGTCGCGGTGATCGCCCAGGCGCTGCCGCACTCGGCCAGTAGCGGCGCGGGCGCCGGCGTACAGGCACCGGCACCCTCGTCACGATGCTCTCCGGCCGGCCGGCTTGGCCGAAGAGGCAAGGGCGGCCACGTGGGTGGGCGCGCCAGCAGGGCCGGGTTGAACATGTCCCCGCGCGGCTTGGCCGCCCACCACGCCCACCGGCGCGCTGCTGTTGATGGCGTCGGCTCGGTGATGGCCGTCAGGGGCGGTCCAGGCGCGCGCCAGATCAGCGAGGAAAGCACCCCCGGCTGGCCGACACCGCCCGCTCAATGTGGCCGCGCTGGCCTGCAGCAGCTGGATTACCCGGGGCGCGCTGTGCCGTGGTGAATGGAACTAGGTCACCTGCGGAATCCGCGACAGGGCGTGGAAGGCGCGCGCCATGGCGATCAGCAGCCGCCAGTCCGCACGCGAGAACAGGTCGAAATCCCGGCGCCTTGGCGGTGCTTCCTGGTCCAGGCGACGCGAGGCCGACAGTGGCACCACCCCGGGCACGCCGTCCTGGAATACGAGGACCTCGGAGGCGGCGTCCGGCGCGTTGACGTCCACCGTCCAGACCCGGCCGGCGTGGCGCGCCTCGACGCGGTCGACCAGCGTGTGGCCGACGACGACGCGGTCCACATCGAAGCGTGTCAGCGTGCGTGCGATGTCCTTCTCGCTGGCGGCAGGAACCTGTGGCGCCGTCGCGTAGAGGTAGCCGCGATAGCGGGTCAGGCCGGACAGGCCGAGCAGCGCGCTGGCGGTCTGTGGGGGCACCCGCTGCGGGGTTATCCAGTACGCGCGCATCGCGGCGTTCAAGGCCTCCACATCCAGGCCGCTCGCCAACGTCTGGGGTGAAATCCCGCCGTGTACGAACAAGGTGCGGCCCAGCTTCAATGCCACCGGCTGCGTCCGCAGCCAATCGCCCAGCACGGTATGCGGCCCATAGGCTTGTTGGGCGCCGCCCATCGCCGCCAGCGCGTGGCGATGATCGGGGTGGGCACGGCTGACATTGCCACGCAGCGCGTATTGCTCGTGGTTGCCCAGCACGACGTGGACGGCGCCTCCGTCAGCCTGCGCCTGGGCCGATAGCGCGCGCAGGCGCCAGAGCACCGCGAAGGCCGCGCGGCCCCGGTCCACTGAGTCGCCCAGGATCACCAGGTGCCCGGTGCCGTAGCGCCAATCACCGTGTGCATCGACGATGCCAAGCTCACGCAAGGCGGCTTCGAGGAATGCTTGATTGCCTTCGATGTCGCTCAGCACCGCGACGCGTGTGGGCATGGAGCCGACGGCGGCCGGTGTCTCCACGAGTCCCAGCGCAAACGCGGCATGTTGGTCCGCGCAGTCGATCCGCAGAGCGGTGCCGTGCCCGGCCCGGTGTCGCACCCGGTCCTGGCAGAACCAAGTCGCTGTCCACGCGTCCTGGCCTGAGGCACTGCGGCGCACGACTGGACCATCCAGGTGCCCAGACATGAAGGGAGCATCGCCCGTGCCGGCATAGATCGGAATGGCGATGGCCTTGCCCAGGACTGGCACCAGCAAACGCGTGTGCGCCCCGGCAGCGGTCATCTCGACCTGCGCGCGCGATAGCAGAAGCAAGAGGCCAGCCAGTCCCACGGCCATGGCCAGCACCAGCAGGCGCGTACCCCAGCGCAGCAGACGTTTCAGCATGCGGCGTGTTGGCTCGCGCAGGAGCCGTGGCTTGGATGTCGGCGGGAGTGGCCTGCCCCGTCACGCTTCGAATTTCCTTTCCTGTGTTCCATCGATACCGCTCCCTCGGTCATCTGCCAAGAAAGCTAACGTGGCAGGCCGGCATCAGCCGGTGCTGAAAGTCATCATGACCTCATGCGGGTTGGGCCAGCTTGTGCTGGCGTTCGTCGCCGTACACTTCGCGCATTCGATGGCTCGAGCGCACCGCCCATGGGCACGTCCGCATTGGTGAAGTTCAAGGCGCCGCTGCTGCGTCCGGCCACGCCGGACGGTGCAACGTGGTGCTTCCTCCTGGTGCCTGCGGCGGCCAGTGCGAAGCTGCCGGCGCGCGGGATGGTGACCGTAGACGGGACGCTGGCCGGTACGCCGTTCCAGGCCACGCTGCTGCCGGACGGGCAGGGCAGCCATTGGCTCAAGGTCGAGGACGCGCTGGCGCAGGACGCCGGGGTGGCGCCGGGCCAGACCGTGGCGGTGGCGATGACGCCGGTGACCGAGGAGCCCGAGCCGGTCGTGCCCTCGGATCTGCGTGAGGCGCTGGAAGACAACGTGGTCGCACGTGCGACCTGGGACGACATCACCGCCGTGGCGCGGCGCGACTGGATCTTCTGGATCACTTCGGGCAAGCGGGCCGAAACCCGCATCAAGCGCGTCGGCGTGGCGATCGACAAGCTGGCCAAGGGCAACCGCCGTGCGTGCTGCTTCGACCGCTCCGGGATGTACGACAAGAGCCAGCACGCGCCGAAGGCGGCGCTCGATTGAACGGGCGCGTCGGCGTTGCGGGCAGCATCGGCTCGCGTCGCTCGGCAACCGCTACGCGCTGCGTGACGCGTCCCAGGCCGACATGATCCCGGTGACGGCAAGATCCATGACCGGATAACGGACGCCATCGCGGGCCAGGGTCGACAGGCCCAGCAGGAAGGCGTCGAACACGCTGGCCAGGGCGCGCGCGTCGGTCCCGGCACGCAACTCGCCGCTGTCGATACCCCGCTGGACGCAGGCGGTGATGCCAGCGCGTGTCCGCGCGCGCGAGCGCGTCAACGGCGCGGTGACCGATGCGTCCTCGCTGGGCGCACTCATGACGCCCAGGCCGACCATGCAGCCCTTTGGGTGGCCGCGTTCGCACTGCATCCGGGCCGAGCTGCGCAACGCGGTCTCCAGCGCATCGCGCGGGTCCAGTCGCGTATCCCACAGGCATTCGGTGACCTGGGCGAAGGTGGCCAGGTAGCGCTGCACGCACTCCTGGAACAGCGCCTGCTTGGAGCCGAAGGCCGCGTAGAAGCTGGGCGCCGAGATACCCGCACCGATGGCGCCTTTCAGCTGGCTCAACGAGGTCGATTCGTACCCGTGCTGCCAGAAGATATGCATCGCCTGTTCGACCGCCTGGTCCCGATCGAAACCGCGCGGACGTCCCATCACTGCCATGTCACGCTCCACGAAGGCCACATTAGTTAAATACTAATCGGTACAAATGTCGTTGACAACGCGTCGCGCGCCGACTAATTTACCGTTCGATACATAAGTGAAGCTGGCCCCAGTCAGTGCGCTCCCCTCAAGCGCCAACGCATGTCGCTTTCGACCGTCCGGCGATCTGCATTGGATTCGCCAAAATATGGATCGATCGATACACATGTCGGCCAGATGGCATGGCATGCACGGCTCCAAGCCCTTACGACCAGGATCTTCATGAAGACATCGGCACCGCCCCCTCCTGAACGCGCGGACGCGCCCTTGCCCCTGGGCGCCCTGCTGGCGCTGGCGATGACCGGCTTCATCTGCATCGTCACCGAGACGCTGCCGGCCGGGCTGCTGCCCCAGATGGCGGCTGGGCTGGGGATCTCCCAATCGTTGGCGGGGCAGTCGGTGACCGCTTACGCGCTGGGCTCTCTGCTGGCCGCCATCCCGTTGACCATCGCCACGCAACGCTGGCGGCGACGCAACGTGCTGCTGCTGACGATCCTTGGCTTCCTCGTCTTCAACTCGATCACGGCCTGGTCCACGCACTACGGAGCGACGCTGGTGGCGCGCTTTCTGGCCGGGGTCGCGGCAGGCCTGGCATGGAGCCTGCTGGCGGGTTATGCGCGCCGCATGGTGGCGGTGCGGCAACAGGGCAAGGCCATGGCGGTGGCCATGCTGGGCACGCCCATCGCGCTCTCGCTCGGCGTGCCGCTGGGCACCTGGCTGGGCGCCGCGATTGGATGGCGATGGGCATTTGCGGCGATGTCGGGACTGACCGTGGTGCTGGTCGTCTGGGTGCTTGCCAAGGTGCCGGATTATCCTGGCCAGGCTCGCGCCGAGCGCCTGTCCTTGGCCAAGGTCTTCGTCGGCCCGGGCGTGCGGCCCGTGCTCGCGGTGGTGGTGGCCTGGATGCTGGCGCATAACATCCTTTACACCTACGTGGCGCCTTTCGTCGCGCGGGCTGGGCTGGCGACGCACGTGGACGTCATCTTGCTGATCTTCGGCCTGGCGGCGCTGGTGGCGATCGCCTTCACCGGGCGTCTGGTCGACCACCATCTGCGCACCCTGGTCCTGGGGAGCCTGGCGCTCTTCGCGGTGGTGTCCCTGCTGTTCGTCTGGCTGGGACGCGTGCCGGCGGCGATCTATATCGGCGTGGCGGTATGGGGGATCACTTTCGGGGGCGCGGCGACCTTGTTGCAGACGGCGCTGGCCGACACCGCGGGCGAGGGGGCCGACGTGGCGCTCTCAATGAATGTCGTCGCGTGGAACTCGGCCATCGCCGGCGGTGGCCTTCTGGGCGGCCTGCTGCTGAAGACCTGGGGTGCAGCCGCCTTCCCGCCGGCGATGCTGATGCTGCTTGTCGCCGGATGGTGCATTGCCTGGTCGGCGCGGGCGCACGGCTTCAGGGCAGGCGCGCGTGACGTACATGCGGCCGGGCATTGAAGCCATCGCCGCACCTGGCGATCCGGCGGGTAACGCCAGGATCCCGCGCTGTGCGGCATCCGGTTCCGGTTCGCCCGACGCCGTGGTGAAACGGGCGGTGCGGCTCAGTTGGCGGTGTGCATTCGCAGGGTCATGCCCCGCGCCAGCGCGGCATGGTCGATCCACGGCAGCGGCGTGGCCTTGCCATCCAGCGTGGCGTGGGTGATCGCCGCACCGTGTCCCTCGCGTTCGATGGTGATGGTGCGCCCGGGCCGCGGATGCAGCTGGATGCGGGCGAAGGCCGGCACGGCGCCGATGACATAGCGCGGTTCGCCCAGGACCAGCGGGTACAGTCCCATCGAGGCCCACACGTACCAGGCCGACATGCAGCCCGCGTCGTCGTCCATGCCGTCGGCAAAGCCGACCGGATCCAGCGCGAAGCTGCGCCCATGCCAGGGCGTGCGACGCTTGCCCTCGTTGGCATACGGATGGTCGATGGGCTGGGTGAGCAGGCGCTCGACCAGCGCCTGGCCGCGCTGCGGCGTGGCGGTCAGCGCATACAGGAACGGCGCCTGGATGTCCGGCTGATTGGTCATGTTGTAGCGGTCCTCGTCGAAGAACCGCTGCAGCTGCGCATCGAAATCCCGCGCGCCCAGCGCTGTGCCGCGCAGCCAGTCCAGGTCGAACACGCCCGCCCAGCGGTACTGCCACAAGGTGCCCTGGTACAGACCGCGCGCGCGCACTGTGTCGAACTCCGGGGTGATGTCGTGGAAGACCCGCATCCACATCGGCCGATAGGACAGCGCGCGCTGCTTGAAGTCGGCGGCCAGTGACTTGTTGCCCAGGTCGTCGGCTAGCTGCCACACCGCCCAGTCGTCGTAGGCGGCCTCGATCACCTGGTCGGGCGTCTGCCGCTGCAGCGTGGCGCTGTCGGCGGCCATGCGCGGCAGCAGGGCCTTGGCGTCGATCCCGGTGATGCCCTTGCGCAGATAGTCCAGCAGCGCGATGCCGGCGTGCTCGGTGCGCACGGTGATGAAGGGTTCGGTGCGCGTGGACCACTGCGGCTTGCCGACCGCGTACAGCTCGGCCAGCGAGGCGCCGATGTCGCCGGCGCGCTGCGGGTCCAGCAAGGCCAGCAGCGGCAGCTGGGTGCGGTAGTTGTCCCACACCGCCCAGCCGGAATAACGGTGGTGCCCGGCGGCCACGGTGCGCACCACGCCATCGGCCGCGCGATAGCGGCCATCCACGTCGTCGATGCGCGACGGCGACTGCATCACATGAAACAGCGCGGTGTAGAACAGCGCCCGGCGCTCGGGCGCGCCGCCCTCCAGGGTGATCCGTGACAGCGCGACGTTCCAGGCATCGCGCGTCTGTTGCTGCACGGCCTCCAGCGTGCGGTCGCCCAGTTCGGTGGCCAGCACGCGCGCGGCCGAGTCCGCATCCACGGTGGAGAACGCGCTGCGCAGTTCCAGCGTGTCGCCGGCGCGCACGTCCAACGCCAGACTCAGGCGGTTCTGCGCGTCGGGCTGCACCGATTGGGACACCGCATGGCCGTTATGCAGCAGCACGCTGGCGAACCACAACCGATACACGCCTTCGTCGCAGACCGTGCCGCCCTCCAGCGCGCCGCGCAGCGCGTCGAGCCGGGTCGATTCCCAGCGCGCGTCGATGCGCTTGGCATAGCTGTGCATCGGGTCCAGCGTCACCACCACGCGTCCGGCCTGCGGCACGGTGAACCGGGCGATGCCGGCGGCATTGGTCGCAGCCAGGTCGGCCACCAGGCCGGTGCGACCGTAGCGCACGTGGTAGCGGCCCGGCGCGGCGGTCTCGGTGGTCTTGTCGATGGGTGCCGGGCGGTCCTGGTCGCCTTGCGCATCCACGCGCACCAGCAGGTCACCCCCGGCGCCGCCGCAGCCCACGCCGACCGCGCGCGTATGCGAGAAGCCGCGCAACAGCCCATCGCTGTCGTCGTAGCCCATGTGGTTGCCCGGCGCGGTGTCCGGCCCCAGCAGCACCATGCCAAAGGGCGCGCCCACCGCTGGCGTCAGCTGGCCATGATCCCCCTGTGTACCGACGAAGGGATCGACGGCATCCACCGGGTCGGTGCCGGCCCAGGCGGGACAGGCGAGCAGCAAGAGGGCGGTACACAGCAGGCGCAGCGGAAGGAGCGCAGGGGACATCGGCATTCGGCCTCGGAGCAGGGCGGAAACGCCACATGATTCCAGATGCGCATGGCAGACGACATCACGCGCCCTGCGGGGCCGGGCGTTGACTCAGTAGTGGTCGACCGATTCGACGTGCGCGTCGACCTGCTCGCGGGTGGTCCACAGGGTGCGGTACTCGCCCTTGGCCAGCAGGCCGAGCTGGTCGTTGTTGTGCGGGGTCCCCGGCATGGTGGAGTTGCCGTAGCTCATCAGGCCGCGGGCTTTGAGCGGCGTGCTGAACTCGACCATCGACACCCAGGTTTCACCGTGCTGCGGCAGGCGCTCGCCGTCCTTGATCGGGTCCCAGGTGATCACGTCGAACACGCCCAGGTTGCCGAAGCCGCCGCGGCCGGGCAGGTCGATCTCGCCGATGTGGAAGCGCGAGACCTCGCCATACGCACGGTCGATGCGGCCGTAGCGCTGCTCGGTGATGCCCACGGCCTGCTTGAGCTGCTGCAGCGCCAGGGCCGGATCCTTCAGGCCGTTCGGCGTGGCCAGCGGATCGTCCAGTGTCCACGGCGTTCTGTAGCCCTGCTGCGAAGTGAACTTGTAGTCGCCGGTGAACAGGCGACCCCACTCCTCGAACAGCAGCGCCCCACGGCTGTCGGCCTCGAAGTTGCGGTCCCACCGGGACAGCGCATCGGCGGCGCGGAGGATATCCGGATCGCGGCTGCCCTTGGCCTGCGCCAGCAACGCCGGCAGCAGGCGATCGGCGGCCAGCGAATGCACCGAGCGCTTGCGCGCGATGAAGTCATCGAAGGACAGCTTTTCATCGCCGGCCATCGACAGGACCGAGGTCTGCGAGCGCAGCGTCATCGGGCCGACCGGGGCGATATAGGACGGATAGTCCTTGGGGTCCAGCACGCGCGGCCAGGTCGAGACCCACGGCGGGTCGTTGGTGTTCTGCACGAAGCCGCCGGCCGGGTTGATGACCTTGGGCAGCTCCTTGAAGGTATGGATGTCGTCGGCGTCCCACAGGGTCGCGGAGGTATCGCCCGGCACCAGGCCCTCCCAGAACGCCAGGTCTCCCGAGCGGTGGCGCGGCAGGATGCCGTTGTCCAGGTACATGACATTGCCTTCGCGATCGCCGTAGACGATGTTGAACTTCGGCACCTGGACCTGTTCCACCGCGGCCAGGAACTGTTTGAAGGTGTGCGCCATGCCCATGTCCCAGTACTGCTTGAGCATACCGGGGCGGTCCAGCCCGGCAACGCGCAGCGCCACCAAGGTGCCGTCGTGCCGCTCGAACACCGGCCCGTGCACGGTGTGCCGGACCTGGAAGCGCACCGTCTTGAGCGACCCATCGGGCTGGCGCACCCGCATCTGCCTGTCGGTGACCTTGAACGGCAGCACCTTGCCGTCGAACACATAGCCATCGCCCTTGGGCGTGAGCTTGTAGGTGGTCGACCCCAGCAGGGTGTTGACCGTGTTGGTGAAGCCCAGGTCGTTGTTGAAGGCGAAGCGGATGATCGGCAGGCCGATCTGGGTGCCGCCGTAGAGGTCGATGCCCGGCCCGTTGAGGTGCGCCTCGTAATAGGTGAAGAAGCCCGGCGCCCACGGCAGGTGCGGATTGGCCAGCAGCATGGTGTGGCCGTCTTTGGTGCGCCCGGGCATCAGGGCCCAGGCGTTGGAACCGTCACGGCCCTTGGTATCGGGCGGTGGGGCGTCGCCCAGCACGTTCTTCTCGTTGGCGATGTAGATGTAGTTCATCAGGCGCTCGGCGTGGGCCACCACGTCCACGCCGGTGATCGGCAAGACCTGCAACAGGGAGGGATCGATGCCTTCGGAATGCGTGCGCGCAGCTTCGGTCATGCCGCGAGCGAAGGCGTCCAGGTCCTGCTTGAACTGCGGGGTCTGCTGGTCGTACCAGATCCGCGCGCGCGGGTAGACATCGTTGCTGATCATCCAGCGATCCTGGTCGGCGTACTCGGCTCCCCAGTACTCGGCGGCGCGGCCGCGGGCCTCCCCGTAGAGATGCAGGACGATGTTGGCGTGGCTGCGCACCTGCGACCAGCCGAAGCCATAGAACACGTCGGCTTCGGTCCTGCCGTAGATGTGCGGTACACCGTAGGTGTCCCACAGGATCTCGCCATGCTCGCCCGCTTCGGCAGCCAGTGCGGGGCTGGCCAGGGCGAGCAGGCCGATCGCGAGCACATGGCGCAGCGCGAGCGCGCAGCGGCGCAGGCAGGACGGGCGGGCTGGATGCATGCGAGGACACCTGTGGGGGAAGGACGCCACCGCCAAGCGCGATGCCGCGTGGGTGGGATTGCGGCGCGCGCCCCACCGTCCGCAGTCTAGGCAGACGGCCGTGGGCGCGGAAGCCGCCGCGCGGGTGGGTCGTGGCCGGGCGGGTAGGAGGTGTGCACCGCCGGAGAGCTACGACTTGGCCAGAGATGGGTGCGCGCCGGGCCAGACCCTGCAGGGCTGGCCGCTTGCCCTGATTCAGCCAAGCTTGCGCGATGGCTTTGCGCTCAAGCGACTGGCCGCGGAGATCGGCGACGACCGCGAGGCCGCGTTGTCGCGGACCTTCCGCGCCAAGCCCGGGCAGGCGCAGAGCCGAGGCAAGACGAGCGGATCGGCGCCCGACCTCCGGAGCACGGACGAGGGCGGCGTGATGGGTGCAGGCAGAGGAAGCCCGTCAAGGCAGTCAGGCCACGCCGGGCGGGCCGATCAGGCGGGTTTGGCAGCTTCTTCCACGATCCGATAGAAGCGCAGGATCACCTCCATCTCCTGCGCCGACAGTTGCCCGAAGGTGGCCTTGCGCAACGCGGTCAGCTGTCGCTCCAGCTGCTCGCGCCGGGCCTCGCCCTCGGCGGTGAGCCACAGCAGGTTGGCGCGCCGGTCGCTGGCATCGCACTGGCGCTCGACCAGACCGGCGGCGGCCAGCTTGTCCAGGATCCGCACCAGCGAGGGGCCCTCCACCCCGATCAACTGGGCCAGTTCGACCTGGCGGATGCCGCCCCCGGCGCGGCCGATCATCAGCAGCGGCGTGGTCATGGCATTGGAGATGCCCTGACCGGCCAACGCGTTGTCCACCACCTTCTGCCACTGCCGCGCCACCGGGATCAGCCCGGCGGAAAGCTGGAAACGGAGCTGTTCGGCGCTGGAGATGGGCATGGGACAACCGGTGATTCGTGGGGCTCCTATCTAAACACCGAAGCGATTTGCCTGGGAAACGCCTTGGCCTTCATGTGCTACGGAGCCTGCAGGCCTGGCGGTGTTCGCGATGTCCGGCGTGCTGGTGGCGGTACGCCAGCGGGTGGATGCGGCCGGCGCGTGCGTTCTTGCCCTGGCCGCGTAGCCAGGCAATGCGGGAGGATATGCCTTCGCCCCCACGTCATCGACGTGTCATCGCTCCGGCCTACCTTGCCCGGTTCACAGGGGCGGCAAGGGGAGCGGGTTGGGCGAGCCGGCGAAGCGGGGATTGGCGCGGATGTTCGCCGAGCAGCAACCGGTGCTGCGCGGCTTCTTCGTGCGCCGGGGTGCGCATGAGGACGCCGACGACCTGGTGCAGGAGACCTACCTGCGCCTGCTGCGCGCGCACCAGCAGCCGGGGGCGGCGATCGCCAACCCGGAGGCCTATCTGTTCACCGTCGCGCTCAACCTGGCGCGCGAGCAGGCCGTGCGCCGGCGCCGGCCGCACGTGCCGATCGAGGAATTCGAGCAGCTGTCCGGCGGACTGGAGGGAGGGGAGGCCGTGGAAGATGCCGCCGAGCGCGCGCAGCGCCACCAGCGCCTGCAGGAACTGCTTGGCACCTTGCCCGAACACACCCGTGCGGTGCTGGTCATGCAGTACCGCGACGGCCTGAGCTACAAGCAGATCGCCGAGCGGATGGGGGTGTCGGCGCACATGGTCAAGAAGCACGTGACCCGGGGGCTGTCGGTGTGCCGCCGGGCGTTGGCCGATCGGGTGCCGGCATGAGCGCGGTGCAGTCACTGCCCGGCGCGGCCACCCGCGAAGCCGCGCACTGGCATGCCGTGCAGCGTGCCGGCGGGCTGGACCAGGCCCAGCAGGCGCGCTTCATGGACTGGCTGCTGGCCTCGCCCGTGCACCTGCGCGAATACCTGGCGGTCGCGCGCGTGGCCGGCGAACTGGGCGAGGTGCTGCGCGACATGGACCTCGACCTGGATGCCCTGCTGGCTGGCGGCAGCCCGTCCGCCGGAGCCAACAACGTGGTAACGCTGCCACAGCGACGCGGACCCGCGCAGGCACGCTCTGCGCGTGGTGCGGCGCCACGCCGACGCTGGCCGCGCCTTGCCGCGGCGATGCTGGTGGTGGCATGCGCCGGTGCGGTGCTCTGGACCGCCATGCCGCGGACCACGCACTACGTTGCCGATCATGGGGCGACGCGGCGCTTCACCTTGCCCGATCACACGGTCGTGCACCTCAATGCCAGCAGCGCGCTGTCCGCGCGCGTGGGCTGGTTCTCGCGTGAGGTGCGGCTCGAGCGAGGGCAGGCCAGCTTCGAAGTGGCCTCAGACCGGCGCCCGTTCTCCGTCCAGGTCGATGGCATGGAGGTGCGCGACATCGGCACCACCTTCGATGTGTCGGTCCTGCCCGGGCACACGCGGGTGGACGTGATCGAGGGACGCGTGCGCGTGATCGACCACGCGGGCCAGGGGCGCATGCTGGCCGATTTGGTCATGGGGCAGCGCGCACGCATTGGATCGGGTGACCGCGTGGTGAGTGTGACCCAGGAGGATGTCGACACGATGACTGCCTGGTGGCAGCGCCGCGTCGTGTTTCGCGATACGCCGCTGCGCGAGGTCATCGCGCAGTTCAACCGCCTCAACACCACGCAGCTGCAGGTGGACGATGCGCGCGCCGGCGCGCTGCGCCTGACCGGCAACCTGCAGGGCGACGACCTGGCCTCGCTGCGTGCCTTCCTCAAGGACCAGCCGACGCTGCAACTGCGCCAGGCCACGGATACCGTGCACATCGCCAGCCGCACGGCCACGCCGACGGCGACACGCCGCTGAGCATGCCCACGCGCTGGCGCGCGGCGCGTGTCAAAAAAAATTCATGGGCAAACCGGTACCCGATCCAGGTCGAAGGCCGTCGTAGTCGTGGCAGGTGCGGACACGCGGTGTCACGCACGGCCACCTCCGACCCCACCACCGGATTCCCATGATGCGTCGCACCCTGTTCCTCTCCATCGCCCTGGCCCTCAATCCCCTGGTCGCCACCGCGCAACAGGCCGCGCCTGCCACGCAGGCCATGCCCGCCCAGTCGCTGGACCATGCGCTCAATGCGCTGTCGCAGCAGACCGGGCTGCAGTTCGTCTACGACAGCGCGGCGGCGGGCAACCCACATACCGCGGCGATTCCGGCAGGGCTCAGTGCCGACGACGCGCTCAAGCGCCTGCTGCAGGGTACCGGGCTGCGCTACCGCTATCTCAATGCCGGGACGGTGACCATTGAGGCCAATGCCGCCGCGGCGCCCGCCGCGCCGCAGGCCGCGACCGGCATCGGCGCGGCCACTGGCGGTCCCGTCCCGCAGGAGGCCTCGCTGGTCAGTGCCCGCCTGCAGGACCTGGACGGGGTGCAGGTCACCGGCAGCTACAGCCGCAGCCTGGAACAGGCGGTGGACCTCAAGCGCGCCAACATCGGCTTCTCCGATTCGATCGTGGCCACCGACGTGGCCGACTTTCCCGAGCAGAACCTGGCCGAGGCGCTGCAGCGCATGCCTGGCGTGGCGATCGAGCGCAACAAGGGCCTGGGCACCAAGGTCAGCGTGCGCGGCCTGCCCACCGAGTACACCCACGTGTCGATCAACAACCTGGCCACCGCCTCGGGCAGCGGCGGGCGCGACGTGGAGTTCGACATGTTCGCTTCGGAGATCATCCAGCAGGTCACGGTGAAGAAGTCCCCGACCGCCGCCGACGAGGAGGGCGGCATCGCCGGCTCGGTGGACATCAGTACCGCGCGCCCGTTCGACTATCCCGACCGCAAGCTGGTGGCCTCGGCCGAGGGCGCCTACAACTCGATCTCGGAAAAGACCGATCCCAAGTTCGCCTTTCTGGCCAGCGAGACCTGGGGCGACTGGGGCGCGCTGGTGTCCTTCGCCTCGGCCAAGCGCACCAACCGCACCGACTCGACCTCGGGCATCAACTTCCGCCCGCTGACGCGCTTTCTGGGTGCGTCGGGGACACGCAGCAGCCAGGCCGTGGACGTGCTGGCGCGCGATGCCGGCATCGTGGTCAGCGACCCGAAGGACACCGACGTCACCGACCGCCTGGTGTTCCAGGACAAGGTGGGCGACCGGGTGTATCTCAACGAGCAGGACAAGTGGGGCGCCACCGCCTCGCTGCAGTACAAGCCCAGCCAGGACTTCAGCCTGACCTTCGACGCGATGCTGGGCAGCTACGACACCCACGAGGACGAGTACGACGCCGCGGCCTACTCGGCCTCCAGCAAGAGCACGCTGCAGCGGATCTACGATTACGACGCCGACACCCTGGCCGATGATGGACTGGTGGTGCTGCGCGACGTGGCCTACACCGCCACCCAGCACGAGTTCCTGAGCAAGGAGCGGACCAACAAGACCGACTACAGCCAGTACAGCCTCAACCTGGACTGGAAGGGCGACACCTGGCAGTTGGATGCCATGGCCGGCTACTCCGGCGCGGACAAGTCGCTGGACTACGCCAACCTCAAGCACGTGGCCTATGCGCCCTCGCGCACGCGCTGGACCGGCCACAGCGGCGAGACCATTCCCAGCGACGACCCCAACACCATCGACATGTACAACGCGCCGGAGCGCTACCTGTTCGAGGCCTACGAGACCTCGCTGGAAAAGATCTCCGACGACAAGTACGCCGCGCAGCTGAACTTCCGCAAGTCGCTGGACCTGGGTTTCTTTCCCGCCCTGCGCGCGCTGCAGTTCGGCGGCCGCTACACCGACAAGTCCAAGGAACGCCGCTATGGCGAACTGAAGATCACCGGCCCCACGGCCGGCAGCAGCGAATGGGTGGGCACCCGCACCCTGGCCGACAGTCCGCTGCAGCCCATCGGCGATATCGTCCCGGGCGGCGGCTACAGCCTCAAGGGGCTGGACTGGATGATGATCTCCAATGGCGATGCGCGCGACCTGTTCCGCTACGACGGCTTCTATACGCCGTTCGACGAAGGGCAGTACTACCGCGTGGACGAGACCGCCAGCGCGCTGTACGCCATGGCCGACCTGGCTTTCGACGTGGGCACGGTGCCGGTCACGATCAACGCCGGCACGCGCTATGTCGATACCCAGGTGACCTCCTACGGCTATCACCCGATCCAGAACCCGGACGGCAGCACCGGCTATTCCGATGCCCCGGTCTCCCAGGATGGCGACTACCAGCGCTGGTTGCCCAGCTTGAACGCGACCGCCGAGCTGGTGCCCGACCTGCTGCTGCGCGCGGCCGCCTCCAAGACGATGATGCGCCCGGCGCTGTCGGACATCGCCTACAAGCGCACGGCCAGCTGGAGCTCCTATCGTTTCACCGACGGCAATCCGGACCTTCAGCCGACCTATGCCAAGCAGTGGGAGGTGGGCCTGGAGAAGTACCTGGACAACGGCGGCCTGCTGGCGGCCTCGTATTTCTACAAGAAGATCGACGGGGTGGTGATCAGCGCGCTGACCGGCACGGTGCCGAATGTGACCGTCTACAACGCCAACGGGACGATCAACGGCGTGTATGACTTCGACGTCTACCAGCCGGTCAATGCCGAAGGCAGCTACGAGGTCGACGGCTGGGAGTTGGTGGCGCAGCTGCCGCTGGGCATGGTCCACCCGGCGCTGGAGGGCTTCGGCATCAATGCCAACTACACCATGCTCGACAGCTCGCTGGCCGGTGAGTCGGACCTAGGCATCAAGACGCCCATGCCGGGCCTGGCCGACAAGGTCTACAACTTCACTGCCTATTTCGAGAACGACCGCTTCGATGCGCGCGTGTCCTACAACCACAAGAGCGCCTACGTCGAGTCCATCGGCTACAACCTCTACCCGATCTGGCGCGACGCCTACGGCCAGGTGGACGTGTCCATCGGCTATCGCATCAACGATGTGGTCAAGCTGACGCTCAAGGGCATCAACCTGACCGACGAGGCGACCACCGGATACACGATGGATCCGGCGTTCCCGACGATGTACGAGCTGTCCGGTCGGCGCATCAGCCTGGGCATCCGCGCCGACTTCTGATCGCGCGCCATGGCGATGCGAGGGTGGCCGCGTGCGGCCATCGCATTGCCGTCCCATACCTCCGTGCGGGGGTGCCGTGCCTTCCCGCGCAGAGGTGATGCTCAAAGGAAACGCTGATGCTCTTTTATCGACATGCGCTGCGGCCGGTGCTGCTGGGCCTGCTGTTCACCGCAGGATCGGCCCAGGCCGCGGACGACCCCGACGCTGGACGCCAGTGGCAGCCCGGCGATCACCACGTCCATAGCGAGTGGAGTGTGGACTGGGACCGCAGCACCAGCCCGCCCACGCCCGTGCGTGGCGGCGACTCGCACTACACACGCGCCCGCAATGCGCAGGCGGCCCATGCCTACGGGCTGACGTGGATGGTGCACACCGACCATGGCGGTCCTGGACATGCCGCGGTGGATCGCGACCAGGCCTGGCCGGCACTGCAGCAGGCGCGCCAGGCGGTGCCGGAACTGATCCAGTTCCATGGCATGGAGTTCAACGTGCCGGCGGGCGAGCACGCCTCGTTGATCATCGCGCCCAGCGCGGATGAACGTGGCCAGTTGTATGAGATCGAGCGGCGCTACAGCCGGGGTGACGACTTTCCTGAAGATCCGCGTGACGACCAGCCGCAGCGCATGCTGGAGGGGTTGGCGTACATGCGCCAGCTCGCGCCCACGCCGTTGCTGATCATCAACCACCCCTCACGCACCGCGACCGGCATGGGGCGCTGGGGCGATGTCACCCCGGCCGAGTTGCAGGCCTGGCATGCGGCCGCGCCGCGGGTGCTGGTGGGGATGGAGGGCGCGCCCGGGCACCAGGCCTCGGCGCAGCATCGTGGGCTGTATCGCAATGCTCCGGCGCCCACGCTGGGCGGCTTCGACCAGATGGTCGCCGTGGTGGGCGGGGTGTGGGACCAGCTGTTGGCCAGCGGCACGCGCCTGTGGATCACGGCCAACTCCGACTCGCACGTTAACGTGCGCGATGGTGGTGAGGATTTCGACCCGGGCCAATACAGTAAGACCTACGTGTGGGCGCGACACACGCCGCAGGACCTGATGGACGGCTTGCGCCAGGGCCGAGTGTTCACCGTCACCGGGGATCTGGTCGATGCGCTGTCGCTGCAGGTGGGCACAACGGACGGCCGTGCCGTGGCGCAGCTGGGCGGCCAGGTGGCGCTGTCGGCCGGCGCGCCGATGCAGGTCCGCCTGCGCGTGCACCGGCCCACTGCCGTCAACGCCCACGGCCAGCGTCCGCCGCTGGATCATGTGGAGCTGATCGTGGGCACGCCTGGCGGGGAGGGGCCACGCATGCACAGCCGCATGTTTGGCGAGCAGGACTGGCGGCGCGAGGGCGACTGGATCGTGGCCGAGTGGACGCTACCGGTGCCGGCGGGCGGCGCCTTCGTGCGCGCCCGCGGCAGCAGCACGCCCGAACGCACGCCGGCACCGGATGTGCCCGGCGAAGACCCCTGGCAGGACCTGTGGTTCTACACCAACCCGGTGTTCGTGGTCCCGGCGTCCTCCTGAAGCGGCCTGCAGTGTTCCGTACGCCCCGCGCTGACGCGCGCGGGGCAGTCCGGTACGATGCCGGCCCCTTCCAGCTGTCCCGGACAAGGTCTGCGGCCATGAGCGATTCCGACAACATCCGCGGCGGCGTCAGCCGCGACCAGGCCGAGGACGCCGTGCGCACGCTGTTGCGCTGGGCGGGCGAGGATCCCGCGCGCGAAGGCCTGCTGGACACGCCCAAGCGCGTGGCCAAGGCCTATGGCGACTGGTTCAGCGGGTATCGCGAGGATCCGCACGACTATCTGGCCCGCACCTTCGAGGAAGTGGCCGGCTACGACGAGCTGATCGTGCTGCGCGACATCGAGTACGAAAGCCACTGCGAGCATCACATGGCGCCGATCATCGGCAAGGTCCACGTGGGTTACCTGCCCGATGGCAAGGTGGTGGGCATCAGCAAGCTGGCGCGCGTGGTCGATGCCTTCGCACGGCGCTTCCAGGTGCAGGAGAAGATGACCGCGCAGATCGCCCAGTGCATCCAGGACGTTCTGGGGCCGCGCGGGGTGGGCGTGGTGGTGGAGGGCGCGCATGAGTGCATGACCACCCGTGGCGTGCACAAGCGCGGGGTCAGCATGGTCACTTCCAAGATGCTCGGCGCGTTCCGCGATGACGCACGCACCCGCGCCGAGTTCCTGCGCTTCATCGAGGTCGGCGGCAAGCGCTGACGGCACTCCGACCTTGCCCGGGCTAGGATCGCGTTTCCGCGATTGGCACAGGCCCGTCATGACCGAAGTGATCCCCGCGCGCTACAGCCGGCGCGTGCGCGTCTTCCACTGGGTGACCGTGCTGCTGATCGCAGGCGCCTACGCGACCATCAACGCGCGTGGCTTTCTGGAGCGCGGGACCCCCGAGCGCACGCTGGTGATGCAATCGCACTTCCTATTCGGGCTGGCGGTGCTGCTGGTGGCCCTGCCGCGGCTGGTCTCGCGCCTGGGCACGCAGGCCCCGCCAATCCAGCCGCCGCCGCCCCACTGGATGCACCGCGCCAGCCAGGTCACCCACGTGCTGCTCTACGCCTTCATCATCGTCCAGCCGCTGCTGGGCCTGGTCTCGGGCATCGTCGACGGCGGGGGTGTCGGCCTGCCTGGCGGCCTGCGCATCCCCGGGCTTCCCACCGAACACAAAGCCCTGTCCGACACGCTGAAGTCGGTGCACGTCTGGCTGGGCACGGCCTTTTACTGGGTGATCGGGCTGCACATCGTGGCCGCGCTGTATCACGCGCTGTTCCGCCGCGACAACGTCCTGCGGCGCATGCTCTGAGCGCAGATGCACGGGCCGCCTGGCCCCTTGCCCGCGTGGTCGCCGGTCCAGTTGCGGACGTTGCCTGTGTATACTGCGCGCCCCGCTCGCGGCCCAGTGCCGTGTCGCGGGATCTCCTTGGGGAGTAGCCAGCTCGGCCCGCATCGCGGCCAGAGCGCAGCCGTCAACATGCTTGGCTTCAAAAGGCCATGGCGGCTGCAACCACACCAGGTTGGCAAGACCAACGAGCAGCCCGACGCGGCAGATGGCCGGCGCGTGGGGATTGTTCGTTCGTCCACGTTTCCGGCCGTGGTGACTTCATCCGATGAATCCGATTTCCATCCTCCTGCTCGGCCTGGCCATGTCCACCGATGCGTTCGCCGCGGCCCTGGGCAAGGGCGCGGCCATGGCCAAGCCCACGCTCGCCCAGGCGCTGCGCGTGGGCCTGATCTTCGGTGTGGTCGAGGCCATCACCCCGGTCATCGGCTGGCTGATCGGCTCGGCGGCCTCCAGCTACGTCAAGGCTTACGACCACTGGATCGCCTTCGTCCTGCTGGGCGCACTGGGCGCGCACATGATCTGGAAGGCGCTGACCGAGGACGATGAGGCCGACGAGGCCGAGGCGTCCGCCGACCGGCACGGCAACCTGGTCACCCTGGCCCTGACCGGCCTGGCCACCAGCATCGATGCGATGGCCGTCGGCGTCGGCCTGGCCTTCGTCAACGTGCCGATCTTCGTGGTGGCCGGGGTCATCGGCGCCTGCACCTTCACCATGGTCACCCTCGGGGTAATGGCCGGGCGGGCGCTCGGGGCGATGATCGGCCGCCGCGCGGAGCTGGCCGGCGGCGTGATCCTGATCCTGGTGGGCGCGGCGATCCTCTACGAACACCTTAGCGGCGCGGCGGGCTGACGCCATGCGGACATCCACTCCCCCCAAGACCTGTCCGTGCGATACGGGCCTGCCCTACGCCCGCTGCTGTGGCCCGCTGCATGCCGGTACCCCGGCGGCCGACGCGGCGGCCCTGATGCGCTCGCGCTACAGCGCTTATGTGCTGGGTGATGCCGGGTATCTGCTGGCCAGCTGGCATGCCTCCACGCGCCCGGAGACCTTGTCCCTGGACGATGCCCCCGGGCGACGCACCGCCTGGCTTGGGCTGAAGGTCGAATCACACACCGTCACCGGGCCGGACACCGCCGAGGTCGTGTTCACCGCACGCCTGCGCATCGGGGGCGGCTCCGCCCAGCGCATGCACGAGCACAGCCGCTTCGTGCGTGAGCTCGGACACTGGTTCTACTTGGACGGCGAGGTCGACTGAAGCGCGGACCGGGGCGTGGACGCGCTGGTCGACGCGATCGGCGCGCGCAGGCGCAGGCGCAGACACAGCGCGAGGGCCAGCCAGGCCAGGGCGTCGGCCCAGGCTGCAACAAGCTGGATAAGACGCGCTCCCACGGCGACCCCACGGGCGTCTGGCTAGACTGGCGGCCCGCTTTCGCTCGCGAGCCACCATGACCCACGCCCTGACCGAGACCACGCTGCGCGGCCTGCCCGTGCTGGAGATCGAATCGCCGCTGTGCACCGCCCGGCTGTCGCTGCATGGGGGCCAGTTGCTGTCGTTCGTGCCGGCGGGGGGGCAGGAGACGTTGTGGGTCTCGCCGACGGCGGTCGGTGCGCCCAAGGCCATCCGCGGCGGTGTCCCGGTGTGCTGGCCCTACTTCGCCAAGGAGAACCAGCCGGCCGATGCCGTCCAGCATGGCTTCGCCCGCACCCAGCCATGGACGCTGGAGGAATCGCGCGAGGACGGCGATGGCAACGTGCATGTGCGGCTCTCGCTGCCGGCCGATCCGCGCACGTCGCTGCGGCTGGAGCAGCGGCTGGTCTTCGGCGCCGGCCTGCAACAGGCGCTGGTGACCCACAACCCTGGGGCCGAGCCCGTGCGCATCACCCAGGCGCTGCATAGCTACTTCCAGGTGGGCGATGTGCGCCAGGTCGGCGTCGAAGGCCTGGCCGGGCTGGACTACACCGACAAGTTCACTGGCCGCGTGTTCACCCAGGACGGCGACTGGACGCTGGCCGATCCGCGTGATCCCGGGCGCAGCGACCGCGTCTACCACGACGCAGGCGGACGCTACCTCATCGTCGATCCGGTGCTCGGGCGCTGCCTGCGCCTGTCCACCACCGGCAGCGCCGCGGTGGTGGTGTGGAACCCGGGGCAGGAGGGCGTGCAGGGCTTCACCGATGTTCCGCCCGGGGCCTGGCCTGATTTCCTGTGCGTGGAGGCGGCCAACGCGGGCCGTGACGTCGTGAGCGTGGCGCCCGGTGCGTCAGTAACCCTGGCGCAGACGCTGGAGGTTCTGCCGGCATAAGGAAGCCGTCCGGTGCGCGACTACAGCCGCTGGTAGGCGTAGCCCCCCAGCAGGGACAGGCGCTTGAGCGCCTCGTCGCGCTCGAACTCGTCCAGGCCGTCGGTCAGAAAGACCAGGGTCTTGCCATCGCGCGAGATCGACAGCACCGCCATGTCGGCCAGCACGCCGCGGTCCGGGTCCCGACGCTCGACCACGGCGGTGGCGTAGTGCCCCATGCCCTCGACCGGGACCAGGCGGACGCGGTCCAGCGGCTCACTGCCATCGGTGAAACCCCGCGCCAGGTCACGCACTTCTTGGCGCGGGGTGTGGCCCTTGGACGGCCATTGCTGCACCAACAGCCGTCCGAACTCGCCATTCCACTCGCATGACGCGATGCCGAAGGCATCGTGCTGTTCCTGCCTGGCACCTTCGGCCAGCGGGAACACCTTGCGCAGCTCGTCCCGGGTGATCAGCTCGCAGGGGGTCGAGGCGATCTGACGCGGTGCCGGTGTGCGCGCCGCCGGTGCGGTGACGGCCGCCTCGGGCTGCGAATCGGCGCAGGCAACCAGGCAAACGGCCAACAACAGCGTGACCAGGCCGTGTCGGGCGCGCCGACGCCTGGAGGCCGTGGTGCGGGCAATGCGCATGTCGATCCTGGACGCCTGCTGGACGGGGGAACCCAGCTTCTCCAGAACGTAACCCCATTTGCAGGATTTTTAGGACACGAAGCACGGAAAAAATGCGGGGTTGACCGCAAAAACCCAAAAACAGAGCCGCCCAGCTGACCCGGGCGGCTCGTGAAGCAAGGCATGACAGCACGGCGTGGCGAGCGCGCCGGCCCGAGATTCAGTCGTTCTCCACGTGCAGGATGGCGCCGTCGTCCGGGCTCAGGTGGATCTCGACCTGCTTGCCGTCAGCGCGTTCGGCTTCTGCCTGCCACATGCCATCATCGAAATCGACGTCATGGATCTTGGCGTAACCGGCGGCGGCGAGCTTGGCCTTGATATCGTTCTCGCTGAGATTGGAGACCTGAGCATCGGCGAAGACGCGGCCGCTGGCCGGATCAACACGCACATCCGTGCGCTTGCCGTTGGCGCTGGTGGCATCGGCCTCCCACATGCCGTCCTCGAAGTCGATATCGTCCACCTTGGTGTAGCCCTTGTCGGCCAGCAGCTGGCGCACCTGGGGTTCGGTCAGGCCCTTGGTCTTGGGCGCATCGGCCGCGGCGGCGGCGCCGGCGGCGGTCAGGGCGAGCAGCAGCGTCGTGGTCTGGATGATCCGCATGGTCCTTCCTCCTCTCTCTTGGGTGGGGACCACTGAGCCAGCGTGGACGTGTAGGCGGGGTCAGCAATGCGCTGCTGCCAGCTGAACGCGCCCCGCGTCGACGCGGCAACGCCCGCCATCACAAGGATTGCGGCGCTGGCCGCGGGCTGAACGGTCATGGCGACCCTGCCGCGCAGTTCCGATGGCCGGGAGCCGCGTGTGAGCGCGGGCCGGGCATTTGATTGGTCATCGGCGCGGGCGCTGTTAGGCTCGCAGCGGCTGGGGCGGTTCTCCTGGCCCTGTGCCGCTCATGCCCCACGCCTGACATCCCATGCCTCCCGTCCCCGACCTTGCTCCACCGCCTGCCGCGCGTTTCCTGCGCGAGGCGACTGCGCAGGCACACGCTGCAGTGGAGGCACTACCGCACATGCCCGCGCTGGCGGCCGGCACCCTGGAGCCAGCCCTCTACGGCCGGGTCCTGCAGGCGCACCTGTCCATCCTGGCGCCCTGGGAGCACGCGCACGCGGCCTGGCTGGCGGCGCTGCCGGTCCATGGCTGGCGCTACCGGCCTCGCGTTCCGGCGCTGCGCCATGACCTGCATGCCTTGGGGGAGCCCCTTCCGCCGGTGGCCGGATCCGCCGAGGCGTCGATCGAAGCCGCCCAGGCCTGGGGCATGCTCTACGTCGTGGAGGGCTCGATGCTGGGTGGGCGGGTGATCGCCCGACAGTTGCGGCGTCAGCAGCCCGTGTTGGAAGGGGCGCTGGCCTATTTCGACCTCGGCAGCGAGGAGCCCGCCGCCTGGCGGCGGTTCCAGGACTGTCTGGAAAGGGCGCTCACCCCGCCCGGCGCGCGCGAGCAGGCGGCGGCCGGTGCGAGGGCGATGTTCGCCCGCTTTCACCAACAGCTTTGCTTCGGAAGGTCCGTATGAACGTTGTCGTCGATCCCGTGGACATGGATGCGTGCGCGCGCGAGCCCATCCACATCCCTGGCTCCATCCAGCCGTTCGGCGCGCTGCTGGTCATCGACCCGGCCGCCGGATGCATCGTCCAGGCCAGTGAGACGGCCGCGGCGGTCCTGGGCGTGGACGATCCGCTGGGCCGGCGTTGGGACGCGTTGCTGGACCTGGGCAAGCGGCAACTGCCCGATCCGGCCAGCGTGACCGAGCGCGTGCACCTGTCCCACGCCGCGGTCGAGTTCCCGCTGCGTGGCGCGACACCGGAGGCGGCCTGGGTCGGCGCCTGGCATCTGTCACCCACGCACTGGCTGGTCGAACTGGAGCCGCGCGACTCGCGTGGCTCCGACGCCGGACTCAACGATGCGCTGCCGACCCTGCGGCTGCTGGAGCGCGACGGTTCGGTCGCCGAGGCCAGCCTGCGCGTCGCGCGCGAGATCCATGCGTTGCTCGGCTATGACCGGGTGATGGTCTACCGTTTCGACAACGACTGGAACGGCGATGTCATCGCCGAGGCGCGCGCGCCGGACCTGGAGGCCTACCTGGGCCTGCATTATCCGGCGACCGACATTCCGGCCCAGGCCCGCGCGCTGTACCTGCGCAATCGGGTGCGCCAGATCGCCCATGTCGGCTATCGCCCCTCGCCGATCACACCGGTGCTCAACCCGGCCGATGGCCAGCCGGTGGACCTGAGCGACGTGAGCCTGCGCAGCGTCTCGCCGGTGCACCTGGAGTACCTGGCCAACATGGGGGTCTCGGCGACGCTGGTGACCTCCATCGTGGTCAACGACGCGCTGTGGGGCCTGGTGGCCTGCCATCACTACAAGCCGCACTTCGCCAACCATGCCATGCGCGATGTGGCCGATGCGCTCTCGCGCGGCCTGGCCGGGCGCATCGGGGCACTGCAGGCGGTGGAGCGCGCGCGCACCGAGTCGGTCCTGCTGACCGTGCGCGAGAAGCTGATCACCGCGTTCAACGACGCCGACACCATGACCCCGGACATGCTGGCCGAGATGGCGCCGGACCTGATGGACGTGGTCGATGCCGACGGCGTGGCGATCTTCCACGGAGATCATGTCACCCGCCACGGACAGCTGCCGCCGGAGCGGGACCTGGCGCGGATCCGCGCCCAGATCGAGTCGGGCGATTACGAGGCGCTGCGCGATGGCGCGGTCGGGGCCCTGCATACCGACACCATCGGGACCACCTTTCCGCCGCTGGCCGACCTGGCGCCGCTGGCGGCCGGCCTGATCTTCGTGCCGCTGATGCCGCAGGCCCGCAGTGCGCTGATGTGGACCCGCCGCGAGCAGGTCCAGACCGTCAACTGGGCCGGCAACCCCGCGTTGGCCAAGCTGCCGGACATCCCCAACTCGCGCCTGTCTCCGCGCAAGAGCTTTGATCTGTGGCAGGAAACCGTGCGTGGCCGCGCGCGGCCGTGGTCGCAGCTGCACCTGGAGTCGGCCCGCAGTCTGCGCGTGCTGATCGAGCTGATGGAGCGCAAGCGCTATCAGCAGGACTTCGTCATGCTTGAGGCCTCGTTGGCGCGCCTGCGCCAGGGCGTGGCCATCATCGAGCGCGGTCCAGCCGGCATCGCCCGGGTGGTCTTCGTCAACGAGGTCTTCGCCGACCTGGCCGACCTGGACAATTCGGACATGATCGGCCTCGACATGCGGACCCTGCTGGATCCCTCGGTGCGCGCCGAAGCCCTGTCGGCCCTGGAGACCCAGCTGCGCGCATCGACACCGGCCGCCAGCGTCCTGCCCCTGCGGGTGGCCAATGCCGAACCACGCCTGATGCATTTCGACTTCGAGCCGCTGCCCGCACGCGGCGGGCAGACGACCCATTGGCTACTACAGCTGAGCGAGCCCGGCTGAAGCCCGGCAACAGGCGGTCTGCCTCAGTCGGCCAGCATCCGCCAGCGCCCTTTGTGTTTTGCCTCGGTGAGGACCTGGCGAGGCACCAGCTTGCGGGGTGAGGAGGAAGCCGAAGCGGCGGGTGCGGTGCTCGCCGGGCGGCCCGCCGCCACGGGAGCGGCGGAGATCTTCGACTGAGACGCCGCGGCCGAGGCACCGGTCGGTCGTGAGGACTGCTTCGACCGGGACGGCTGCGAAATCATGATGTGGGGCGGTGTGGAGGTCGGTGCGACGACGGGCTTGGCGCTCGTCACGGCGCGCGCGCGATCCGCGAGGATGCTCATCTGGGGCTTGGCCGTTCCATTGCTGTTGGGTTGGACGCTGAACATGTAGTCCCCCCACCACGGACCGCCGGCCCAATAGGACCAGCCAAGCCACACATCGGCATTGGTTTCCATGTAAGCGAGCATGTTGTCCAGCGAGACCAGGCAGGTGCTGTTGGCGGCGGCGCCGAATTCGCCCAGGAAGCCGATCTTTTGATGGGCCCTCAGCCAGTCCGTGAAGCTCTTGAGCTTTTCCGCGCCAATGCTCGTGCTCACGCAGGTGGAATGGGTACCCGAGTAATCCGAATCGAGATACTGGTGCACCTCGAACGCCACCTTGTTGGCCGGATCGGTGATCGCGACCAGGGCATCGCCGTTGGATGTGCCACCTCCGGCGCCGGCGTTGGTCCAGCTATGGGCGCCGGTCCAGGACACGCCGGGCACCAGGATCAGGTTCTTGGCGCCCGTGCCGCGAATCGCGGTGATGGCCGCCTGGGCGCTGCGGGACCAGGTGACCGCGTCGATGCCATAGGGTTCGTTCATAAGGCCAAAGATCACGGCGGGATCGTTGGCGAATTGCTTGGAGAGCTGGCGCCAGAGATCGGCGAAGACCGTGTTGGGAACCGCGCTGGTCCCGATACGGTTGCCGTAGTACTTGGCGTAGTTGTGAGGGTCCAGAATAACGGTGATGCCGTGGTTCTTCGCCCGTGTGACCGCCGTGCGGATGTAGGACAGCTGGGTGGCGTCCAGGGATGCACCGGCGCTGGGCTGCAGACGCTCCCACAGGAAGGGAAGGCGCACGACATTCATGCCTTTGCTGGCGTAGTAGGCGAAGTCGGAATCCGAGGGATAGACGTAGTTCTGGTACAGCACGCCCGGCTTGGCCGAGGAGTTGAACTCGGCGCCGGAAAGATTGACGCCGGCGTACTTGAGCACGTTGGTGGCGCTGGCGGGATGGGCGTGGGTCAGCAGAGCGACCAGGAGGGCGGCGGAAGCGGCCAGGGACGGTAACAGACGCATATGGGCTCGGGGGACGTGGTCGCCTCGTCGTGCCGTCCGGCCGATCGAGGCGTGGGCCTCGCAGTGCCTTGGGGAGGCAGCCGCGGGTCCCTGCATCGGGAGAAGGAGGACATGACCCCATGCGATCCTGCGCGGTCAGTCGATGGCCCCCACGGAGTGCTGTTCTCGGCATCGCGTTGCCATGGCGTCCGCGATGCGGCAGGCCACCCCTGGCCCGCTTGCCAAACAGTTACTGAGTCCCGAGCAAAGCTCGTGCCGGTTTTGGTCGTTTTTACACACGATGTGTAGAAAGTGTGACGACCTCCGCCATAGGGTCTTGGTCTCGTTTCGTGGGTTCGGGTGGTTCTGCTCTGGGGTCCGGTTGCCATGTGACCGCCATTGCAAAACCGCACCAGTTCGCTCTGAACGTCGATTGCCCTGGTCGCGTCGGCTTTCCGTCGCGTCAAAAGCAAGTGCCGTAGTAAGTCACTTTCTGCGGTGCCGGGCGACGTATCCGGTCCAATCAAGAAAAGACCAAGCGGGCCGGACATCGCGTCCTGCCCGCCCGGTTAGGACCTACTTGCCGCTGACCTCATGGGCATGCGGAGCAAGGATCTTCATCTGGGGCCTGGAGGCGCCCTTGTAAGGCTGCACGTTGAACATGTAGTTCGAGGGCCACCACGCGCCTGCGGCCCAGTAGGTCCAGCCCAGCCACACGTCCTTGTTGGACTGCATGTACTCGAGCATGTTGTCCAACGCCACCATGCAGGTGCCGTTGTTGGCCGCGCCGAACTCACCAAGGAAGCCGACCTTGTGGTGGGCGCGCAACCAGGAGGTGAAGCTCTTGAGCGTGTCCGCGCCGATGGTCTTGCTGACGCAGCTGGAGTGAGTGCCCGAATAGTCCGCATCCAGATACTGGTGGACCTCGAAGGCCAGCTTGTTGGCGGGATCCTTCAACTTGAGCAAGGCATCGCCATTGGAGGTGCCGCCCCCGGCCGAAGCGACCGTCCAGTTGTGTGCCCCGGTCCAGGCGACACCCGGGACGAGGATCAGATTCTTGGCACCGGTGTTGCGGATGGCGCTGATGCCCGCCTGGGCAGCGCTGGCCCAGGTTACCGCCTTCATGTCGTTTGGCTCGTTCATCAGCCCGAACATCACCGCATCGTCGTTCTTGAAAGCAGCGGCCAACTGGCGCCACAGGTCGGCGAACACGGCATTGGGGACGGCGCTGGTTCCGATGTACCTGCCGTAGTACTTGGCGTAGTTGTGCGGATCCAGGATGACCTTCATGCCGTGGTTTTTGGCGCGAGTGACCGCCGTGCGCAGGTAGGACAGCTGCGTCGCGTCGAGCTTGCCCCCCGCACTACGCTGCAGCCGCTCCCACAGAAACGGAAGGCGCACCACGTTCATGCCCTGGCGGGAGAAATACGCGAAGTCCGAATCGGACGGATAGACGTAGTCGTTGTAGAGCACGCCAGGCTTGGCCGCGGAGTTGAACTCGGCGCCGGACAGGTTGACGCCGGCGTACTTGAGCACGCTGCCAGCCTTGGCGGCGGGGGCGCACGCCAAGGCTGCGGCGAGTGCGATGGACGAGACACGAAGGGTTTGGAACAGGCGCATATCGGGGGATCTCAGCGTCGTTACTCGGCAAGCGAGTGGAGGTTTCATGGAAGGTGGGTTCAGGCCGGCGGCATCCAGGCAGCACCGGTCATCGGGCCAGGCACCCGCTCGCACGGGCAGTCAGGCCGCTTTTGCATTGAGGAGGAGCCGTTACACCGCGCGATCCGGCGCGGAGCTCAATCGACCCCAAGGCGTGGTGCCACAGGCGGCCGGCCATTCGGTCCGGCGATACCTGACAATCGCGACATCACGTGGCCGATCCTAGGTGGCTTTTGCGTGCAGTTCACACCCGGCGTGTAGAAGGTGTGACGCCGTCGTGAATATCACATTCGTGAACAGGTCTCTTTGCCGTTTCGAGGACTGCGTCCCGCTCCGGTTGTGGACCCGCATAACAAAAAAGCCGTCACGTGGACGGCTCTTGTCATGTCACTGCCAGGCGCTTGCGCGAATCAGTGGGGTGAAGTCACCGCCCGCGCGTGGCGAGAGAGGATGCGCATCTGCGGCTTGTCGACGCCGTCCCGACCCGGTTGCACGCCGAACATGTAGCTCGGCGGCCACCAAGCCCCAGCCGCCCAATAGCTCCAGCCCAGCCAGACGTCACCGTTCTTTTCCATGTAGCTCAGCATCCCATCCAGCGCGGCCATGCACTCGGGCCGCGTGCTGGCGCCAAACTCACCCAGGAAACCGGTCTTGTGGTGCTTGCGCAGCCAGCGCGTGAAGCCCTCCAGGCGCTGCACGCCGACCTGTTCATTGACGCACGTGTCCTTGGTACCGGAGGAATCCTTGTCCAGGTACTGGTGCGCCTCGAACGCCAGGTTGTGAGCCGGGTCGCGGATGGCGAGTAGGGCGTCGGCGTTGGAGCTGCCGCCCCCGGCACTCGCGCTATTCCAGCTATGCGCGCCACTCCAGGCCGTGCCCGGGACCAGGATCAGGTTCTTCGCACCCGCCTCTCGGATGGCATCGATGGCCGCCTGGGCCGAGCGGGCCCAGGTGCGCGCGCTGATGCCGTGCGGTTCGTTCATCAGCCCGAACAGCACGTCCGGCTTGTTGGCCAAGGCCGGCTCGCGGGCCAACCGCGCCCACAGGTCGGCGAACACCGCGTCGGGCACCGCGTCGCTGCCGATCTTCTGTCCGTTGTATTGGCCATAGTTGTGGACATCCAGCAGCAGGGCGATGCCATGCTGGTGGGCGTTGTCCACGGTCTTGGTGAGCATCTCCAATTGGGTCGGGTCCAACTCGCCCTTGGGCTCGGGCTGCAGGCGCTCCCACAGGAACGGCAGGCGCACGATGTTCATGCCCTGCGCGGTGAAGTAGGCGAAGTCCTTGTCCGACGGATAGGTGTAGTCCTTGAACACCCTGCCCGGCTTCTGGCTGGACTTGAACTCGGCCCCGGCCAGGTTCACGCCGGCGTATTCCAGCACGCGCTTGTGCTGGGCCAGGCCGGTCAGCGGCAGGGCCATGAGCAGCAGGGCCAGGAACCGGGAAGGTCGGGACGGATGCAAGCGCATGCGGAAGCTCCGGTGGGCCGTCATCGCGGCTCCTGGTCGTGGTGAGCGACGGTTTCGCCGATGCGGTCTGGGTGGGTGCGGCGGAGGTGGGGGACGGCCGCATCGTCGTGATGAGCCTAGGACACCTAACGCAACTGCAGCATGAAACCGGCGCTGACCATCGCGTCAGCGCTCGGGTGGCAGCGTCAGCCGTGCTTGGGCGGACGCAGCGCCAGCAGCACCACCACGCCAGCCACCAGGCCCCAGAAGGCCGAACCGATCCCCGCCAGGCTCAGCCCGGATGCGGTCACCAGGAAGGTCACCAGCGCTGCTTCGCGCCCGGTGTCGTCCTTCAGTGCGCCGTGCAAGGCGCTGCCGAGCGTGCCGAGCAGAGCGATGCCGGCCACGGCCATCACCAGTTCCTTCGGAAATGCCGCTAGCAGGGCGACCACCGTGGCGCCGAACACACCGACGATCAGGTAGATCACCCCCGCCCAGACGGCGGCCATGTAGCGTCGCGCGGGGTCTGGATGGGCTTCGGGCCCCATGCAGATCGCGGCGGTGATCGCCGCCAGGTTGAGGGAGAACGCGCCCAGCGGTGCCAGCACGACATTGAGCACGCCAGTCCAGCCGATCACCGGCGAGACCGGCACCTGGTAACCGGAGGCGCGAATGACCGCGACCCCGGGCACGTTCTGCGACGCCATGGTGACCACGAACATCGGCAGGGCCAGGCCCAGCAACGCGGCCAGGGAGAAGGTCGGGCTGACCCAGACCGGCTGGGCCGGGGCGAGCGCCACGCCGTCCAGGTGCAAAAGGCCGCGCGCGCCAGCCACGACGATGCCAGCCAGCAGCGTGGCGATCACCGCATAGCGCGGCCATTGCCGGCGCATCAACAGATAGACCGCCAGCATGACCAGCACCAGCAGCGGCTGGCTGCGCACCGCCACGAACGTATCCAGCCCGAAGCGCAACAGCACGCCGGCCAGCATGCCGGCCGCCAGTGGCAGCGGGATGCGCCCGAGCATCCGTTCGAACACCCCGGAGAACCCTGCCATCGCCACCAGCACGGCGCAGATCACGAACGCACCGATCGCATCGGACAGCGGCAGACCGGTCGTCGTGGCCGCCAGCATCGCCGCCGCCGGTGTCGACCACGCGGTGACGACCGGGACGCGGTAACGCAAGGACAGGCCGATGCAGCTCAGGCCCATGCCGATCCCCAGGGCCAGGATCCACGAGCCGATCTGCGCCTGGTTGGCGCCGACCGCCTGCGCGGCCTGGAACACGATGACTGCCGAACTGGCAAAGCCCACCAGCACGGTGACAAAGCCTGCGGCCAGCGCCGACAGCGAGGAGTCGCGCAGCAGGCGCGAGGAGAGCAGGGCAGCCATGGCAGACCGGAGTGGGGAACGCGGCTTGTGCAGCTTAATCGGCGTCCGCTCGCGCGGCCAATCTGGTTTCAAGCGGATCGATCCGCGTCCCCTTTGCGATCAAGCTGGGTCAGTGCGTGCGGCCTCGCTCACCCGGTGCCTTGCCCGCAGGAGGGCTGGTGAGAACAGCAGATCAAGCCAGCGCCAACTGCGTCGCACACGGAGCAGGCAAAGCGCCAGCGGCGTGCCGACGCCAGCAGTGAGCAGGCCAACGAAAAGCCAGACGCCGTCATGCGTGACTTTGCGCAGCACCACGATCAGCGCAATGAACAGAGTGAAGTGAACGACATAAAACACGATGGCGTTGCGGCCGACGTAGGCGAGCGCGGGTGCGAGTGGCGTTTGCGCCAAGCGTGCGGCCAGCCAAGCCAGCAACGGCACGCTGCCCAGCACCAGTGGCAGATAGCCCGGCCATGTCTTCACCAGGCCGCTGTGCAGTGCCAGGATGGAGGTCGCAACGAGGCAGAGCGTCGACACTCCCAGCCACCACAGCGGGGGGCGCGTCAGATCAAGACGCGCCCGCACTATCGCGTCGCCGCACAGGAAAAAGGCCAAGTGGTAGAAGAACTCGCCGTCGTGCGGCGTTGCCATCCGGCCGACAAGAATCGAGAGCGCGACCAGCGCCGGCACCAGGATCCAGATCGGGAATCGCCGCAACCAGGGCGCGACCAGGAAGAACAGCGCCAGGTCGAACAGGAACCAGGTCGGCGGTGCATGGCCCACGAGCAGTTCGGCCAGGTTCCACCAGTTCACCGACTCGCCCAGCATCACCACCGACCCTCCTTCGCGCAGCGCGAAGTTCAGTAGCAGCCAGACCAGGAATGGGTAGACCACATTATCGAGTTTGCCGCGGAAGTAGTGGGACCTGCCTTTGACCAGGCTTCGTGCCAGGAACATGCCCGACAGCAGGAACAGCAATTCCATACGGAGCGGTGAAACAATCAGGTTGAGAGCGTCCACCCCGGGCATCCACAGCGTGTCCATCGCCGAAGCCCAGTCAGCGCCGGCCTCGGCACGGGCGAAATACTCGGCGTGCGCCACGATCACCAGTAATCCGCAAATTCCCCGCAGTACGTCGATCCAGACGGCACGTTCCTTCGTGTCTCCCACCGCACCGCCCCCAGCGCGCTCGCGCCACTTTTAGTGTGGTTTGAGTCTAAGAAAAAGTGATTAGTTAGTCACCCTTTTCTAAGGGGCGCATGGTGCCGAGATCGGCATCACACGTGTCGTCAGTCGATGATTCAGGCGACCCGTTGGGCGAGCACGGCGTGCGCACGTCGGCGGGCCGGCCACGAGAACAGCCAGTCGACGGCCGGCATCCTGATGCGGTCGCGCGCCAGGCAGATCAGCGCGGGAGTGCCGATCCCGGTCAGCAGCAGGACGCCCAGCGAGACCGTTCCGTCGAGGGTGACGGTATGCAGCAGCCAGGCCACCACCAGGAACGGTGGGTAGTGCGCCAGATAGAACACGATCGAGTTGCGCCCCACGTAGGTCAGCGGCGCCGACCACGGATGCGCCGCGGCATGTTCTGCGCACCACACCAGCAGCGGCAGTGTGCCCAGCACCAGGGGCAGGTAGACGGGCCAGACCTTGGGCATGCCACTGAAGTTGGCGAGCAGGACGATCGCCAGCAGACACAGGCCGGAGAAGCTCAACAGGCCCTTCGAACGATAGGCGGCCAGGTCCACGCCGCGCCGGCTGATCCAGTCGCCCAGATAGAAATAGATGAAGTAGTAGAACAGCTCCGGCTTCACATAGAGCGAGGTCGGCACCAGCCAGGCCAGCGCCAGCGCGACGGGGATCACGGCCAGCGGCGAGAAGCGCCGCAGATATGGGGTCACCAGGAAGAACAGGAACAGGTCGTAGAGGAACCAGGTCAGGGTGCTGGTGCCGGTGACGATGGCGCTGAACTCCTCCCAGGCGAACGGGACGCCCTTGGCCGCCGTCGCGCCGCCATCGCGCACCAGGATGATGACCAGCGACCACAGCAGGAACGGATACAGCACGCTACGCAACTTGCCCGACAGGTAGGTCGCGCTGCCCTTGTCCAGGCTGCGTGCCACGAACAGGCCCGACAGCAGGAACATCAGCTGCATCCGCATGGGCGCCAGCGAGACATTCACCAGGCGCACCAGATCGGTCAGCAGGCTGCCATCGACCGTGGCGCCGTCGGGCAGGTAGCCGTGGAACGCGTACTGGCGCGCATGCAGCAGGATCACCAGCAGCACGCTGCCGCCGCGCAGCAGGTCGATCCAGGGTTGACGGGCGCGCGTGGCGCTGACGAGTTTGGGCATCGGGGGCTGCCTGGGTTGGCGCAACACGGCGCGACCACGAGAACAACGCACGCATCCGCACGCCCGGCCATGACGGCGCGGGTCATCGTTCAACGGAAGGCTTGCGTGCCCGGGATGGTCGATCTTGGGGGACCGCAGCCCGACCAAATAGCACGTCGCGCCGCGAAGACCCCGTCAACGCGGTGCGGCGTGGTTGCGCAGATCCCGCCGTCGCTTCAGGCCAGCAGCAGCTCGGTGATGCTGGCCGCCGCGTCGCGGCCTTCGGCCACGGCGGTGACCACCAGGTCGGCACCGCGCACGGCGTCGCCGCCCGCGAACAGCCTGGGGTTGGTGGTCTGATAGGGGAGGCGGCCGGCGTCCTCGCCCCCGGCCACGATGCGGCCGTTGTCCAAGGCTTCCACCCCGACGGCCGAAAGCCATTCGGGCAAGGTCGGGGAGAAGCCGAAGGCGATGATCACCACGTCGGCGTCCAGCACCGATTCGCTGCCTTCGATGATCACCGCGCTGCGGCGGCCGCGCGCATCGGGCTCGCCCAGCTTGGTCTCGGCCACGCGCACGCCGGCGACCTTGCCGTCGGCGCCGGCGTCGATGGCCAGCGGCTGGCGGTTGAACAAAAAGCGCACGCCTTCTTCGCGGGCGTTGGCGACCTCACGCGCGCTGCCGGGCATGTTGGCTTCGTCGCGGCGATAGGCGCAGGTGACCTTGGCCGCGCCCAGACGAATCGCGCTGCGCACGCAGTCCATGCCGGTGTCGCCGCCGCCCAGCACGACCACGCGCTTGCCGGTCAGGTCGGGCAGGGCGATCTGGTCTTCCCAACCGGCGATGGGCCGGCCCCAGGTGTCGCCGCCGGTGACGATGCGTGCGTTCTGGACCAGGAACGGCAGCGCCGGCAGCACGCCGTCCAGGTCCTGTCCGGTCAGGCCGCCATCGGTGTAGCGATAGGCGCCGGTGCCCAGGAAAACCGCGTCGAACTCCTCCAGCAACTGCTCCATGGTCACGTCGGTGCCCACTTCCACACCCAGCCGGAATTCCACGCCCATGCCCTCGAGCACCTCGCGGCGGGTGGAGATCACCGACTTGTCCAGCTTGAAGCTGGGGATACCGAACTGCAGCAGTCCGCCGATCTGCTCGTAGCGGTCGAACACCACGGCCTGCACGCCAGCGTGGGCCAGTTTGTCTGCGCACGACAGGCCCGCCGGACCGGCGCCGATGACCGCCACCCGCTTGCCGGTGGGCGTCACGCTGCTCATGTCCGGGCGCCAGCCGGTGGCCAGCGCGGTATCGACGATGTACTTCTCCACCGCGCCGATGGTCACCGCGCCGAACTCCTCCAGCGTGCAGCTGCCTTCGCACAGGCGGTCCTGCGGACACACCCGCCCGCAGACTTCCGGCAGCGGATTAGTGGTGTGGCACAGGGTGGCCGCTTCGTGGATGCGGTTTTCCTGGACCAGCTGCAGCCACTGCGGGATGGCGTTGTGCACCGGGCATTTCCAGCTGCAGTACGGGTTGCCGCAGTCCAGGCAGCGACCGGCCTGGTACTGGGCATCGGCCTTGTCGAACTTGCCGTACAGCTCACCCCAGTCGCCGGAGGTGCGCAGTTCCACCGGGATGCGCGTGGGCATCTGGCGGGGCAATTCGAGGAACTGGAAGGCGTGCTTGCGGCTCATGGGACTCTCGTGGTCTTCGTGCGCCCGGCGTGGCCGGGCGGTGCGTGGGTTCACCGTGGGAGCCGCCATGGCGGCGATGAGGCTTTGCAGGGAAAGCCCATCGCCGCCGTGGCGGCTCCCACAAGGGCGCAGGTCAGGCGGCCCTGCGCAGCGCGTCGGTCAGCGATTCGATGCTGGCCGCCTTGGGTTTCACCAGCCAGAACTTGCCGATGTAGTCGCGGAACTCGTCCAGGATCTGCTGGGCCCAGATGCTGCCGGTGAGTTCGCGATGGCGCTGGATCAGCGTGTGGATGTGCTGGCGGTAGTTCTCGAACCCTTCCGGACTGATCCGGTGGATGTCGATCAGCTCGTGGTTGTAGCGGTCCACGAAATCCCGATCCAGGTCCAGCACGTAGGCCAGGCCACCGGTGAAGCCGGCACCGAAGTTCAACCCGGTGCGGCCCAGCACCATCACGATGCCATCGGTCATGTACTCGCAGCAATGGTCGCCGGCGCCTTCCACCACCGCCAGCGCGCCGGAGTTGCGCACCGCGAAGCGCTCGCCGGCGCGGCCGGCGGCGAACAGCTCGCCCCCGGTGGCGCCGTACAGGCAGGTGTTGCCCAGGATCGCGGTGTTGCGGGCCTCGAAGCGCGCCCCGCGCGGCGGACGCACCACCAGGCGGCCACCGGCCATGCCCTTGCCGACGTAGTCGTTGGCTTCGCCTTCCAGTTCCATGTTCAGGCCGCCGGCGTTGAACGCGCCGAAGCTCTGCCCGGCCGTGCCGCGGAAGCGCAGCTGGATCGGCGCATCGGCCATGCCGAGGTTGCCGTGGGCACGGGCGATGGCGCCGGACAGGCGGGTGCCGATGGAGCGGTCGGTGTTGTGGATCAGGTGACGATGCTCGCCACCGGCCTTGGTGCGGATGGCCTGGGCCAGCTCGGAGTCCAGCTGCGTAGCCAGGCTGTCCGGGGATTCGTACATGCGCTGGGCCGCGCAGGTATCGCTATCCAGCTGGGCTCCGGCCAGCAGGCGGGAGAGATCCACGTGCACGCCTTCGCGCGGGCTGTGCACGATCTGCTCCAACAGGTCGGTGCGGCCGACGATCTCGTCCAGCGAGCGTGCGCCCAGGCGCGAGAGCCAGGTGCGCACTTCCTCGGTGAGCAGGCGGAAGAAGTGCTCCACGCGCTCGGGCAGGCCGGTGAAGTACTCGGCGCGCAGGCGTTCGTCCTGGGTGGCCACGCCGGTGGCGCAATTGTTGAGGTGACAGATGCGCAGGTACTTGCAGCCCAGCACGATCATCGGCGCGGTGCCAAAGCCGAAACTGTCCGCGCCCAGGATGGCGGCCTTGATCACGTCCAGCCCGGTCTTCAGGCCGCCATCGGTCTGCAGGATGGCGCGGTCGCGCAACTGGTTCTGGACCAGGGCCTGGTGGGCCTCGGCGATGCCCAGTTCCCACGGCACGCCGGCATAGCGGATCGAGCTGATCGGCGAGGCGCCGGTGCCGCCGTCGTGGCCGGAGATGGTGATCAGGTCGGCGCCGGCCTTGACCACGCCCGCGGCAATCGTGCCCACGCCGGCATGGCTGACCAGCTTGACCGACACCAGCGCGGTCGGGTTGACCTGCTTGAGGTCGAAGATCAGCTGGGCCAGGTCCTCGATCGAGTAGATGTCGTGGTGCGGCGGCGGGCTGATCAGGCCGATGCCGGGCTTGGCGTAGCGCAGCCGGGCGATGGTCTCGTTGACCTTGTGGCCGGGCAGCTGGCCACCCTCGCCGGGCTTGGCGCCCTGGGCAACCTTGATCTGCAGCACTTCGGCGTTGACCAGGTATTCGGGGGTGACGCCGAAGCGGCCCGAGGCCACCTGCTTGATCTTGGAGCGCTTCTCGGTGCCGTAGCGGGCCGGGTCTTCGCCGCCCTCACCGGAGTTGGAGCGCCCGCCCAGGCGGTTCATGGCGATGGCCAGGGCCTCGTGGGCCTCGGGCGAGAGCGCGCCCAGCGAGATGGCCGCGGTGTCGAAGCGGCGCAGCACATCGCCGGCCTCGGCGACCTCCTCCAGCGGCAGCGGGGTCTCGGCCAGCTTCAGCCGCAGCAGGTCGCGCAGGGTCGAGGGCGGACGGTTGTGCACGGCCTCGGCATAGGCCTGCCAGTCCTTGGTCTGCCCGGTGCGGGTCGCGCGCTGCAGCGTCATGACCACGTCCGGATTGAACATGTGGTACTCGCCGCCGTGGACGTACTTGATCAGGCCACCGACCTCCGGCTTGCGCAGGTCGTTCCAGGCGTTGCGGCTGAGCTGGCGGGCCTCGGTATCCAGGCGGTCGAAACCCACGCCGCCCACGCGCGAGGCCGCGCCGGGGAAGCACAGCTGCGCCACCTCCGGGTCCAGACCGACGATTTCGAACAGCTGCGCGGCGCGGTAGCTGGCGATGGTGCAGATGCCCATCTTGGAGATGATCTTGGACAGGCCCTTGTAGATGCCCTTGCGATACTTGCGGCCGATCTGGGCCACTTCGCCGCCGTCCTTGAGCTTGAGGATGCCGCGCCGGCCCAGGTCGAACAGGGTCTGGTAGGCGAGATACGGATATACCGCCGTGGCACCGCAGCCCAGCAGGCAGGCCATGTGGTGCGGATCGCGCGCGGTGCCGGTCTCGATGATGAGGTTGACCTCGCAGCGCAGGCCGACATTCGACAGGTGGTGGTGCACCGCGCCGGTGGCCAGCAGGGCATGGACCATCGGCCGGCCTGCCTCCGGATAGCGGTCGGACAGCAGCAGCATGACCATGCCTTCGCGCGCGGCGGCCTCGGCCTGCGCGCAGATGCGCTCGATGCCGGCGCGCAGGCCTTCCTCGGGCGAATAGGACAGGTCGATCAGGCGGTTCTTCTGCGCGTACTGGTCCATCTTCAACAGCTGGCGCAGCTTGCGCTGGCTCAGTACCGGCGAGTTGAGGATGACGTGGTTCACCGTCTCGGCGGCCGCGTGGAAGATGTTGGTCTCCTTACCCAGCTGGGTGGAGAGCGACATGGCGATGCCTTCGCGCAGCGGGTCGATCGGCGGGTTGGTCACCTGCGCGAAGGCCTGGCGGAAGTAGTCGTACAGCGGCCGGGTCTGCTGGCTGAGCACCGCCATGGGCGTGTCATCGCCCATCGAGCCGGTGGCTTCCTGCTCGGTCTCGGCCAGCGGACGCAGGATCTGCTCCACCTCCTCGGTGCTGAGCTGGAACAGCTTGTGGTAGCTGCGCAGGGTCTTGTCGTCGAACGGCTCCTCGACCAGCGAGGGGTCGATCAGCTCGGTCTGCAGATAGGTCACGCCCTGCTGCAGCCACTGCTTGTACGGGGCGCGGCCCCGGTTGATGCGGTCGATCGCCTCGGTGTCGAGCAGGTCGCCGCGCTTGAGGTCGATGGCCATCATCTCGCCCGGGCCGAGCTTGCCCTTGCGGGTGATGCGTTCGGCCGGCAGCTCCCACACGCCGGCCTCGGAGGCGACCAGGAAGTGGCGGTCGGAGGTCAGCATCCAGCGCGCCGGGCGCAGGCCGTTGCGGTCCAGCATGCACGCGGCATAGCGGCCATCGCAGGCGACGATGCCGGCCGGACCGTCCCACGGCTCGGTGTTCAGCCCATAGAACTCGTAGAACGCGGCCAGGTCGGAGTCCTTGAACTCCAGCGCGGCGGTCGCCGGCGGCACCAGGATGCGCAGCGCCTGCAAGAGGTCCATGCCGCCCGAGGTCAGCAGTTCGAGCATGTTGTCCAGGCTCTGCGAGTCCGAGCCATGCATGGAGATGACCGGGTTGAACTCGGCGATGTCGAACTTCGGCGTCTTCCACACCTTGCTGCGCGCCTGGGCCCAGGAGCGGTTGCCCTCGATCGTGTTGATCTCGCCGTTGTGGGCCAGCAGGCGGAACGGATGGGCCAGCGGCCAGCGCGGCATGGTGTTGGTCGAGAAGCGCTGGTGGAAGACGATCGCGCTGGAGGTCAGGTCGCTGCGCTGCAGGTCCGGGTAGAACACCGGCAGCTTGTCCGGCAGCACCATGCCCTTGTAACCGACCACGTGCGGCGACAGGGTGACCACGTAGAAGTCGTGGGTGGCCTCGCGCAGCGCCTGTTCGGTGCGGCGACGGGCCAGGAACAGCGCCAGCGCGAAGGCCTCCAGATCCTGGCCTTCGCCGGCTTCCACGAAGATCTGCTCGATCCGCGGCAGCGTGTTGCGGGCCAGCTCGCCGCAGACCGACTCATCGGTGGGCGGCACGCGCCAACCGCGCACCACCGCGCCGGCGCGGGCCAGCTCGGCCTCCAGCGCGCTGCGGCAGTCATCGGCCAGGTCGCCGCTCAACGGCAGGAACACCAGACCCGCGGCGAAGGTCGCGCCCACCTCGATGTGCGCTTCGTGCGCCAATGCACGCAGGAACGCGTCCGGCTTGCGGATCAGCAGGCCGCAGCCATCCCCGGTCAGGCCATCGGCGGCCACGCCGCCACGATGGGTCATGCGCGACAGGGCGGTGATGGCGGTATCGACGAGCTGGCGCGAGGGCTGGTCGTCCAACTGGGCGACCATGCCGAAGCCGCAGGCATCGCGTTCGTCGTTGGGGTCGTAGAGCCCGTGGCGGTTGCGGGGGGCCATGGTGCTACCTCAGGAATACAGGGAGGGTGAGGCGGCACCCATGCCCTTCCGAGGGCGGCGCAGACGTGAAGAAGGTGTCACCGGACTTGCGATAACACCACATCTTGGTGCGGCGCCGCAACGGCTGCCTCATCCGGGTGCGTAGACGGTTTCAGAGGCAACAAAAACAAGGCCTTGCGCGTCGCCCAGACATGCTGGATCCGCCGCTGTTTTGAGCGGCCTCAGCCGCAGCGCACCGCGCTGGCCGCGCCCTTATCGTCGACCTCCACATTCAGGCGCGCGGCGTTGAATTCCATGGTCACCACCTGATTGGGCTTGAGCACACGCACGCTCTCCGCGCCCGTGTCCTGCTTGGCCTGGTCAAGGTCGGCCTGGGCCGGCGTTTTCCCGACCAGCCACTGGGCCTGGGTGGCATCGCAGGCGCTGGCATCGGCTGGCGGTGCCTGTTCGCCGGTCGCGGTGGCGGCCGCCTCGGCGCGTTGTTCGGACTGGGCCACGGCCCGCTGCTGCTCGTCCGGCTGCGGTCCGCTGCAGGCGGACAGGCCCAGGACCAGCAACGACATCGGCAGGGTGATGCGGAACATGCAGCGCTCCTCTAGGAAGAAGGACCCATGTTAACCACGTGCCGCGGTCGCAGGCGATGCGCTTGACGGCTCCTTGATGCGCCGTTGCACATCGTGCACGCCATGCCTCGCGAACCCCGCCCCCAGCCCGCCGCCTCCGCCGCCGCCCTCAACGAGGCGGCCGTCATTGCCGCGCAGGCGGGCTTGATCTACGTCACCGACGCCGAGCCTGGCTACTCGCGTCGGCGCGCGGGAAAGGGGTTCGGCTACCGCGACCCGCAGGGCCAGGCGGTGCGCGATGCGCTCACCCTGGGCCGCATTCGCGCCCTGGCCATTCCGCCGGCCTACACCGATGTGTGGATCTGCATGGATGACCGCGGCCACCTGCAGGCCACCGGGCGCGACGCACGGCGACGCAAGCAGTACCGCTACCACGCGCAGTGGACCGAGGTCAGCGGCGAAGGCAAGTACGACCGCATCGTGCAGTTCGGCACGCGCTTGCCCCGACTGCGCCGCCGCCTGCGCCAGGATCTGAAGCTGCGTGGTTTCCCGCGCGAGAAGGTGTTGGCCATCGTGGTGGCGGTCATGGCCGAGACCTTGGTGCGCATCGGCAACGCGACTTACGCCCGCGACAACCGCTCCTTCGGCCTGACCACGCTGCGCAACCGGCATGTCGCCTTCGCCCGCGACCGGGTGCGGCTCAAGTTCCGCGGCAAGGGCGGGCTGGAACATGACATCGGCATCGACGATGCCCGCCTGGTCAAGCTGATCCGCGCCGTGCAGCACCTGCCCGGGCAGGCGTTGTTCCAGTACCGCAATGACGAGGGCGCGCTGCAGCCGGTGGACTCCGGCGCGGTCAACGCCTACCTGCAAGAGGTGATGGGCAAGGACTTCACCGCCAAGGACTTCCGCACCTGGGGCGGCACGCTGGCGGCGTTCAAGTTACTGGCGGCCACTCCCCTGCCGGAGCCTGCCAGCAAAGCCGCGTTGACCCGCGCGAAGAACGCGGTCATCAAGGAGGTCGCTCGCGCGCTGGGCAATACCCCGGCGGTGTGTCGCAAGGCCTACATCGACCCGTGCGTGTTCGTCGCCTGGGAGGATGGTCGCCTGCAACGCGCCGCAGGCACCGCGCGTGGCGAGCGTCAGTGGGAACAGGCCGCGCTCAAGCTGCTGGCCCGGGTGCACGAGGTCTCGCTGCGTGGCGAGCGCCGCGCGGCCAGGGGCTGAGCCCGAGCCGGTGTAAACGAAAACGCCGGCGTCCTGCGCCGGCGTCGTCATGCATCGTGGCCTGCGGCGATCAGTTCATCGCCATGTTGCTGCCACTGCATCCGATCGCGGTGATGGCATTGTTGTCGCCCACCTGCACGTGCACCGTGGAGCCGCCTTCGGTGGCGCCGGCCACATCGCCGCCGGTGGACAGCTCGGTGCTGTCGCTGTCCACGCGGATGCGTTCCAGGGTCGGCTGCGCGGCGGCCAGGCCCACCGCGCCCTTGACCATGTCGGTATGGCAGGTACCGGAGATGTTGCCGTCCAGCGGCTCGAAGGCCAGCGGCGCCGAGGCGCAGGCGGACAAGGCAAGGGACACGGCGGCGACGGTCAGGGCAAGGCGCATGGATGGCTCTCCGGGTGGTCTGCAACGCGCGCAGCATTGCCTGTGGCATGTTGCGGCGTGATGAAGCCCCCGGACACGCCGCGCCGCGGCAGCGTGGGCAAGACGACCGCCCACCGCTGCAGTGCGACTGGCGACGCGCGATCACCCCGCAGTCGATCACGGGCCGAGAATTGATGCGTTTTTTACGCGGCGGCGGCCGGGCAGGCGTGGAGCCTTTACGGGCCCGGGGCGGACGATGGCGGCCTTCCGGCGGACCTGATGTCCGTCTCCTGCGAGCCCGCATTGATCATGTTGTCGTTCCTGTCCGTTCGCGCCTTGCCGGCCATTGGCCTGGCGGCGCTGTCGCTTGTTCCCCTTGCCGCTGGCGCGGCCACGCTGGCCGGTAACGCCGCGCTGACCAGCGACTACGTCTGGCGCGGCACGACCCAGACCCAGGGCGACTTCGCCACCCAGGCGGGCCTCAAGGCATCGGCGGCCAACGGCCTGTACGTGTCGGCCTGGGGTTCGAACGTCGAGTTCGCTCCCGAGACCCACGCCAGCAGTGAGCTGGACCTGGTGGCGGGCTGGAGCGGTGCGCTGGCGCAGGACTGGACGCTGGACGCCAACCTGACCCATTACCGCTATCCGTCCAGCGCCGTCGACCTGGACTGGACCGAGCTCGGCGCGACGCTCACCTGGAAGTCCAACGCCTGGGCACAGCTGGGCTGGTCCAGCGACGCACTGGCGACCCATCACACCGGCACCTACGCGCAACTCGGCGCGCGGATGCCGCTGGGCGCGGCGTTCCGGCTGGAGGGCGCGGTCGGGCAATACTGGCTGGACGACGCCTACGGCCAGCGCTACTCGCACGTGCAGCTGGGTGGGGTGTGGGCGTTCAAGGCGCCGTTCGAACTGCGCCTCACCTGGCACGACACCGACCGCGCCGCGCGCGACCTCTTTCCCGATCTGGCCGGCTCCCGCGTGGAAGCCGCGTTCCAGGCCTTCTTCTAAACCGACCGGAGAACTGCCATGCCTGGCTGGCTTGCCTTGATCTGCGGCGCACTGGTGATCGTCGCCGGCGCCTACCTGCTGTACGTCGTGCTGCGCCCCGAAGACTTCTGAGCGCGCCGCCATGATCGAAATCCTGTTGATCCTTGGCGCCGCGATGGCGCTGGCCTGGCCGCTGGGGCTCTACCTGGCGCGGGTCATGCGCGGGGCGCCGATGTGGGGCGACGCGGTGTTCGGCCTGGTGGAAAGGCCGCTCTACATGCTGCTCGGGGTGGACCCCGCGCGCGGCATGTCCTGGCGCGGTTATGCCAGCGCGTTCGTGCTGAGCAACCTGGTCGTCGGCGCGCTGGTGTGGACGATGTTCATGACCCAGGCCTGGCTGCCGCTCAATCCCGATGCAGTGCCCAACATGCGCTGGGACCTGGCGTTGCACACGGCGGTCTCGTTCCTGACCAACACCAACCAGCAGCATTATTCAGGCCAGGCCCAGCTGTCCTACCTGTCGCAGATGGTGGCCATCACCGGCTTGCAGATCGTCGCTCCGATGATGGGGTTAGGGCTGGCGGTGGCGACGTTGCGCGCGTTCTTCGGCAGGGGCCAAGGCGCGGACGCACAGCAAGACGAGCCGCGCGCGGTGGACGTGGGCAACTACTACGCCGACGTGATCCGCGCCTGCGTGCGCTTCATGCTGCCGCTCTGCCTGGTGTGGACACTGCTGCTGGGTAGCCAGGGCGTGCCGTCGACCCTGCAGGCCGGCCCAAGCGCCACGCCGCTCGAACACAGCGCCACCTTCACCGCCCAGAAGCTGCCGCTGGGCCCGGTCGCGGCGATGGTCGCGGCCAAGCAGCTGGGCACCAATGGCGGCGGCTGGTACGGGCCCAACAGCTCGGTGCCGCTGGAGAACCCGACGCCGCTGTCCAACGCGCTCGAATGCCTGGCGATCATCCTGGTGCCGATCGCCGTGGTGTTCATGGTCGGCGCCTTCACCGGGCGCCGGAAGCTGGCCGGGCTGATCTTCGGCAGCATGCTGCTGATGTCGGCGGCCTCCACCACCGCGCTGGTGTGGGCCGAAGGGCATGCCGCCACGTCGGCCAGCCCGATGGTGATGGAAGGCAAGGAAGTGCGCTTCGGCGCCAATGCCTCCGCGCTGTGGGCAGCGCTGACCACCCAGACCTCCAACGGCTCGGTCAACGCGATGCACGACTCGCTCAGCCCGCTGGGCGGCGGGGTGGCCATCGCCGACATGCTGGTCAACGCCATCTGGGGCGGCATCGGCTGCGGCCTGCAGGCCTTCATGGTCTATCTGTTGCTGGGGGTCTTCCTGGCCGGGCTGATGACCGGGCGGACCCCGGAACTGTTCGGCCGCAAGATCGAGACGCCGCAGATCAAGCTGCTGGCGCTGCTGATCCTGCTGCAGCCGATCGTGCTGCTGCTGTTCACCGCGGTCGCGCTGTCCGTGCCCTCGCTCACCGGCAACTCCAACCCCGGCTTTCACGGCATCAGCCAAGTGTTCTACGAGTACGCCTCGGCCTTCGCCAACAATGGCTCGGGCTTCGAGGGGCTGGGCGATGGCACCGCCTGGTGGAACCTGAGCTGCACGCTGCTGCTGCTCCTGGGTCGCTATCCGGCGCTGATCGTGCCGTTGGTGGTGGCCGCGCAGCTGGCGGCCAAGCGCCGCTCGCCCGAATCGGCCGGCAGCCTGCAGATCGAGACCCCGACCTTCGCCCTGACCCTGATCGCGGTGATCGGCGTGCTGACCGTCCTGCAGTTCATGCCGGTGCTGGTGCTGGGGCCGGTCGCCGAACACCTGGCCCTGATCGCTCATTGAAGGCGCATACGATGAATACCCAAGTCCATTCCCACCGGACCCGGCAGCGCCTGCTCGACGGCGCCGCCATCAACGCCGCGCTGCGCGATGCGGTGCGCAAGCTCAATCCCGCCACGCTGGTACGCAGCCCGGTCATGGCCGTGGTCATGGCCGGCACGCTGGTCAGCCTGCTGGTCACCCTGAGCGGCCAGGCGCCGCTGGGCTTCGGCCTGGCGGTCAGCGCGATCCTGCTGCTGACCGTGCTGTTCGGCAATTTCGCCGAAGCCATCGCCGAGGCCCGCGGCCGCGGCCAGGCCGCCTCGCTGCGCAGCGCCCGCCAGGACCTGGTCGCGCGCAAGGTCGATACCGCGCTGCCCGGCGCTGGCGAGACCCGCCTGCCCGCGTCGGACCTCAAGCAGGGCGACTACGTGATCGTCTCGGCCGGCGAGTTCGTCCCGGCCGACGGTGAGATCGTGCGCGGACTGGCCACCATCAATGAGGCGGCCGTCACCGGCGAATCGGCGCCGGTGCTGCGCGAGGCAGGCACCGACCGCAGCGGCGTGATCGGCGGCACCAAGGTGCTGACCGACGAAATCGTGGTCAAGATCACCGCCGAGCCCGGGCACAGCTTCCTGGACCGCATGATCGCGCTGGTCGAGGGCGCCAACCGGCAGAAGACGCCCAACGAGGTGGCCCTGACCCTGCTGCTGGCGGCCATGACGCTGACCTTTCTCATCGTGGTGGCTACGTTGCCGGTGATCGGCGCATTCGTGGGCGTGCGCGTCGATCCGCTGCTGCTGATCGCGCTGCTGGTGTGCTTGATTCCCACCACCATCGGCGGCCTGCTGCCGGCCATCGGCATTGCCGGCATGAACCGCGCGCTGGCGGCCAACGTGCTGGCCAAGTCGGGCAAGGCGGTGGAAGTGGCGGGCGATGTGGACGTGCTGCTGCTCGACAAGACCGGCACCATCACCTACGGCGATCGCCAGGCGACGGACTTCCACGCGCTGGCTGGCGTAGACGGCGCGCGACTGCGCGAGGCCGCGCTGCTGTCCTCGCTGGCCGACCCCACGCCGGAAGGCAAGTCGATCGTCGCATTGGCTCGCCAGCATGGCTGTGCGACCGCCGAGCCGGACAAGGCCGAGTATCTGGCGTTCACCGCGCAAACGCGCATGTCCGGCGTGGACGTGGCCGGCCGCGCGATCCGCAAGGGGGCGGTCGATGCGATTTCGCGCTATGTCAACGAGCAGGGCGGCGGGGTGCCGACGGAGCTGGCCGCGCGCGTGGAGCAGGTCGCCCGCGGCGGCGCGACCCCGCTGGTGGTGGCCGAGGGCCGCCACGTGCTGGGCGTGATCGCGCTGTCCGACGTGGTCAAGCAGGGCATCAAGGAGAAGTTTGCCCAGCTGCGCGCGATGGGCATCAAGACCGTGATGATCACCGGTGACAACCCGCTCACCGCTGCGGCCATCGCTGCCGAAGCCGGCGTCGATGACTACATCGCCGAGGCCAGGCCTGAAGACAAGCTCGCGCGCATCCGGGCCGAGCAGGCCGGCGGCCGGCTGGTGGCGATGGTCGGCGACGGCACCAACGACGCGCCCGCCCTGGCGCAGGCCGACGTCGGCCTGGCGATGAATTCCGGCACCCAGGCCGCCAAGGAGGCCGGCAACATGGTCGACCTGGACAGCGACCCGGCCAAGCTGCTGGCGGTGGTGGAAGTGGGCAAGCAACAGCTGATCACCCGCGGCGCGCTGACCACCTTCTCGCTGGCCAACGATGTGTCCAAGTACTTCGCCATCCTGCCGGCGCTGTTCGCCGCGGCGATTCCGTCCATGGCGGCCCTGAACGTCATGCACCTGTCCAGCCCGCGCAACGCGGTGCTGGCCGCGCTGATCTTCAACGCCCTGGTGATCCCAGCGCTGATCCCGCTGGCGCTGCGCGGCGTGCGCTTCCGGCCGGCCACAGCCACGGCACTGCTGCGCCGGAACATGCTGGTCTACGGCGTGGGCGGCGTGCTGCTGCCGTTCGTGGCGATCAAGCTGATCGACCTGCTGCTGGCCGCGGTGGTCGGCGCATGAGCCGCGCCGACCTTGCCCCCGCCTTGATGTCTCTCACTTGCCAAAGAGGTATCGCCATGTCGCCCCACCCCCTGCAGGACCGCGCCGCATGGCGACCGGCCCTGGTGTTCCCGTTGGTTGCCCTGCTGATCATGGGGCTGTCCTACTCGCTGCTCGGCACCGGCCTGGCGCGCGCGGCCTTTCCTGACCAGGCCACCGGTAGCCTGCTGCGCCGGGGCGACACGGTCATCGGCTCGGCGCTGGTGGCGCAGCCGTTCACCGGCGATGCGTGGTTCCATCCGCGTCCGTCTGCGGCCGGGTACGACCCGATGTCGGCGGCCGGCAGCAACCAGGCGCGCAGCAATCCGGACGCGATCAAGCGTGTCGATAACGCGATTGCGGAGGTCGCCAGGGTCGAGCGCGTGGTGCCCTCGCAGGTGCCTTCGGATCTGGTGACGCAATCTGGTAGTGGATTGGATCCGGACATTTCTCCGGCGGCGGCGCGGATCCAGGTCGCGCGGGTGGCGCGGGCGCGGGGAATGCCGGTGGACGCCGTCGAGGCGCTGGTGCGGGCGCACACGGCGGGCAGGCAGTTCGGCGTGCTGGGACAGCCGCGGGTGAATGTGCTGGAGTTGAATCTGGCGTTGGAGGCGGCTGCATCCAAGTAATGAAGGCGATGGACGCATCGATGTGAGATTTCTCGAGGCAAGTGCAGAGGCTTTCGCGCCTACGGGCGCGACTTCCTTTTGTCTTGTCAAAAGGAAGCAAAACCGCCTCTCGCCGGGACGCACGCCGATGCTGCGCATCGGTCCCCTGCGCTCCTCGCAAAGCGGGGCACGGCGCCCAAACTCGCTTCGCTCAAACAGGGCGCCTCTACGGCCCCGCTTTGCTCCGGTGCTCGGCGCGCTTTACGGCTCAGACAGGTGGAGCACCAGCACCAGCACCAGCAACAGCAATCGCGCCTCGTCATTCCCTCGAATGCGGGAATCGAGTGTGGTTGCTTTTGCTTTGTGCTGTCGCTCCCAGACCCCCCGTCAGGCACGGCGAAGCGACGAGGTTAAGACCCGAAGGGCACCGTGCATGGATGCACGGTGTTTTTGGAAGGGACATGGATGTCCCTTCCAAAAATCCCTTGTCGCGTAGCGGACCTGCGCGAAGCGCGGGCGTGCCGCCCGGGGCGTGTTTCTTTGCCTACTCTTCTTTGCACGAGCAAAGAAAGTAGGTCGGGTGGCGAAGCCGCACGAAAGCCTTTGCTTCTCAACGATGCAAACAAAGCCAATCCCCCACAACGCACAGCCGAAAAGCACACAATCCCACCCCATGACCGACTCCCGCACCCGCCAGGCCGACGCCCTCATCGAGGGCCTCGCGCGCGAACACGGTGGCAAGCTCACCGTGTTCCTGGGCGCCGCCCCCGGCGTGGGCAAGACCTACGCCATGCTCAGCCGCGCACGCGAGCAGCTCAAGCGCGGCACCGATCTGGTGGTGGGCATCGTCGAGACCCATGGCCGCAGCGAAACCGCCGCCCTTGTCCAAGGGCTGCCCCAGCAGCCGCGTAGGCACCTGGCCTACCAGGGCCACCTGCTGGAGGAGCTGGACCTGGATGGGCTGCTGGCGCGCAGGCCGACGCTGGTGCTGGTGGACGAACTGGCCCATCGCAACGTGCCGGGCAGCCGGCATGAGCGGCGCTGGCAGGACGTGGCCGAGCTGCTCGACGCCGGCATCGATGTGTGGACCACAGTCAACGTGCAGCACCTGGAAAGCCTCAACGACATGGTGCTGCGTATCACCGGCGTGCGCGTGTCCGAGACCGTGCCCGATGCGGTGTTCGACCGGCTCAACGACATCGTGCTGGTGGATCTGCCGCCGCGCGAACTGGTCGAGCGCCTGCAGCAGGGCAAGGTCTACCTGCCCGAGCAGGCCGCCCAGGCGCTGCAGGCGTTCTTCTCGCCATCCAATCTCACGGCCTTGCGCGAGCTGGCGATGCAGACCGCGGCCGAGCATGTGGACAATGCCCTGCGCGAGGACGCGACCGCGCGCGGCCAGACCGGGGTGCCGTTGCGCCGGCGCGTGCTGGTGGCCATCGACGGCGGCGGCCAGAGCGAATACCTGGTGCGCGTGGCGCGGCGCATCGCCGAGCGCCGCGGCGCGCCGTGGACGGTGGTGACCGTGCAGCGGCGCGCCTTCGACGCCAAGACCCAGCAGGAGATCGATCGCGCCTTCGCCCTGGCCCGTCGCCTGGGCGGCGAAGCCGAGCTGCTACATGGCCCGACCATCGCCGACGCGCTGCTGGACCACGCCGCACACAATGGGGTGTCCACGCTGGTGCTGGGGCGTACGCGCGAGCGGCCGCTCGCGCGCATGGTCAACCGCACCCTGACCCAGCAGCTGATCCAACGCGGCGCGCACCTGGAGATCAACATCGTCAGCACGCCCGCGGCGCGGGCGCGGGCGCGCCGTGGCATCAATGCGCTGCCGCAGCGACTGAGCCGGCACGACCTGGGCTTTTCGCTGCTGGCGACCGTTGCGGCGGTCGGCTTGTCATGGCTGGCGCAACGCTGGATCGGGCTGGATGACCTGTCGATGGTGTTCATCGTCGCGGTGGTGGTGGTGGCCGCGCGCACCCGCATGGCCGCGGCGGTGCTGACCGCGGCGCTGTCGTTCCTCTCGTACAACTTCTTCTTCATCGCCCCGCGCTACACCCTCCACATCAGTGCACAGCAAGGCGTGGTGACGGTGTTCTTGTTCCTGGCCGCGGCGCTGGTGGCCGGGCGCCTGGCGTCGCGGCTGCGCATGCAGGTGCTGGCGCTGGCCGCCGCCAATCGCCACGCCACGGCCATGCAGCAGCTCGGGCGCGAGCTGGCCACCGCCGCGGACCTAGGGCAGGTGCTGCAGGCCGGGCGCCGGGCGATGGAGCGGGCGCTGGACCTGCAGGCCTGGCTGCGGGTGGGCGAGGTGGTCGAGGCCGCGCCGTCGGCGACGCTGGGCGAGATCGACCTGGCCGCCGCGGCATGGACCCAGCGACATGGCGCGCCCAGCGGGCGCCACACCGATACGCTGGCGGGCGCCGGCTGGTGGTTCGTCCCGATGACCGCCAGTGAAAAGGCCACCATCGGTGCGGCCGGCCTGCGCCTGGAGCCAGGTCAGCCGCGCCTGGGACTGGAGCACCGTCGACTGGCCGAGGCCATGGTCGAGGACATCGCCCAGGCCGCGCTGCGCACGCAGCTGGTGGGCGACCTGGAGAGCGCGCGCATGACCGGCGAGACCGAGCGCCTGCGTTCGGCACTGCTCTCCTCGGTCTCGCACGATCTGCGTTCGCCACTGGCGGCGATGATCGGTTCGGCCAGCAGCCTGTCCAGCTATGCCGAAGCGATGCCGCTGGAGGACCGCCGCGCGCTGCTGGAGACCATCCTCACCGAAGGCGAGCGCCTGGACCGCTACATCCAGAACCTGCTCGACATGACCCGCCTGGGCCACAGCGGTTTGACCCTCAACCGCGACTGGATCGGCGTGGACGAGCTGGTGGGTTCGGCCGTGCGTCGTCTGCAGCGCTACCAGGCCAGCGCCAAGGTCGAGGTGTCGCTGGCGCCGGAGCTGCCGATGATGTGGGTGCACCCGGCGCTGGTCGAACAGGCCGTGTTCAACGTGCTGGAGAACGCGGCCAAGTTCTCGCCGCCCGGCGAAGCGGTGCGCGTATCCGCGTGCCTGGCCGAAGGTGCCCTGCGCATCGACGTGGCCGACAGCGGACCGGGCATTCCCGAAGCCGAGCGCGCGCGGATCTTCGACATCTTCTACACCGTCGAACGTGGCGATCGGGGCCGCCACGGCACCGGCTTGGGGCTCACCATCTGCCAGGGCATGATCGGCGCGCATGGCGGCAGCGTGGAAGCACTGCCCGGTCAGGATGGACGCGGTACGCTGATCCGCATCACCTTGCCCCTGCTGCAGCCCCCGCCCCGCGATGACACCGACGACTCCGACTGACGCCTGCACCTCGCCCGCCCGCGTGCTGGTGATCGACGACGAAACGCAGATCCGCCGCTTTCTCGAGATTTCCCTGCGCGCGCAGGGTTACGCGGTGCTGCAGGCCCACGATGGACGATCCGGGCTGGAAACCCTGGCCACGCACGGCGCCGACCTGGTGATCCTGGACATCGGCCTGCCCGATCTGGATGGACATCAGGTGCTGGCCCAGCTGCGCCAGTGGAGCCAGGTGCCGGTGCTGATGCTCAGCGTGCGCGCGGCCGAAAGCGAGAAGGTCGCCGCGCTCGATGCCGGGGCCAACGACTACGTCACCAAGCCGTTCGGCACCCAGGAGCTGATGGCGCGCGTGCGCGGCCTGCTGCGCCAGCAGGTGCTGGCCGATGCCAGTGCGCCGCCGGTGTACGACGATGGCCATCTGCGCGTGGACCTGATCCATCGCGAGGTGCAGCTCGATGGCGCCCCGGTGACGCTCAGCCGCAAGGAGTTCGCGCTGCTGTCGCTGCTGGTGGCCAACGCCGGCCGCGTGCTGACCCAGCCGCAGCTGTTGCGCGAGGTCTGGGGCCCCACCCATACCGAGGACACCCACTATCTGCGCGTCCTGGTGGCCAAGCTGCGTACCAAGCTGGGCGACTCGGCGCTGCAACCGCGCTACCTGGTGACCGAGCCGGGCGTGGGCCTGCGCTTCGTCGGGGCGTGAGGCGATGTTGAGCGCGACGATCGTTTACGAGGCGCGCAACGAACTTCGCAGGGGCCATCATTGAACGGGTGAGGTGAGCCGATAGGCTGAAAAGCACCGGGAACGCACGGGTCATCTGCGTGTCGTCCTGGTCTTTCCACGCTTGTGAGGTCCACCCGTGCCACTCGATTCCCTGACCCGGCAGCCCGCCGATGGCCTGCTGGCCTTGATGGCCCAGCACGCGGCCGATCCGCGTCGCACCAAGCTCGACCTGGGCGTGGGCGTGTATCGCACCGAGGACGGAATCACCCCAGTGATGGCTGCGGTCAAGCAGGCCGAGCAGCGCTTGCTGCAGACCCAGCGGAGCAAGTCGTATCTCGGCCCGGAGGGCGACCTGGGGTTCGTGCGTGCGCTGCAGCCGCTGATCTTCGGCCCGGCGCTCGAAGCCGACCTTGGCCCGCGCCTGGTCGGTGTGCAGACCGTCGGTGGGACCGGTGCGTTGCGCCTGGCCGCCGACCTGCTCGCCACGCTGTCGCCGGCGCCGCAGCTATGGCTGGGGACGCCCAGCTGGCCCAACCATGCGCCGGTGTTCGCCGCCAGTGGACTGGCGTTGAAGACCTGGCGCCAGTACGACCCGGCCACGCAACGCTTCGACCTGGCCGCCACGCTGGAGGCGCTGTCGCACGCGCGCGCCGGTGACGTGGTGCTGCTGCATGGCTGCTGCCACAACCCGACCGGCGCCGACCCCAGCGCGGCCGAGTGGGAGCAGCTCATCGAGGTGCTGGCCGAGCGCGAGCTGCTGCCGTTAGTCGATATCGCCTATCAGGGGCTGGGCCAGGGGCTGGAGGAAGATGCCGGCGCGCTGCGCCACCTGCTCGCACGCGTTCCACAGGCGTTGGTGGCTTATTCCTGCGACAAGAATTTCGGCCTGTATCGCGAGCGGGTCGGCGCGCTGTACGTGGTGGCGTCCGGCGCTGCCGGCGCGGAGATCGCACTGACGCACCTGGCCGCGCATGCGCGCGCCAACTACTCGATGCCCGCAGACCACGGTGCGGCCGTGGTGCGCACCATCCTGGACGACGCCACGCTGCGGGCGGTATGGCGGGCCGAACTGCAGCAGATGTGCACGCGCATCGCCGAGGTCCGCACGGCGCTGTCCGCGCTGGGGCAGGTGGGGTCGGTCGATCTGTCGGTCCTGGCGCAGCAGCGAGGCCTGTTCGCCTTGCTGCCGCTGGCGCCCACGGTGATCGAGCGCCTGCGCGTGGACCACGGCGTCTACATGGCCGGCTCGGGGCGCATCAATGTGGCGGGCCTGGCGCTGTCGGCGGTGACGCGCTTTGGCGATGCGCTGGCCGCCGCGCAGACGGCGGTCGCGGCATGAGTGCGGGCGCGCCGTTGTCCGGACTGCACGTGGGCGTGGTCGGTGCCGGGGCGATCGGTGCGGTGGTCGCCGGGCTGTGCGCACAGGCCGGAGCGCAGGTGCGGGTCGTCGAACGCGGCGCGCGCCGCACCCAGCTTGAACGCGATGGTCTGCGCTTCAGGCTCGATGACGCCGCACCGGTGTCCCAACCGGTCGCGCTCGGCGACGCCGCGGACTTCGGTGCGCAGGACGTGGTCTTCGTCGCGGTGAAGTCCCACATGCTGCCGGTCGCGCTGGACGGTGCGCTGCCGATGATCGGTCCGCAGACCCAGGTGGTGCCGCTGGTCAACGGCGTGCCGTACTGGTACTTCCAGGGCCAGGACGAACGCTTCGGTGCGCGCCACGTCGAGACGATCGATCCCGGTGCGCGTGCCGACGCGCTTGTCCCGGCGCGACAGCTGGTCGGCTGCGTGGTCTACATCACCGCCGCGCTCACCGCCGACGGTGTCGCGCATGCCACGGGTCCCCGGCGCCTGGTGCTCGGCGACGTGCTCGGCGGCGCCAGCGCGGCCACCCAGCGCCTGGCCGCGCAGCTGGAAAGCGCCGGCATCGACATCAAGCTCAGCGAGGACATCCGCAGCGACCTGTGGACCAAGGTCGCGCTGAACCTGGCGACCAACCCGCTTTCGGTGGTGGCCGAGGCGGACCTGTCCGACCAGTTCAACCGTGACGATCTGCGCAACGCCGTCGATGCGGTGCTGCAGGAGACCATCGCACTGGCGACGCTGTACCAGGTGCGGCCCTCGATGGATATGGCACAGATGATCGCCACCGGCCAGCGGGTTGGGGCGTTCGAGACCTCGATGTTGCAGGACTACCGCGCCGGTCGCGCGCTCGAGCTCGGGGCCATCGGCGAAGCGGTGCTGGAGCTGGCCGATCAGGTCGGCCATCCGATGCCGGTCGCCCGCAGCCTGGTCGGCATGGCCGCCTACAAGGCGCAGCGCGCCGCCTCCGCCTCCCGCCTGTTCAAGCCGAGCACGCCATGAATGCCGTCGCCTCCTCCGTCGATTCCGCCGCCGCCGAGCAGCAGCTGCGCCAGCAGTTGTGCGACTTCTACCACCTGGTCGACTGGCTGGGCTGGGGCGAGCTGATCTTCAACCACATCTCGGTGCGTATTCCCGGGCCCGAGCACCACTACCTGGTCAACCCGTTCGGGCTGAACTATTTCGAGATCACGCCGGACAACCTGGTCAAGGTCGGCATCGACGGCAAGCTGGTCGGGCCCTCGCAGTATCCGGCCAATCCGGCTGGCTTCGCATTGCATGGCGCCATCCATGGCGCGCGCGCGGACGTGCAGTGCGTCGCCCATACGCACACGCTTGCGGTAAGCGGCGTGGCGATGAAGGCCGCCGGCTTCAGCCACGACACCTTCTACGGCGCGCAGCTGACCGGTCGCATCGGCTACCACGACTTCGAGGGCATCACGCTGTTCGACGAGGAGCGCGGCCGCATGCTGGCCAGCCTCGGCGACAAGCATGTGCTGTGCCTGCGTAACCACGGCATTGCCGTATGCGAGCGCGACATCCCCAATACTTTCATGCTGCTGTGGATCGTGCAGCGCGCCGCCGAGGTGCAGACCCACGCCGGTATGGTCCCGGGCGCGGACATCGCGCTGTCGGACGAGGTGCGCCAGCGCTGTGTCGCCTCGGCCAAACGCATGGTCGACACGTCCAACGCCGCCCAGTTGGTGTTCGAGGCCACCGTGCGCCGCATGCGCCACGCGCAGGGGCACGCGGCATGAGCGCGGCCTGCGCCGAGCGGATCTTCGTCGAGCGCCTGGCGCTGGGCGAGGGCCCGCTGGCCGTGGCGGTCAAGGACACCATCGACATCGCCGGGCTGCGCACGCGCGCCGGCTCGGCGGTGTTCGACGACGAACCAGCGGCCACGCGCCATGCGCAGGTGGTCGAATCCCTGCTGGACGGCGCCTGCACCCTCGTGGGCAAGACCCACCTGCATGAACTGGCCTTCGGCGTGACTGGCCTCAACCCGCGCATGGGCACGCCGCCCAATCCCAAGTTCCCCGACCGCGTCCCGGGAGGCTCGTCCAGTGGCTCGGCGGCGGCGGTGGCCGCGGGGCTGGTGGATTTCGCGCTGGGCACCGACACCGGCGGCTCGGTCCGGATTCCGGCGGCGTGCTGCGGCGTGTTCGGCATCAAGCCGACCTACGGCCGGGTCAGCCGCGCTGGCGTCGTACCGCCGACCTCGTCGTTGGACTGCGTCGGTGTATTGGCCGGCAACGCGCCGATGTTGGCCCGGGCGATGTCGATCATCGACCCGAGTTTCACGCCCGAGCGCGGTCCCTGCGCGGTCAGCGTGGGCGTGCTGCAGGTGGAGGCCGATCCGGCCATCCAGCAAGCGCTTCAGATCGCCATCCAACACGCCGGCTTCCATCACGCACCGGCCGAGCTGTCCGGCCTGCCCCAGGCGTTCGACGCCGGCCTGATCATCATCAACCAGGAGAACTGGCTGGCGTTTGGCGCGCTGGTCGACCATCCGCGGATGGGCGATGACGTGCGCGTGCGTCTGAAGGCCGCCGGCGAGACCACCGCCGCCTCGGTCAGCTGCGCCGAGCACGTGCGCCAGCGGTTCTCCGCCGCCGTCGATGCAGCGCTCTCGCAGGTCGATGCGCTGGTGCTGCCGACCATGCCGGACTTCCCGCTGACGCTGGAACAGGGCGCCGATGCGCGCGCGGCGATCGGCATCACCAGCCTGGTGCGGCCCTTCAACCTGAGCGGGCATCCGGCCATCACCATCCCGCTGTCCACGCCGCAGGGCTTGCCGGCAGGCCTGCAGCTGGTCGGCCGCAAGGGCGACGACGCGCGCCTGTGCCGGATCGCCGAATGCCTGGCGCAACGCGCGCCCAACGTCATCGTCACCGAGAGGAGCGCGCCATGACCGCCGACACCCTGGACCGGCCCCTGTTCCCGACCGCGGAGCTCGGGCTCGAAGGCGGCGCGGCGTTCACCGCCTTGCTGCTGGAGATCCGCGCGCGCCGCGACGAGTTCGCCAAGCAAACCTACCTGTCGCAGGACATCGTCGACAAGCTGCGTCAGGTCGGCGTCTATCGCGCGCTGGTGCCGCGCGATCTGGGCGGCGACGAAGCCAGCCCCGCCGATTTCTGCCGCATGGTCGAGCGCATCGCGCAGGCAGACGGTTCGGCCGGCTGGGTCGCCAGCTTCGGGGTGTCGGTGATGTACCTGGCCGCCTTGCCGCGGACCACGCTGGAGGCGATCTATGCCGATGGCCCGGATGTGGTGTTCGCCGGTGCGGTGTTCCCGCCGCAGCCGGCGCAGGCTGGGGAGGATGGCATCCACGTCGCAGGTCGCTGGAAGTTCGGCAGCGGCTGCACCGGCGCCTCGCTGGTGGGCGTGGGGATCAAGCTGGACACCGATCCGGCGCCCGGCCTGCCGCGCATGGCGGTGCTGCGGCGCGAGCAGGTGCGGATCGAGCACAACTGGGATGTCATCGGCATGCAGGGCACCGGCAGCCATGACGTGGCCGTCGACGGCGCCGTGGTGCCACCGGAGTGGACCTTCATCCGCGGCGGCACCCCCACCCTGGAGTCACCGCTGTATCGCTATCCCTCGCTCGCCTTCGCCGCGCAGGTGCTGGCGGTGGTCGGGCTGGGAGTGGCCCGCGCGGCGCTGGAGGACATCACCGCCGCGGCCGATGGCCGCGTCTCGATCACCGGCGCCCCGAACCTGGCCGATCGTGCCTACGTGCAGATCGAGCTGGCCAAGGCCGAGGCGCAGCTGCGCTCGGCCCGCGCGTTCCTCTACGAAGCCACCGACAGCGTATGGCAGGCCGTGCTCGCCGGCGAGGACGTCACCGCCCAGCAGTCCAACCTGTTGCGGCTGGCATCCACCAACGCTGCCCGCGCCGGTGCCGACGTGGCCCGCGCCGCCTTCACCCTGGCCGGCACGCCCGGCATCTTCAAGGCCAATGCCCTCCAGCGCTACCTGCACGATGCCCTGGTGGTGGTGCAGCACGCCTTCCTGGCCGAAGGCCACTGGCAGAGCGCCGGCCGCGTGCTGCTCGGCCAGTCCACGCCGCCCGGCTATCCCTGAGACATTTCCTCCCTCGAACGAGCCAGCCTCATGTCCGACGCCAACCCCTTTCCCATCCGCGCGCTGCTGTGCATTGCCGTCACCCAGAACTTCTTCGACCTGCCGGGCAGCGAGATCGGCACGGTGTGGAAGGCCGTCGGCGAGATGCTCAAGGGCGTCAACACCATGCCCGGCGTGCGCCTGCTGGGCACGATGGACGACGACGAGACCATGGTCGGCACCTCACCCAACGGCTGGCCGTGGACCTGCTATCTGCTGATCGAGGCGGCCGACCGCCAGGCGGTGGTGAACTGCTGCAACCTGTTCCGCGTCACGCCGGTGGGCGACTACCGCCTGTGGAAGTACCTGCGGGTGGAAGCGCGCCTGGGCCGTGAGCTGGTCGTGCCGGCGTGACATCCGTGCGCGCCACCCGCACGCGCCTGCGCGTGCCCACCGTGCAGGAGCTGGCCGACCGGCTGGCGACGCTGGAGCAGCGCGTGGCCCGCCACGAAGCCGAGAGTGCCTGCCGCTGGGTCATGGCCGAGTACATGCGCCTGTGCGACCAGCTGGATGCATCCACGCCGATGGACGAGCTGGCCGAGCTGTTCACCGGCGATGCGGTGTGGGAGGGGCGCGGCGGACGCTACGCCAAGGCCTTCGGCAAGCACGAGGGGCGCCAGGCCATCGTCGACTTCCTCGACGCCTATCGCGGGCCGGAGCCCCATTTCGCGCTCAACGTGCATTACCTGACCTCCGAGACCATCCATGTCGCCAGCCCAAGGCTGGCCCACGGCAGCTGGGTGATGTTGCAGGTCTCCACGTTGCGCGACGGCGCCTCGACCCTGCGCAGCGCGCGCATCGAGGCCGAGTTCCGTTTCGACTTCGGCCGCTGGCGCATCGCGCACTTTTCCACCACCAATCTTTACAGCCAGGCGCGCCAGGCGCCGTGGGACGACGCCATCGCCGTCGTCGAACCGCACCAGCGTTAACGCCCTTCCCACCTTTTCGGCAGGAGATCGCCATGCAAACCGCCGCCGCGCCCACGCCGGCCGACCTGGACCATCTGGTCCAGCCCGATCGCGTCCACAGCGCCCTGTACAAGGATCCGGCCCTCTTCGAGGAAGAGATGACGCGGATCTTCGAGAACACCTGGGTGTGGGTGGCCCACATCAGCGAGGTGCCGCAGGCCGGCAGCTTCAAGAACACCCACGTCGGCCGCCATCCGGTGGTGGTGGTGCGTGACCGCAAGGGCGTGGTCCACGTGCACCTCAACCGCTGCCGCCACCGCGCCTCGACCGTCTGCGAAGGCCGCAAGGGCAAGACCAACAGCTTCGTGTGCCCGTACCACGGCTGGAGCTACGGCCTGGACGGCAGTCTGCGCGCGGTGCCGCATCCGGAGAGCTATGCGGCCGATTTCGACAAGGCGAACTTCCCGCTGCGCTCGCTGCGCGTGGCGCAGTACGCCGGGATGATCTTCGCCACCTTCCGCGAGGACATCGAATCGCTGGAGGACTTCCTGGGCCCGGCGAAGAAGTGGATGGACCTGTTCATGAAGCAAGGCGGCGGCTATCCGATCAAGACCGCCGGCGAGCACAAGTTCCGCTTTCCGGGCAACTGGAAGATCCAGATGGAAAACACCACCGACGCCTATCACTTTCCGGTGGTGCACAAGTCCTTTCTGCAGTCGCTCGATGGCGATACCGAGGAGCTGTTCACCTTCGTCGGCAAGAAGGGCGCGGTGGAGGACCTGGGCAACGGCCACAGCGTGATGGTGATGATCCCCGAGCTGGTGGACCTGGACGCCAACCTGGACGATCCGATCCCCGAGCGCTTTCAGGCGCTGGCCGACGAACTGGCGGCCGAAGGCCACGACGATGCACAGGTGCGCCGCATCGTGCGCGCAGTGGGCGGCAGCGGCTTCAACCTCAACCTGTTCCCCAACATCGCCTGCTCGATGGCGTTCTTCCGCGAGCTGCGCCCGATCTCGGTGGAGGAAACCGAGATCAACCACATCGTCCTGACCATGGACGGCGGGCCGATCGCGGCCAACCGCGCGCGCCTGCGCCTGCACGAGCACTTCCAGGGGCCGATGGGGTTCGGCAGCCCCGATGACGCCGAAGCCTGGCAGCGCGTGCAGCGCGGCGTGCAGGCCGGCGGCGAGGACGTGTGGATCCTGCTCAACCGCAGTCTGGGCCTGGAGACGCGCTCGGAAGAGGGCAGGCCGCTGGGCGATGTCAGTGCCGAGACCGGCATGCGCGCCTCCTACGCGCAGTGGAAGAGGATGATGGCCGCATGAGCGCCGCGACCGAACGGGCGCCGCAGGCGCGCACGATCTCCCTCGGCGAGGCGTCCGAGTTCATCTGGACCGAGGCCGACCTGCTCGACCATGCCGACTATCCGGCGTGGCTGGCGCTGTGGACCGAGGGCGGTCACTACGTGATCCCGATCGAGCCCGGCCAGACCGACTTCGCCGACACGCTCAACGTGGCCTACGACGATGCCGCGATGCGCCGCATGCGCACCCAGCGCCTCAGCGGCGGATTCACCATCTCCAACGCGCCGGCCGCACGCACGGTACGCACGGTGTCGCGTTTCCGCGTCACCCACAGCGCGCCTGGCGTGCTGGAACTGCGTGCCGCGCAGGTGCTGGTCGAGCAGCGCATGCAGCTGCAGCGCGTCTACGCGGCCGAGGTGGAATATCGCCTGATCGCCGATGGCCAAGCGCTGAAGCTGGACCAGAAGGTGGTGCGCCTGGTCGACTCGTCCGACGCGCTGCACGCGCTGGGCTACCTGCTGTGAGCGAGGCGGCGCAGGTCGTTCTGGTCACCGGCGCCGGGCAGGGCCTGGGCGCGATCATCGCCGCCCAGCTGCATGCGCTCGGTTGGAAGGTCGCGGTCTCGGACATCGACGGCGCGGCGGCATGCGCGGTCGCCGAGGCGCTGGATACCGACGGCCGTAGCGCCTGCGCGCTGACGCTGGATGTGGGTGCATCCGGGGCCTTCGACGCCGCCTTGGCCGCGCTGGTCGCGCGCTGGGGCCGCGTGCACGCCCTGGTCAACAACGCCGCGGTGACCGTGGCCACGCCGGTGATGGACATCGCGCCGGAAGACTTCCAGCGCGTATTGGCGATCAATGCCGGCAGCGTGTTCGCGGGCTGCCAGGCGTTCGGTCGTCATTTCGCGCAGCACGGCTATGGACGCATCGTCAATCTCGGTTCCCTGGCCGGGCAGAACGGCGGCACGGCCACCGGGGCGCACTACGCCGCCTCCAAGGGCGCCATCGCGACGCTGACCAAGGTGTTCGCGCGCGAGTTGGGGCCGCGGGGGGTGACCGTCAACGCGATCGCGCCTGGCCCGCTGGACCTGCCGGTGGTGCACCGTGTGGTGCCGGCCGAGCGGATGGACGCGTTCCTGAAGAACATCCTGGTCGGCGCGCTCGGCGATCCGATCTACGTGGCCGCCACCGTCGCCCACCTGCTGTCGCCAGCGGCGGCCTTCGTCACCGGCGCGACCTGGGACATCAATGGTGGTCTCTACCTGCGCTGAGCGCAGGTGCCCTTTTCTCCCCGCGCCTGGCTGGATTGCCTGGCGCGCTTTTTCCTTCCGGAGGCTCGTCGTGTCCGAAGCCGCTCCTCTCCTCAAACTCCAGGTGGCCCGCCGCGAACAGCACACCGCGCAGATCGTGGTGCTGGACCTGCAGGCCTGCGATGGTGCGCCCCTGCCGCCCTTTCAGGCTGGTGCGCACGTCGACCTGCACCTGGCCGATGGCCTGGTGCGCCAGTATTCGCTGTGCGGCGATCCGGCCGACCGGTCGCGCTATCGCGTGGGGGTGTTGCTGGACCCGGACACGCGCGGTGGATCGCAGGCCGTGCACGACACGCTGCTGCCAGGCGCCACGATCGGCGTGGGTGCGCCGCGCAATCTGTTCCCGCTGGCCGGCGACGCGGCCCATTCGGTGCTGGTAGGCGGCGGGATCGGCATCACCCCGATGATCGCCATGGCCCATGCGCTGCACGCGGCCGGCCGCTCCTTCGAGCTGCACTATTGCACCCGCGCCCGCGCGCACGCCGCCTTCGTCGAGGAACTGTCCGCCGCGCCATTCGGCGAGCGCGTCAGGCTGTACCACGATGACGGGGACACGCGCTTCGCGCCGTCCACCGCACTGCCCGCGCCGGCGCCCGGCACCCACCTCTACGTGTGCGGCCCCAATGGGTTCATGGACTGGGTGATCGGCGCGGCCACCGCCGCCGGTCATGCCCCGGACCACGTGCACCGCGAGTACTTCAGCGTCGAGGTCGATACCACCGGCGGCGCCTTCGAGGTCGAACTGGCCCAGTCCGGCCAGGTGGTACAGGTGGCGCAGGGCCAGACCATCGTCGCTGCCTTGCAGACGATCGGCGTCAGGATCCAGGTCTCCTGCGAGGAAGGCGTATGTGGCACCTGCCTGACCACCGTGCTGGCGGGCGTGCCCGACCACCGCGACGTCTACCTCACCGACGAGGAAAAGGCCGATAACGATCAGATCCTGCTGTGTTGCTCGCGTGCCCGCAGTCCGCGCCTGGTGCTGGACCTGTGAGCGCGTCGAACGCCGCGATACCGGCGCAGGCATCCATGAGCCCCGAGCAGTTCCGCCAGGCGATGTCGCGCCTGGGTGCGGCCGTGAACGTCATCACCACCGATGGTCAGGCGGGCCGACACGGCATCACCGCCTCGGCGGTGTGCAGCGTCACCGACAGTCCGCCCACGGTACTGGTGTGCGTGAACCGCCGTTCGGGCAAGCACCAGCTGTTCCGCGACAACGGCCAACTGTGCATCAACGTGTTGGCCGGCCACCACCGCGACCTGTCCGCGCGCTTTGCGACCCCGGCCGACGCGGCCACGCGCTTCGACCACGATGCCTGGACCGTGCTGGCCACCGGCTCGCCCGTGCTCGCCGATGCCAGTGCCGCACTCGACTGTCGCATCAGTCAGGTCAGCGAAGTGGGGACGCATAGCGTGTTCTTCTGCGAGGTCGTCCAGGTCGCCACCGCGCCGGCCGCCGGCGGGCTGGTCTGGTTCGATCGTGCTTATCACGCGCTGGGCGACGCGCCCGGCTGACCGTCATGACATCGGTGTCGGCGCGATAGCATACGCGTCGGCCAACACGCACATGGACCCTGTCTTGCCTGGCTCGACGGGGCTTTTGCACGGGTTGTTGGGGGACACGGCGGCTGCGCAGAGTCGCCACCGGGAATTGCGCGACGAGCAACGAACTCCCCCAGGGGTGTTATCGACGCCACGTTCGATTGCAAAACAGTATGCGGTGGCGGGTGCAGGCAGCACCCGGTTTCCATGCGGGTCGGCTACCGGCGGCCGCCGCACCTCGGGGGAGGAGAGGAAACGCTCGGACAGATCTGCGGGCGGCCCGCCCGGCCGTCGACACCCACACCATCGCCAACGTCACGCTCCAACCTCCGGGGAATCCCATGAAGCAAGCCGCAAGCCGTCGTTCCATCACTCCTTCGCCCCTCACCGGTGCCGTCCTGCGCGCACTGGCCGCCGCCGCCCTGCTGACGCCGGTGGTTGCCCTGGCAGAGGACGCGCCGCAGTCCGATGCGTGGAGCACGGCCTCGCCCAAGACCCTGGGCAGCATCACCGTGACCGCCAGCAAGATGTCGGCCGCCAGCACCGTGCAGGACACGCCGATCTCGGTGCAGGCCATCGGCCAGGAAGACTTCGACAAGAAGGCCGCGCTGGATTTCTCGGACTTCTATCACCAGGTCGACGGCCTGTCGGTGCAGGACAACGGCCCCGGCGACAAGCGCTACATCATCCGCGGCATCACCTCCAACGGTGCCGGTACGGTTGGCGTGTATCTGGACGACGTGGTCATCACCGGCTCCAACGAGCAGGACGGCGGCGGCCAGCAGGCCGACGTGAAGCTGTTCGACCTGGATCGTGTGGAAGTGCTCAAGGGCCCGCAGGGCACGACCTTCGGCTCGGGCTCGCTGGCCGGCACCATCCGTTACATCACCGCCCAGCCCAACACCTCCCGCTTCGAAGGCAAGGTCAACACCTCGGTGCGTGCCACCAAGGGCGCCGAACTGGGCTACCAGACCGATGTCGCGGTGAACCTGCCGATCGTCAAGGACGTCTTCGCCGTGCGTGTGGCCGGCTTTGGCAACGAGCTGCCGGGCTGGATCGACAGCAAGTTCGAGAAGGGCATCAATGGCGAGACCAGCAAGGCCGGCCGCATCTCCGCGTTGTGGACGCCCACCCAGGACCTGTCCATCACCGCCATGGCGATGCAGCAGAGCACCAACCAGGACGGCAAGAGCTACTACAACGTCACCGACTACGACGGCAACACGATCTCCCGCGGCAGCGACTACAACCAGGCCGACCTGACCCGCAACCCGTGGAACGAGAACACCCACCTGTACAACTTCAAGGTGGAGTACGACCAGCCGTACGGCACCTTCACCGCCACTGCCTCGCGCTATGAGCGCAGCACGCTGTACAGCCGCGATGCCTCGGCCGTGGCGCAGTTGTACTTCGGCCTGGACAAGGACACCGACGGACGAAGCAGCCTGCTGCAGCCCAATAGCCGCGCGGTCAACACCTACGAAGCCCGCTTCGCTTCCAGCTTCGATGGCCCGGTGCAGGTGCTGGCCGGCCTGTACCAGCAGAACCAGAACCGCCTGTTCCGCAGCGTGTGGCCGTACTCGGATGCATCGGGCAACGCGCAGCTCGACGGCACCTCGCTGCTGGAGCGCACCCTGCAGACTGGGCTGAAGGAGCAGGCGGCGTTCACCGAGGTGTCCTGGGACGTCAACGATGCCTTCAACCTCACCGTCGGTGGCCGTTACTACACCTTCGACCTGGAGTCGCAGCCGCGCAGCATCACCGCGGCCGGCGGCGGGACTGGCCGCGGCTACGGGCTCAAGGGCAGCTCGACCGACAGCGGCTTCATCGGCAAGGTCAACGCCAGCTACAAGTTCAGTCCTAGCGTGATGGGTTACCTGCAGATCGCGCAGGGCTTCCGCCCGGGCGGGGTCAACGACCAGACCTCGGCCGAACTGGCCAACGTCACCATCCCGGGCGGCTACGACGCCGACTCCCTGGTCAACTACGAGCTGGGGTTCAAGAGCAGCTGGCTGGATGACCGCCTGATCTTCAACGCGGCGGCGTACTACATCGACTGGAGCGACATCCAGGTCACCGCGCAGGCCACCGCCGGCACGTTGTCGTTCCCGTACACCGCCAATGGCGGCGGCGCGGATGTAAAGGGCGTCGAGTTCCAGCTGCAGGCGCAGCCGGTCGATGGCCTGACCCTGGGCGTGTCGGGCAGCTACAACGACGCCGAGCTGTCCAAGGACAACCCGGCCCCCAGCGCCGGCGACAAGGGCAACCGCCTGCCGTATTCGCCCAAGTGGACGGCCTCGGCCAATGCCGATTACAGCTTCTCGCTGGCGGGCTGGAGCGATGGACTGGAAGGCAACATCAGCGCGGACTACTCCTACACCGGCGCGCGCGCGACCGACTTCAACGACACCATCGCCACCTACATGCCGCTGGAGGCCTACTCGCTGCTCGGCGCGCATGTCAGCGTCAGCAAGGGGCCGTGGACGATCGCGCTGTCCGGCTCCAACCTGACCAACGACGATACCGCCATCAACTACGACGCGGTCGCCTACGGCTATACGCCGTGGAACGTGTACATCAATCGTCCGCGCACCTTCGTGCTGAGCTTCTCCTACAAGCTGTAGTTGCTGCACCATGCAAGGCCACCGTCGAGCACCGGCGGTGGCCTTGCCGTTTCATCGCATCCTCCAGAACCCAAGGCTGGCTTCCATGCTTGAACGTCCGTTGCGCGCCACACTCTCCCTGCTCGTCCTGGCGCTGTGCGCGCCGGCGCTCGCCGCCGACCCCGCCACGTCGCATCCATGGATGGACGCCAGCAAGCCGGCGGCCGAGCGCGCGCGTCTGGTGCTGGCGCAGATGACCATCGCCGAAAAGCTCAAGCTGCTCAACGGCGATGTCGAGCTGGACGACATCGGCACCGGGATCAACCCCTGTATCGGCCACATCGCCGCCAACCCAAGCCTGGGCCTGCCCGAGCTGTGCATGGCCGATGGCCCGGCCGGCGTCAGCAATGGCACGACCGGCGTGACCGTGTTCCCTGCGCCGATGATGGGCGCCTCCAGCTGGGATCCCGGACTGATGTATCGCTACGGCGTCGCCCTGGGCGCCGAGCACGCCGGCAAGCGCCACAACGTGGTGTTGGCGCCGACCATCAACATCGCCCGCTCGGTGCGCTGGGGCCGCCTGGCCGAGACGCTGAGCGAGGATCCGCTGCTGACCGCCAGGCTGGGCAGCGCCATCATCAAGGGCGTGCAGACCCATCCGATCATGGCCGATGCCAAGCACTTCGCCGCCTACAATCAGGAGACCGACCGCTTCGGCGATGCGCCCGGCTACAACGCAGTCGATGTCGAAGTCGGCGACCGCGCGCTGCATGAGATCTACTACCCGGCGTTCAAGTCCGCCGTGCGCGACGCCAAGGTCGGTTCGGTGATGTGCGCCTACAACCGCATCAACGGCCACTACGCCTGCGAGAACGCGCGGACCTTTGGCGTGTTGCGCCAGGAATGGGGTTTCGATGGCTTCATCGTGGCCGACTGGTACTTCGGTCATCGCAGCCTGCTGCCGGCGGTGAAGGCGGGCATGGACATCTCGATGCCGGGTGGCAAGAACCCGTTCGGCTTCGAGGATTTCTACGGCGCGCCGCTCGAGGCGGCGGTGAAGGACGGCCGCGTCAGCGCCGCCGACGTCGACGGCATGGCGCTCAACGTGCTGACCCCGATGTTCCGCCTGGGGTTGGTCGACCATCCGCTGCCGCGCGAGGTCAAGGCCGACGTGCGCTCGCCCGAACACACCGCGCTGGCCCGCGAGCTGGCCGAACGCGGCACCGTGCTGTTGAAGAATGCGGACGATGTGTTGCCGCTGTCGCCGGCGCTGAAGTCCCTGGCGATCATCGGCGACGACGCCGGCGAGAACATCACCGCGACCGAACGCTACGGCGGCTTCGTCAACTATCCGGGCATGCGCATCGTCACGCCGCTGGACGGCCTCAAGCGTCGCGCCCCGACCGGCACGCAGATCCGCCATGCGGCCGGCACAGCTGGCATCAAGCCGCTGCCGCTGATGGACGACGCCGAACTGGTCGGCCAGTGGAGCGCACGCTACTACGCCAACAACGCCTTTTCCGGGGCTCCCGCACTGAGTCGCAGTGAAGCGTCCATCGACACCATCGACAAGGCGCCCGACGGCCTGGGCCAGCCGTGGTCCGCGCGTTGGACCGCGACCCTCAAGCCGGCCTCCACCGGGCTGTACCGCTTCTCGATCACCGGCGGCAGCGACATCCGCCTGTTCGTCGATGGCAAGGAGATCGCCACGACCTGGAAGCAGAGCTTCAGCGGCACCAGCCATGGCGTGGCCACCCTGGCCGCCGGCAAGCCGGTGCAGCTGCGCGCGGACTACGCCAGCGGCGCAGGCCTGTCGCACCACGGCGTGCGCCTGGGCTGGGAGCGCGCCAGCGACGCGAAGATCGCCGAAGCGGTGGCGGTCGCGCGCCAGGCACAGGTGGCGGTGGTCTTCGTCAGCGACCACGTGTCCGAAGGCATGGACCGCACCTCGCTGTCGCTGCCCGGCGACCAGGACGCGCTGATAGCCGCGGTCGCCGCGGCCAACCCGAAGACCGTCGTGGTGCTCAACACCGTCGGCCCGGTCACGATGCCCTGGCTGGACCGCGTCGCCGGCGTGGTCCAGAACTGGTATCCGGGCGAGGAGGCGGGCAACGCGATCGCCGCGGTGCTGTACGGCGATGTCGATGCGACCGGGCGCCTGCCGATCAGCTTCCCGCGTGGCGAGGATCACCCGTTCCTGCTCGATCGCGCGCGCCTCCCCGGGGTCAACGGTCAGGCGCATTACGATGAAGGGCTGCTGGTCGGCTATCGCGGCTATCACGCGACCGGTGACAAGCCGCTGTTCCCGTTCGGCTTTGGGCTGTCCTACACGCGTTTCGCGCTGTCGGAATTTGCGCTGCAGCCGGTCGCCGGCCAGCACGTGCCCAATGCGCAGGTGCGCGTCACCAATATCGGCAATCGCGCGGGGACCCAGACAGTTCAGCTCTATCTCACCTATCCGGCCAGCGCCGGCGAACCGCCGCGCCAGCTGGTCGGCTTCGCCCAGGCCACCCTGCAGCCCGGTGCCAGCACGCTGGTCGCGCTGAAGGTCTCTGCCGACGCAGGCAAGGTCTGGGACCCGCAGGCCAACGGCTGGTCGGTGCCGCAGGGGCAATACGTGCTGGAAGTTGGCACGTCCTCGGCCGACATCGCCGCCCGCCAGACGTTCTGAGACGACGCCCGCGCCTCAGGCGCCGCGTGCGTACTGCCGCAGTGCGGCCAGGACCAGACAGGGCCACGCGCGCGTGCCAGCCGACGCGGCACGCCGATGACGGCGTGCCCGGACGGGGTTGTCCGGACCTGGCGGCTGCTTGAGCAGGTTGGGATCCTTCGCGTGGCCGAGTGAGCGCGGCCGATCATTTTCCAGACCGGGCTGCGGCTACCCGCGGTGACGCGCGGCGATATCGGCGTCGTCCATGCCCAGCTCACTGTGGTCACCGGGTCGATGTACCCGCATAGCTGCTGCGCAACCGGCACCAGGCGCGCCCGCGTGTGCCCCATCGGGCGCCTGCGTATGAGGGGACGAAGTTCGGGCGGGCATGCACTACAGGTCGGACCGGGCTCGGAGATTCCTTGCATCCAGGCGAGCGATTCGGACACGGCGTCCTCGCCCGGACCTCGGCCTCGATCACGCCGAAGCCCGTGGCCAACAGCGGTGCTGGCAACGCCTCGCAAAATGCAGCGCGCTGTCCAACAAGGTCCGGCTGCACTGGTCGACGCCGCCACAGTGCCGGTTGCTGATTTACGAACAGGTCGTGCTTGGCCTCGGGATATCGCGCGAACGCGCTTGACGAGGCTGGACCTTCGCCATCACCGGGCTATTGCCTTGCTCCCCACGGAACAGCGCGACGGATCCCTCATGGCCGATCCAGTCAGGCCAATGGCCGCTGCTCATGCGCGCCACGTAGCCCGGTACGCGCCGTGGAGATTTGCGTGGCCGCGCCTCAGCCCTGGATCGAGATGAAGATGATCACCACGCCGACCGGGACGATCCAGCGCACGGCCAGGCGCCAGGCGGCGAACAGGGCGGGATGGGCCATGCGCAGTTCGCGGGCGACGACCTCGCGCGACAGCGCCCAGCCGGCCACCAGCGCGACCATCAGACCACCGAGCGGCATCAGGATGTTGGAGGTCAGGTAGTCGAGCAGGTCGAACGGGGTCTTGGTCGAGGCCACACCGAACCAGGTCAGCGGATGCACGTCCTTCCAGTGGTTGAAGGACAGCACGGTGATGAAGCCGGTCAGCCAGATCGCCAGGCCCGACAGCCAGGCCAGCTTGCGCCGTGACATGCGCGTGCGCTCTTCCAGCCAGGCCACGATCGATTCCTGCATCACGATGGTGGCCGTCAGCGCGGCGAAGGACAGCAGCATGAACAACAGCGCGCCGAACACCACGCCCCCGGGCATCTGCGCGAAGGCCACCGGCAGGGTCACGAAGATCAGCCCCGGCCCCTGTGCCGGCGCCAGATGGAAATGGAACACCAGCGGGAAGATCGACATGCCCGCCAGCAGCGCGACCAGGCCCTGCGCCACCGCCACGGTCACCACGGCCTTGGAGATGGAATATTCGGGCTTCATGTAGGCGCCCATGGTCATCATCACCCCCACGCCGATGCCCAGCGAGAAGAACGCCTGGCCGACCGCGGCGATCACGATGTCCCAGCTGATCAGCGAGAAATCCGGGACGAACAGGAAGCGCGCCGCTTCGCCCGCGCTGCCGTAGACCACCGCAAAGCACAGCAGCCCGATCAGGATCAGGAAGCGCAGCGGCGTCAGGATGCCGGCCACGCGCTCGATGCCCTTGTTGACGCCGAAGCTGATCACGAACGCAGTGGTCGCCACGAAGAAGCCCGAGCAGGCCAGCATCGCCACCGGGCTGGCCATCATCGTGGCCTGCATCGCCTCGGCCGATTCGGCGGTGACGCCGGCGAAGCCGTGGGTGAGCGAGAGCACGAAGTAGTACAGCATCCAGCCGCACACCACGAAGTAGAAACTCAGGATCAAAAAGATGCTGACCAGCGCCAGCCACCCAAACGCCGCCCAGCCGCGCGCGATGCCGTGGCGCTGCACCAGCACCTGCATGTTGCCGACCACGCTGCGTCCGCCGATGCGGCCCAGCAGCATCTCGGCCATCAGCGCCGGGATGGCGAGCACCACCAGCGCGATGAAGTACAGCGCGACGAACAGGCCGCCGCCGTTGACCCCGGCCAGGTAGCTGAATTTCCAGACGTTGGCGATGCCGGCCTCGGTGCCGATGGCGGCGATCAGGAACAGCAGGTTGGAAGACCAGGTGCGGGGGACGGCGTTGGCGGCGGCGGTGGTCATCGGCTCACTTGTGCAGGTCGTACTTCATGATGCGGCCGTGGCGGCCTTCGATGTCGCGCTCCAGGCCGTACACATCACCCAGCGGGCCGGTGCGACGGTCGGTGACCGCGGCGATGGTCGCCAGGTCCTGCGCGTCCAGTTGCAGCATGCCGGCACGCCGGTTGGATTGGACGTGCGCGGCGCTGGTGGCGCCAACGATGGCCGCGGCCACGCCGGGACGGGCCAGCACCGCGGCGCTGGCGACCGTGGCGATATCGCATCCGTGCCTGGCGGCGACCTGGGCCAGGGCCTGCAGCAGCTGTTGGAACAGCGCCCAGCCGCCAAAGTCCTCGATGATCAGCTTGTACTTGACCAGCGAGCGGTTGGCGAAGGCCTCGGTGGGTTCCGGTTTGCCCAGCCAGCGCTCGGACAGGAAGCCCCCGGCCACCGTGCCGTAGCAGAGCAGGGAGATGCCGTGCTGCCGGCACAGCTGCGTCATGCCGTGTTCCGGGCGATGGTCGAGCACCGAGTACTGCACCTGGTGGCTGAGCACCTGGACGCCGGCGTCGAGCAGTTCGGTCAGACGCGGCACGTCGAAGTTGGTCACGCCGATGTGGCGGATCTTGCCGGCCTGCTGCAGGCGCTTGAGCTCCAGCGCGGCCTCGACGTAGCCGGGCACCTCGAAGTTCCACCAGTGGAACTGCACCAGGTCCAGCGCGTCCTGCCTGAGCCGGCGCAGCGAGCGGTCGATGCTCGATTCGATCAGGCCCGCGTCGACCTGCGCTAATGCGGCCAGGTCTGGCACGAACTTGGTGTGCACGCGTACCGACCGGGCCAGCTCGGGATAGGCCGCGCGGAAGTCGCCGATCATTTCCTCCACACCGGTGTAGATGTCGGCGCAGTCGAAGGTGGTGATGCCGGCCTCGACGAAGGTGGCCATGTCCTTCAGCGCCTGCTGGCGATCGATCGCGCCGTGGTCCCCGGACAGGTGCCAGCCGCCCTTGATCAGGCGCGAGATCTCATAGCCCGGCGCCAGCGTCGCGCGCGGCAGCGTGGCCTTGAGCGGCACGGCGGTGGTGTCGCTGCGGCGGAAGGTGCGCTTGCCGGTGCGGGTGATCTTCAGGCGCACCGGGCAGTGGGGATCGGGATTGGCGATCTCCTCGTCGGAGGTCATCCAGTCCAGCGGCGCGGTCTGGCGCTGCTTGGCGGCCAACAGCGGCAGCACCGCCGCCAGCGAATAGATGGAAAACCCCTGGCCCGGCGGCAGATACAGCATCTCGCCCTTGAGTTCGAAGTAGTCGCCCGGCTGGGCTCCGCTGTAGACCTTGGCACCCGGCGGGGCCACGGCCTCGACCTTCAGGTCGTAGAGTTCAAAGCTGTCGTTCTTCTCGGCGTCCACGGACACGTGTTGCTCCAGTGCATCGGCTTGCTTCCGCGCGCCAGGCCGGGGGCCGGGCTGGTCGCCGGGAGCTTGCGCAGGGTTGATCAGGCACTGGCAGCATCCGTCAATCGGGTTGGCATTAGGGGATGAGTTGTTTGCCGCCGTTGCAACGTTCCAGGCCAGGCCCGCGGCGCCTCATCGGATGCGGCCCTTGTCCAGTTGCGGCAGGCCACGCAGATAGCTCTCCAGCATGGTCATCAGCTGCGTGGCGCCCGGCGGCAGGCGCCGACCCAGGCGCCGGATCAGCGACACCGGCGTCTGCTCGGCGAAGGCCGGATTGTCCAGGGGGATGGCCACGAACTGGCCCTTGGCCAGCTCCTTGGAAGCGGCCAACACCGAGAACAAGGTCACGAACTGCCCGGAGTGCAGCAGGTCGCGGATCATGTTGATCGAGTTGGAGGTCACGCAGGGTTCCAGCGTGATCTGCTCGGCGGCCTCGCCCTGGCGCAACAGCTGGCGGGTGCGGTTGGAGGACTCGGGCAGGCACACGTTGTAGGCGCCCAGGTCGGCAAGCCTGAGGGTGTCGCGCGTGGCCAGCGGGTGGTTGTGTTTCATGACCACGCACAGCGGCTGTGGCACGCTATGTTGGATGCGGATGCGCGGGTCGTCGGTGGGGCCGTAGATCAGCCCCAGGTGCGCCTCGTCCTCGGCCACCATGCGCGTGACCTCGTTGGAGGACACGGCCATGTGCACGGTCAGGGTGATACCGGCATGGCGTTTGGTGAAGCCGGACACCACCTCGGTCAGGCCCTTGCCAATGAAGCCCTCGCCCAGTGCCAGCTTGACCCGGCCCGAGCGCAGCGATTTCAGGTCCGCCAGCTGCGACTCGAAGTTCTCCCCGTGCGCCAGCTGTTCCTGATAGAACTTGACGCCCAGCTCGCCGGCCTCGGTAAGGATGATGTTGCGCCGGCCGTGCTCGATCATGGTCACGCCGGCTTCGGCTTCCAGCTGGGCGATCTGGCGGCTGATCGAGGACACCGCCACACCGAGCTTGTCGGCCGCTGCGCGCATCGAGCCCAGGCGGAAGGCCTCATAGAGGTAGCGGAAATTCAGGCTCTGCATGAACGTGGGCTGCGAAGGACATCGATTGTTATAGCAGGCCCGCGCAGCCGCGGCGGCATCCGGTCCGGTCGACGTGGCCGTGTTCCGCTCCGGCCCCGGCACGCCTCAGCGCGAGCGGTCCACCCGCACGCAGCCGTGTCCGTTGCACGCGGTGGTGCTGCGGTGCGCGGGCTCGGCGGGTCTGACCACGGTTCGGCCAGTGTGGGCACAGCCCTGGTCATTGCAGGCCGTTGCGCCATGGTGGACCACGGTGACGGAGGGCTCGCTTGGCCAGTGCGGATACCAGGGGCGGCCCACGTAGTGGCGCTCCCAGTAGCCATGGTCGAAATGCACGACGGTCAGGCCGATGCTGGGGGCCAGCACTGGCGTGAGGACCACCAGGCGCTGCGCCTGGACCACGCGGATGTAGGTCGCCGACACCCAGCCTCGATGACCGCCCCAGGCGACGTCGCACCAGGTGTAGCCCGGGGTGCAGCCATAGGTGACCAGGGTGACCTGGGCCGGCATGGCCACGACCAGCGGATACGTGGTGGCCGGACCGGCGCGCAGGTTGACCCGGGTGGCGGTGACCACGGTGGTGGCCTGCGCGGCGCCGGTGGTCCCCAGGACCAGACCGGCAGCGATGAGCAGGCAAACGAAACGATGGCGTTGCACGAGAAGGCTCCTTCGACGAGGCGCAAGTGGACGGGAGGTGGGCAACTCCGCGCGCGGATTCAGAACCGACGCGCCACGAACAGCGACATGCGCAGCGGGGTGTCATCTTCGACCAGGGGACTGTCGCGCGCGTGGCCATGGAGCTGCGCCAGCTGCAGGCCGGAGCCGACGATCCACTGCGGACTCAGGGCGATGCTGGCGCCCAGGTTCAGCGCGATCTCCTCCAAGCCGCCTGCCGGGTCGTAGGCCGCATAGCGGGCGCTGCCGGTGGGCACGCCATACCAGGTGCGCATGTGTTCGCCATCGGACCAGGTGGCCGACGGCCCCAGGGTCAGGCGCAGGCGTGGGTTCGGCTGGAGGGTGCGCTGCAGGCGCAGGGTGGCGGCCTTGCCCTGCTCGCTGTCACCCAGCGAGCGGGTGGCGGTGAGCGTGGCCGAGAACCCGTCAGCCGCCCAGCGGGCGAAGACCGAGCCCATGCCCGCGCGGTCGATGTCCTCCACGCCGGCCGTGCGCTGGGCGTCGGTGGCCTCGCGCGGATCGTTGGCCTGCGCGGACAGCGCCGCGCCGAAGGTCCAGTGCGTGCCGACGGGCAGGGCCATCCCCGCCTGCAACGGTGTGCCGCCAAAGGGATTGCCCAGGTAGAACGGGACCTGGGTGAAGCGCACGTTGAGGACCGGCATGACGACGGTGCGTTGGTCGTCGCTGCCGGGCGTGTCGGGGATGGACGCCACACCCAGGCCGACCAGGCCGTGGGCGGGCGTGTCGTCGGCTGCGGAAGGGGGCAGGTCATCGGCGGCCAGCGCCGGGATGGCCAGCGTGGCCAGCGCCAGCAGGGTGGCCGAGGCAGTCAGGGAAACCATGGTGGATCTCGCGAAAGAAGGTCCCCGCCCGCCGGTGGAGGGGGTCCGGCGGTGCCTGTTGGCCCGGCGGGTAGGGAGAAGGGAGACGTGGGGGAGGGTGCGGCTCAACGGCCGCCCATGGCCTGCTGGGAGAACGCCTTGATCTGCTCGAGGGTCACGTAGCCGTTGCCGGCCTGGTCGATCTTGGAAAAGTTCTTGGCCAGGCGCGGCATGCCTCGCTCGGCTTCGGCCTGGGTCAGCTTGCCGTCGTGGTCGGCGTCGGCCTGGTTGAAGCGCGCTTCGAGCTGCTGGGCGGCCTGCTGGGCGCGGCCACCGCTTTGCGGTGCAGCCAGGGCCAGGGTGGGCAGGACCAGCAGGGCGGTCATGACGAGGGTTCGCATCGGGTTCCTCCGGGGGTTCATGAAGTCCGGTCGGGACGATCCCGGCGCGGTGGAGTCATGCTAGGAACCGCCCGGGCGCCAGGTGTTGCGCCGGGTAGGGAGGATGTTTCAAACCCTGACAGTGGGCCTGCGTCGACAGCGCCGCTTCAGCTGCCGGGCGTCTCGATGGGCAGCAGCAAGGTGGCGCGCAGCCCGCCCTCGTGCGGGCTGTCCAGGCGCAGGCGGCCGCCGTGCACGCGCGCCAGGCGATCGACGATGGCTAGCCCCAGGCCAGTGCCGCCACCGCCCGAACGCGCCGCATCGGCTCGGGTGAACGGGCGCAGCAGGTGCTCGACCTGATCGGCGGGAATGCCCGGTCCGCGATCACCCACGCAGATCGAGAGCTGCTGGCCGCGGCGCTGGGTCTCCACGGTCAGGCCCTGCCTGCCGTAGCGCGCGGCGTTCTCCATCAGGTTGGCCACCGCGCGCTGCAGGGCCAGGGCGCGCATGGGCACCGTGCCCACCGCATCATCCAGGTACAGCGCGAACCAGCTGCCGCTGTCCTCGAACTCGGCGGCCAGCTGCCGGATCAGGGTGTTGACCTCCACCGGCGCGGGCGCCTCGTCGCCTTCGGTGCGGCCGAAGTCCAGGAACTTGGTGAGGATCCGGTCGATCTGCTGGATGTAGACGCCGGCGCGCTGCTCGTCGAGCCGGCCTAGCGCCAGGGCCAGGCGCAGCTTGGTCAGCGGCGTGCGGATGTCGTGCGAGATGCCGGCCAGCATCAGCGCGCGCATGCTGTCGTTGCGCTCCAGATTCTCGGCCATCCAGTTGAACTGGCGTGCCACGGCCGACAGCTCCGAGGGCCCGTCCTCGTCCAATCGCTCCGGCGCGCGCCCGCTGCCGACCGCGCGCGCGGCGCGTTGCAGGTGGCGCAGCGGACGATTGATGCGGCGCTGGATCAACCAGGCGGCCAACAGACTCAGGCCGGCGACGATGGCCGACACCGTGACCGCCACGGTCATGGCGCGGTTGCGAAGCTGCGTGTGCAGCGGCACGGTGACGTGATAGGTCCGTGCTCCCAGGGTGACGCGCATGAAGACCTGGCCGTCGGCGTTGACCATCGGCTGGCTGTCCGCCGGCAGCCGGGCCTTGAGCTCCCCCAGGAAGTCCTGCATCCACGGCCCTCCATCGAGCTGCGTGGCGGGTCCAGGCCGCGTCGGCGCCTCGGTGATGCGCAGTGGGCCCTCGGCGTTGATCCGCGCGATCGCCACGCGCCGCGCCTCGGGCGAGAGGCTGGATAGCACGATGCGCTGGGTGCTGATCTGCGAGACCACCAATTGGGCCAGTCCTTCGGCACGCGGGCGCAACAGCAGGGCGTAGAACACCGAGAAGGTGGACACCATCAGGGTTACCGTCAGGGCCATCAGCAGCACGACGTTGCGCGCCAGCAGCGAGCGTGGCCAGAAGCGCTTCATTCGGCCGAATCGGGGACGAACATGTAACCCACGCCCCACACCGTGCGCACGAAGCGCGGGTTGGACGGATCCACTTCGATCTTGCGGCGCAGGCGCATCACCTGCACGTCAAGACTGCGATCCAGCGCCTCGTATTCACGCCCGCGCAGGCGGTCCAGCAGGTGCTCGCGGCTCAGCGGCAGGCCCGGGCTGGCCGCCAGCACGCGCAACAGCTGGAACTCGGTACTCGACAGCGGCACCGACGCATCGCCGTTGAGCACTTCCATGCGGGTCAGGTTGAGGGTGTAGGGGCCAAAGCGCATGACGTTGCTGCCCGCCCAATGGCCTTCGCCGGCGCTCATCGACTGCCGGCGCAGGGCCGACTTGAGCCGGGCGATGAGCTCGCGTGGATCGAACGGCTTGGCCAGGTAGTCGTCGGCGCCCATCTCCAGGCCGACGATACGGTCCACCGACGCCCCGCGCGCGGTCAGCATCAGGATCGGCAGGGTGCTGCCTTCGGCGCGCAGCCGGCGCAACACCGACAGCCCGTCTTCGCCGGGCATCATCAGGTCCAGCACCAGGGCATCGTAGGGCTCGCGGCGCAGGCGTTCGTCCAGTTTGCTGGCCGAGGCCAGTGCCTGCACTTCGAAACCGTGCTCGGTGAGATAACGGCGCAGCATGTCGCGCAGTTCCAGATCGTCGTCAACGATCAGGATGCGGGAGGACCTGTCTTTCACGTGAGCTCCGGCGCGTGGATTGGGCGGCATTCTTTTCGTCGCGCCGCCGCTACGCAACCGGCCCGAATGCCGGGAAAAATACCGCGTATCGCGCAAATCCCGCCGCCACGGGGGTTTGCGCGCACGGCAGCGGCTTTTGCTGTTACCGCTTGTTACAAAGTCGGTGCAGTTTGAAGCGGACCGGCGGGCGTGCCTGCCTACCATGCGCCCGGCCTCGTCGGAACGCGAGGCCCGTCCGGCGGCGCATGCGTCGACCGGTGCCACCCTCACTGCCTCCCTCGGTGAACTTCTTGAAGACGTCCCGCTGGCGCCGCCTGGCGCTGCCCGCATTGCTCGCCGGTGTCCTGCTGCTGATCGTGGTCGCCCTGACGCGCCATCACGGGCAACAGGACGACCAGGCCGCCCAGCCACGGGTGGTGCGTACCGTCACCCCGCAGGTGCGCGACATGCCGGTTTACCTCGACGCGGTGGGCACGGTGGTACCGGCATCGATGGTCACCGTACGCACCCAGGTGCAGGGCACGCTGGCCACGGTCGACTTCCGCGAAGGCCAACCCGTGCAACGCGGCGACCTGCTGGCCACCATCGACGATCGCGAACTGCGCGCCCAGCTGCGAGCTGCCGAAGGCGCGTTGGCACGCGATCGGGCGCAGTTGGCCAACGCGCGCCGCGAGCTGGAACGTACCCGCGCACTGGTGGACATCGGCTCGGCCTCGCGCCAGCAGCTCGATGCGCAGGACACCGCGGTCAAGCAGGCCCAGGGCGTGGTCGAGGCCGATACCGGCAGCGCGGGCCAGCTGCGCGTGCAGCTGGGCTACACGCGCATCACCGCGCCCATCGACGGCATCGCCGGCCTGCGCCAGGTCGATGCCGGCAACCTGGTCAGCCCGGGCGATGCCGATGGCTTGGTGACCCTGGCCAGCACCACGCCGACCACGGTCAAGTTCGCCGTGCCGGTGGCGCAGCTGGCCCAGGTGGTGGCCGCGCGCAAGGCAGGCGAGGTCACCGTGGACGCCCTGGCGCGTGATGGCGGCGATGTGCTGGCCAGCGGCACGCTGCAGGCCATCGACAACCGCGTGGATGAAGCTACCGGCACGGTGATGCTGCGGGCGCGCTTCGACGATGCTGCCGGTGCGCTGTTCCCCAACCAGTTCGTCAGTGCGCGCCTGCATGCGCGGATGCTGGGTGACGCGCTGGTGGTGCCGCTGCCGGCGATCCGCCAGGGCACGCAGGGCGCGTACGTGTTCACCGTGCGCGAGGGCAAGGCGCACCTGCAGCCGGTGCAGACCGGCCCCAGCCTGGATGGGATGGGCGTGGTCAGCGGCGACGGCCTGGATGCCAAGGCACAGGTGGTCGTCGAGGGTGTCGATGCGCTTGAGGACGGTGTGGCCGTGCGCGTGGCCAGCGACGCACCGGTGGACACCGCGCCGGCCGACGCCGGGCGCTGAGCGGCCTGCCCATGAACCTGTCTCGTGTCTTCATCGGCCGACCGGTGGCGACCGCGCTGCTGATGGTCGGCGTGCTGGTCGCTGGCCTGATCGGCTACCGCAGCCTGCCCATCTCGGCCCTGCCCGAAGTGGATTACCCCACGCTGCAGGTCTACACCGAGTATCCCGGCGCCGGCCCGGACGTCACCGCCGACACCCTGACCGCGCCGCTGGAGCGGCAGCTCGGGCAGATCGCCGGCCTGGAGAAGATGCGCTCGACCAGCGCCAACGGCGCCTCGGTGATCACCCTGCAGTTCGGTCTGAGCACCTCGCTGGATGAGGTCGAGCAGGACGTGCAGGCGGCGATCAACGCGGCCAAGGCGCGGCTGCCGGACGACCTGCCGTATCCGCCGGTCTACAGCAAGGTCAATCCGGCCGATACCGCCGTGCTGACCCTGTCGATGACCTCCGACATCCTGCCGTTGACCCAGGTGCAGCAGCTGGCCGAGACCCGCATCTCGCAGAAGGTCTCGCAGATGACCGGCGTGGGCCTGGTCACCGTCAGCGGCGGCCAGCGCCCGGCGGTGCGGGTCACCGTGGATACGCGCAAGCTGGCGGCGCATGGCCTGAGCCTGGCCGATGTCGACAGCGCACTGGCCGCCGCCAACGTCAACATGCCCAAGGGCACCCTCGACGGCCCGCAGGTGGCCTATGCCATCGGCGCCAATGACCAGCTTGAGGACCCGCGCGACTATGCGGCCCTGGTGCTGTCCTGGAAGCATGGCGCCCCACTCACCCTGGGCCAGGTGGCCGATATCGTCACCGGCGCGGAAAACACGCGCCAGTCCGCCTTTGCCGGCACCACGCCGGCGATCCTGATCAGCATCCAGCGCCAGCCCGGGGCCAATGTCATCCAGACCGTGGACGGCATCCGCGCCGCGTTGCCGGTGCTGTCGGCCGCGCTGCCGGCCTCGGTCCACCTGGCCGTGCTCGGCGACCGCACCGAGACCATTCGCAGCTCGGTGCACGACGTGCAGGTCGAATTGGGCATCGCCATCGTGCTGGTGGTGGCGGTGATCTGGGTGTTCCTGCGCAACTGGCCGGCCACGCTGATCCCGGGCATCGCCGTGCCACTGTCGCTGGTGGGCACCCTGGCGGTGATCTACACGCTGGGCTTCAGCCTCAACAACCTCACCCTGATGGCGCTGACGGTGGCCACCGGCTTCCTGGTCGACGACGCCATCGTGATGATCGAAAACGTCAGCCGCCACATGTCGCTGGGCAAGCCGCGCATGCAAGCCGCGCTGGAAGGCGCCGGGCAGGTAGGCTTCACCATCGTGTCGCTGTCGGCGGCGCTGATCGCGGTGATGATCCCGCTGCTGTTCATGGGTGACGTGGTCGGGCGACTGTTTCGCGAGTTCGCCGTGACCCTGTCGGTGGCGATCGTGGTCTCGGCCGGCGCCACCCTGACCTTGGTGCCGATGCTGTGCGCGCGCCTGCTCCAGCCCGAGGCCGAGCCCGACCAGCATGCGTTCTTCGTGCGGCTTCAGCGCGGCTACGCGCGCCTGCTCGAACGCCTGCTGCATCGGCGGGCTGCGGTGATGCTGGTGGTGGCGGTCGCCACCTTGCTGACCGCTGCGCTGTTGTGGGGGTTGCCCAAGGGGCTGTTCCCGGTGCAGGACACCGGCATGCTGCAAGGCGCGGTGCAGGTCGATGCCGGCAGCGCCTTTGCGCGCATCCAGCAGCGCCAGGAGGCCGCGGCCCGCCTGGTCGCCGCCGACCCGGCCGTGGAGCACGTGTCCATCAGCGCCGGTGTGGACCAGACCAATACCACGCTGGGCACCGTGCCGCTGCTGGTGGCGCTCAAGCCCGGGGGCGAGGGCAGCGCCGAGGTCATCGCGCGGCTGTCGGCCAGGGCACGTCAGGCCGGCCTGGGGCTGCAGCTGCGCCCGGTGCAGGACCTCACCCTGGACACCCAGTCCTCCGCATTGCCCTATGCGATGGGCCTGGAATCCACCGACCGTGCCGCGCTGGCGCAGTGGACGCCCAGGCTGATGGCGGCGATGCGCACCGACTCCGCCTTCGCCAGTGTCGACAGCCAGGCGATGCGACGCGGCCTTGAAGCGCGCCTGGACGTGGACCGCGTGGCGGCCTCGCGCCTGGGCGTGAGCATGCGCAGCATCGACCAGGCGCTGTACGCGGCTTACGGGCAGAGCCAGGTCTCCACCCTCTACACCGACCTGAGCCAGTACCACGTGGTGCTGGCCGCCAGCGGCGGCCTGCGCGATGTGCAGGAGGTGCTGGACCGCATCCACGTGCCGGGCGCCAATGGCACACCGATCGTGCTCTCCACCCTGGCGACGCTACGCGTGCAGGCCGCGCCGGTGACGCTGGAACGGCAGGGCCAGTTCCCCTACGCCGATATCGGCTTCAACCTGGCCCCGGGCGTGTCCCTGGGCGATGCGGTGGACACGCTGTCCCGGCTGGAACACCACATCGGACTACCGGACTCGATCACCCCGCATCTTGAGGGTGCGGCGGGCAGTTTGTCCGGCGCCATGTCCGGCCAGGCGGTGCTGATGCTGGCCGCGGTGCTGGTGGTCTACCTGGTGCTGGGCATGTTGTACGAAAGCTTCATCCACCCGCTGACCATTCTGTCCACGCTGCCCTCGGCGGTGCTGGGCGCGCTGGCCGCGCTGTGGATCGGCGGTCTGCAGTTCGACGTGATCGGCACCATCGGCGTGGTGCTGCTGGTCGGCATGGTGATGAAGAACGCGATCATGATGATCGACTTCGCCCTGGAGCTGGAGCGCGAGGAGGGACTGGACGGCATCGAGGCCATTCGCCGCGCCTGTGAACAGCGCTTCCGCCCGATCCTGATGACCACCCTGGCCGCGCTGCTGGGCGCGGTGCCGCTGGCCTTCGGCAGTGGCATGGGCGCCGAGCTGCGCCACCCGCTGGGCCTGGCCATCATCGGTGGGCTGATCGTCAGCCAACTGCTGACGCTGTTCTCCACGCCGGTCATCTACCTGCTGCTGCGCCCGGTCGAACAGGCGCTGGCCAGGCGGATCTGACGCCATGGCCCGCGACCTGTCCGGCCCGTTCGTGCGGCGCCCGGTGGCCACCACGCTGTTGGCCATCGGCATCACCCTGTTGGGGCTGCTGGCATTCCGCTTGCTGCCGGTGGCCTCGTTACCGGATGTGGAATTCCCCACCGTCCAGGTGACCGCCAACCTGCCCGGCGCCGATCCGCAGACCGTGGCCACTGCGGTGGCTACGCCGCTGGAGCGCCAGTTCACCTCGATCGCCGGTATCACCGACATGACCTCGGTCAGCTACACCGGCTCGGTGCGCATCGTGATCCAGTTCGACCTGGCGCGCGACGTGGACGGCGCCGCGCGCGACGTGCAGGCCGCGATCAACGCCGCGCTCAGTCGCCTGCCGGACGACATGGATGGCGTGCCCACCTACCGCAAGGTCAACCCGGCCCAAGCCCCGGTCATGGCCCTGGCCTTGACCTCGCAGACCGAGGACACCGCCAGCCTGTACGACGCGGCCTCCACCGTACTGCAGCAGAAGCTCCTGCAGAGCGAGGGCGTGGGCGACGTGCAGGTCGGCGGCGGCGCCCTGCCGGCGGTGCGTGTGGAACTGGACGGCCAGCGCCTGAACCAGCACGGCATCGGCCTGGACCAGATCCGCCAGCTGCTGGGTGGGGCCAATGCGCGCGGCGCCAAAGGCAATGTGCAGGTGGGCGATGCCGATTACGCGCTGGCGGCCAACGATGGCCTGCAGCAGGCCGCCGCCTACCGCGATCTGGTGGTGCGCGACCACGACGGCGCGGTCACCCGCCTGTCCGACCTGGCGGCGGTCACCGATTCGACCGAGAACACGCGCAGCTACGGTGTCATGAACGGCAAGCCCGGCGTGGCCCTGATCATCAGCAAGCGTCCCGGCGCGAACGTGGTGGACACCGTTGACCGCGTGCGCGCGCTGCTGCCCGAGCTGCGCGCCGCGCTGCCGGCGAGCATGCGGCTGGAGGTGATGCTGGACCGCACCCAGACCATCCGCGCCTCGCTGCACGAGGTGGAGCTGACCCTGCTGGTGTCGGTGCTGCTGGTGATCGCAGTGACCGCGGCGTTCTTCCGCGACTGGCGCGCCACGCTGGTGCCGGCGGTGGCCGTGCCGCTGTCGCTGCTGGGCACCTTCGCGGTGATGTGGGCGTTGGGTTACAGCATGAACATCCTCTCGCTGATGGCACTGATCGTCGCGGCGGGCTTCGTGGTCGATGATGCCATCGTGGTGGTGGAGAACATCATGCGGCACCTGCAAATGGGCAAGTCGCGCGTGCAGGCCGCGCTGGATGGTGCGCGCGAGGTGGGCTTTACCGTGTTCTCCATCAGCATCTCGCTGGTGGCGGTGTTCATTCCGCTATTGCTGATGTCCGGGCTGGTGGGGCGGCTGTTCCGCGAGTTCTCGGTGACCTTGGCCGCAGCGGTGCTGGTGTCGATGGCGGTGTCGCTGACCATCACCCCGATGATGAGCCGCATGCTGCTGCGGCCCGGCGCCGGCAATGCGCACGCGGACGGCCAGGGCGCCTCGCCCGACGGCTTCTATGGGCGCACCCTGCGCTGGACGCTGCAGCGTCCATGGTCGATGGCCTGGGTCACGGCCGGGGTGGTGGTGCTGGGGCTGGCGGTATTCGCTCTGATGCCCAAGGGCTTCTTCCCCCAGCAGGACACCGGGCTGCTGCTGGGCCAGGTCTACGGGCCGCAGGACATCGCCTTCGCCCCGATGCGCCAGCGCTTCACCCGCCTGGTCCAGACCCTGCGCCGCAACCCCAACGTCGACCAGGTGATCGGTGTGATCGGTGCGACCGGCGGAACCGCCTCTAACACCGGCGCGCTGTACGTGACCCTCAAGCCGCTGGGCGATGCGCGCCAGGACAGCGCCGATGAGGTGGTCGACCAGCTGCGGCATGCCTTCGCCGACGAGGCCGGCATGCAGGTCACCCTGCAGGCGGTGCAGGACATCGGCGTGGGCGGGCGCCAGGCCGCCGGGCAGTACCAGTACACGCTGTCCGGCGACGACCGCGCCGCGCTGGAAGCCGCCGCACCAAAGGTGGAGGCCGCGATGCGCAGCGTCGGCCTGATCACCGATGTCAGCTCGGACCTCATGGACGGCGGCCTCAAGGCACAGGTGCAGGTCGACCGCGCCGGCGCCGCGCGCCTTGGCCTATCGATGCAGGCCATCGACCAGGCGCTGTACGACGCCTTCGGCCAGCGCAGGGTGTCCACCATGTACCGCGAGATGAACCAATACCACGTGGTCATGGGCCTGGATCCGATGCAGGCCGGCAGGGCGGCCACCCTGGACCAGCTGCACGTCACCGCCGCCGATGGCGCGCTGGTGCCGCTGTCGGCCGTATCGCGCTGGGACACGCGCAGGACCAGCATCTCGCAGTCGCACCAGGGGCAGTTCCCGGCGGTGACGCTGTCTTACAACCTCAGTCCCGGCGCCTCGCTCGGCCCGGCACAGAAGGCGGTGGAGCAGGCCGTGGCCCAGTTGCACCTGCCCGCAGGGGTCACCGCCGCGCCCGCCGGCAACGCCAAGGCGTTCAAGGACACGGCCCGGACGATGCCGTTGCTGATCCTCGCCGCGCTGGTGGCGGTCTACATCGTGCTGGGCATGCTCTACGAGAGCCTGCGCCATCCGCTGACCATCCTGTCCACGCTGCCCTCGCCCGGCATCGGCGCGCTGCTGGCGCTGGCGGCGTGCGGGTTCGAGTTCAGCATCATTGCCTTGATCGGCGTGATTTTGTTGATCGGCATCGTCAAGAAGAACGCGATCCTGATGATCGACTTCGCCCTGCAGGTGGAGCGGACCGAACACCTCACTGCGCACCAGGCCATCCTGCGCGCCAGCCTGGTGCGCCTGCGCCCGATCATGATGACCACCCTGGCCGCGCTGCTGGGCGCAGTGCCGCTGGTGCTGGGCAGCGGCTACGGCTCCGAATTCCGGCGCCCGCTGGGCACGGCCATCATCGGCGGGCTGATGCTCAGCCAGCTGCTCACCCTGTATTCCACGCCGGCGATCTACGTGCTGATGGATCGCTTCGGCCGACACCGTCGCCATGAGGCTACGCCATGACCCGACTCCCCCGATCACGCGGGCGCCTGCTCGTCTGCGTGCTGCTCCCGCTCACGCTCGCCGGCTGCATGGCCGGCCCGGACTACGTGCGCCCCACCATGCCGGTGCCGGCGCAGTTCACCGAGGGCGACACGGTGTGGAATCGCACCCAGGCGCCTGCCGCCGATTCGTCTGGCGCCGCCTGGTGGCAGGCCTGGCACGACCCGGTGCTCGACGCCCTGCAGCAGCGGGCGCAGCAGGCGAACCTGTCCATCGCCACGGCGAACGCCGCCTGGCGTCAGGCGCAGGCGGCCATCACCCAGGCGCGCGCGGCGGCCCGGCCGCAGGCCAGCGTGGGCGTGACCCAGGGCCGCAGCGAGAACAGCGTCGCCGCCCAGGGCCTGGACGAATTGGCCGACGGCCGCCCCCGCGACACTGCCCAGGCGCAGGCGACGCTGAGCTGGGAGCTGGACCTGTGGGGCCGCACCCGGCGCGCGGTGGAAGCGCAGGGCGCCCAGGCCCAGGCCTCGGCCGAAGACCTTCGCGCGCAGTGCCTGAGCATCGCCGCCAGCGTCGCCAGTACCTATCTGTCACTGCGCCAGGCCGATGCCCAGCTTGCGCTGCTGGACGAGCAGGTCCAGGCCAACGCCGCGCTGCTTCAGATGACCGAGGCCGCGCACCGGCTGGGCGCCGCCTCGCCCGATGACATCGTCCAGGCCCGCAACAACGTCGATGCCAGCACGCTCGCGCGCGAGGCCACCCGCGCGGCGCGGGCCAAGGCGCTGCATGCGCTGGCCGTGCTGACCGGGCAGGCACCGGCCGGCTTCACCGTGGAGGCAATACAGGGCTACGTCTTCGCCGCGCCGGCTCCGCCGACGGTGCTGCCGGCGGATCTGCTGCGCCGCCGCCCGGACGTGCGCGCGGCCGAGGAGCAGGTCCGCGCCGCCAATGCGCAGATCGGCGTGGCCAGAGCGGCGTACTTCCCCAGCCTGGGACTGTCGGCGAGCGGGGGCTATGTCGGCGCCAATGTCGACGACCTGCTCGACGCGCCGCTGCGCACCTGGTCGGTCGGCGGCCAGCTGCTGGCGACACTGTTCGATGGCGGCGCACGCCGCGCCCAGGTGGCCCAGGCACAGGCCGCCTACGACGGCACCGTGGCGCGCTACCGGCAGAGTGTGCTGACCGCGTTGCAGGACACCGAGGACGCGCTGTCCGACTACCAGCACCAGGAGCGCCAGGCCCTCTACGCGCGCCGCATGGAAGACGATCGCCGCGTCAGCTGGCAGCGCCGTCAACAGGGCCTGGCGCTGGGCACCTCGGCCAAGCGCGACGCCCTGGTGGAAACCCTCAGTCTGCTCGACGCACGGCAGAACGCGCTGGACACCCAAGCCACGCTGTCGCAAGACGCGGTGGCGCTGTACAAGGCAATCGGTGGCGGCTGGACACCCTAAGCGCGTCCCCACAGCACCCGCCTCACGCGTGTCGCCGCGTCTGCCGGCGCTACGCCAGTAGCGCGGCCATGCGCGCGGCATGATCCTGCAGACCCGCAGCGATGACCCTGGCCTACCGCAGGTCTCACGCAGCGCGCGCTCGCTCAGGAGGCGCAGGGCATTAAGCCGCGCCTAATAACGATTGGAAGGCGGTTGCTAGCGAGAAGATGGACCCTGGATTTTCGCCGCATTGATGTTGTGGGAGGCTCGCATTCCTCCGGGAAGTCGCTTCGCCCACGGCTTCTTCCCAAGCGCAGGGAGATCTCTCCACCGCTCGTCGGCAATGACCTTCGGCATGCTTGACTACAGGTGTCGTCACGCTTAACTTTGGCTACAAGTGTAGTCAAGGGAGACGGCCATGCGCCGCAAGAGCATCGGGGACCAGGAACTGGCCCTGCTTCAGTACATCGGGGAGCGGGGCGAGGCGACGGTGGGTGAGGTGGCGGCCGGCTTCGGCGAGGCGCGCGGGCTGGCGCGCTCGACCGTGCTGACCATGATGGAGCGCCTGCGCACCAAGGCTTACCTGAGCCGCAAGCAGGTCGGGGGCGTGTACCGCTATGTCGCCACGGCCGGTCAGGATGATGTGGTCCAGGGCGCGGTGGCCAGCTTCGTGGAAAAGACACTGCAGGGCTCGGTATCGCCCTTCGTGGCCTGGATGTCCCAGCGCAGCGAGGTCAGCGACGACGAGCTGGCCGAGCTCGAAGCCCTGGTCTCCAAGCTGCAGTCGCAGCGCAAGGAGGGCTGAGCGTGGACGCCTTCGCTTCGGAATTGATCACCCGCCTGGCCACGACCAGTGTGCAGACCGCACTGCTGGTGGCGTTGGTATGGGCGCTGTGCCGCGCGCTGCCGCGCCTACCGGCGTCCACGCAATGCTGGCTGTGGTGGACGGTGGCCCTGCAGGTCGTGATCGGCCTGGTCGCCGCCCCGCTGGAACTGCCGTGGCTGCCCGCCGCTGCACACGTCGCACAAGCGCCTGCCGTCTTCGTCACCGCCACCGAAGCCGCCGCGCCGCTGGCGCTCGCATCGAGCACTGCATCGCTGTGGACGCTGCCGACCTGGCAGACGGCGCTGCGGGCGCTGTGGATCGCCGGGATCGGCGTGATGGCCTTGCGTACCTTGCTGGACTGGCGTGCCAGCCGCGCGCTGGTGCGGTCCTCGCGAGCCTGCGAGGACGCCACGCTGGTCGGCGCATTGCGCCTGGCGGCCCACGCGCATGGCCTGCGCGAAGCCCCGCCGCTGCGCCTGTCCCATCACATCACCTCGCCGCAGCTGGTGGGCGTCGTGCGCCCCGTGCTGTTGCTGCCGGCAAGCGAAGCGACCCGCATCGGCGACGACGACCTGGACATGGCGCTGACCCACGAGCTGGTCCATCTGCGTCGTCGCGACCTGTGGTGGGGTCTGCTGCCCGCGCTGGCCCAGCACGTGGCCTGGTTCCATCCGCTGGTGCATGCCGCACTGCGCGAATACGGTGTGGCCCGCGAGGCCGCCGTCGATGCCGCGGTGGTGGCTGGCAATCGCCATTGTCGCGGCGACTACGGCCGCCTGCTGGTCCGTCTCGGTGTCGCGCCGAAGCCAGGCGTCGGCCTGGCCAGCGCCTCCCCGTCCTTCATCACCCTTAAACGGAGGCTGCTCATGCTGCAGAACACCCGCACCTTCCCGCGTCTGGGCGCGGGCTTGATCCTGGCCGTGGTCGCCGTGGCGGGCGTGACCCCGCTGCGCCTGGTCGCCGCTCCGCAACAGGTCGATCCCGCACAAGCGGCCGCATCCGTGCCGGATGCACCGCCCCCACCGCCTGCCGCGTTGCCGGCAAAGCCCACTCTTCCGCCACCGCCGGCCAACAAGAGCAAGCGCGTCCCACCGCCGCCTCCGGCGCCGCCCGTACCTCCGGTGCCGCCCGCCGCGCCCGCGCCACCGGCCACCTCCATCACCGGCCTGCATATCCCCGACAAGGGCAGCAATACGGTGTGGTTCGAGCGCGATGGCGCGCAGTACGTCATCAAGGACGCCCCCACGGTTGAACGTCTGCGCACGCTGCACGAACCCAGTAAGCGCCTGGGCGCACAACAGGGCGAGCTCGGACGCCAGCAGGGCGCACTGGGACGTGAGCAGGGCGAGCTGAGCCGGCAGATGGTGGCCATGGGCCGCGAGATCGCACGCAAGGCAACGGAGGAAGCGCGCATTGCGATGCAGGCCAGCCACGGCGCTGCCCAGGACGAAGCGATCGCACGCCAAGCGGCGGACGCCGCGCACGCCGCAACAGAGCGGGCGACCGAGGCCATGCAGCGCAGCGGCTTGACGGCAAAGATCGAGGCCCTGGCGCGGGAGCAGGCCGAACTGGGCGTGCAACAGGCCGAGCTGGGCAGGCAACAGGCCGAGCTCAGCGAGCAGGCGGCCAAGGATGCCGAGGCTGTCCTCGATCGCGCCATGCGCAGTGGCCTGGCCCAGCGCATCGACGGCTGATCCGCAGACCTCGACCGCTTTATTTCCCCGCGCGCTTGGCGACGTGACGCGGGGATCCGGTCGCTCCGGAATCGGAGCGGACCCTGCTCGCGCGACCGTCCGCGCCCTTTGCAATGGATGACGCAGATCGGGCGGTGCCTTGCCTTGGCGCGTTGATCCCAGTCGCGAATTCGGGTTAGATCGGGGCAGGCCTGCTGGGAGCCGGCCGATCTTCCCCTCGCCAAGGACGCTGCCCATGAAATCCGCATCGGTCATCGCGCCCGGCCTCATCCTGGCGCTCGCCGCCACCGCCTGTGGATCCACGCCCATGCACAGCCAAGTCCCGCGCACCCACGTGGACGTCAAGGACAACCAGCCGCCAAAGCCGGTCATCCAGCGCAACCCCCATCCCACCGCCTATGAGGTGACCCTCGCCATCAAGGACGCGCCGGGGCCATTCGAGGTGGTCAAGGCCGCGATGCAGTACGAGGTGTTGGAGCCGAGCTGCCGTCCTGACCTGGGCGGCATGGCCGGCACCCGCGCCAGCCTGCTGGAGTGGGTCCCCGTCGAGCTGCACAAGCAGGCCGACGACACCTATCGCGGCACGATCTACGACGGCTTGTTGAAGGACGAGGACTACTACGGCCTCGGCGTCTGCCACTGGTCGCTGGTGACGGTGCAGTTCAAGCTGATCGCGCATGACAACGACACAGACACCGAATTCTCGTACCACTTGTGGCACGAAGATCTCCAGGCAGATCAGGAGAAGCGTGCGTACTTCCCCAAGCGGGCTTATCCAAGTACTTCGATCGCGGGAATGACGTTTCCGGGAGAGGAAAAAATCGAGCGCTTCAAGCCCGAAGCGCGCGACAAGCTATTCACTGTGAATCTGTCCATCAAGGAATGATGCGCCATGACCGTCACGACTCAAGCCAGTGCGGCGCTAGCCGCTGATGCTTATGTCTTTCATCCCAGGGAAGAATGGAAAAAGGGCGTCGTTGCTGATGGGATCGAGTACGAAATCATCGATCAGGTTTCCAAGCACAGCGGTTACCAGGGAACCCTATATCGAAACAAGGAAACGGGTGAGTTCGTTGTGGCGCATCGCGGGACGGAATTCGACCGCGAGCTTGTAAAAGACGGCGTCATTGCCGACGGTGGAATGGTGCTTGCGGGCGTCAACTCCCAGTCCTCGGATGCGCTTGCTTTCACTCAGTCTGCTCTGGACCGCGTACGCGTCATGGAAGAAAGCGGGCTGCAGGTTTCTCCGCCTACCGTGGTCGGCCACTCTCTCGGCGGCACGTTGGCACAGATTACGGCCTACCAGTACGGACTCAAGGGCGAGACCTTCGACGCCTACGGCGCGGCCGGCTTGAGTCTGCACATTCCCGAAGGTGGGCACGACATGGTCAACCATGTGCGCGCGACCGATTTCGTCAGCGCGGCCAGCGCGCACCATGGCGATGTCAGAATCTACGCGACCGAGCAGGATGTCGCCGCGCTCAAGGATCATGGTTACGCCAACGATCATCGCGTGCTGACCGATCTGCGCAATCCCTTCGGGGTGGCGTTCAGCGTCGGAATCGCCGCGCACTACAGCAGCAACTTTTTGCCCCACAATCCCGAAGGCGGCGGTTCGATCATCAACGCCGACGACGCGGCGCGCTACGCCGAGTATCAGCCGATGGTGGACAAATACCGCAACGACATCCATCTGATGCATCAGGGCCTGGCGCTGCCTCGCAACGTCGTACATGGCATCGGTGATGTGTTCGGGCACGGCCGGGAGGCGTCGCAGCCGGTCGGCGGCGTGGTGCAGCCTGCTGTCGTGCCGGCGCCAGCGCACGCGGCGCTGCGCCTGGACCCGATGTTCCAGCAGATCCAGGGCCACGTGGCGCAGCTGGATGCCAGCCTGGGGCGCACCCCGGACGCGACCAGCGAGCGCATGAGCGCCAGCCTCTACGCCAGGGCCGTCGAGTCCGGCATGACCCGGGTCGATGGCATCCACCTCAGCGTCGAGGGCACGCAAACGCGTGCCGGCGAGCGCGTGTTCGCCGTGCAGGGCACGCCAACCGACCCCGCGCACCTGCGGACCTCCATCTCCACGGAGGAAGCGGTCCAGGCCCCGGTCGAACAGTCCTTCACCCAGGCCGCGCAGCGGCGGGCCATGCAGCAAGGCCTTGCGCAAACGCCGCAGGTGCAGGCCGAGTCCATGGGCGCGCTCTCGCGCTGAGGAGCATCAGGCGGGCCAACGCCGTTCACGAGGCGGCCGCGTGCCGTCCAAGCCTCTGGTGTGATCCTGACGATCACTGAGGCAACCCGCCACGCGGCCTTGGCTACGGCGCTTCCTCGAACACCAGGACCTCGCGGTCGTCTTCCTCGGCCTGGACCAGCCGTTGGAGGAGCTGGGCGAGCGTGACTACGTCCTGGCGGTTGTGCTCGGCCACGCGGCGCAGGTTGCGCGCGCTGCCGCCGCGCAGGTAGGACAGCCAAGCGGCAGGGGCTTCGGAACCGGGCAGGTCGTCCTCGCGCACGATGCGCAGCAACTGGCGCTCGATGGTGGACAGCTTGCAGTTCTCCCAGGTGCCGCGATACCGGCGGCGCGTGGGGTGCAGCAGGTCCACGTGGTCCAGCGCCGACAGCGGTTCGACCTGGCGCGCCAGCCGGTAGCGGGCCTTGAGCAGCGGTGCGTCGTAGCTGCGCCCGTTGTAGCTGCACAGCACGGTGCTCGGTGAAAGCCACTCGGCAAAGGTGCGCAGCATCGAGCCTTCGGCCGCCATCGTGGACATCATCAGCTGGCGGATGCGCAGGCCTTCGGTGCCGTCGGCCTGCACGTGCCAGTCGGCTGCGCCGATCATGAAGGCCCGCGTGCCGGTGCCCCCGGCCAGTCCGGTGGTCTCGGTATCGAAGAACAGCAGGTCACGCGGCGGCACCGATTCCTCGTGGCGCCGCGTGAAGGCCAGCGACAGCGCGTCGCGCGGGATGGCCTGCGGCAGGAAGGCCTCGATCAGGTGCAGCCCGGGCGAGCGTTCGCGGCCAGGCAGCTGGCGATCCAGCGAGACGGGTTTGCGTGCCGGTACAGACGCGGCGCCGGGCCTGCGTTCGCGTGTGGCGATCAGCTTGCGCAGCGCGTCCACGTTGCGCGGCTGCAGGCTGCCACGTGGCGCTTCGTTGGCGGCGGGGCCAGCGGGTGCATCCATCCAGTCCAGCACCGAACGTGCGCGCTGCGGCTTGGCCACGTCCGCGCTGCGGACGTGCGGCTCCCTCACATGCGTGGTAGCTGTGGCTAGCCGACCTGCATCGCCATCCGACAGCTTGTGGGAGGGCTGTTGGTTCGTTCGCTTGGAAGGTGCTTCCTGCGTGCGCCGCGGTGGCTGCGCCGCCTGGGCGTCGACAAGCTCAGCAGACACCGGCGCGGCCGCCGCGGCAGGCACTTGAGTCGAAGACTGCTCCATTGGCGCGTCGCGCACGGTCCTGTCGCCCGCCTGCTTGCGCAGCGCCCGCAGGCGATCCGCGCTGATGCTCATGCGCGTTGCCTCGCTTGCTGTGGGAGCGGCCATGGCCGCGATGGCTTGGCCAGGAAAGCCCGATCGCCGCCATGGCGGCTCCCACGAGGGTTGCAGACAACATCGCGTGCCGGATTCACGGCAGCGTCTCCAGCGCCGCGCGATCGTCTTCCAGCGCGTGCAGCGCCGGATCGAGCGGTGCGAACACTGGCTGGCCGTCGAAGGCCTCGCCACGCTGCACATCGGCGTCCAGGTCCGACAGCAGCGCCAGCACCTTCAGCGCCAGCGTCTTGGGCGAGGCGCCCTTGCCGTCCTCGTGCGCGGCCAGCACCGGGCCGACGCAGGCCGGACAGCCTGCCTTGCAGTCGCAGCGTTGCACCAGCTCGCCGGCGCGCTGCACCAGCTCGCCCTGCCGCAGCCACAGGGGCTCGCTCAAGCCGACTCCGCCGGGGAAGTTGTCGTAGAGGTACACGGTGGGCACGAAGGCCTGTTCCAGTTCCACCGTGCCTTCCTGCCCATCCACGCCGCGCAGCTGTCCGCGGCCGGTCTGGTCGGCCATCGCAAACCACGCGCCATCGCCGTTGCCCACGGCCTTCTGCAGGTCGCGCGCATCGGCCATCACCGCCACGGTGGCGACCACGTGCAGCGCATAGGAAGCCCCGAGGAACCCATCCAGCGCGTCCTGCTTGCTGGCGAACGCCTTGCCCAGCGTCGCCTGCGGCAGCTGCCACCACAGCGCGGTGGTGTGCAGTTCCTGGTCGGGCAGGTTGACCGGGCCGTAGCCGATGTTTTCGTGGGTGTAGTAGCGGATCTTCTTGTAGCCGCTCACGCGCCGCACCACGTGCACCTCGCCGTGATGCGCATCGCCGCGTCCGGCCGGCCCGCCGTCGAAGCGCTCCAGCACCTTGAGCTTGGTGTAGTCGATGCTGTCGGTGTAGTAATCCACGTGGGTGCGGGTCACGTAGGCCTTGCGACCCTCCCAGTCCAGCCGCTCCACCTGGTAGGGCGTGGACTGCACCATGTGGATCGCGCCTTCGTACAGGGTAAGCGCCGCGGCCGAGTAATCCACCTCGGCAATGATGACCTGCTTGCCGTCGGTCTTGTCGACCACCACGAAGTTCCCTTCGGCCACCGAGCGCAGGCTGACCGCGTTGGCCGGGTAGCTGTCGGCGATCCACTCCCAGCGCTCGCCTTCCTGGTGCACCACTTCGCTTTCGGCAAGGGCCTCCAGATACACCAACGGATCGACCGGACCGAACGGCTCGCCCGCATTGAACGGCAGCTCGAAGGCCGCACAGCGGATGTGGTCGAACAGGATCAGCGGCTGGTCCGGCGCGGTGCGCGCATGCTCGGGCGGCGCATCGGCGAAGAAGTCCGGATGTCGCACCACGTACTGGTCCAGTGGCTGGCTACTGGCCACCAGCACGCCCAGCGACGGCTGCTGGCGCCGGCCGGCCCGGCCGAAGCGCTGCCAGGTCGCGGCCACGCTGCCCGGATACCCGTTGAGGATCACCACATCCAGACTGCCGATATCCACACCCAGCTCCAGCGCCGAGGTGCTGACGATGCCGTCGATGGTGCCCGCGCGCATGGCGCGCTCGGCCTCGCGGCGCTCGGTCGGCAGGTAGCCACCGCGATAGGCGCGGATGCGTGGGGCCTTGCGCGGGTCGTGGTCGAAGATGTCCTTCAGGTACTTGGTCAGCACTTCCACCATCAGCCGGCTCTGCGCGAACACCAGCGTCTTCAGGCCCGACTTGATCGCAATGCGCGCGATGCGGTTGGCCTGCGAACGTGCCGAGGCGCGCAGGCCCAGATCGGCATTGACCACTGGCGGGTTCCACAGCAGGACGTGCTTGTCGCCAGTGGGTGCGCCGGACTCGGTGATCGCGTGCACACGGTCCTCGATCAGCGCCTCGGCATGCGCCTGGGGATTGCCGATGGTGGCCGAGCACAGGATGAATTGCGGGTTGGCGCCGTAGAACGCGCAGATGCGCTTGAGCCGGCGCAGTACGTTGGTGACATGGCTGCCGAACACACCGCGATAGGTGTGGATCTCGTCGATCACCACGTAGCGGAGGTTCTCGAAGAACTGCGCCCACTTGGTGTGATGCGGCAGGATCGCCTGGTGCAGCATGTCCGGGTTGCTCACCACGATGTCGCCATGCAGGCGGATCGCCTGGCGCGCATCGCCCGGGGTGTCGCCGTCGAAGGTGAAGGCCTTGACCCCCAGCTCGCCGGCGCGGTTGAGTTCCAGCAGCTCGGCCACCTGGTCCTGGGCCAGCGCCTTGGTCGGGAACAGATACAACGCCTTGGCCTTGGCCGTCATCGCAGCGCTCACCACGGGGAGCGTGTAGCACAGCGACTTGCCGCTGGCGGTGGGGGTGACGATGGCCACATGCGCGCCACGCTGGCTGGCCGACCACGCCTCGGCCTGGTGTGCGTAGAGCTGCTCGATGCCGCGTGCGCGCAGGGCTTGCACCAACGCGGGCGGCACGTCCTCGGGGATCGGCGCATAGCGGCCCTCGCGCCCGGGCAGGGTGAAGCTGCCGGTGATGCGGTCGGCATAGCGGCGTTCCAGCCGCGCGGTGAGCAGCGCGCCGTCCTTCGATGGCTGCCCGTCAGTGGTGGCCAGGGCGCGCTCGGCGTCCTCGGTGCGGCGGGCCAGTGCGTGGGCCATGGCGGATCATCCCCAAAGACGGATAGGGAAGCCGATGATCGTCTCAGCGCGTGAGACGCCTTGCCGGCCAAGCACTTAGACGCCGGTGGAACCTTCAGGCCACCGATGCACTCGCTTGCTCAACATGGCGCACGGGCACCCGAAGGTGCCCGTGCGGTGCTTTCAATGCGGCCTTGCAGGCGTTGGATCAGAACGCGTATTCAGCCGAGATGCCCAGCAGCGCGGTGGAGCGCTTGGGGCCATCGAACTTGTCGCCGGTGACCGGGTCGCGCAGTTCGCCGGACTTGGCGCGGAAGTAGTCGTAGTGCAGGCCCACGCTGAAGTTCTTGGTGGCATTCCAGCCGGTGCCCACGCCGGCATACCAGCTGTTGCGCCCGTCGTTGCCGCCGCTCTTCAAGCCCAGCTCCTGGCCTGCGGAGTTGTAGTAGTTGGCGTTGTTGTCCGAGGCGCGGAAGTAGCCACCGCGGGCGCCCAGGTACCAGGACGGGGTCAGGTTGAAGCGGGCATTGCCGCCCAGGGTCCAGCCGCGCAGCGCGTTCTCGCTGTCGTGCTCATCGACCGGGTCGTCGTTGAAGGCATTGCTGACCTTGATGTTGCCCAGGTCGGTGTATCCGCCTTCCACGCCCAGGCCCCACTGCGGGCCCAGCTTCCAGCGATAGCCACCGCCGAGCTGGTAGCCGGTACGGCGTCCGTCACGGCTGTGGAAGGTGTTGAAGTCGCCGCTACCAAAACGATCGGCCGTGCCGCCGTCAGTACGGCCCACACCGCCGGACACGAACCAGTTGCCCTGGCCAGTGGCCAGGTCCGGGCGATAGGTATCGCCACCGGCGCTCTGGGCAAAGGCGGCAGGCGCGGAAAGGGCAGCCACGATGGCTGCAGAGATCATGATTTTTTTCACTTATGACTTCCTTTAGTGCTGGGCGGTTCATGTCAAAGCGAAGCGACATGCCGCAATTGGACGCCGACCGGACTGGGTGCGACGTGGGCGCCAGTAGAGACTTTTCGACCTGAAGCGCGTCGAAATATTCACGTTCTTCGAAGCTTCCTTTAACGCGTGATTCAAAGCTGGTTCAAAGGCATGAGCGTGGCGCGAAACTCACTGCGAAAGTGGACTGCCGAACTAGCATCCGCGCTAGCCGTGGCTGCTGAATACAGCGTCAAGCGATTGGTTGACAGCTGCGCCTCGATTGCATCGCGGCTTGCGTCGCGCGATGGAGATCGTGCGGGCGGCGCGGTGTCGAGATGCGTTCGTGCTGAAGATTCGCGACCGCTCGCTTGGTCGTCATCCTCGATCAAGGTTGCCGAAGCCAAACGCTGCCTCATGGAGATGGGTGGCCGGCTTGTCCGGCACGCCAACCGTGCTGGTGCTCGCACCTGCCGATGGCATCGATGGCACGCCCGCACGCATCCTGTTCGTTCCGTTGGCCGCATCGGCTCGCGCGTCGCCTGCGAGACATCCGCGTGTTTGGGTGAGGAATACGCCGGCGCATCCGAGGCGGCGCTGAGCGGAGCACCCCCCGGGAGCGATCGCAAAGCGGGCATCTTCGACGCGGGCGCATGGTGAACGATCCACGCACCTGGGGGACGGGCGCACTGCAACGGTGGGATGCACGTGCAGGCCGCCGCGCCACGCGACGATTCGGCGACAGCGTCGCAGATCCGCTGACGGAGTGCATGACCCTGGTGGCCGCGGCGTGGGAACGCCACGTCTGTAGCGAGGTGCGGCCGATCTCCACCCCGGGGTCCCGGTCGACACAGAGCAGCACCGGCCACGCTGTGGATCGCAGCGGCGGGGGTATCCAGGGCCGTCTCGGTCACGCAGCCGGGTGAGCGAGGCCTTGCGGGACGCGGCCACGCGCTGGCGGATGGCCGCCTTCGCTCGCCGTGCACCTGCCCGGCGGCATTGTCGCGCCTTGCCCCTCCCGGATGCTCCCTGATGGAAGTCCCTGCCGCGCCCGCCCTGGGTCCCCTGCGCGCTTTCGCCGCGCGTGTGCTGGTCGTGCTGGCGTTGGGCGCGCTGGCGCTGCTGGCGTGGAAGCTGTCCGAACTGCTGCTGATCATCTTCGGCGCCGTGGTCGTTGCGGTCCTGCTGCATGGACTGACGGCCCTGCTGCGGCGTGGCCTGCCGGTCCCGGAATGGGCGGCGCTGGGTTTGGTGATTACGCTGCTGGTCTTGCTGCTGGCCGGTGTGATGACGATGTTCGGCGCCGAGGTCGCCGGACAGATCGACGCCTTCCGCACCACGCTGCCGGCGGCCTGGAACAAGTTCCACGCCTGGCTGCAGTCCGGCCCGCTGGGCCCGCAGCTGGAGGAGCTCCCCGATCAGCTGCGCCAGGGCGCCTCGACGCTGGCCACGCATGCCGGCGCGATCCTGCTGTCCGCCGGTGGCGGCATCACCGACGCGGTGCTGATGGCGGTCGGCGGCGTGTACTTGGCCGCGCAGCCGCGGCTGTATCGCCATGGCCTGTTGCGCCTGCTGCCGCTGGACCAGCGCGGCGTGGCCGACGAAGCCCTCAGCGCCAGCGGCACCGCGCTGCGCGCCTGGCTGGGCGGCCAGCTGCTGGCCATGGCCGTGGTCGGCACGCTCACCGCGCTGGGCTTGTGGATGTTGGGCGTGCCGGTGGCCCTGGGCATCGGATTGTTGACCGCGTTGTTGGACTTCATTCCCATCGTGGGCCCTATCCTGGCGGCTGTCCCGGCCATCCTGCTGGGCTTCACCGTCAGCCCGCAGGTGGCGCTGGGCGCGCTGGTGCTGTTCGTGGTCTTGCAGCAGATCGAGGGTCACCTCCTGCAGCCGCTGATCCAGGCGCGCGTCGTGAACCTGCCGCCGGCGCTGCTGCTGTTTTCGCTGTTCGGCATCGGTGTGCTGTTCGGGCCGATGGGCGTGGTCCTGGCAGCACCGCTGACAGTCGTGGTGTTCGTGCTGGTCAGGCATCTGTACGTGCGTCATGCGCTGGGCGATCAGGACCAAGCCGCCTGACCTGCGCGCAACGGAAAACAAACCACGGCCTCCAACGCGCTCGCTACAGTCCAGCCTGGCCGAGGCACGGCTGGCGCGCGCAAGGAGCGAAGCAGGTGAAGCGAGCACCACACATAGGGCGATGCATCGTCGTGATCGCCGGCTGGGTGGTCGCAGCGATGGCCCAAGCGCAGGATGTCGCCGAGGCCCCGCTCGCGGTCGCGCAGCAGGCGCCCCCCACAACCGACGCGCCACCTTCTCGGCTCAGTGCCGGCGATGCGGTGCCCACCCTGGGCGAGGTCAAGGCGCTGCCGCCGGACGAGGAGGAGGCGCTGGATCTCCATCGCTTCCGCAATCCCATCCAGGTCGATCCCAACCCTTTTGCGAAGGGCTACCACCCGCCACTCTCGCCGAAGGAGATCTCGGAGAACGGCGGCTATCTGGTCTATGGCCTGTCCAAGCTGGTCGGTGCGGCGGCCAGGGGGCTGCAGAACGTGCCGGGCGTCCGGGGCCAGATCGAGCCTGCCACCGCCAGGCCACCACCGCTGAGCCTCGAACAGATGGACCGCGCCGCACGTGTCTGCGGCGCAGACGGTGCGGACTGCACGGCACCGGCCGTCGTGCCCGCCTCGCCATGAGCCGCGTCGTGCATACCTTTGGCGGTCTGGTGATCGGCGCCCTGTTCGGCGCGTTGCTGCCGTCTGCAGTGGCGCAACAAACCTCGACCCTTAGTGCGATGCAGGCCGCACCTGCCACCACGCCCGCGGCCGAGCCAGCACCGTCCGCCGCTACGGCCGCCGATGCCCGCGTGCCCACGCTGGGCCAGGTGCAGGCCCTGGGCCCGGAGGACACGCAAGAGGCGCTGAACCTACAGGCCTTCCGCAACCCGGTCACCGTCGACCCCAATACTTTCAGCAAGTCATACGACCGGGGGATCAGCCCCGAGGAGATGGCGCTCAAGTACGACGGCTACGTCAACTACGGGCTCAACATGGGCTTGCTGCAGACCTGGAAAGGCATCAAGCGCATCACCGGCATGCGCCCCTACGAGCACCCCGCCAGCGCCCGCCCGCCGCCGCTGACGCAGGCGCAGATGCGCAGGGCGGCGCAAGGCTTGGAAACCGAGGACGAGTGACGCTGCGTCGCCTGTTTCAACCGCCGCGCTTTCCCGCTCAGGACATGATCGATCGCCGCTTGCGGCGCTGCGCACCCACGGCCAGCCACAGTGCCGAAAGCAGGAAGTAGACCGCGCCCACCGCCGCATAGCCGGCGATGCGGTCGATCGAGGGCATCTCCGGCTTCAGCGCCTGCTGCAGGAACAAGCCGCCGGCCAACGCTGACTGTGCACCGCTGAGCATCATGGCCCACTGCCCGCCCACGGACTTGCGGCGTGCGATGGCGGCGCCAAGCTGCAGCAGGCCGGCGGCGATCGCCCAGGCGCCGTACACCTGCAGGACCGCATGCATATCCGCGCGCAGGGCGATCAGGACGGCAATCGTGGTGGCGCCACTGACCAGCGCATTGATCGCCTGGCTGCGATTGCGCGCCAGCCCGCCGCTGCACTTCGCATCGACCACGTTGGCCAGGGCATCCCAGGCGGGATAGATCACCAACAGGACGGCGGCCACGGCGGGGACGTGCAGGCCAATGCTGAAGGCTGCCGCGACCCAGATGAGAGAGAACACGCCACGGCCGGTGTAGTAGCGGGTCAGCCAGCGCTGCGGGGCAGGTGACGGTGAGGCATTCGAAAGCTGGTTCATGGGGAAACTCCGTTTGTTTGGGGTGCAGCGGGGCGCTGGCGCACGCACGCGTGCCCAGACCGGGGACAACCTTTGGAGGTGCGCTTAGCTGGGCGCGAGTCGCTCCAGCGCGCGCTTCATCACCACGCCGAAGACCTCCGGCTCGCCGTAGGCGCGGGCCGACAACATGGCGCCATGCACGGAGGCCATCAGGGCCTCTGCCTCCACGCCGGGCGCATCGATCAGCTGGAATTCGCCCTGCGCCGCGCCGTGTTCCAGCACGGCGGCCAGCCAGGTCGACAGGTCGCGGAAGTGGCCCTTCACCTCGGCGGCCACGTCGTCCGGCAGCTGCGGCAGCTCGCTGGCCAACAGTGCGCAAACGCACAAGGGCGCCGTGCCATCGGCAATGCAGCCTTCCCAGTAGCCCACGTAGCGCTGCAGCTGGAGCGCAGGACTGGGCGTGCTGCGCTCCAGCTCGGCCAGGCCCCAACGGGCCTCCTGCCGATAGCGTTCCACCAGCACGTGGACCAGTTCGGCCTTGCTGGGGAAATGGTGGTGGATGCTGGGCTTGCGGATGCCGATCCGGCTGGCGATATCGGCATAGCTAAAGCCGTTATAACCGCCTGCCAAAAGCAGTGTGCGGGCCTGGGAGAGGATCTGGTCGGCGGTGGAGGGTGTCGACTGCATACAGGCATACTACCTACTAGTAGGTAGGCGTGCAACTCTTTACCGATGCAAGGCAGCGAGGGGCTGCTCTGAAGCCCCGCTGGACCGTCGGTTCCAGCAGGTCGTGGCGTTGATTACCGGAGCGGTCAAGGCCCTGCAGGCGGGTGACGCGATTACGTGAACTGGTTGAAACAGAAGTCGTCGCACTCGGAGTGGATCTCGTTGCGCATGCGATCACCGGAATCGCCGCGGAGGCAGCGGCCTGCGCACAGGCTGGTAGCACGCACTCAAGCCAGCGAACGCGCACCGCGGTTCGGGTCATCCTGCTGTGGCGCCAGATTCTGGGTAGCTTGAAGCGCAGTCTGACGCTGCTCGACCTGGGCAAGCTCACGAAACGAGGATTCAACCGAAGTGTTGATCGCCTGGTCGGTAGACATGTGTGCGCGCAGATGCGCGGGGTTGCTCGGATCACCCTGCACGATGAAGACGTTTTGTCCGGCCTGCACTTCAGCGGAGCGGACACTGAGCGCGAGATGGTCGACCCGCTCGAATCCGTTGGCGGCGGCGAGCGTTGTCAGACTTGCCTTCATGCATGCGCTGCTGTGGTCGGACTGACGGCCGAGTTGTTGGTCAAGCGCATCGACGTGGCATGACACCGATGCATAGAGAGCCCGGTGTGCATGATTGCTTCCGGGCTGATCGAGTCGCGTCGCACCCAGGTCGCTCGAGGTGCGCGGCTCAGGGGAGGTCGCTTGGGGCGTATCGAGTTTCGGCTCCAGCGAGTCGGTTGGCGAAAGCCCATGCTGGCCTACCTTGACCCAGTCGCTCCAGGCAAGATTTCCGTCTTTATCCACAACCACCATGCGGCCTTGGCTCACCGCATCACCGACGAATCCGGCGAGCTCCTCGGCGGACGCATCAGGGTGCTCCGCCGAGATCCTCCTGCCGACCTGATTGTTGTAGAGGTCCATCGCCTCGCGATTGGCGGGATTGTCAGGCAGTCCTTCGTGCGCCGTCCCATACGCACGTGCCCAGTCCTGACCAAATTCCTTTGCCATCAGGGCATTCCAGTAGGCGTGTCGAAATGCATCCCGATGCCCATCGTTGCCCTGCCACTCTCTGGTTCTGTCGGGTGGAACATGGGCGGGCAGCGCAGTATCTGGATAACGTCGTGCACTCTCGTCAAAAGCGCGATCGTGGATACCCTTGAAATCCATCAAGCCATCGATACCACGACTGGCGGTCATCGCGTTGAGGAGTTCCCCTTCGGTGCGCGTGATCCGTACCGTCGCGACGGGAATCGGAAGGACGCCGCCCAGATGCGGGTGGTACTTGATGACCTCCTCGCTGGAAACCTGATATTGCTGGCGAATCTCTTCCAAGTCTGGCCGGGGGTGCTGCTCCGAATGCGCTCCCCACTCTGGTTGATTCGACATGATCGTGTCCTTTTGATCAGAGGGTCTTCAAGCCTTACCAGCGGCTCCAGCGATGACTGACAAGCCTGTCGTCCTTGTACTCGACTCGATAGACCTCCCCGTCGATGCCGACCGACGAAACGCCGAGTTCATACGTATCGATCCCCTTCTTCTGATCCGAGGCATCGGGTGGTCCGAGCAGATCAAGCACCTCTCTGCGACTCATCCCGGTGTGGAGCTTGGCTTCCAGGTCATCCACCATCGCGAGGCGCTTGTTCTCACGAAGATCGACGCCGCGCTGGGCTTTCCAAGTCGTAGAGTCAAAGTTTGCTGTGTCTTCCATGGCGCATGCCGAGAGTGAAAAGGAAAAGACGACGACAACGTATGCCGTCAGGCGCCAGAGGCGCGGTCTTATGAGCAGAGTCCCGCTGCCGCCCCGCTTTGGAGACCGAGTGTAAGAAACGTGAGGCGGCTCCAGGCATTCAAGTCTGTGCGCTGATCTCATGCATCCTCCAACCTGATTAGCACGCACTTTCAGCGGTGAACATGGGTACATCGCGCAGCGCCCGCTCCGTCCAGGGCTTGCTCGCGGCTGCGGTGGTCAGCAAGCTGGGCACCAGCTGGGTCAGATCGAAGCGGCGG